>Ga0210097_1000355_pt1 | contig 16533 bp, 15 predicted proteins | sample Joice_CattailNLA_2_FD_185521 | JGI IMG/M metagenome (GOLD analysis project Ga0210097, IMG submission 185521) | Wetland microbial communities from San Francisco Bay, California, USA, that impact long-term carbon sequestration - Joice_CattailNLA_D2... | ecosystem: Environmental > Aquatic > Marine...
GACCCGATTATCGACGTTATAGGCTGAAAAACGTTTCAAACTTCATTAATGCAACTCTTCGATTCCCAATAAATGATTTGTCACGTATGGGGGGTTCAAGAATTTCCATTGCAAGGCTAATTGAAGATTTTATTGGAAAGATTAAATCCACTCCTTTTCGCAGCATCTATAAGGGTAATCTGATTAATGATGTTGAAACCGATACCATTGAAAAAGAAACCATTGATTATATCGTGAGAGCCTTTGCAAATGGTTTTGGGGAGGAATTTAAAGAACTTGAAACAATGATCACTGAGGATTTTGAGCGCTATAAAGATAAAATGGTTGTAAAAGCTGAAAGGAAGGTTTTGGAGGGAAAATTCAGTTACGAAAGGGCTTCATTGCCTGATAAAAATAGCAAAGAATCAAACACTGATCATAATAGCCCCGGTATTTTTACAGATCCCAAAATAGACGACCAATATTATTATGAAAATACTGATTTTGGGAGAACATATAAATATCGAAAGAAATCCTATCCTGTAGATTCAAATTTAATTTCGAATAACACGCCTGCCTCTGAAGAAAATTTTGCCTATCGTGTAAAAATTAAAAATGGAAAAATTATCAAAGAAAATCTGAATGAAGATGAAAATTGATTAGGGTATAACCCCTTCAGTTTAGGTTTATTAGCGTGATACGGGAATTGAGTGTCCTGTAACAGCAATGGCGATGTAGTTTTGAAAAATTGGCTTAATTTTATAGAGAAAGTCCGACCTCCAACTTAAGCTTTGGTAGCAAAGTGCGATAATATACTTTGAACATATTAAAATGAAAGAACTACCTGAATTTTAATTGTCAAGGATGTTTTGGATCTAAAGATGAACTCAAAGAATATTATATTCCATACCGCAAAGAGCAAAGCGCTAACTCCCCAAAACAAAATAGACTCACACAATTTGCCATTTACCCTCAATACATCTATCGGATGCCTTTTTGGGTGCAGATACTGCTATGTCCAAGGATACCCATTTAATATGCATGCGAAGTTCGGAGAAGAAGTCAAGGTTAAACTTTGGATAGCTGAACAGCTTAATTGGGAACTAAAAAAGTATCACGATTTGCCACAACACTTAAAGCGGGTTCAAGTAAACGTTGCAACAGAGGGTTACTTGCCCGGTGCTATGATAAAAGTCAAAAAAGAGCTCGGCCGAGATATTATGGCGGAAGTTTTAGCTGTTTTTCGAAAACACTGGCAAGCGGGAAATAAATGGATGGTGCATCTGATAACGAAAAGTCATATGGTCCAAAAGCATATTGATATAATTTCCGCAATGAGGGACCAAGTGCAACTCGAAATTACAATAACAACCCTCGATGAGAGCCGGCGAAAGCAAATTGAATGTTTTGCCCCTTCAGTCAGACGACGATTGGAGGTTATGCGAAAATTCGCTGACGCTGGCGTCTTTGTCAGAGCAATGTGCATGCCGCTTATCGGATCACGTAAAGATGCGGAAGAGATCCGGGCCGTTTGTTTTGATCATGGGGCCAGGGCTTTCAAACATAAAGGGGTCAACTATTGGGATGAAAAAGCTTTGCTGACCGGGGAGACAGTCAAAGATAGTGGCCGAGATGACAAGGTCTATGATGATCTTCTGGAAAAAAGCTCTGAACCGATATTGAATAATGGCACGCCCAAAAAGTTGATTGTTAAAATGCCTGTAATTATACGGTCTGGGAAAAGCAAAAGGTGGCAGAGCTATAAGAAAGAAGATTTTCGGGAAGCGGAAATGTTGCTTGAAAACTCCGGTTATGCTGACATAAATAACATTAACTGGGGGTATGTGGTTTAATAGATAATTTTTGAACTGCATCCAACAACACCCGCATGGCAATACAATCATCCTCATTATAATCAAGAATACGTTGCCGGATGGCCACATCTCCAGTTTCTACCCACCGATGATACCACTCTATCGATGCAGCGCCGGAGGGTTCCTTGTCTCGCCATTTAAATTCCAGATAAGTGGCAAGTGTTTTTATTGAATAATCGTTGGTTGGCCATTCGGTTTTGGATTTAACAACGTCTAAATAAAGATCGACAGCCATATCAGATGCGAACATATTTTCAACATCGGCCTCCGTCAGCACATCCGGATACCTTTTCTGCAGCTTTCGCCATGTGGTTCTTTCATAGGGTGAATAATAGTAAATCACGCAGGGCTGGCGACTCTGAATATATTCCCACGCTTCTTTAAATGCACTTCGTTCATCTTCCGGTGTCGGCTGATTGGCATAAAATGCAACATATTTTTCAGAACCTGAATCCTGACCATGACGTTCTACAAATCCGTGGAGATAGCAGATATCCCTCATTGGATCTGTTTCAACATCAAAAAATAGCTCAGTTTCAAAATTGGGCAGGTCGATTTTCCCCATGAGATAAGGACCGGTTTCGGGTTGATTTAAAAGTTTTGCCCTCTCCTGAAATTTTTCCAGTGTACCAACGCCGATGCCTGTAATTACGGTTTTTTTGCCTTGGATAAAAGCATTAAGATCAGAGTTGGCCAGATCACCGACATTTTTAAAGTGGGACAACATAGCATCTCTTCTTGAGCGGCCTAGCTCCGGAATCAAACTGAGATCATCCATTGCTTTTAGTTGTGCCTTGCATAATGAACGCCAGTGGCACAATTTGCACATTGAACACAGAGCAGGCAGGGTCTTTTTCTTTTGGTTTACAATCAATGTGACATTTTCGAGGCAGGATTCATAAAATTCCCAGAGACTGGTTTTATCTCTTTTCCCTGTTGGGGAGTCCAATTCATAGATCACTTCTTCGCTATGGATATTCACCCCTTCCGGATCTTTCAATGAAGAACCATATCCGTTGCAATGAGGGCACTGCATGTATCCAAACTTTTCGGGGTCCAGCATAATTTCAAAATTATTATCCATATGTGTCACCCCCTTTTATTCAACATCAACATATTCCATGCAGACAACCAGCAAATGATCATAGTCCCCCGATGTCGCTTCGCTCAGATATTTGTCGATATATTCCTGATCAGCCCCGGCTCGCCTTAAAGCTTTCTTCACACGCCCCATGATAGAAAATGCATTGCCATCTTCCCCGATCAGTTTAACGGTTGGTTTTGTTACCGGTCCTTTCATTTCGTACACCTCCTGATTAGTTTTATGCTGTAAATACTGACAAATGATTGAATCACCTGGACAGATAGTGTGTGGGGATCATGATCTCGGTCATCAAAAACGGTAAAACCCCCAAGGATTTCTCCAAGAGGGTCTTATTTTCCGAACAGCGGTTCGTTATCCGAGATTCAGTACTCAGCTTGCCATCCGACTTTTTCGCCGGGGCATATCCATCTCATCAATTGAGCATCCCCAATATATTCCCACCAACCCGCTGCAGTTGGTATGAATTTTCCGCAGAAAGACCTTTAAACTGCGATGCCCTGGTATACGTATTCACTACATTAAACATGGTATCCCCCATTTCCGACGGCCAGGCCCATTCCACAGCATCCTTCTGGGGTTGATTAAGATTAAATTGGCGGTTAAATGTCTCGATGGTTTTCAAAGGTTCATCCACAGGGGATTCCATGGAAAGACCGATCTTATGTTTCTGTGCTCCCAATTCGTATGAAACTTTATCCATAGTTGATGGGAATTCATCCAGAATCTTTGTGGAAACGTGACGATATGATGCGGATATTTCAGTCTTGGAAACCATCCCATTTGTGCAAACCAGTCTCAGGATAAATGCGGCAATTGAAAGCGACGCCAGACCCACTTCGGAATTGGATATGGATATGCCGGGCTTGAACTTATCTCCATTGACATCAAAAGCTTTTTTACCATCCAGAATGCTCAGCGACATGAACTCCGGGTCAAGACTGCATTGCACTTGAGTGTCAGGACCGTATCCAAGAGAATCCAATCTTTCACAGATTTCAAAGTTGTCCACCGGTTTATATTTTGGTGTGAAGATTGCTCGAACATCCTGTCCATCATACCTGAAGAACAGCTGTTCGTTTTTCTCATGCTCGATCCAATAGTTGAGATTCACGGATTGAATCTCGGACGGGCATTTTCTAAGATATTGATACGGAATCCCCAAGCGCCAGGTAATTGATCTCTGGGCGATGGTTCTTAGGGGATGTGATTCACCTGCGATTTTGACCGAATCAAGGTTGTCAAATGATACGTCATTGACGTTTATAAATTGATCATAACAGTTTTGCGACAGTGCATCGACCCGATTGAAAACTTTTTCAAGTGTTGTTATTTTCATAGATACCTCCATTAATTATTGAATTTTGTAACAGTGTTATTTTTTAATCCGGGAGATGCACCTTTCACCGCCTGATGCATTATATTTTCCCTGACGACTCTAACAGGGTGCGTATCCAAACAAGCGGACGGACGGCTCCCAGGTTGATCGGTTGAATGTGTTGATGGTATTGGACTTAAAACGGTTTTAAGTGCGGATATCGGATTGGTCGGTTTCTGAGTGCGGTGGGTTTAATTCTAAAACAGATCTGGACTCCTGAGATGCGAACTCACCGGGATATTCACACGATTTAATGGTTGAGTCGGAATCCTGGTTAATTCTGGTCAGTTTCTTTAGCAGTTTCGTTGTCATCGGCTGGAATGGATATGCTGCCATCATTAGTTTCCCCCTCTCCATTTGAGATTATCGGTGGACCCAGGTCGAATAACGCAATGGAAACCGGCATTGATATCGTTGGGTAAAGCATTTCAACCTCTGCTTCGGCAAGTTCCCGACTGGTCCCAAGAGAAGATTTTTCACTCCGGAAACTGGTCAACATGAGCACCCCTGCCTCAATAAATCCTTTGTCAAAACCCACCTGCAACCGAAACAACCCCTCTAAGATGTATTCGTATGCTGAAAAATTTCCTTCTATTGCGACTTTTCGCTTAACACCTTTATACATATAGCGCCGGTTGGGTAAGATTTTTAAATCATCATTATTGCCGTTTGAACGCCAGTCCATCTCATCAAGCGCCTGACGCAACAATTCCCGGCGATGAATTGTCCCCTGAAGAACATCGGCAACGTATTCCAAAGTCACCTTAATGTCCTTTTCCATGTGCTTTTCTTTAATGATTTTATCTGATCCTCGAAAGTGCATAATTTCAAATGGCATATTTTTCTCCTTTCATTTTGGAAGTTCTTGGTAATCTCTCAGGCATTTATAACCTTGATTGGAAATAATCAGATGGTCCAGAACCTTTATCCCCAGCAGCTCTCCTGCATTAACCAATTCTTTTGTGATCGCGATATCATTTAAGCTCGGAGTCAGCTCTCCGGACGGATGATTGTGACAGACAATAATTGCAACCGCATTGGCCAGTATGGCGCTTTTAAACACATCCCTTGGTGTTACAGTGATTGCCACGATAGATCCCACAGCGACAGTCTCAACACCAATCAGTACATTTTTAACTGTGAGCATAATAGACAGAAACATTTCCCTATCAGAATTGCCAAGCTCATCTTTGACCAGTTCGTAGGCATCTGATGGTTCGCTGATCTTGATAATTTCATCGGGTGCGCCATCCCTGACAAGGCACACACGACATTTGATCCCTGAATAGTTTTGATTGAAATTTGGTTTCATGCTTCCTCCATGATTAATTATTGGTAAAAGCGATACCCATTTCTTCGAAAAGAATCTTCCACATCCCAGGTCATTCGTTTTGTTTCTTGCCTGAAGTTGCCGGCATTGGGATCTTTAGTCCAGGTTTTCCCACCACGTTTGCCGATAAGATATTCACCGATGCTATACATATTATCGATCTGGCGCCCTTCGGATATTTTGGTCAGCAACACCAGGTATTGCTGTCTGGTGAATATTCCCATGTTGAAGAGCTCAACGACAAATGCATGGACATTGTCAAAGGACGATTCCCCGATGTCCCAACTCCAGACCTTGTCTTCCACAATTAACCATCCAAATTTTTCCGAGGCCCCTAAGTACCAGAGATTATGATCACCGGGGATCATTTGACCCTCTTCGCTGAAACAGTGACAGGCATCTTCCATTAGAAAATCATAAATCTCAGTACCGGTGGCCAATCGGTCGTTCATGTCCCAGCTGAAGGAATCGTTATAGATTTTGGCATAGATGCTTACGAATATTTTCTGGTCTGTATCCATCATAATTTATCCTTTCTTAATAGGTTTATAAGATAATCCGTATCTCGCGTATGCTTGGATACGAATTTGCTAAGATCGAGTACTGTGGGCGACCTGAGAAGGTTTGAGAGGCTATTTTGAGGTGGTATCGGCTTGCTTATTCCCGAGGATTTCGTCAAGGAAGATGGATCGCTTTGCAGGTACATTCAGATAGGTCAATGAATGTGACAGATACAAAAGCTTCATGGCCCTGCTCATACCGACAAAGCATATACGGCGCTCTTCTTCCAGATTTCCCTTTTTGCTGGGTAGGATGTTTTCAACCAGACCGATCAGGAACACAACCGGAAACTCTAAACCTTTGCTGCGATGCACGGTCATCAATTTAACGCCATCACGGTTGTCGCTTATGGATTCATTGGTAAAGGTTTCCGTGTAATCCAGAAATGAGCTGATGTCGTTGAATCTTGCGGCGGCCATTACAAGCTGCTTGAGGTTTTCGATTTTGACGTCGTCCGGTGAGGGCATATCGTCGTCGGTGATAAAGCGATCATAATCAAGGGCAGTTCTTAGAAGCTGGATCAGTTCCGCCGGTTGCTGGTTTGCAGAGTCTTCAATCAAGGGACCAATGAACTGGATGAACTCCCGAATATTTTTCCGAATGTATGGCAGGTCAACCGGCATTGATTTCAGCTTCTCATACAGGTGCATGTCCGATCCGCTTTGAAAATCATCCAGATCGGCCATAAACTTTCGACCAATATAGCGGTTTGGGATGTTAATTACAGCGCTCAGTGCTTCATCCCCCTCATCCGACAAAGGATTGGCAATCAACCGCAGATAGTCCAGCAAAATCTTGACCTCCCGGCGATCGTAAAAGCAAAGTCCATTTTGAATTTCATAAGGAATCTTGTATTGCTGCAGGGTTTCCTCAATCACGCGACTTTGGAAGTTACATCTGTATAAGCACGCGATTTCTCTGTAAGCGTATCCCTGCCTCTCGACCAGATCGATTATTTCACTGACCAGATTAAGGGCTTCTGTCTCTTCGCTTGATGATTCCAGCACGATAACATCATCACCGGCAGGGTTGTCGGTTCTCAACTCTTTGTCGATCTTCTTTTGGTTATGCTGAATCAGGTTCTGGCAAGCTTGAAGGATTTGGGGCGTTGACCGGTAATTGAGATTCAAGATTAGCTGCTCAGCACTCGGGAATAGATCCCTAAAGTTGATAATGTTGCTCACAGATGCACCTGTAAATCCGTAAATGCTTTGATAGTCGTCTCCCACCACAAAGAAACTTGATCCGTTGCTGTTGTTATCCACCAGGATTTTGAATATTTCGTTTTGCAGTGGATTCGTATCCTGATATTCATCAACAAGAAGATGGCGAAATGTGCCCCTGTATTTTTCCCTGACATCATCGTTTTCGTTAAGCAGCCGGAAGCTTTCAACCAGCAGGTCATCAAAATCCAGCAGGAACTTTTTACATTTCTCCCGGTCATATGCTTCATAAATGTCTGCGACCTTAAGCATCGATTGATCTCCCTCATACAGTGCCCGGAATTCCTCCACATCAATCAAATTGTTTTTGGCCAGACTTATTTCACGCAGGACCATACCAATTGATAAATCCTTGACCTTCAGCTTTTTCATCACATCCCGCATAAATACGATCTGGTCTTTCCCGGAGAGCACACTAAATGTCACTCCCTCATTTCTTAGCAGATAGTGACAGAAGCTGTGTATAGTTGAAAGTGTGACTCGACTGGCCATATCATCCAACACTGGAACCAGTTTCTCACGCATGGCATCTGCAGCATTACGTGTAAAGGTGAGACCCAGTATATTTTCCGGGGCAATCCCATGTTTCTTGACCAGGTTACCTATACGATGAGTCATCGTTAAAGTTTTGCCTGATCCCGGTACTGCCACAACAACGCAGATACCATTTAGAAATTCGGCAGCGGCCATTTGCTCCTCGTTTAGTTTAAGCGGCATTTTTCACCTCCTTGGCGTTTTTGATTGTGTTTATGGCCATGCGAATGCGGAAATTCTTGGCCACCAGCTCATTGATACGGGGATCGGTCTTGTTTTTTTGAATAATCTGCTTGAGCTCCTTTTTGTAATCGTCCCGAAGCAGATTTAAAAATCCAATTACAGCTTCCGGGGGATGCCTTCTTAAAAGCAACTCCACGTTGACGATTTGATAGACGCGATCCTCCCCGCAAACAGTCAGATAGTCCTGGACCTCACTGATCACACGCTTTGTCATCGGTCACCTCCATTTATAAACCACTCATCACAGATTTTGCGATACGGGCAATTTTTATGTTTCCAGGAAGTATCGTTTGGTATAAAGACACCCTGATTGATTCCCTCCCAGACCTTCTCGAATTTTCGGATTAACCTAAGCTCATCCACGACACTGCGAGTTGTATAATACTGTTCGAACTTCGGCGTTTTGGTTTTGATCAAGCAATCGAACCTTAACAGTATCTCCCGGCCACCGAACCCGTTTGCTTTTGCAGCCAGTTGATAGACGGTCATCTGCATGTTGGAATCGATTTCGTCTGTCGAATAACTACGCCCGCTGGTTTTAAAATCCGTGATTATGACGGTGCCGGCTTCATCTTCTTCCACCAGATCAATGGCGCCTATCACCGGAACGGATACGCCTGGCAGGTTGAAACTGAAAGCTTCCTCAATACCGATAACCTTGAAATTGTCATCAGGCAGCTTATGGTACCAGGTCGTTAAAAGATCGATGCCATTCATCATTAAGGTTTCAAAGTCTTTTCCCTCAGCGTATTGGATGTCATCTCGACCATAGGCGGTTTGCTGCCAGAGATCTTTAAACAAATCATGAATGTCTTTTAGAAGCATTCTGTCGCCGGTCATTTTGGTCTGGTAATATTCTGCAAGAATTGCATGAATGACAGTTCCAAACTCAAGGGCGTCAGCGACATACTCACGGGGCAAGCGGTCAACCCGACCAAATTTATAGAGCATTCCGCAGTCTATGTAGTCGCCAATTGACGAAGCTGACAGGTGCGGTTGCTGTCTCAGTTCATATAATTCCATGTAGTTTTCCTCCCATTGCTTATAAATGCGCAGCTTCCTGCGCTTTTTAAATGAAAATGGCCATAGACACTGACTCTCTCTCCCGAGTTAGCAACTGCCTATGGCCGATTCGAATTGTTAAGTTTAATGGTTTAAAACTATTCCATTAAGCGGCTTGCTGAAGATTCCGGATGAATGCTGAAGCATCTTTTGAGGTCAAGTTTTCAACCGAAACGTTATAGGCATCAACGGACATTGCCTCCAGATCCTCAACTGAGATACCCCGTCGACGACTGAGGTTATATATCGCACGTTTTTGCGCTTCGCTCATCGCAGGTTGCTTTCCCGTAGCCTTGGGTTTTGATCTGCCGTTACCATTACCCCCCTTGGGTATATTTCCAGCAGAATTTTCAGCCTCATCAGTTTTGATCTGATCATCCTTTGAAGCGGCTTTGCCAGTGGAATCCGACTGAGAGGGTTTGGTTTTAGACTCGGCTGGTTTGGCTGCCATGGGTTTCTTGCTCGTCTGCTTTTTCGCTTTAGGTTTTGAACTGGTTTTTGAACCGCTGCCGACAACGTCATTTAAATCCGCAAGCTCTTCCAGGCAGGTGTATCCGATGTTGGTAAATGTCCTCAAAGAGCGAGCGATGGCACGGGTTGATGCAAGCCGAAGCAGATGTTTGGAAACCTTGGAGCTACAATTGCCCGGCTTGGCGTCGCCTATGTCTGTGAAAGATTCACCTGATTTAGAGATCACGGTCGCCTTGCATATAGCGGAATTGCCGTTTTCCTTGGTTGGTAACTGGAGCGGTTCAACCTCGATTTGCGAAATTCCCTTTTGATGTCCAAGATCCAACAACCCTGCATATTTCACGAACTGATTGCCCTCGATTTCGATGATCCAGCGTTCGTCCAGCTTCGGTTTCTTTCTTTCAAGATATTGAACGGATTCCACATCCCCGGTGGGAACACAATTGAGAACCGATAGGATGTGTTTGCATTGAAAATTCGGGTCATTTTTCGAGTTGCGAGTAAAATCCGCACAGGTGCAGCTGGTCTCCTGGTCATCGGCAATCACACGATACAGAATCTTTCCTTCAGCAGATTCGGCATAAAAGGCACCATCTTCTGTCTGCAGAACCCGCAGCAATTCAGCCTTAACTCCTCTTTTTTGTAGTTCCTTTGCTGTCATATTGAATACTCCTTTCTCGGTAATATTTGGATGTTTAAGAAATCACGGCATTGTTAATGATTAAAAGGGCGTGCCGTCTTCACCTTGACCTTCTTCAAATCCACGACCATCGGTTTTGATAAATTCCAGCGTATTGGCAATCAATTGAAATGAACTCCTTTGAACGCCTTCGTCTGACTCCCATTTTTGCTGATCAAGGTAACCTATAACAGCTATACGGGCGCCCTTATGAAGGTAGCGTTGGGCGGTTTCGGCCAGTCTTTGAAAGCAGGTGATTTTAATCCAGCCGGTCTTTTTCTTCGATGATCTGAAAGCCAAATTGAAGCTGGCCACAGGGTCTCCCTCTGATGAATAGAATACCTCTGGATCGGCACCTAAATTTCCCGTCAGAATGCAAGAATTCAACATAGTCTTCTCCTTTCATTGGATTTTGTTTATCTTGATGACCTGAAAACGAATTGGATTACGATACAGGCGATTGAAAGAATGAAAAGTATCCAGCGAATTTCCTGGGGCAGGATTGATAAAATGAATGCCACTGCGATGATGACCAAAATCAAAATTACGAACCAAACGGACCCTCTAATATAGTTCAATAGGCAGCCTCCTGACGTATTAAGGGTTGTTCAATTTTTCTTTTATCCGGATAAAAAGATACCAGACGATTGGCCACAGCTCTGCGTAATACACGACTTTCACCTCCTTTCATGATAAATTTGTGTAATGGATTTCCGTAGTCCTACAATAATTAATATATATAGAGGGGAGATTTATCCCTGAATATTAGGGCGAGATTGACTCTGGAAGCCAGGCAAAGGGGTGCTGGCTGATTAGATTTGCAGATGAAATCTATTATAAATTAGAGGGATTGCGTAAGTGTGGGAGGAGGCACGTAAATATTTAAAAAGTGTAAAGCCAGAATATAAAATATTTGATATAAGTAACCTCCAATGGATAATCTGGTAGAGAAAGAAAGACTCGGTAATTCCAAAAACTGTCGCTTGAACATTTTGTAGAATTCCTAAAAATAAGGGTATTCTTATGAATTATGCTGATCCGGTTAATAAGTTGCTAAACTATGGCAATTGCCAAGAAATAAAGGGGTGGCCTGACTATTTGAAACTTGGTTTGACCCATGAGCATATCCCTGATTTAATTCGTATGGTGACGGACCGCGAGCTTCTATGGGCAGATCAGGACAGCATGGAGGTGTGGGCGCCTGTACATGCTTGGAGAGCATTAGGACAGCTCAGAGCAGAGGAGGCAATAAAACCCTTAATTGGTCTATTTAACGAGCTGAGTGAGGACGATTGGGCCTCAGATGAATTACCGGAAGTTCTGGCCCTATTTGGTACAAAAGCAATCCAGCCCTTAAGAGAACATTTGTCTGATTCTTCGAATAAAGAACTTGCCCGAGCCACCGCTGCTAACTGCCTGGAAGAAATTGGAAGTAAAAACCCATCACTCAAAAATGACTGTATATCCATATTAGTTGATTATTTAGACCAATCCACTTTTGATGTGTCCACATTAAATGGACTTGTCATCGCCCACTTAATCGGATTAGAAGCTGTCGATTCAATTGATGTCATTCGCAAGGCATTCAACAATGGAAATGTTGACCTCATAGTCGCTGGTGATGTAGAGGATGTCGAAATTCTGCTCGGGTTAAGGGCAGAAAGAGAAACTCCACAACCAAATTATTTAAATCCTGAATTCGAGGAGCTATCCAGTAGTTTTGATAGCTTTAAAACGAAAAAGAAAAAAATTGGACGAAACGATCCGTGCCCCTGCGGCAGCGGTAAAAAGTATAAAAAATGCTGCTTGAATAAAACATCCCCGCATTAAAAGTCGGGGCTTTAAGTCAATTATAACTGCTGATGATCTAACAATTAATCATCCTGTCTTTTCTATGCCAAATCAGTCATCCTCACAAACAGGAATAATCACAGAATCAATCCGTGGAATTGTGGATCGCGTCACCTATCACAATCCGGACAGCGGATGGTCTGTGCTTCGCGTTTTATCGTTCAATAATCCTCATCAGCAAGAGACTGTAATTGTTCACCAGACCAAAGTGTTTGCCGGAGCGACGATGGAGTTTCATGGGGCATGGATTATTCATCCTAAATTCGGCCGTCAATTCAAAGCCATTAAAGCTGTTGAAAGAAAACCGGCAACCACAGCGGCACTTGAGAAATATTTGGGTTCGGGTCTCATCAAAGGGGTAGGCCCCAAAACAGCGAAGAAAATCGTGCACCATTTTGGTAAGAAAACACTCGATATATTTGAAGAAGAGATTGAAAGACTTACTGAAATAAAAGGAATAGCACAAAAAAAGCTGGCAATGATCGGGGATGCCTGGATTGAACATCGTGCCATCAGGGAAGTGATGATGTTTTTACAACATCATGGCATAAGCACCCTTTTTGCTGTGCGTATTTACAAGGAATATGGTGATAATGCCATTGCCTATGTAGCTGAGGATCCATACCGGCTGGCAAACGATTTTTACGGTATCGGATTCTTTTCAGCCGACAAGGTCGCATTAAGCATTGGTCTTGATATTGACAGCCCGGAGAGGATCATGGCCGCTATAAAGCATGTTCTGGCGGCAAGCCGTGAGTTTGGCCACTGTTATCTGACAGAATCACAAATAGGGGCACAGGTTAAAGAATTATTGGAATTGGACCTCAACGATCGTCTACCAGCTTTCCTCAAACGTATGAAAGAAAGCGGAGATGTCATGGTTCGTGAACTCACCACACCGGAGGGAGCAACCGAATCATGCTACTATTCCAAGTCTCTTTATTTTGATGAACTGTATGTTGCAAAGAAAATATCGAACATGAAAAATCCGCTTCTGGTTGACAAGAAACGGGTTGAAAGCTGGATTGAAAGATATTGTCGGAGCAAGGGCATTTCTTTGAGCGCTGAACAGGCCGCTTCAGTTAAAGGTATTGTATGTGAACGGTTCTCGATTTTAACCGGGGGGCCTGGTTGCGGCAAAACAACCACAACGCTTGTGTTGGTTAACTTGCTTGAAGCCATGAAGCTCAAAGTCTTGTTGGCGGCTCCTACCGGTCGTGCCGCTCAGCGAATGATAGATGTGATTGGAAAAGAGTCTAAAACGATTCACCGCCTACTGGAATGGCAAATCGGCAAATTTAAAAGAAATGAAGAAAACCCCCTTGAAGCTGATTTTCTGATAGTTGACGAATGCTCTATGTTGGATATCAATCTGACGGCCTCCCTGTTAAAGGCTGTTCCGCCTAAAAGTCAGATTCTTTTCATTGGTGACGCGGATCAACTGCCATCCGTTGGTGCCGGAAACGTGCTCCGGGATATGATCGCCTCAGGAATGGTTCCTTGTTACAGATTAACCAAAATCTTTCGACAGGCACAGGAATCGCTTATCATCCGATACGCCCACCAGATCAACAACGGGGAGATGCCCTACATCGATTCGCCGTTTAAAAAACCAGAAATATGGGAACAAAAAGCTGATTGTTTATTCATGGACTCCGACGAGGCAACTCAGGAACAGTTGGGATTTATTACCAGGGTGAAAAGATTTTATGAAATGAAGGCGCCCGAACTTAATAATGAGATTCTCCCAGATACCAATCTATATGAGTTCCGAACGAATGAACCTTTAGTGCCTTATGAAACGGAATTGAAAGTTCCTAAGAAGTTTCAACATGTCAATCTTGAAAATGTGCTCCGATCAGAGGGCCGGACAGATGAATTGTTGTCGGTATTAAAAAAAGTTCATCCTTGGTCGTCGTTGCATTACGGTCTTTCAGCTGCTGGTGTGGTCCAAAAGCTTTATTTAGAGTGGATACCAAAATATTTTGGAAACGATATTGAAATACAGATTATCACTCCCATGACGAGAGGGAGTTTGGGCACAGTCAGCTTGAATAAGATGATCCAGGAATCTACCAATCCGCCACAACGGGGGAAAAGTCAGCTGCAGGTTGGCGAAAGAATCTTCAGAGTAGGAGATCGGGTCATACACCGAAGAAACAATTATGATCTGGGGGTATTTAACGGTGATATTGGTGTTATTCAGGAAATTGACAACGAAGAGCTGACATGTGTGGTATCATTTTTCCCGGATAAACGATTAGTAGAATATAAACGCGAAGACATTTCTGAACTCGATCTGTCATACGCCATTACAATCCACAAATCACAGGGAAGCGAGTTCGGGACGGTGATTATCCCGGTACTCACCCAGCATTTTAAAATGCTGTTTCGAAATCTTATTTATACCGGTCTGACAAGAGCCAGAAAACTCGCTGTTTTGGTCGGGACTCGCAAGGCTTTGGCCATGGCGGTAAAAAATCAGGATACCAGTCAACGGCAGACTTATCTGAAAGAGCTTTTGCAATAGAGTATTGGTGTCACCAATACATAATATAATCAGACAATTGACCAGATTCGATTCAGGCACGACATCCCCAATTTGGGCACTTTCAAAATTTTAAAGACTTGCTTATGCAATATGCATTTGGACACTTGCCGGACTATCAAGTATCCCTGACGCTCATTAAATTCTCTACTACAATTTCAAATTTAATTGGATTTCTATAAATTGGTGGATCCCATTTTTATTTGGACAAAATATGTAGCCTCTGAATGAATCACCATTCTTAGCGATTAAATGCTCCTACCCGTCGACGGTAAATCACAAACAATATCAAGAAAACCATTATAATCCCCACTCTGTGCGTCCATCGCCATGGGTTAATCGTCGATGGATTAGCCTGAGTTTTAGAGTTGGTGGCACTTATGAAGCAGGCCCCACCTCCGCCACCCGAGGATGTCGTTATAGCACCATTTCCTGCCGGGTTTACACCTATACCGGCCGGGTCTATTATAATTCCGTTTTCAATCCCGTCCAAATCACCAAAGCCGCCATCTTTGACAAGTACTGTAACAGATTTTCTATCTTCACTAAATTCAGAGTATGCAGAATAATCGTACCAAGCACCTTCAATGGGGTCATATTTATACCATTTACTGCCCTCCGGAGCTGCTTCTGAGAAGTAAATTGTTACAAGGGCTTCGTCACCGGGTTGTTCCACGATTATTTTATAGTCAATCAGGCCAAAAGGTATATCCTCCGGCTTTGGAACGTCGCCAGCAGGATTGGGTTGCAACTCTTGCGGATCCTCTGCCTCAACGGAAAGGAGTTCAAGAACGGTATCAGATCCTTTCACACTAATGCCGATATTTGCATTACCAACTTCGGATTTTAGGACCATTATATCTTTTTGACTTGCATCATCTATTCCGTCTCCATCTAAATCTTGTATTCCCTCAACTTCTTGATGATCAGGCACTCCGTCATTATTAGCGTCTTCAAAATTTGCATCTGTCATGAAGTAGGCCGGTTCGGACCATTTGGAAGGTCTTCCTGCAGTGTCAAAATATCTGACCTTCCAATAATAGGTTGTATTTTCAGTTAGGATAAGACGTGGCACCTTTAACGATGTTAAAGAAATTCCAGTGTTAATATTTAAAATGCAAAGATCGTTGTTTCCTTCGACGAAAATTTGCCATTGAGTACCGGTATGGTGATCATCAGCGTCCTCATCATAAAAGGGACTCGCCTCCAAAACTGGAATTAAATCAACCATGCTTTGATTTGTTGGTGAATAAATTTCAGGTTGATTTGGTGCCAAGTTAGTGTCAAAAATAGTTGGATCTGTCTCGTTGGAATACTCGTCAATATTGACAACTCCATCTCCATCAGGATCTTCATCTGCATCCTTGGTCAATGGATCCAGTCCGTATAGCAATTCCCACGCATCTGGTAATCCGTCTTCATCATCGTCACCATCTGCGTTGTTGCCAAGTCCATCACCGTCGGTATCAAGCCATTCATTCGGATCTGATGGAAATGCATCTTCAGAATCGGGCACCCCATCACCATCTTCGTCACTAACTGATTCTTGAGTAACGATAATCCTACAGTTATCGGTATCCTGTAACCCCTCTTTGTCTAAAACGGCCAATCTGAAACTCAAAGTTGCTCCCCATGAACTGACGTCTGGAGCTACAAATGTTGTTTCCATCCCTTGAAAATTTGAAAGCTGAACGCTTG
>Ga0210097_1000356_pt1 | contig 16532 bp, 18 predicted proteins | sample Joice_CattailNLA_2_FD_185521 | JGI IMG/M metagenome (GOLD analysis project Ga0210097, IMG submission 185521) | Wetland microbial communities from San Francisco Bay, California, USA, that impact long-term carbon sequestration - Joice_CattailNLA_D2... | ecosystem: Environmental > Aquatic > Marine...
TTCTGCTCGTAACTCAATGGAATGTTGCCCGCAGCGAGCAAGGCCTTCGCGTCGTCGTTCATGCCATCCGCATCAACACCCGCGGCCACCAGCTTGAATCCTGCCACGCGTTTGCCCTGCCCGGCAAAGCGCTGCAGCAGCGCAGAACCGATCAGCGTCTTGCCGACAAAGGTGTCGGTGCCGGTGATGAAGTAGCTCATAAAGAAAAAACAAGGGGTGCAGCGCCCGCCATCAATGCGTATGTGATTTGAGTAATCATGTTTATTCTCCCCCCCTCCCAATTTGTGTTATTTATTACACATGCGATCTGCAAATTCTTTATCGAATGTACCATCCGGTTTGGTTCCGAACCATCCACATTTGTAATGCACCATTGGCTCACATCTTCCTTGACCTCCACCCGGGATCGCCTCCCGCAGAATGGTGCGGTATTGGGGTTGGGAGAGGCTGCTGTTAAAATCTTTTACTCCTTCGGCCGACACGTAACCTGATTTAGCCGACGCCCATTGAATATCTTTGGTACGTCCATTGTTGACGATCAGGTTGATCGACTTGAATTCGGCGGGCAATTCTGACAAGGAGATGCGTTGCCATTCCTTGCCGTCATTCCTGAAAATGACATAGGGCGGGTCGGGGCGCCCCCACTTGTTGTAGGATATGCAGCCGTTTGGTTCAGTTACCAGATAAGCGGTGTCGTTAAGAATGTGCAGTGCCAGCAAATGAAAATTGGTGTGCCCAAGATCTTCGCCATACTCGCTGGTCCAACTGAGCCTTTTGCCAGAACCGGGAAGACTAAAACTAATCGTATGTTCACTCACCGGAACGGATTGCCCGATCTCATGCCGTCCACCATAACTCTGCGAACGTCTGACTATAATTGTGCTGCCGTCGTCCAACAAAACCTGCTCCTTCCAACTCGTGCCGCCCAGCCCCGCGCATGCGCTCAGGCTCGTCACAAACATCAAAAATAAAGCTGCAAGCCTAAAACTGCGGAAACACCTTTTCATCCCTGCCTCCATAGGCATCACAACCTGAAATTCGTTTTGATCACTGCCAGGCCATCCGCGCTTTGTTTCGGTGGCACGCGCCATGCGTGACCATACACGATCTCGAACGTGGCGGGCAGCTTGCCGTCGCGGCGCAGGGCTTCGTAATTCAGCGCGATGCGCGACCACTTCGCCTTGCCCATCATGCCCTGCGATCTTCCCTCAGTGGCGTTGTGAGCACCGATGCTGCGCAGGTCCTGCATCACGGCTTTCACGTCGTTATAAGTCAGCGTGATCTTTTCCATCTCCATCACGGGGTCGGCGAAACCAGCCGCGACCAGCATGTCGCCGATGTCGTGCATGTCCGTGAAACGGTTGAAGTGGTTGTAGCCGTCCACGCCGGCGAATGCGCTGCGCAGCTCCTTCAGCGTGTCCGGGCCGAACGTGGAGAACATCAGCAGGCCGTCGCTTTTGATGACGCGATGCAGCCCTTTGATCGTGGCGGGCAAATCGTTGCACCATTGCAGCGTGAGGTTGGACCACACCATGTCGATGCTGTTAACAGCCAGCGGCAAGGCTTCCACATCGGCGCACAGGAAGCGCTGCTGCGTGGCCGAGAATAATTTCTGCCACCAGCCCGACGTCCCTCTCGCGGCTTGCAGCATGCCCATCGCGAAATCCAGCGCGACGATGTCCGCGTTCTTGTAGCGCTCGCCGAGCTGACGCGTGCCGAAGCCGGTACCGCTGCCCGCATCGAGGATGCGTGAAGGCTGCAGCTTGATGTAGTCGAGCCGCTCCAGCATGCGCGTGCACACCTCGCGCTGCAGCACCGCGCTGGCATCATAGTGTGCGGCGGCCTTGCTGAACGCTTGGCGCACCTGTTTCTTGTCTACTGCAAACTCATCCATACCCTTGCTCTTTCATGAAATCCACCACATGTTTTACGAACGCATCGGGATGCGACAGGAACGGCGCATGTGCTGCACCCCTGATCTCCACCATGCTCGCGTTCGGCAAACCCTGCGCCAGATGAAGCGACGCTTCCGGCGGCGTGAGTTTATCGCGCTCGCCGGCAATGACCAACGCGGGCGGTTCGATGTCCGGCAAAACATCGCGCAGATCCGCATCGCGCAATATCGCCAGCCCGCCGCGCAGCGCGTCCATGTCCGGTTCGCCGCGGCTGCACAGGATTGCCCGCATCGCTGCCAGCAACTCGCGCTCGCCTTCACTGCCGCGCACCTGCAGCGCGAGAAAGCGCCGCAATGTCGCGGCATGATTTTTTTCCAGATCATCCGCGAATAGCTGCAGGATGTGCTGCGGCATGCCGAACCGCCAGTCATTGCGTTCGGCAAAACACGGCGTGCTCGACACCAGCACCAGCCGTTTTATTTTCTCCGGCTCGCGCCTCGCCCAATGCATTGCGATCTGGCCGCCCAGCGACCAGCCGCATACGGTGACTGGCTGATCGAATCGCGCGACCAGCTGATCGACTACACCATCAAGCGTGAATGCACCCAACGATGCACTCGCGCCATGCCCCGGCAGATCGACGCTATTCACCTCAAAATATTGCGAAAATCGTGCAGCCGTCTCGCTCCAGATACCGCCGTGCATGCCCCAGCCATGCAGCATCACCAGCGGATCACCCTGTCCAGTTACCTCAACGTGCAAGGGAAACCTGGCCAAAGTGTCTGCGGCGGCGCATTGCTGCGTTGCGCGTTGCTCGCTCTTTCGTCTATCCATTCGATATGCCTCGGTCGCTGCGCTACGTGCGCCTTGCACTGCATCCGCCTCGCCAACTTTTTCTAAGGTTTCCCAAGCTCATGCATCGTTTCGATCAGGCGGGTGACATCTGCCACGCCATGCGCAGCGGACAGGGTGATGCGCAGTCGTGCAGTGCCCTGTAGCACTGTGGGCGGGCGGATCGCCGCGACCCAGATACCGCGCTCGCGCAGTCTGTCGCTTAGCCGCAACGCGCCATGGTTGTCTCCGATCAGCAAGGGCTGTATCGCGGTAGCCGATGGCATCAGTTTCCACGGCAAATCGCGCAGACCGCTGCGCAATTGTGCGATCAGCCGTTGCAGATGGGCGCGCAGTGCATCTCCATTTTCTATCTGCCGCAGACTCTCCAGCAGCGCGCTCGCCAAAGCCGGAGGTGTGGCGGTCGTGTAAACATAGCTGCGTGCATGATTGACCAGTGTATCGACCACCACCTGCTCTGCCGCGACGAATGCGCCAAAAACTCCGGCGGCCTTGCCCAGCGTCGCCATGCAAATAATACGTGGTGAATCCAATCCGAAATGGGAGAGCGTTCCCCTGCCCTGTGCCCCCAGCACGCCAAAACCGTGCGCATCGTCGATCAGCAACCATGCATCATGTCGTTCACACAAGGCCAGCAATTCCGGCAATGACGCGTGATCGCCATCCATGCTGAATACCGCATCGGTGATAATAAGTTTGCGCCCACTTTCACATTGCTCCAACAAATTTGCCAGTTGTGCCATGTCATTGTGGCGGTAGCGCTTCACTGTCGCGCGCGACAACTGCATCGCGTCGTTCAGTGAAGCGTGGTTGAATTTGTCGGCAAAAACCGTGTCACCCTTGCCAACCAGCGCCTGAACGACGCCAATATTCGCCATGTATCCGGTGGAAAACAAAAGTGCGGCAGGTTTACCGACGAAGACGGCCAGTTCACGTTCCAGCTGGTGATGCATCGTGCCGTGGCCGCTGACCAGATGCGCGGCGCCCGCTCCCACCCCATGCTGCTCAGCCCCTTGTTGCAGCGCGCCGATGAGCTTGGGATGATTGGCCAAACCCAGATAGTCGTTGCTGCAAAAGGACAGATAGGATTTCCCGTCCACCGTGATATGCGGTACCTGGGGACTTTGCAACATGCGCCGCTGACGCAGCAGGCCTAACGCATTGCGCTCGTCCAGGTCTCTTTGTAATTCTGAAAACATCATTCGGGGATATCTGGGAATTCCGGGTTCGCTCAAATGCTGCACGAAGATATCCGGATTACTACTTCTTTTCGGCGTAGGGGTACATCCCAAGCTTGTCCAGCAATGCACGATCGCGTTCCACTTCTGGATTGCCGGTAGTCAGCAGTTGCTCGCCATAAAAGATCGAGTTTGCGCCGGCGAGGAAGCACAATGCCTGAATTTCATCCGACATCTGTGACCGTCCGGCTGATAGCCGCACCCGCGCGGTCGGCATCGTGATACGCGCCACCGCGATGGTGCGTACAAAATCCAATGGATCGATATCTTCTGTCTGTGCCAGCGGCGTGCCCTCGACTTTCACCAGATTGTTGATCGGCACACTTTCGGGGTAGGGTTCCAGATTGGCGAGTTGCGCGATCAGGCCCGCACGCTGGGTCAGGCTCTCCCCCATGCCGACGATACCGCCACTGCATACATGCATCCCCGCTTTGCGTACACGTTCCAAAGTATCAAGGCGATCCTGATAATCGCGGGTGCTGATGATGCTGCCGTAAAACTCGGGCGAGGTGTCCAGATTATGGTTGTAGTAATCCAGGCCTGCGTCACGCAATTGTTCCGTCTGTTTATCGTTCAGCATGCCTAGCGTCGCGCAGGTCTCCATGCCCAGGCCGCGCACCGCCTTGACCATTTCCGTCACGCTGGCCATGTCCTCGTCGCTGGGTTCGCGCCATGCGGCGCCCATGCAGAACCGGCTCGCCCCGTTTTGCCGCGCGGCGAGCGCGGCGGCGACCACTTCCTCCACGTCCAGCATCTTGCGGTTCTCGACGCCCGTCGAATGGAATGCCGATTGAGGACAATAACCGCAGTCCTCCGAACAGCCGCCGGTCTTGATAGACAGCAAAGTGGAAAGTTGCACCGCGTTCGGGTCGAAATTTTCGCGGTGCACTTGCTGCGCGCGGTAGATCAGATCTGCAAACGGCAAATTGAACAGGGACTCGACTGCCTCGACGCTCCAGCGTTGCGGGGTGGCGGATTGTTTGGCGGGACGGATGAATTCGATGGTTTGGGTATTCATATATATTGTGTGTTGGGTAAGATGCGCAATATCCGATCTATAGCCCCGCCAACATGCAAAGGCACGCCGATAGATCCGGGTCGGACGGAGCCACATCATCCTTGAAAGGACGACAGCTTGTCAATTTTGAGCGACTATTTTTTGAACATTCGCGCAACACTCAGGCAAATCCTGCCAGCCCAGCCTTGCGTGCTGTGCGGCAGCATGAGTCATGACGGGTATTGGTGCGCCGCTTGCGACGCCGCAATGCCCTATCTCGATGTACCGCATTGCCCGGTCTGTGCCCTGCCGACGCCCGCCGGCGAAGTGTGCGGACATTGCCTGAAACAGCCGCCGCTTTTCACACATACAACCGCAGTATTCGGCTATTCCTTTCCTGTCGACAAACTGATACATGGCATGAAATATAGCGAGCAGCTTGCATTGGCGCATGCCTTTGCGAAAAAGCTGGTGCAAAGGATCGACAAAAGCGATTTGCCGGATTATGTCATTGCGATGCCGCTGCATCCCGCCAAACTGCGCGATCGAGGTTTCAATCAATCCCAGTTGATTGCCGGAACAGCCGCACGCGAACTGAAACTCAAATTGCTGGTCAATGCTTGCCGTCGCGTGCGCGACACCCCGCCCCAATCAGTCCTGCCATGGAGGGAAAGAAAAAAGAACGTGCGCAATGCATTTTGCTGCGATTCGGATCTAACCGGCAAAAGAATTGTTCTGGTAGATGACGTGCTGACTACCGGAGCCAGTCTGAACGCACTCGCCGAAGCTGCGCAGAAACGCGGGGCAAAAGAAGTTTTCGCATGGGTGATTGCAAGGACATTGCCGCATTCATCAAGCTAAGGCGCCGGTGTAGCCGGACCGAGGACCCGGCATATGGCTACTTGCTGATTTCCTTACCCGAACCGTTGATTCCCGATGATCGCAGATAACTGCGATCCAAGTTTTCCAGCAATTGACCTTCGGTCACCACTGCCACGTCGATCACGCTTTTCACGATGCGTGAAATCTCATCGGCTGCATCCAGATCGGTCGGGTCAGCCATGCCGACCAGCAACATGCCATCGCGGTCTTCCAGCACGATCGCGTGGAAAAGTCGTGCCTGACTTTCCGGCAGCAACCTGACCAGTTCCGGTTTGATTTGAAATTGCTTGAGATCAATGAAAGGGATGTTGAGTTGCTTGGCGAGGGTTTCGGAAATATTCCTTTCGGTGACAAAACCATTGTTGAACAGAATACGGCCCAGCTTAAGCCTGCTGTGTACTTGCTGCTCGAGTGCGAGCTTGAGCTGTTCTTGCGTAATGAGTTTCTGCTGAAGCAGCAAATCGCCTAAGCGAAATTTATCTGGGTCCGCCATAATCCCCCCTGACATCCATTATAGCGAGTAATGGTGACAAGGAAATTAAATTAGCCGCTTTTTCCTAAATTGACAAGGACTTGGCAATTTTTATGTTCCATATAATTTTATATCAACCTGAAATCCCCCCGAACACCGGCAATATCATCCGTTTGTGCGCAAATACCGGATGCAGCTTGCATCTGGTCAAACCGCTGGGCTTCACATTGGAGGACAAGCAGTTGCGACGTGCCGGGTTGGATTATCACGAGTTTGCCAACTTGCAGGTATATGAATCGTTGCATGAATGCCTGTCGGCATTCGATCCGGTCCGCATATTCGCGCTGACCACAAAGGGATCACAAGCCTTTCATCAAGCGCGCTACCAGAAGGGTGACGCGTTTTTATTCGGCCCCGAAAGCCGCGGCTTGCCTGCCGACGTACTGGCCAGTTTCGACAGCTCCAGGCACGTGCGGCTTCCGATGCTTCCCGATAGTCGCAGCCTGAATATGTCTAACTCGGTTGCAGTGGCGGTATACGAAGCGTGGCGGCAATGCGGCTTTGACGGCACGCTGTCCGATTCATAGGATCAAGCACGCAACCGGCCAGTTAAATTTAACAGTCGTCGATATCAATGGCACAACGGCTTTTCACCAACATAAAGGAGAATGCGTCATGCTCTACAAGGGTAGCTGTCACTGCGGTCACATCGCTTTTGAAGTCGAAGGGGACCTGCATAGCGTGAAAGAATGCAACTGTTCGATATGCCGCAGGCTGGGCGCATTGCGCTGGTTCGTGCCGCGAACGCAGGTGCGGTTCATCACCCCGGAAAGCAACCTGTCCACCTACCAGTTCGGCAAGAAAAGGATCAAACACCACTTCTGCGCGATATGCGGCTGTGCGCCTATGGGCACCGGCTCGCACAACGGGGTCGAGATGTTCAGCATTAATGCGCGATGTCTGGAAGATGTGGATTTGTCTGCACTCAAGATCAAGCAAGTGGATGGGCGCAGTTTTTAGCCGGCTATCGCCGCAGAAATATCCCCAGCAGATCATTCAAAAAGCGCTGCCCAAGTTCGGTCGGGGCAATGCGCAGATGGTCTCTGTACAATAATCCACGCTTTTCCGCCTCATCCAGTTCGCGTTGAATCGCGAGTAATGGCAGGCTGGTGCGTTCCGGAAACAGCATGCTATCGAAGCCTTCGTTCAGGCGCAGCGCATTCATCATGAACTCGAACCCCAGTTCATCACGGCTGACTTGATTTTCGGATTGTATCGGCGTTTCCCCGGCGACCTGCTGCATATACGCCTGCGGTTGCTTGTAGCGCGATTGGCGGATCACTTTGTCGGGAAAACTCAGCTTGCTGTGCGCTCCCGCGCCTATGCCCAGGTAATCGCCGAACATCCAGTAGTTGAGGTTGTGACGAGAATGCTTCTTCGGTAGCGAGAATGCGGAAGTTTCATAGTGCTGGTAGCCCTGTGCTGCCAACAGTTCTTCGATATGCTGTTGCATCTCTGCGCTCGCATCGTCGTCCGGCAATGAGGGCGGATTGCGGTGGAACAGCGTGTTCGGTTCCAGCGTCAGGTGATAGCAGGAAAGATGCTGCGGCGCGAATGACAGCGCCGCTTGTACATCCCGAAGTGCCTCATCCGGATTCTGATTTGGCAACGCGTACATCAGGTCAAGATTGATATTGTCGAAATGCTGTTGCGCGATCGCTATCGCGTGTCTGGCTTCATCGGCGGTGTGGATGCGCCCCAGCGCATTCAGATGAGTGTCGTTGAAACTTTGTATGCCCATCGACAAGCGATTCACCCCAGCCTCGCGATAGGCCGCAAAGCGTACCGCTTCCACTGTACCGGGATTAGCCTCCAGTGTGACCTCCGCGCCGAGATCGAGCGGCAACAGCATGCGCACATTGCGCAGAATCTTGTCTACACTCTCGCCACTCAACAGACTGGGCGTCCCTCCTCCGAAGAACACCGTATAGACCTTGCGTCCCCAGACCAGAGGCAGCGCAAGTTCCAGATCCCGGATCAACGCCGCGACATACTCCTGCTCGGGCAATGTACCCCGAGCCTCATGCGAATTGAAATCGCAATACGGGCATTTGCGCACACACCAGGGGATGTGGATGTACAGCGAAAGCGGCGGCAGCGCCCGAAAATTCACCGTTTGCGACTTGATGGCGATCGGATTCAGAAGGTGGGTGGTCATGATTGTCGTGATACAGGACGATCCAAGAAAAATACTGGTTACGGAACCGGCAGGCGAATGCCAAATACCTGTGAAAACGAGTGCGCGGCCGGATGACTGTTGCCTTACAATAACCCATGCGCAAGTTTACCGCAGTTGTGAACCGTAAATAATTCTGACCGATTGAATCCAGATGGGCGATAACACAATACTGTCAACCGAAATAATCACGGTACTGCAAACGGCTCCCTTGTTCCTGGGGATACCCAGGCATTTGCTTTCCAAACATTTAGACGGATCCAAACTGCACAGTCTGAAAGCCGGCCAAGTCTTGCTGGTTCCAAGCCGGCCCAACAATACCATTTTCATCATCCTGTCCGGTCGCTTGCGCATCCAGTCACATGAATCCGATGCCGAACCGATCGTGATCCTGGGTGTGGGAGAATGTGTCGGCGAGATGTCCATGCTGGCAGACGCGCCTGTTTCCATGTATGTCGTCGCAGACACAGATTGCAAGCTGCTTGCCATATCTCATGCCACCATGTGGGACTTGATCAACAACTCCCATGCTGCCTCATATAATATGCTGAACATGCTGGCCGGCCGTTTGCGCAATACCAACGAAATTCTGACAGGTAATCTGGAACGGGAGCTTGGATTTGCAAGCGGCTCGATGGTTGACGATCTGACCGGGTTTTACAACCAGCAGTGGACGCAGCAAAAATTCAACCGCCATTTGCGTCGCAGTATCTCAAGCAACAAACCGAGTTGCCTGTTGCTGCTGGAAATGGATCACCTGGCAAAGTTTATCAGTAAATACGGGCAACTCGGCGGCGATCAGGCGCTGCGTGATGTCGCTTACACGACCATGTCCTGTCTGCGCCCGGAAGACCAGGCGGGACGATACGGTGAAGATAAATTCGCGATCTTTCTACCGGACACTTCCCTGCTTGATGCATGCACTGCCGCGGATAGGCTGATGAAGAATATCGGCCAGTCTTTGGTCGTGTTACCCAGCGGCGATGCATTGCCGCCCATCACGGTATCAATCGGTGTCAGCGAGGCGCGCGCGGACGATACATTGGCCGGCCTGTTCGATCGTGCCAGCAATGCTTTGCAACTTGCCAGAGACAATGGCGGCAATTGTGTCAAGGCAGTGCAATAACCATCACGCAGCGCAATGAATCATAACTGCTACGGCACCACCGCGCCGGGCCTTCATTTTCAATATCCCTCCAAAATCCGGCCCAGCGGAATCACGGCAGAATCATCCTGCAAGCTCGTCACCCTGAAAATTCTTCAATTTATCCAGCAGCGCCCTTGATGCCTTGCCTCTGTGGCTGATCGCGTGTTTTTCTTCCCGCGACAGTTCAGCACTCATCTTGTTGAGGGAGGGCAGCCAGAACAGCGGGTCATAACCGAAGCCGCCGTCTCCGCGTTCCTCATGCGCGATCTCGCCGTGCCATTCTCCTTCCGCGATCAGCGGTTGCGGATCGTCGGCATGACTCAGCAGCACCAATACACAGTAGTAATGCGCGCCGCGGTCCTTGACGTCCTGCATTTCACGCAGCAGCTTTTCATTGTTGCGCCGATCCGATTTTGGCTCGCCGGCATAGCGCGCGGAATACACGCCCGGCGCGCCGTTCAACGCGGTAACACAGATTCCGGAATCGTCTGCCAGCGCCGGCAATCCGCTCAAACGGCTGACATGACGGGCCTTGGCGAGCGCATTTTCGACGAAGGTGACGTGCGGCTCATCTGCTTCGGCGATACCGAGCTGCGCCTGTGTCAATACTTCGATACCGAGCGGCTGCAACAGAAATTGGAATTCGCGCAGCTTGCCGGGATTGTTGGAAGCGATGACAAGTTTTTGCATGGATGGGTTTGCCCTTATCCCCTGGAGCAAAAGTTAGTAGAAAGGGAATCTGGGTGTTTCTAAAAATTCAAATTTCTAAGCCAGACTAGGCGTGCGCAAAAAGACGCAGCGCCGCATATAAATAATATGTAAGCAAGTAATTTTAAGCACAACAACGTATGGCGACGAAACTTTGGATTTTGAGAAACGCCCTTCAGTCGGTCTCCAGAACCGTACGTTGCATTGCGATCAAGTCTGCAATGCCTTGCTTCGCCAGTTCCAACAACTCATCCATCTCGGCGCGGGTAAAGGCGTGCCCTTCGGCTGTGCCCTGCACTTCGACGAAATGCCCGTTACCCAGCATCACCACATTCATGTCGGTGTCGCATTCGGAATCCTCAAGGTAATCCAGATCAAGCACCGGCTTGCCGTTATAGATGCCGACGGAAATTGCGGCGATGAAATCCTTGAGCGGGGATTCCTTGATCAGACCCTTGCCGAGCAGATCTTTCACCGCATCATAAAGCGCGACGAACGCGCCGGTTATGCTGGCGGTGCGGGTGCCGCCATCGGCTTGGATCACATCGCAATCTATCTGGATGGTGCGCTCGCCCATCTTTTTCAAATCCACCACTGCGCGCAGGCTGCGTCCGATCAGCCGCTGTATCTCCTGGGTGCGCCCGGATTGCTTGCCCCTGGCGGCCTCACGGCCCATGCGTTCACCCGTCGAACGCGGCAACATGCCGTATTCGGCGGTGATCCAGCCCTCGCCGCTGCCTTTCTTGTGCGGCGGAACTTTTTCTTCGATGCTGGCTGTACAAATGACTTTGGTATCACCGCATTCGATCAGTACCGAACCTTCGGCATGTTTGATGTAATTACGCGTAATGCGTATTTTGCGCAACTGGCTGGACGATCTTTTACTCGGACGCATGATGAATTCTCTCTTGAATGATTAGGAACAAGGCTATAGGGGTATTTCTATGTAATTTCGAGAACATGACTGACCGGCTCGGCGGTATCGTGGGCGGTTTCATTGTTACCCCAGCGCACCGCCAAACCGGTGACATTGTCCGAATGTCCGCTTTCGCGTTCCAATGCTTGCCCGACCAGACCATCCAATACTTCGTCGACGGGTAGCGAGAAGAATGATTCGACCAGCTCCCGGTCGGTGAACGGCCCCCACAAGCCGTCGCTTCCAAGCAAGAGGACATCGCCGGACTTCAGAGCGATCGGGTCGCCTGCCTCCATAAAGAACACGTCCTCGATACCGCCCAGGCAGTTGGTGATATGGTTGCGCTGCGGATGTACGCGTGCCTGTTCCTCCGATAGCTTTCCCGATTCGACCCACTGCTGTACAACCGAGTGATCGTTTGTCCTGGCGTACACTTCTCCGTCACGCAGCAAGTACAAGCGCGAGTCTCCCGCGTGACCCCAATACATTTTGTCATCCTGTATCAATGCAGCGACACAGGTCGTTCCGGGGAAGCCGCCCATGTCCTGGTCATGCGGCAACCTCATGATGCGCTCATTGGCGTGACGCATGGCTGCCTGGATAAATTTGTCCGGGTTCGATATACGCGGATGCGCATGCTTGCCGAACGATTCGACAAAAGTATCGATGGTCAATCCCGCCGCCAACTCTCCGTGCAAATGTCCGCCCATGCCGTCGGCAAGGACCAGCAGCAACGCGTCGTTGCTGTATGCATAAGCTACGCGGTCCTGATTGAATCTGCGATTGCCGATATGACTGGCCTGATGTATTGAGAAGTTCATGAAAACCAAAAAGATTTAGCAAGGCGAAGAATCCACAAGATGCAATCGTAATATAATGTGCCTCTCCAGCACAGCCTTTTTATTCGAAAGCCTCTTGACATGATCCTCAGTATGACCGGCTATGCCGTTGCCAGCGCGGAACTTGAAAGCGGATCATTGTCGCTCGAACTGCGCGCGGTCAACCATCGTTATCTGGACATCCAGTTGCGCATGCCGGATGAACTGCGCGGTTTCGAGGGTATGCTGCGCGAGGCGATTGCCGCGCAATTGCAGCGTGGCAAGGTGGAGTGCCGCATCAACTTTGCAGCACGGTCGTCGCAAAGCGGAGCGGCACTGAATCGCGGCTTGTTGCAGCAACTCGCCTTATGGAATAGGGAAATACAAACCGCACTGCCCGATGCGGGCAGCCTGAGCGTGAACGATGTGCTACGCTGGAACGGAGTACTGGAAACCCCCACCGCATCGGTTGATGTATTGCGGGATACCCTGCTCGACCTGCAGCAAACGGTGTTGCAGGAATTTTCCGCTACGCGCGCACGGGAAGGTGAAAAAATCAAGGATTTCCTGTTACAGCGTCTGGAAAAAATCGAAGCACTGCGCTTAACCGTGATGCCGCATGTGCCCGCCGCGATCGCCGCCTACGAGCAAAAACTCATCACACGCCTGCGTGACGCGATGCAGAATGGCGAAGTGCAGGATACCTGGGATGAACGCATCCGCCAGGAGATTGCATTGTTCGCCACCAAGATAGACGTGGATGAAGAGTTGTCCAGGTTGGCCAGCCATCTCACCGAAATGCGCCGCATCCTCACCCACGGCGGCGCAGTGGGCAAACGGCTGGACTTCCTGATGCAGGAACTAAACCGCGAAGCCAACACGCTGGGCTCGAAATCGGTGGATGCGGAAGTGTCGCGCACCGCAATGGAGATGAAAATACTGATCGAACAAATGCGCGAACAAATTCAGAATCTGGAGTGAAGGAACCTATGATTAAATCCATCATGAACCGCGTTGCCGACAAAAACGGGATGATCGCAAGGCGCGCGACACAGGTCGTAGTTAAGCCTACGATGCCAAGGAGCGCAACACAGCGAGCGACCGTTTTTGTTGCAACCCATTCGGGCACTGGCTTTGCGGGCGGTCTGCGGCGTCAGGCTCCTAGCGAAGGGAATGACCATTCGCGTCGTCGCCTTTCTTGCATGTGGCCTCGCCGACACGTTACCGCGCAGCGGCCGATTGCGGGAGGCGAGGCGTGGGCGGCATTCCCGCACCAGAGGCTTGCGCCCACCGTGTCATGCCGCCTACCCCGCAAAGCCGTGTGCGCGACCATGCGGGACTTAATCATAGGTTCCTAACATGTCGGGAAACCTGTTCATCATCAGTGCGCCATCCGGTGCGGGCAAGACCAGTCTGGTGCATGCCCTGCTCGGCATCAATTCGCACATCGATCTGTCGGTTTCATATACCACGCGCGATCCGCGCCACGGCGAGCAGGACGGCAAGGACTATCATTTCGTCAGCCGCGAAACTTTCCTCGAGATGGCCAAACGCGGCGAATTTCTCGAAAGCGCGGAAGTCTATGGCAATCTGTACGGGACATCGCAAACCTGGATCAGCCGGGAAATCACCAGGGGACGGGATATCCTGCTGGAGATCGACTGGCAGGGAGCGGCGCAAGTACGGCGGCTTTTCCCCGACTGCATCAGCATATTCATCCTGCCGCCGTCCATCTCGGCGCTGGAACAACGGCTGAAGGGGCGCGGCAAAGACAACGACGAGGTGATTGCCAAACGAATGGCTGCAGTGCGCGACGATGTCGCGCATATCGCCGAGTTCGATTATGTTATCATCAATGACAATCTGGACGATGCATTGCGCGAACTAGATGCGGTGGTACTTTCCGCCCGTCTGCGTTGCGCGAAACAATTGTCCCGACACCACGAATTGATCAATCAGTTACAGAAACCGGAGTAAATCATGGCACGTATCACCGTAGAAGAATGTCTGTTGCAAGTCCCGAACCGTTTTGAGCTGACCCTGGTCGCCGCCTATCGCGCGCGCCAATTGGCGAACGGCGCGGCGCATCTGGTCGAAAACAGCAGGGACAAACCTACTGTCGTCGCGCTGCGCGAGATCAGCGAGGGCAAGGTGGGCAAGGAAATCCTGAATCGCGGCCAGGCATAGTCAACGTGAATATATATGGCCGACACGGATCAGTTAGTAGAGGAGCTCTCCACCTATCTTAAACCGAAGGACGTCAAACACGTCCGTGAGGCCATCGAATTCAGCCGTGTCGCGCATCAAGGCCAGATGCGACATTCCGGCGACCCGTATATCTCCCATCCGATAGCCGTAGCGCGTATCCTGACACCGTTGCATATCGATGCTCAGGCGATCATCGCGGCGCTGTTGCACGATGTGGTCGAAGATACCGCAGTCACTTCCGAACAAGTTGCAGAGAAATTCGGCAAACCTATCGCGGAACTGGTCGACGGACTGAGCAAACTCGACCGTCTCCGCTTCGAAACCCAGGAGGACGCCCAAGCGGAAAACTTCCGCAAGATGCTGCTCGCGATGGCGCGCGACGTGCGCGTTATCCTGATCAAGCTGGCCGACCGGTTGCACAACATGCGAACGCTGGGTGCCATGGAATCAGAAAAGCGCGAACGCATCGCGCGCGAAACCATGGAGATCTACGCTCCGATCGCAAACCGGCTCGGTCTGAACGATCTTCACCATGAATTGCAGGATCTGAGCTTCAAATATCTGCATCCGAACCGGTACGCGGTACTGGCAAAAGCCCTGCAAGTGGCGCGCGGCAACCGGCGCGAGGTGGTCGGCAAGATACTTGAAGCGATACGCCAACGGCTCGCGGAAAATCATATCGAGGCGGATGTCACAGGCAGGGAAAAAGATATTTACAGCATCTACAAGAAGATGCAGAGCAAGTCGCTGGCCTTTGCCGAGGTGCTCGATATCTACGGCTTCCGCGTATTGGTGAATGATTTCGCTTCCTGTTATGTCGCGCTGGGCTTGCTGCACGGCTTGTACAAACCCATACCCGGCAAATTCAAGGATTACATCGCCATTCCCAAGGTCAACGGCTATCAATCGCTGCACACCACGCTGTTCGGCCCATTTGGCACACCCATCGAGATTCAGATACGCACCCATGAGATGCACAGGATCGCCGAGGCCGGTGTCGCTTCGCACTGGCTCTACAAGAGCGGCCATGAATCGATCAACGACCTGCACAAGAAGACCCACCAGTGGCTTCAGGAACTGTTGGAAAGCCTCAGCCAGAGCAGCGATTCATCCGAGTTCCTAGAACATCTCAAGGTGGACCTGTTTCCGGATGAAGTGTATGTCTTCACGCCCAAGGGCAAGATACTTTCCCTCCCGCGCGGTGCGACCGGGGTGGATTTTGCCTACAGCGTGCACACCGACATCGGCAATCGCTGCATTGCAGTCAAGGTCAACCATGAACTGGCGCCTTTGCGCACAGAACTCAGGAACGGCGATCGCGTGGAAGTGATCACTGCTCCGCATGCCAAACCCAATCCGGCCTGGCTTAGTTATGTCGCCACCAGCAAGGCACGCAGCCAGATCCGTCATTTCCTCAAGACCATGCAATCAGGCGAATCGGCACAGCTTGGCGAGCGTCTGCTCAACCAGGCGCTGCTGGCGCTGGGCGTCAAACCGCAGGATATGGATGAAGCGCACTGGAACAAACTGCTTAAGGATACCGGAGTGAAAACGCGCCAGGACATCCTTGCCGACATCGGTCTGGGGCGGCGTCTAAACATGGTTGTGGCGCGGCAACTGGCCAGCATCGGCGAAGCGGTGCCAAACGAAGCGGTACCCAACCCGGTCATCACCATTCAGGGCACGGAGGGCATGGCCGTACAATTCGCCCAGTGTTGCCGGCCGATCCCGGGTGACCCGATCGTCGGCGTGATCAAAAGCGGGCAAGGGCTGATGGTGCACACCCACGATTGCCCGACGTTGCGCCGGGGACGCAGCAGCGGCGAACAATGGCTGGATGTTGCATGGGACAAGAATATCCACCGCGCTTTCGATGTCAACATCAAATTACTGGTCGCGGACCAGCGCGGTGTATTGGCCAAGGTATCAGCAGCGATCGCCGAAGCGGAAGCCAATATCGAAAACATCAGCTTTACCCACGAAGGCGAATATTCCGGGCTGCATTTCACGCTGGAGGTGAATAATCGCCTGCACCTCGCCAACATCATGCGCGGATTGCGCAAGATACCGGAAGTGGTGAGGATTATCCGGGTGAAGAACGCTGCCTGATAGCGCTTTTTGTCTGCTGCAAACTACCCCAAATCGAACAACAACACCTCGGCA
>Ga0210097_1000357_pt1 | contig 16428 bp, 11 predicted proteins | sample Joice_CattailNLA_2_FD_185521 | JGI IMG/M metagenome (GOLD analysis project Ga0210097, IMG submission 185521) | Wetland microbial communities from San Francisco Bay, California, USA, that impact long-term carbon sequestration - Joice_CattailNLA_D2... | ecosystem: Environmental > Aquatic > Marine...
CTGCATCTCAGCTTGCAGCGCGTGGCAAAATTAACGAGCCAGGCGCCATTACCGCGGAGCTGTTTGGTGGCATTGGTCCTGCTGTCGTTGGTGGCACCGTGGAGGCTGCTACAGGCGGACATCACGCGGCACCAGTTGTTGAGCAACGGTCGGCACCTTCTGCTGGCGAGGTGGGCGGCGCTAACACCCAAGCGGCTAACTTCGGCACGCAAGGGCAACAGCCTGGCATCGAAGCGCAAGGGCAATCTGTAATCGACCACGCTCTGGATGCAGCTGACTCGAACGGTCTGGTAGAGGTAGACAAGCTTCCATCGATGATCCAGGAGCGCGTTCGTACTGACCTGCAGCGCGACATCGTGCCAGGCAATCTCGCTGTCGGTGATCGCATTCCGCGGGCGTCAGTTGAAGCAATGCTGCAACAAGACGCCATGGACAATCAGCCGGCGCCAGGGAGAGCGGTCGGTGATCGGGGCACCACTACGGGCGGGCTTGATCTCGATGCTGCTGCTGAGGATCTGATGTCTGCGCAGACGCCGGAGGAGCTGACTCAAAAGATGCAGGACGTGCTAGCCATCCCGGACAGCACCACAGCACCTACTGGCGGATTTATGCAGGAGGCTACAGCAGCGCCTGAGAGCGCCCCTGAGACCCTGGGAGCTAGCGAGGTAGCGCGTCAACAGACAACGCCGCAGGAGGGCTCTCAGACGGTCACAGAGTCATCCCCGGAAGCGGTAGTCGAGAAGGTCCAGCGCGCCAATCCAGGCGACATCGCCGAGCTTTCACGCATTGCAAACGAAGCGCTAGACGCGGCTCCCGCCGAGAGCAAGACCTTCACCACAAGGCAGGCTGCGGTCGATTACGCGGAAGCCAACTCGCTAGATTTGGATACGCATTCAGTTCAGCCTGTGAAGGGCGGCTACACCATTGCACCTCGGCGATCCGTTGGTAGGCAGTCCGCGGTCGCGCAGCCGCGTCCGGAGCCTGCTGCTGAGGCTGGCAACTTCGAGAGTACTGCTGCGCCGAAAGGTCCGGGGCGGCGGGCGTATCACGTAGTCACGGAGGATAACGGTCGACAGACAGTGAGTGTCGTTCGGCATGAAGACGGAAGCGCGAGTCTTGTCGAGCATGGACGCACCGGCACCGAGCCTACGGAATATAGCGCGCGCTTCGCTGAAGGCAAGACTGACGAGCAACTGTTGCGTTTCGCGAACGAGCCATTCGGAATTGAGAGCGTTACGCCGCGAAAGGAAAAGCCGAAGAAGGTGGATGTACGTGTCGATTCGACATACGATACAGCGCCTGAGGCGCGACGGGCAGCTGAGAAAGCGAACGCAAAGGCGATCGCCAATGGTGACAAGGTCGTATTCCAGCACAGAAAGTACGGCGATAGGTACGCGCTCATCGAGGCACCCCATGAGGCAGTAGGCAGGCTTCCAGAGGCGGGAAGCGAGCTTACCCTTGGCGAACTTGGCGACTACGGGACCGATGTCGAGCCAGAGCCTGCGAAAGTAGCGCCGCGACTGAATAATCCTGAGACGGATCTGTCGTCCGTTCATAATGGCGAACGCAAGCGCAGCAAGGTCAAGCCTCTAAAGAAAGGTGATGAGATCAGCGTCTACGGTCGCCCTGGTGAGGTACTCGCCGCGACTGATCTTGAAGGTGGTAAGCAAGCCATTCACGCGAAAGTAGGCGAGCAACAGTACGTGGTCGTGAGGGACAAGGTCACTGGCGATACTGAAGTTGGGACAGATCGCCCTGTCAATGGTATCGGTGACGCGGCTGCGGTGAATGCCGAGCGCAAGTTCGCAGAGCATCATGCAAGGCGTCAGGGTGCCAGGCGAGAGGCGAAGGTAGCACCCGCCGAGGATGTGTCTGCAAAGTTGGTCACCAATAATCGCAAGCTGCCTGGGAAAAAAGGCTCAGTCTCGGCGCAGGCGGTGGACGCAAGGCTGAATCAGTTCAGACGTTCGTGGAAGGGAATCAAGGGGCTGGAGCTTGAGGTAGTACCCAACGAGGACCAACTGCCCCCAGAGTTGAAGGCGTGGCTTGCGAAGGTCCGAGAAAAGCAGCCTCACGCGAACGCGCGTGCGTTGTTCGTTCATGGTGAAAGGCGTAGCTCTGGAACAATCTATTTCGTTGCTGACCAGTTCCGCTCTCTCAATGACGTGGGTGTTACAGCCATCCACGAGCTTGCGGGGCACGCCTCACTGCGCGACATCTTTGGGTCGAAGTTCGACAACTTGCTGGATGACGTGTACACGCATCACCGCGAACTGGTGAATGAACGAGCGCGCAGCTATGGGTATGATACCAGTACTGAAGCAGGTCGCCGCAAGGCAGCCGAGGAAGTACTCGCTAATCTCCAGGAGACCGCCGAGGACCAGAAAATCTGGGAGCGTGTCGTTCAAGCAATCAGGGACATCGTGCGTGATCTCGGGTGGAAGCTCGACCTTAGCGAGGGTGACATTAAGGCTATCCTCCAGGCTGCGCGCACCAATATAGAGCATGGACTCTCGCCAACTCAGAAGGCTACCGCGCGTAGATATTTCGCGCAGAGCAGTGAGACAGGAACTCATGGTACTGCTGCTGATCTGACAGCGCCTAGCGAGCAGACTGAGGTGCCTGCTGGTCCCATGTCGCTCGCTGACGCGGCGGACCAGCTTGGGGTCTCTGAGGCTACGCTGCAGTCGCTCGTGGACGATGGCGTAGTCTCGCCTATCCCTGGAACGAACTCGTTTGACAGAGAAGCTATCGACGGACTTGAGCGGAGTTTAGCCGGTGCTGGGGAAGCCGCTACAGGGCTCTCCGCTAGCGAGGTGCAGGCTCAGCTTGGCGTAAGTCCTGGCGAGCTTCAGGAACTGGTGGCAAGAGGCGAGTTGACTCCGATTGGTCCCGAAGGGGATCGTCGCTTTACGCCGTCTCAAGTGCGCCGTGTGGAGACTGTGAATCGCGCGGTCACTCCGGCTGCCGATACTTACGTGGACCTTCATCGAGTGCCTGACGAGCTGGCGCTGAGGCTGGCAAACAAGATCGATGCAGTTCAGGGCTTTTTCGCGAATCATGATCCGGCAAAGCACGGCGGGATGCAGCGTCCGATTGTCGTCGGTACGTCCATGGATTTGCCCTTCTCGGCACCACCCGGAACGCGAGGCGCTGCCTGGCAGGGTGATGTCTATCTCGTTGCGGACGCTATCAAAACGAAGGCTGAAGCGTACGATGTCGCGGCGCACGAATTCGTTGGACACCTGAAGGCAGAGGCGACGCCTGGCTTTTCCGCTGCAATCGAGTCCATCATCAAGGAGCACGATCAGCTCGGGAATGTTAAGAAGATTTGGCAGGAGCAGGCGGCTAATATCGAAGCCCAAGGACGCCCGGTCGAGGACAGTGAGGTGGCGAGGGAAGTCATTGCCGTGCTCGCCGAGCGAGAGAGTCACCATGGAACTATCAGGCGAATCGTGAATGCGTGGCGTACGCTGCTGGTGAAGCTCGGCGCTGTCAATCCTAAAGAGGCTGCGATATACGCACTCATTCACAAAGCGTACTCGGGAACGAACGTCACGTACGACAACACTCCCTGGTATTCAGTCTCGCCCTCGCCGGCAGCCGTGCAAGGTCGCATGACCCGCACTATGATAGGCATCGCCAATCGCTCAAAGGCAGGCAACGAACTGTGCGAGAACATCATGCGGCGGGCGTATGGCATGCAACTCAACTTCCAGGATGATACTGCTCCGCTCGGGGTGTTCGAGGCTGACGTAGGCAACGATACAAACATCCGCCGTGAGGTACTGCTAGGGCGAGCCAAGGTATCAAAATCCCAAGAGAACTTGGAGGTGGCTGGGGCTGAGCTTGCAGATCAGATGGAAATCGCATTCCCGAGGCTTAATCTAGATGACCGCACGGAGAAGGTACAGGAATATCTGCATGCGCGGCATGCCAGCGAGGCGAACGCTTCACTGAGGCGTCGGAACTTGAGGCGTATGCAAGAGGCTGGCGTCATTCCGGAAGGTATTGACGTAACAGACTTGACGCTGAGCCAAGCTAAGCGCTACGTGGATGGGTCGAACTCTCAATTCTGGAAAGACATGTGGGAGCGTCCTTCCGGAATGTCCGACCGTGACGCCTCCCGCATCCTGAGTGAGTACGAGCGCGGGGATGAGGTCGTTAACAGGGCAATGAAGCGGATGGGGGAAGTCGCTGACCTAATATCGAAGTACAAGCTCTCACTCCTGGAGGAAAGCGGGCTCATATCGAGCGACATGCGCAAGCGGCTTGACAGATACAGGCATTATGTTCCGCTGCAAAGAGAGGTGGAAAGCCCGAATCCAGTTATTGGCGGGCGTACAGCCAAGCGCTTTTTCAAGCCTGTCAATGTGCGAGGCGGGTCGCTGAAGCCAGTCGCCAATATGGTCGAGAACATGTTTCGTGGCGCGAGCGAGGCTATTGAGCAGAGCCGTCGCAATATCGAAGCTCAGTTGCTATTAACAGCGGTGGACAAGTATGACCAGGGCGGCAACTGGTTTGCAGTAAATACTACCCGTGAGACTCCAGTGATAGACGCCAGTGGACAACTGCGTATGCAAAAGCGCCCGATCTACAGCCCGGACGCATCCATCACCTTCTTTGTTAACGGGCAGCGCGTATCGCTGGTGGCTAATCCGCAGAACTCAGTGGCGATCGATCTCGTTCGTGGATGGAATAATCCTGGCGCATCAATGAATGTCGTCATGCGGACTATTGCGAAGATTACGCGCCTTATGACCAAGGCAATGACCACCTTCAATCCTAACTTCATTGCCGGGAATATGTTCCGAGACGTGCACGCAGCCATGCTGAATCTTACACCAGATGATATCGGCACCGGCACTACGTCAGCGGCTAACAGGGCGAAGATTGTCAAGAACGCTGGCTCTACACTGCGTGCCATGGCGCCGTTCGGTGGGGTATTTAAGGATAGCGATACCCAATTTGGTGGTAATCAGCATCTGAGCGATCAATGGGAGTTGTTCAAGTCGAGCGGGGCGCAGATCACGTGGGTGGATAGTCTCGGTGGGAGTAAGGACAGCTTCAAGGCGTTGGCGATCAGGAGGAAAAACGTCTTCAAAAGAACGATCCAGAATCCGTTTCATACCGCGGATCAGTTCTTCAGGTACGCGAGCGAGATGACTGAGTCTGCCACCCGATTCGGTGTCTTCTCGACCGTCATGGACCACCACATAGCGAATGGAATCGATCATAACGAAGCGGTAAAGAGAGCAGCAATGGCTAGTCGTGAGGCGAGTACCGACTTCATGCGGCGCGGAATGGTGGGCGGATCTGTCAACTCGATATACGCGTTCTTCAATGCTAGTATCCAATCGACAGCCAAGTCACTAAATACCCTATACCGATTCCCAGTGAGGAAAGCCCTTGGCGCCGCGACGATGATTGGAATGTATACGCTGATGGATATGATGGCTCGTTCCATGAGCGGGGATGATGATGATGACGGCATTAAAAATTACGATGAGCCGCGGATGGAAGGATCAAAAGTAAGGTCAATGTTGATACCAGTGGGCGATGGTAATAACGGAGAAAGATACTTAGCATTACCGTTGCCTTGGTTCTGGAACGTCTACTCGGTGGCGGGACGCAGTATTGGAGAATCCATTTCGCAGGCTTTCGGTGCTCAGATGCCGCCCGATAAAGCGACCCATCCACTTGCCGGCAACATGGTCTACAAGACAGTGGCGCGTATTGGGTCGGTGCTCAATCAGTCGGTGAATCCTTTCTACGCTGAGACCTGGCTGCAGACTGCATCGCCGACGATACTCGATCCACTGACGCAGATTTGGGAGAACAAGGCGTGGCACGGCGGTGCGCTAATCCCCGAGGGCAACAAGTGGGAAAATGAGATGCTGTGGAAACGGCGCAAGGCGAGCACTCCCGAGGCTTACACATTCTTTGCTGACCTTATCCACGGGCTCGGCGGCACGGACACATCGCCAGGGTACGCGGCATCATTTGGGCTAGAGGTCCTGGAGAATCCCGAGGTGCTGCGTAATCTGATCCAAGGCTACCAGCTTGGTGTTGGCGGCATCCGTGCGCCGTTCGTTGAAAGTCTGTCGGTGTTCTCGGATAGCTTCCTGGATGAGTCTGAGGGCGGAGTAAACTGGAAGAAGGCTCCAGGCGTTGGGCGCTTCGTTGTTGACCAGATACCGGGTGGAGACTACGACAAGGCTAAGGCTATCGAGAGTCAGGTGAAGGCAGTCGAGGAAGGCAGGATCGACAATCCGGCGCTGGCGGACTGGGCTCCTACATACAAGCGTGACGTGAAAGCCCTCAAATCAAAGCACAGAAAGGCGAGTAAATATGCGCGCGAGGGGAATCAAAGCATGGCGGACTACTATAATGAGCAGGTCGATGAGATCCAGAATCGAATCTTTAAAGAGTACAATAGCTTGAATAAATAAGCTCGCAACTTTCATTCAATAACAAGCCGGCACTAACACTGTCGGCTTTTTTGTGCCCGTCACATTTTCTTTTAAACTTTCTTGAAACACTGAACTCTATCGCCTGGTCTAAGTGTTTAAAGGAAAGAGACAGGAGAAGCAAATGAAGAAGCGAAACGCGGCGGAGAAGGTACTCGTTGGGTGCTACATCGACGAGCGCATTGTTGGTGATCTTGACCTGCTGGCTGATGAGTTCGAGGTGACCAGATCCGAGGCGCTGCGGCAAATCATCGCCGCGGCAGTGAAGCGCCATGCACGGAAAGTGGCGAAACGACAATCCGAAACAAAGTGAAGTGAGAGGTAAACGATATGAGAACGATTATTGCTGCTGTACTGTTTGCTGTGAGCCTGCCAACGTTTGGTGCTGAGCCTGCGTCGGTGGAGCAGTGTAAGCGGGACTGTAATGAGCGTGTAGAGGCGCTGGCATCCGAAGTACAACTCATCCACGCAGAGATGGTGCTAATGCGCGGGAAGATGGATCTGTGCGACAACGTGCTCCGGCGCCTGCAGTCGAAGCTGGAGATGAGTTTCCACCCGGTAGCGATCAATGACTCACGGCGCTAAGAGGATCGTCGGTAGGGAACGCGACTTCCAGGTCGATACGTTGCGCTCATTGCTGGACTACGACCCCGAGACCGGCAAGTTGCGCTGGAAGTATCGCCCTAACGCGGTGCGCGTATGGAACACTCGATACGCTGGTACTGTTGCAGGGTGTTTCTGTAATGGTGAGATTAGAATCTCGATCGACGGCATAAGGCTCTCGGCTGCAAGGGTGATAGTCTACATGAGCACGGGGCAGCCTCTAGAGGAAGGTAAGCGTGTGATGTTCCTTGATGGCGACGCGACGAATCTGAAGCTATCGAACTTGAAGCCAGTCGATGATCGAACGGTGCGGCGGAACTATATGCACCCGAAGCGTGGGAAGCACACGCTGTCATCTGGGATAAGCAAGAGTTGTCGCAAGTATGTAGTCAGGGATCGCACTGGAGGCGGGCATAAGTACCTGTCGTTCTCGACGCTAGAGGAAGCAATTGATGCAAGGGAACGGCTCGATAGCGAGCTTGGATACTGGAGCTTGAGGAAGGCGGTGCGGTAAAGGCGATGGAATGGTGACCGCCCCAATTAGAGGGCGGCGCCAACTGACATGGAGGTAATGATGATGGACAAGACGGTATACGGAAGAAAGCCCTGGTGGCGTGACGCTGACATCCTGCCTGAAGACAGAGCGATGTTTGAGGAGTTGGCAGGGCTCGATGATAGCTGGCAGGGAAAAGAGCGCAAGGGTAAATTGGGCGAAATGATAGCCGAGCGCGTGCATCAGATCGTGTATGGCTGCAGCCTAGGCATCTACACAGACATCCAGGATCAGTACCGCGGGGAGAGCCCACAGGGTATTGAGGTGAAGCTAGACCTGAGAAGTACTGAAACTGGCAACGTGCTTATTGAGGCTGGCGAGCGACGGATTGAAGGAATCAAAGCGGGTGGCGTTGAATTGGTGCCCAGCGGCATCCACAAGCACTGCAACACTGTCTCGCTGTGGCTCGTGAGCCTGCATAGGCTAATCGTTGTGAATCGGATGTCGATTACCCGCGCGGTCGCGGCTAACGATGGCGTCATTCCAGGATGGCGCTTCTGTGTAAATCGACACGGCACCGGCGCTTTCTACCTCGTGCGAGAAAACGACCCTATTCTCCTTGCCGCGCTGTCGTATGTCATTAACGAGCTAGAGCAGGTGTTCGCCTACGGGGCTGCGCATCCCGGCAAGGCTATGGGAATCATGCGCGAATGGGTCGAGTACACGCCAGGTGAATCTGAGAATGGGCGGAACAAACTGAGGGCGACAAGGTCTGACCTGTGTAGGCTGCGAGCCGGTGTTGAAATACCAGCGGAGGAAGTGAATGCAAATCGAAAAGTCAAGCAGATTGTTTCCGGTGACAGCAACGACACGGATTGGAGCACCATCCCTAGCTGGGCTATCGAAGCCTTCAACGCGGACGCAGCGCGATCGTGGTACTAGATATGCCTTTGCCAGGAAGGCGACTACCGCCGAACAGATGGCTGGCGTGCCCAGCGCAGGCTACGTCATAGAGCGGGGCGATGAGCGTGTCTGGTGCCTAGGCGCCGTTGCCATGGGTGATAACGTGCTGCTAGCCGTGGACGAGAGAAGCTGCGGCGCTGACTGCTCAGCGATGCTCGATTGCGCCAGACTGCTATCACGCCCCGAGACAAGTGACGCACTCATCCTTGCACGCATCGAACAAGCCCGCCAAGAGCGCACGCTAACTGCCGCTTAATCCCGCCACAAGCCGTAAAGGCTATCCCTCAGCGCTTCGGCGCTACCCAACGTACCCACATCGACGATGACTCCCTGGAGGCTGCGAGAGGCTTCCGGGGAGTACTTGCGTGCGCGCACCATAGTGAACAGCCAGCAATAGCCGCTAGCGATACCTCCATGGGGTAAGTGATAGGCGATGGCTATCAGACTGGAGGTAGCGCTAGGATGGAACTACGCCTTGCAGGAGCGATGGATGCAAGTACTTCCTGCTGGACGATCGCAAGTGTTTAGTGCGGATGTTCCAAGATGTGCACAACGGGGAACTGGTATGGAGTATACGTGCACCAAAATGGTGCATAAGGTAAACGCTGGCTTTTGTATCAGCAATGCTTATACATGATAGTCGGAGTTAGGTGCGTGGTGTAAGTTGGGGGAAAGGGAATTGTGAGTAAAAGATTGCTCATAACAAGCGTCTAAATGACCCTATAATTTCTAACTATCACCACCCAAGCATTGATAGGCAATACCTATCACTCCAGGTAAGCCCTGATCCCAAGCCCACATACCCATAAGCAAGGCTGATGACCCATCATAAGCATGCCTTATGGCATATCACCCAATTCTGCACCCGATTACACCCATTGCGCATTCCGACGAGCGGTGCAAGTTGCCCGATAAACGGTGCAACACCAGCAATATCGAGCCCGCTCTACCATCCCCAGTCCCGAGTAGTGCGTGGAATGCAGTTGTGAGCCTCTCACAGCGCCGTACAGCTCGCCTGATGGCATACCCGTGCGCAGGCATTGCCGCCTATGGCATCGCCTGTAGAGCCTCTGGCGATGATCTGGCGTGGCGGAACTGGGCATTGCATCCTTGCAGATCGAAATCACCGCTGCACGATTGCAGGGTACGAAGTGCAGGCAGTCGATCGCCGTGCCCTGCATATCGGAACGCTACCTTGAAGCATAGCCTGTGAGCCCCTGACAGCCTCTCTGAGCGCCTCTCGGCATTCACCCGCTACGTTGGTATACCCGAGGCTACGTGGCATGACTCCCACGACTGCAGGGTGGTGCGCTAGTCGCTGCCGCGGTACAAGCACGCTGGCGACCTCCCGACATTCCGGCTTGCTCGCAGTAGCTCGGCGCCTACCTTGAAGGATGCCGCTGGGACGCCCTCATAGCATTCTGAGCGCGTCTAAGCCTTCACCCTCTACGTAGGCATTGCCTGATGGCACGTGGTCCCTGAAGACGTACCAGGGCTTGGCATGCTATTTTTTTTTCAACGAGTACAGGTGTCAGCAGATGGGCGGGAAACAAGCGAGGCGAAGCTGGCGGGCATCAGCTACCTCATCTGGCGGTGCCTTACCAAGGTGGTACCATCAAGGCAATGGGGCATCCAAAGCTGCCACCTTTCCATGCAGACTCTTTGTGATACCTGAAAATAAAGACACCGTCAGATTCTGCGTTAGCTACTGATAACGTAGGATCTGACTAGGACAAGCCCCGGCAACGGCAGTCTAGTCCACGACATTCGAAGTCCGTTACTTCTAGGGGCTGCCAGCCGGGATACCTATCCAACTCCAACTTGCCATGCCATCACCCCTTCGGGCAGCGACATAGAGCCCCAGGTCTCGACCACCCACTTTCCCCTTGGTGACCTTATCACTCGACCTGTACCGTTCAGCATGAGAGTACTCACGCTTCACGGCTTACCTTTTTGCTTGCGCTGGATAGGGGAGAGTCTACAGGAAGGTACGCAAAGCTTGTCGGCTGCGAGCTGAGCCATCGAGCATTGAAGGCTTGATAGCCGTGCTGGGAGAAGGGAGAGCAGATCACTTCGGGTGATCTGGGGGACGATCCTCGACCGCCAAAAGCGGGCGACCTCTTGGCGAAGCCTAAAGCGGCTATGGTACGCTGAATCTGGATTGCTCTATCGCGAAGCCAGGATGACCACGGTAGCGACGACCTCCTGGGGAGGGAGCGGACCTGCGAGGGTGGCTTGGCGCATAGCTTGCTGTCCACCTGCGGTTTTCTGCGAATATCCACTTTCCCCCTGCCATCCTCAGGCTGGAAAATAGGAGAAAATTGAAGTCGAATTTCAATGGGGCGGGTCAAAATTGAGGGATCGCCGAGTTTATTATAGGGTGATCCCACAATTTCAGTTTCCTTCCTTGACGCTGCGGCGTCCGAAGATACCGTTAGTTAACGTTGGGAAAAACTTTTCCCTGACGCGGGGCGCAAATTCAAATTTGGGCTTGACAAGTCGGTGCAAATCTGGTATGAGACTTCGCTCCGAACTAGACTACTGCGATTCGTGGCTTTTGACTCGCCTAAACGAATGCCCTGACCGCGCCCATGCCCCGCCTGATTCCTTCTCGACCGCCTCGCGCGCGTTGCGCCAGAGCCATGGTGTAAGCAGCTCTCGATCCCGCAGCTTCAGAAGATTCTCGACCTGAGTTTGTAGGTACTGCGTCTTGACCGCGTCACCTTCAACACCGCCTAGCACTTCCAAGAGGATTCCCAGCACAGTGGGCGCCATGGCGTCCTTGCGTATCTTGCGCGTGACTGACGTGTTGTTGAGCAGCACGATATCGGGCGACCCCGGGAACATGATGTCCTTTAGTTCCTTGAAGGCTTCAGCCACGTCAGCAGATAGACGCAGGCGGATATGTGCCTTGCCAGCCTTGCCATCCTTGGTGTTGCGGCAGTTGCAGCGCATGGTCATTTGGTACAGCATGTCAATTACTTCGTTGACCGCGATGCCGTTGACGTAGCTGGCTTCGAGCTGGACTGTTACGTCACGGCGTTGCCCTACCGTTTCAGCCGCCACGGTGTTGTGATCTTTGCGCATAAGCCCGGCATTGATGAAGCGCTTGTACGTGTTCCACTGATTGCTTGCCTTGTGGCGCCCCTGCTGGACGTAAGCCACGCGCCCCTTGCATCCATGATTGTCTAGGTCGGAGATACCGCGAGCTGTAGCAAGTCTACGCAGTGCGTCAGTGAATGACTCATCGCCCGGGGCAGCCTTCCGATACCCTACAAGCGTTGGCTCATCGCTTTCCAGGATGAAGTCCAGAACTTCCTTCGCATGTGTGTCCAGGTCGTCCCGCATGCTTTCTCTGCCGGAGGGTACCTTGACGATCTCGATATTAACGTCACAGTGATCGCGCCGGAAGCCAGCATCGATCACCTCTACGTTCTTGTCTATCGACTGCAGTTGCCTAATGTTCGCCGATGCGTCAAAGATGGCGATCCTGCTTAGCTCGTCCGGTATGCGGACCACGTACGTCAGCAGACCAGCTCCAGCGTTCCCTGCGTAATACAGGAAGTCGCACCCTCCAGAGTTGCGTACTAGCGCGGTGAGGGCGTCAAAGTGTTCTTCGGTGAATCGCTTAGCGTTTCGACCTTTAGCTAGCATAGAGCGCAGCTTGCTGACTACCTCCTGAACGTTCCACGGGTACGCAGGAACTTCTATCCTGACGTTCTTATTGCCAGAATCCTCGGCAGCCTCGATGTCAGCGAAGATCTTTTCCGCCCATCCAGTGAAGCGACGGATAGCGGGATCAACGCTTGCTCTACCAACTGGGCGCTTGAGACCAGCCACAGCCATAGCTAGAGCGCCGACATCTATGGCGGACCCTGTTGTGCTTATCAGCGATTCGTCCCAGAGCAAGAGCCTACGTTGTTCGCCTTTATAGGTGGCGGTCTTGTAGAAGTCATTACGCTCCATGCGCGCGTGGCTGACAGCAAGGAACTTGATTTTGTCAAGGTCTTCAATGTCGGTGCTTTCAATTATTTCGTTGAATTCGCGTGATCCAGAATGGAACGCTCCATATCCGCCCTCACCCTTGGGTACTCCGAGCTGGTGCATGTTTTCGATGAAGTCGCCAAGCTGCTCGATCCGTTCAGCAGCGATCAGTACGCCGTAGTCATACCCATCATCATGAAGTTGCGCACAGCATGCGGAAGCAATCGTTGTCTTGCCAGCCCCAGCAGGCAGCGCGAACGCCTTGCGGATTGGCTTGGCGCCCTTGGGCACTTCCATCTCGATCAGCTCTTCCAGTTGGCTGCAGACAAGCTCGATGGCGCGCTCGTGCTCGCTGTTGATGACATTCCCGAAGCTAGTCAAGCGGGCAACGGTGCGCCTAGCGATCTTAGCGCCAAGGGATTGCATCGCTGGATCGCCAAGATCGTGCTTGGGGGAGGGGGAATATGCGGGGCGGGATCTACGATCGCCAACAATGGCGGCACGATCGAAGAGGATAGCGGAAGATTGCTCCACGCTGGAACAATGGTGGGATCGCGTTGTCTGAGTGATTGACACTTTATGCCTCCAGTGATGCGGCTGATACACCGCGTTGCAAATTGAAGCCTCCGGCGCGTCCAACGCTGGGGGCTTTTTCGTTTATAAATACTTCGATTCTGCTGCTAGACTGCGCGTTCCTAGCTGTTCACCCTTTCGTCGGCTTTCGCCTGCCGCTCGTCTCCTTCGCCGCTCCATGGCGTCCACTGTGATAGCCATTCCTCAGCCTCGCAGTACATTTTCAGCGGTGCTTTATCCACCCACCCGCGTGGGATGTTTTCACCGAATCTCTCTCTGTATCTGAAAAACACCCATCCGAGCTTGTATCCTTTGTCGTTAGCCATTGTCATCGCTGAACAGACAAAACGCTTGCGAAGCTTCTCCTTCGCCAAGGTGTCCCCGGACTCGGCTGCTTCCTCAATCTCACGAGCTTTACGCTTCTCTTCTTCTACCCTCTCACGCTCAGCCCTCTCCACTGCTTCTTTTTGCTCACGAATTCTTTTAGCGTTCTCTTGCAAAAGATAATCGCTCAATGTCCTAGGTGTTTCCCGTGGCAGAGCGTCTATAGCACCTTCTTTCTCGAATACGTCAAGCGAATTCCACCATTCCTGATAGAAAGGGAATGGCGGTGGATTCTTTCGTGCATAAATCTTCAGGAAATCGTTTACCCTATCATTTGCTAGCTGGAATCTGAGTTGCTCATTTTTGATGCGCTCCTCTTCCTGCTTCTTCCACAAGTAGTAAGCCTGAGTGAACGCACCGCAACGTGGGCACTGATGATCTCCATTGCGCACTAGCTCTTTGCATTTACTGCAAGGATGGTACATTGGCGGCATCGACCGCGGATTCCCACGATTAGATTTGGCGGGGTCACTTGTATCGAGTTGATCAATGTTCAGATCAGTCGGCTTACCGTGATAAGCCACGTTCCCACTGACATCGATTATCTTGGCAAACTTCTTGCCGGGATACGGTCGAAGCAGCCTGCCCAGCATCTGGAAGTGAAGCATTGGTGAAAACGTAGGGCGAGCGAGAATCCCAGCAACGACATTTGGTGCATCAAAGCCAGTCGTAAGTACGCCAACGCTTGTCAGTACGAGCACCCTTCCAGCCTTGAAGTCATCGATGATTCGCTTGCGTTCGGCATCGCTTGTGCTGGCATCAATATGCTCGCAGGAGATTCCGTTCTGCCTGAATCCATCTCGCACCGCTTTAGAGTGTTCCACCGTCACAGCGAAGACGATCGTTGACTCACCGCTGGCGCACTGTCTCCATGCGTCAATGATGTGCTTCGTTATGCGCGGATCGATCATCGCTTTGCTAAGCAGACCGGTGGCGTAATCACCCATCGATATCTTGACGCCACAGAGTTTCTCATTGATACCTCTCGACCTGACATGGTAAGTCCGAGAGTCCGCAAGGTATCCCATCTCAGTCAGTTCCGCTGTGCTTGGCGTCTTCACCAGATGATCGTATATTCTGCCAAGCCCTACAGTCATCGGAGTAGCACTGAGTCCGACGACAGGCTTACCTTCAGCACGCTTGAGCAACTCATGGGTGTGCTTGTAGACGACATGAGCCTCATCGATTATCAGCATGTCGTAATCGCTGACTCCACGCTTAGCTAGCGTCATCATGCTGCCGACTGTCACGTCATCATCTGCGCTAAGCTTGGTGTTAGAAGCCTGCGAGACTCCAACGTGAAGCCCAGCGCGCTCAAAATGCCGTGTCGTCTGCGGCACCAGCGTTATGCGATCGACGACAAACAGTGGGCGCATGCCACGTGCCACCGCCTGACGTACGATCTCGGTAGCGATCACAGTCTTGCCGCTACCAGTGGGCGCTACCAGCATTATCCGCTTCGCTCCAGAATCAAACGCCGCGTAGATGTCGGTGATTGCCTTCTCCTGATACGGGCGAAGGCTCGGCACAACTACCGCCTGCGAGGGCGTAGGAGCCACCACAAGCGCCCTTGATGCATCCACGCTAGTCGTCGCACCCCAAACTGATGGCGGCGCTTCAGAGAGGCTCTGAGACGTTCCGACATCCATCCTTAGCGCTCTCCACCAGTCTCTTTGCTGGCTTTGCGGCGCTCTACACGCTCAGCCTCATCGAGCATCACTTTCCTCCCCCAGCTTGCAAAGGGCATGCGGTCCAGTTTTGACGCTCGCATGATGGCTGCATGCTCCTGAACGCTGAGGGTGATCTTAATCACTTTCGGTCTAATCGTGCTGTTGCTAGGCATGGTCTATCTCCTGATGTTTTGTTGGCTCACACATCATAGGACAACACCATAAGATAAACGTTCCCCCACTTGGGAACATTCGGGGTATCCCGTTGTCTTAGTAGCATGGACGAGAACTTCCTCTCGACACTAAAGGAGACCATTATATGAAGACAGTACTTGCTATCGCCATCCTTGCCACGAGTGCCACCGCTTTTGCATACGACCCATCGCTCAGCGTTTTCCGGGATAACTGTACAGCCAGCCGAGACGAGCTGTCATTCCAGTGCCAGTACCAAGAGCAGCTTGAGCAGGAGCAGGATCGCAGGGATGATTTCAAGCACTCGGATAGTTATGAGGAACTGAATATCCTTAGAAGCAACAATGCTATTTTGCAGGAACAACTCAGGATTCTGCGTCAGCGGCAGGATTGACGAATGAGTGATCGCAAGTTATTAACGAGAGGTAATGGATATGATGAGCAACGTAGATGTATTCAATAGCTTTGTGAAAATGAACGTGGCTGATTTCGTTAATGTGGCACTCACCATTGAATGTGATGACGACAACGATACCAAGCTTTTCGCCCACCTGACCATCGACGGAGAGTCAGCTTGCATCATTCGTAAATACCCGCTGGAGCAGTTGCTTGATCGCGTGGGAGCACTGACCGCCGCCAGCGAACTCGCAAGGATGGCTAGTAATGATTTGAGTGTTAGCAGGGAGCGGCGGAAGGAACTGCGCGAGTGGGCTGATGAGGCTGACGCAGAGCTATTCGACTGTATGTTCGTGGAGGATGATTCAGCTAGCGAGGATGACGAGGATGACGCCTTCAACGTAAGAGTCGAACGTGAGGAGCTTGGGCTGCTGGAGAAAGCGGCAGAGATGGGCGGCGAATACGTAGATGATTTCATCATCCGGCATGCACTATTCGCTGCGACTGAGCGGCTTCACGGCTGAGGATACAACTGGGCGTTGCTAATCAGCGCCCCTAATTTATGGAGGTAACTAGCATGGATCAACTACACGCACAACTGATTGATGCTATGAATGGAGGCGATCCCATCGGCGATTACAAGCGGCTAATAGCAGACCTGTTTCCGAAGTGGGTCAGCTCCGAATTCGCCTATAATGCA
>Ga0210097_1000364_pt1 | contig 16325 bp, 12 predicted proteins | sample Joice_CattailNLA_2_FD_185521 | JGI IMG/M metagenome (GOLD analysis project Ga0210097, IMG submission 185521) | Wetland microbial communities from San Francisco Bay, California, USA, that impact long-term carbon sequestration - Joice_CattailNLA_D2... | ecosystem: Environmental > Aquatic > Marine...
CGTAGGCGCTGGCGAATTTCACGAACATCACCTTGCGGGCAAAGAAATGCTGAAAGGTCTGGCTGATGTTCTGGTAATGGTTGCTGGTCTGCTCGTGCGGCAACTGGATATTCAATCCTACGCTGGAGGATTTGCCGTAGAACGCACCCTTGTTGGCAGCTTCCATGATGCCGGGGCCGCCGCCGGATATGACTGAAAACCCGGCATCGGAAAGCAGGCGTGCGATCTCCTCGGTAAGTTTGAAATAAGGCTGATCCGGTCTGGTACGTGCGCTGCCGAAGATACTCACGGCGGGATGTATCTGGTTTAGGCGTTCGGTGGCAGAAACAAACTCTGACATAATGCCGAATACGCGCCATGCTTCCTTGGAATTCCATGATTCGGTAATGACTGGGGCAGGCAATTTGGATTGGGTGTTCATGCGATCTTCCTTACACAAATAATGAAATCTAACAAAGTGGGTTCCGAAAAGACATTGCTGTTGGTTGACGGTTCGTCATTCCTTTATCGCGCGTTTCATGCCATGCCGGATCTGCGCAGTCCACAGGGCGAACCTACGGGCGCGATACACGGCGTGCTCAACATGTTGCGAAAGTTGCGCCACGATTACCCGGCGGATTATAGCGCGTGCGTATTCGACGCAAAAGGTAAAACCTTCCGTGACGACTGGTATCCCGAGTACAAAGCGCACCGCCCGCCCATGCCGGACGATCTCGCCCAGCAGATCGAGCCGTTGCACCGGGCCATCGCCGCGTCCGGCTGGAATATCCTGATGCTGGACGGTGTGGAAGCGGACGACGTGATCGGCACGCTGGTGCAACAATCACAGGACGGCGTCCGCAGCGTGATCGCCACCGGCGACAAGGACCTCGCGCAACTGGTGAATGAACGCGTCACCCTGATCAACACGATGAGCAACGAGACATTGGACGTTGCGGGAGTAATTGCCAAGTTCGGCGTGCCGCCGGAGCGCATCGTCGACTACCTGACGCTGGTGGGCGACACGGTGGATAACGTGCCGGGCGTGACCAAATGCGGCCCCAAGACCGCGGTCAAATGGCTGACCCAATACGGCACGCTCGATAACCTGATCGCGCATGCCGATGAGATCGGCGGCGCGGTCGGAGAAAACCTGCGCGCCGCGCTGGATTGGCTGCCGCAAGGCCGCAGGCTGGTTACGGTGAAATGCGATGTGCCGTTGCCGGTGCACTATGATCAACTGATCCCTCCCGAGAAGGACGACGCGCAACTCAGAAAACTGTACGAGCATTTTGGCTTCAAGACTTTGCTGCGCGAGTTGAACAGTGCGCAACAGCCCACCGCATCAGGCAACGGTGAGACCAAGGCCGGCGCCCGCTCCTACGCTGCATCAACCGAACAAAGCGAAAGCGACCTGTTCACTTCAACCGGAGAATACGAAACCATCCTCACCGATGCCCAACTTGATAGCTGGCTGGAAAAGATGATGAAGTCCGAACTGGTCAGCATCGATACCGAAACCACCGGGCTGGACACAATGCACGCACAGCTGGTCGGCATTTCCTTTTCGATCGAGCCCCACCGCGCCGCCTATCTTCCGCTGGCGCATCATTATCCGGGAGCGCCCGATCACCTCGATCGCGATCATGCGTTGAACAGGATGAAGCACTGGCTGGAAAGCCCCAAGCATAAAAAGCTCGGCCAGAACCTCAAATACGACCAGCACATCTTTGCCAACCACGGCATCGCTCTGGTCGGCATCGCCGAGGACACGCTGCTGCAATCCTATGTGCTGGAATCGCACAAACCGCACGATCTGGAAAACATGGTGATGCGCCATCTGGGGTTGAAGACCATCCCGTATACCGACGTGGTGGGCAAGGGCTCGAAGCAGATCGGCTTCGACCAGGTCGATATCGACATAGCGACCAAGTATGCGGCCGAAGACGCCGACATCACGCTGCAACTGCACGGGTACTTTGCGCCGCAACTGCAAGACAGGTTGGCGGAGGTCTACCGCAACATCGAGATGCCGGTGCGCGAAGTGCTGTTCAGGATGGAACGCAACGGCGTGCTGATAGACAGCGCGATGCTGGCCGCACAGAGTCGCGAACTTGGCGAGAAATTGAGCGCGCTGGAAACCAGGGCACACGAGTCCGCCGGTCAGCCGTTCAACCTGAATTCCCCCAAACAGATACAGGAGATCCTGTTCGACAAACTGCAACTGCCGGTGAAAAAGAAGACACCGAGCGGCACGCCTTCCACCGATGAGGAAGTGTTGCAGGAACTGGCGCTCGATTATCCGCTGCCCAAACTGCTGCTGGAATACCGCGGCATGGCCAAGCTCAAGTCCACCTATACCGACAAATTGCCGCTGTCGGTCGATCGTGCAACGGGCCGCGTGCATACCAGCTATTCACAGGCTGTGGCCGTCACCGGGCGCCTGGCGTCGAATGACCCAAACCTGCAGAACATCCCGATACGCACCGCGGAAGGACGGCGCATCCGCGAAGCTTTCATCGCGCCGCAAGGTTCGCGCATCGTGTCCGCCGATTATTCGCAGATCGAACTGGGCATCATGGCGCACCTGTCCGGCGACGAAGGCCTGCTGCGCGCGTTCGCCGACGGCGAGGACATCCACCGCGCCACCGCCGCCGAAGTGTTCGGCGTCCCGCATGACGAGGTGAGCAGTGAACAGCGCCGCTACGCCAAGGTCATCAACTTCGGGCTGATCTACGGCATGTCGGCGTTCGGCCTGGCTACACAGCTCAACATCGAGCGCAGTGCCGCCCAGCAATACATCGAACTCTACTTTGCGCGCTACCCCGGCGTAAAACAGTACATGGACGACACACGACTCCAGGCCAAAGAGCAGGGATATGTTGAAACCGTGTTCGGACGCAGGTTATGGTTGCCCGAGATCAACGGCGCGAACGGCATGCGCCGCCAGGCTGCAGAACGTGCCGCGATCAACGCGCCAATGCAGGGCACCGCGGCAGACCTGATCAAGCTGTCGATGATCGCGGTGCAGGACTGGCTGGAAAAGGAAAAGCTGAAAACGATGCTCATCATGCAAGTGCACGATGAACTGGTGTTGGAAGTACCGCAGGATGAGCTGCATCATGTCAAGGAAAAGCTGCCCGAATTGATGTGCGGAGTGGCCGAACTAAAAGTGCCGTTGCTGGTGGAACTGGGCGAGGGAAAGAATTGGGATGAAGCGCATTGATTTTTATCAGTAGTAAATGTGTGATGTTTGTCACAGACAACAAGATACCATCTGCTTAGAGTTCACTTTCCATAAAAAACAAAACGAGATAGATATGAAATCGAATCGTCTTGCACAAATTGCAGTACTGCTCTGGCTGGCTACGATCGCGGTATTCGCATGGTTTTTCATTCGCGGCACTACCGTTGCGGGTGCCGATGGCAGATCCGCAATCGTACTGCAGCCGGGCGAACGTGATCTGGTGTTGTCGGAAATGCGGGGTCTGCTGGTTGCAACGCAACAGGTTTTGGACGGCGCGACTCAAGGAGACATGCAGCGCATCAGCAAGGCTGCCCGTGCGGCAGGCATGGCTGGCGCTGCGGATGTAAATCCGGTACTGATGGCAAAACTCCCTATCGAGTTCAAGCAGTTGGGTATGAGCGTGCACCAGCAAATGGATGATATCGCCAATGCGGCAGAGAACGGAAAATCGTCAGCCGATATCTTGCAGATGGTAACGAACACATTGGCCAATTGTGTTGCTTGTCATGCGGCCTGGCAGATCAAGTCATCCGGCCAGTAATGGTTGTGTTCTAAGCGCGCAAGACCCAAAATTCTGTTGTTGTCAGGCCTTGTTCTTGGCAACCTTCTTGGCGGCGGCTTTCCTGGCGGTAGGTTTGGCCAATTTTTTGGTGGCAGCTTTTTTTGTGGAGGGCTTGGCAGCCTTTTCCTTCGCTGCTTTCGTCCTGGATGTTGGCTTGGCTTTGGCGGTTTTCGCAGCAGGTTTTCTGCCGGCACCCTTAGCCGCCTTGGCTGCGATCAGTTCCAACGCTTGCTCAAGTGTTATCGAATCGGGTGTGACATCCCTGGGTAAAGTGGCATTGATTTTCCCATGACGTACATAAGGGCCGTAACGGCCGCTGCATATCTCCACGCTGGTCTTGTCGTCGGGGTGATCGCCCAGCGCGCGCAACACGGTCGTTCCCTCCCTGGCTTGCGCCAACAGCTCCACTGCACGTTCCATGCTTATATCAAAGATGTTGTCGCTGCGCGGAATGGATTTGAATTTTCCGTCATGTCCGATGTAGGGACCGAAGCGACCGATGTTGACGATAACCTTCTTGCCGGATACCGGATGCAAACCGAGTTCGCGCGGTAGCGACAACAGCTTCATCGCCCCGGCCAGATCTGCATGCTCGATCGGCATTTCTTTCGGCCATGAGACACGTTTGGGTTTGGCTTTTTCACCTTCCGCCACTTCGCCAAGCTGAACGTAATAGCCATACGGACCGCGCAGCAACAGCACGATTTGATTTGTTTCCGGGTGTAGACCCAGCTCGCGCCGTGCAAATCCATCATCTTCCTGATCGTCACCCAGGCTTCGGGTGTAATCGCATTCCGGAAAGCCGGTGCAACCGATAAAGCTGCCGCGCTTGCCGAGGCGTTTGGACAGTGGCTTTCCGCATTTTGGGCAAGCCTCGTCGAGCAATTCCTGGGTGACATCCTTGCGTTCTATGTTTTGTTTTTCCGAGACCAGCTTGTTGAAACCTTTCCAGAATTCATCCAGAACAGGGATCCAGTCGCGTTTGCCTTCGGACACCTCGTCCAGCTCGTCTTCGAGGTGTGCGGTGAAACCATAGTCGACATAACGGGTGAAATGTTCGGTTAGAAACTTGTTTACTACCCGGCCGACATCGGTCGGAACAAATCGCTTCTTGTCCAATATGGCATATTCACGAGCTTGTAGCGTGGATATGATGGTGGCGTAAGTGGACGGCCGGCCGATGCCGTACTCTTCCAGAGACTTGACCAGACTGGCTTCCGAGTAGCGCGGGGGTGGTTGGGTGAAGTGCTGTTCGCCATAAAGTTTGTCTATCGGAAGCACATCGCCCTCAGCGAGCGGCGGCAGCTTGCCGCTCTCCTCGTCAGTTGCGTCGTCCACGTCTTCCTTGTACACGCCGATAAAGCCGGGGAATACCAGTACCTGGCCGTTGGCGCGGAACAACGTGTTGTCACCGCCCAGCCGGATGTCAACGCTGACGGTATCGAAACGCGCCGGCGCCATCTGGCAAGCAAGCGTGCGCTTCCAGATCATTTCGTACAGGCGCGCCTGGTCAGCGGTCAAGCGATTGCGTATGCTGTCCGGGGTGCGGCCGATGGAAGTCGGGCGGATCGCTTCATGTGATTCCTGTGCATTCTTGGTTTTGCTTTTGAACACCGGCTGAGTGCTCGGCAGATATTCGCCCGGAAAATTATTTTTGATGTAATCGCGAATCTCCTGTACCGCTTCTTTTGCAAGCGAAACCGAATCGGTACGCATGTAAGAGATCAGCCCGACGATCTGTCCGCCGATGTCAACGCCTTCATAAAGTGACTGTGCGGTGCGCATCGTTCGATCGGCAGTCATCCCAAGTTTGCGTACGGCTTCCTGTTGCATTGTGGAAGTGGTGAATGGAGCAGCGGCATATCGCTGCTTGGCCTTTTTCTCGACACGTACCACCTTGGGCGGTAACTTGGCATCGCTGAGTTTGGCATGGATCGCTTCGTATTCTGCCTGGCTGCCTATGCTGAGTTGTTCCAGCTTCTTGCCCTGGTACTGGAACAGCCTGGCCGTGAAAGGCAGATGATCCTTGTTGGTATCCAGATGCACGGTCCAATATTCCTGGCTCTTGAACGCCTCGATCTCGATCTCCCGCTCGACGATCATGCGCAAAGCGGGGCTTTGCACGCGTCCAGCAGACAGACCGGGGCGGATCTTGCGCCATAACAGAGGTGACAGGTTAAAACCGACCAGATAATCGAGTGCGCGACGTGCCTGCTGCGCATTTACCAGCGACTGGGATATCTCGCGAGGGTGAGCGACCGCTTCGCGTACTGCAGACTGGGTGATCTCATAGAACGCCACGCGTTGCAGGTGCTTGCCTTTCAGACCGCGCTTGGCTTTGAGCATCTCTGCAATGTGCCAGGCAATCGCCTCGCCTTCGCGGTCCGGATCGGGGGCCAGATAGATATTGTCCGCAGCAGCAGCGGCCTTGGCGATCGCGTCCATATGTCTGCTGTTGCGCGTGATGGCTTCGTACTTCATTGCGAAATTGTTGTCGGGATCGACAGCACCGGTTTTTGGGACCAGATCGCGCACGTGCCCGTACGACGCGAGTATCTCGAAATCCTTGCCCAGATATTTTTGCAGTGTCTTGGCCTTGGCCGGTGACTCGACGATCAGGAGATTGGTTGCCATGCGTACGGTGTAAAGTTTAATGAATTTGTGTTGATTGAAGCGGAGTAAGCAGCTCTTCGATCAGTAACTGATCAAGATCCTGGTGGCGGTTCCACAGTACCATCAACATGATCAATTTGAGTTTGTCCAAAGCGAGATTCTCATGCTGAAGCGCAACAGCACGGTCTATGATCATCTCCCGCTCGACGGCCGAGATCAGATGCTGCTGTTCGGCAAATACCAGGAATTGGCGTGCTTTATAGCTTATGCGCTGCAACTCCAGCGCGGCAAAATGCCGTTGTCCTGCATGCTCAAGTCTGGAAGGATAACTTTCCGGATTTTGCTGTTTCAGCGCAGATAGCCAGGTCAGTGCTTCGCTGATGTCATTGTCTTCGAAGCCGGCGGCGGAAAGTTTGCGCTCCAGCTTGTCCGTTTCAGGATAGCTGCCTGCATCGAGGTAGCTTTCAAACAGAAACATTAATATTTCGAACATGATTTGCGAGGTTTTATTGAATGCGTTGATAAAGTCCGCCGGGCAAAGTACTGATGAGCCCTTCCAGTTCGAGTGCCAACAGCATGGCGGATAGCTCTGCTACCGTCAAGCCGCAACGCGTTCTGAGTGTATCAATATCCACCGGATCGAAGCCGATATGATCAAGCAGCACGGAATCCGGTTCTTTCATGCCAGCGTACTGCTCTATCTTGTCGCGCGTTGATATTGGTTGCAATTCGCCCAACTCTTCAAGGATATCCTGCGCGGTCTCGACCAGCTTCGCGCCCTGTTTAAGCAACGCATGGCATCCCTTGCTTTGCGGCGCGTGTATGGATCCGGGTATGGCGAACACGTCCCTGCCCTGTTCCAGGGCCATCCGTGCCGTGATTAACGAGCCGCTTTGCAGTCCCGCCTCCACCACCAGGCAACCGGCGCTCATGCCGCTGATGAGGCGGTTGCGGCGCGGGAAATTGGCGGCAAGAGGCGGTGTGCCCAGCGGGAATTCAGATATCAGCGCCCCGAATTGTGCCAGTTCATGAGCGAGTTCACGATTTGCGGCGGGATATACCTTGTCCAATCCCGTGCCGACGATCGCGATACTGCTGCCCTGATTGTTTCCTTGGCCTCGCAATGCGCCGCGGTGCGCCGCGGCATCGATGCCGTGGGCCATGCCGCTGATGATGCACAATCCGGCTTCGCTCAGGGTCTTTGCGAAGGCCTCGGCATTTCCGATGCCTTGCGGTGTTGCATTGCGACTGCCAACCACTGCAAGCGCTGGTCGATTTAGCAAGTCAGGCCGACCCTTGACATACAATAACAACGGCGGATCGGGTATGTTCAGCAAAGCCCGGGGATATTCTTCGTCAGCAAGGGTGAAAATGTGATTGTTGGGATCTTCCAGCCAGTCCAATGCCGGAATAATCGCTTCTTCATCGATACCCGCGCTGATCTCTGCGGCGATATCGGACTTCACGACTGATTTGAGTGAGCTGATGGGTGCAGAGAATACTGCGTCCGGAGAACCGAATTCCTTTAGCAGGCGGCGGGCGTTCTCGCCTCCCAGCCCACGTGTCAGGCTGAGAGTCAGCCAGGCTTTGAGGCTAACATCGAAGGACATGTGATGTGAGCGGGATGAAGAACGTTGCAGAAGGGTAACAGCAAAGACACTCACTCAGGGGTTTTCTGCGCGGTCCAGCAACTGCGCAGGGATTCTGGTTTGCATCACCAGCGCATAGGACACCTTGTCAAATACCCGGAACACGAACGCCAAACCATAACGTTCATCCGGTAATGTGTAACTTTCACCCTCGCTTTTTACTACTTCTCCCTTGTGGTAGAGGGCCAGCACATGACCTATTTCCACACCCTCGCGAGCTCCTTTGCTCAGCGTGATGATGGTATTCTGCCCGGCTTGCGATACTCCTCCATAAACTGAAATTACGCGCGCGGAAATCTTGCTTTCCGGTGCACGCGGCAGGTATGTGGTGACAGTTTCGGCAGATGGCGCAACCAGGCGATCCCCCCGGTAAGTTTCCTGCACTGAATGTGTGATCGAGATAGTGCTGACTTCTCCGAATTTCGTTACTTCCGCATCGCCAAGATAAACAGCTTCGATGCCCAATAGTTCATCGCTGTCAGGATCGATGAATTCTTTGCCGGGCCTATAGATCTGCCACTTGTCGCCCATATCGGAAGTCAGACCCTTGGCAAAACAGATGTCCCCGTCGCCGAGAATTACCCGCCCTTCGCGTGCGCCTACCAAAGCCGGTGCATCCTGCAGCGCCCCCTCTTCAATGACCAGCGGCCGGCTGAGGAACGGTGCGATTGCCGCAACCGGAATGCTCGGGATGGCATCGTGCGAACTCATGTCCTCGCGGACTCTTGGCGAAAGCCTGGTGACACCGCTACCTTCGCGTGGCATTTGGCTTCCATCGCGAGGCATCTGTGCCCCGGTCGTTCCCATTTCATTGATATGCAAAGTGCCGCTGCTACGGTCGAGATAGACCACATCGCCCGGATAGATCCAATGAGGGTCTTTGATGCTTTCCTTGTTCAGTCCCCAGATGTATGGCCATTTCCACGGGTCTTCGTAGAATTTTTCGGAAATATCCCACAACGTGTCGCCTTTGACGACGATGTAACGATTCGGGGCGTCTGAACGGATTTGCAGCTGATCGGCACTCGCCAGGATGGGCAACAAAAAGCAAATCAGCGATATAATCTTGCGCATTGGAAACTCCGGCACAGCCAGTATTTTTAGGGGCACGCCGATTACGGCGTTGCGACAAATTCTGCATCTTGTCCTATAAATTAGCAAGCATAAATCTATTTTTGGAATAGTCCTGAATGGCAATCCTGAAAATTTTGCAGTATCCGGATGAACGGCTGCACAAAATCGCCAAGCCGGTGGCAAATGTAGATGATGTGACACGCGAGTTGGTGCGCAACATGGCTGAGACCATGTATTCCGCGCCCGGTATAGGTCTGGCGGCGACCCAGGTGGATGTGCACAAGCGGATCATAGTGCTGGATGTTTCAGAGACGCACGACCAATTGAAGGTATTCATCAATCCGGAAATCATCGCCAGCAGTGGCGAGGAAGAGTGCGAGGAAGGCTGTCTGTCGGTACCGGGGATTTATGAAAAGGTGCGTCGAGCCGCAATTATCACGGTGCGCGCAATTAACGAGAAGGCAGAGTCATTCACGCTTGAAGCGGAAGGATTGCTGGCGGTATGCATCCAGCATGAGATGGATCACCTGCTCGGCAAGGTATTCGTGGAATATCTGTCACAACTCAAGCAATCGCGTATTCGCGCGAAACTGAAAAAACATTCACGCGAGACCATGTAGCTCCTCCTAGCCTGTCACGCTGAACAGAATAACCACCGGAAATATTCCGATATGAAAATAATCTTTGCCGGCACACCCCGGTTTGCTGCCAGCGCATTGGCAGCATTACAAAATCAGCATCGGGTGGTTGCGGTTTTGACCCAGCCGGATCGACCCGCAGGGCGTGGCTTGAAACTGGCTTTCAGCGCGGTGAAGCAGGCCTCGCTGCAATATGGACTGCCGGTGTTGCAGCCAGCCAGCTTGAAGTCCGCAGAAGTGCAGCGGCAGATCGCCGCATTCGACGCCGATGTAATGATCGTGGCGGCCTATGGCCTGATTTTGCCAAAAGCGGTGTTGCAACTGCCACGCTATGGATGTTTGAATATTCATGCTTCGCTACTGCCGCGCTGGCGCGGTGCTGCACCGATCCAGCGGGCGATTCAGGCTGGTGATGCCAATACCGGCATTACCATCATGCAGATGGATGAAGGGCTTGATACCGGCGACATACTGCTGCAGCATGAATGCCCGATCTCGGAAAGAGAAACAGCACAGACCCTGCAGGACAAGTTGGCGGTGATCGGGGCGAACAGCATACTCGAAGCATTGAAGTTGTTGCAGGAACAGCGTTTGATGCCGATCAGGCAAGACGACAAGGCAGCATGTTACGCTCCCAAATTACTCAAGAGCGAAGCACGCATAGACTGGCGTCAGGATGCCCGGGTAATCGAACGAACCGTGCGCGCCTTCAATCCCTTTCCGGTTTGCTATGCGGACTTGGACGGAACAAAAATAAAAATATGGCAGGCCGCGTTGTGTGCGGATCGGCAGGGCGAACCGGGCAGGGTGATCGACACGGATAAAGACGGCATCACGGTGGCGTGCGGGACGGCCGCGTTACGGCTTGAGGTGCTGCAGCGCCCCGGCGGAAAACCACAGCCCGCCACCCAGTTCACTCAAACCATGTCGGTCAGGGTGGGCGACAGTTTCTCTGTGAACTAGATGGGTGCCTCTAAAAATCCAGAGTTCGCCCAGATGCAAGGCGCGGGAAAAATTTCGCCGCGCCGCATATGGGTTATATGTAAGCAAGAAATTCTTTTCCGCAACACGGCAGTTGGGATGAAATCTGGATTTTTAGAGGCGCCCAGATGCAGTTCGTCCAAATAGCCGCCGGTATGGTCGTTCAGCATGTGCTGGCTGACGGGCGCAATCTCAATCAGGTGCTGGAGGAAGCGTTGCGCGGCAAGAATTCCTGGGCGCCGGCACAGCGATCTGCACTGATGGATCTGAGTTATGGAACGCTGCGTTACTACGGGCAACTGCAGGCAATACTGGAAATGTTGTTGCACAAACCCTTGCAGGATTCGCGTATACGCTACCTGTTGCTGGTCGCTCTGTATCAGTTGCAATATGGTAAATCCGCGCAGCATGCGGTGGTCGACCATGCGGTACGTGCTGCACACACTTTGAATCCGCGTGTAGGCGGACTGGTAAATGCCCTGCTGCGAAATTTTTTGCGCAACCAGCCTGCATTGCTAAGCCAGGCAGTGCGATATCCAGAAGGGAAGTATAACCACCAGCAATGGTGGATAGACGAACTGTTCGCTCAATATGGGGAAATTACGCCGGTCCTGCTCGAATCAGGCAATCAGCATCCGCCGATGACGTTGCGGGTCAATCAGCGACGCTGTTCTACCACTGATTATCTTGCATTGCTTGCGCAACATCACATGTCCGCGGAGATCGTCGGTCCGGATGCAATCCAGCTGGTTAAACCGGTTCCGGTGGACAGGCTGCCGGGGTTCCATGCCGGTATGGTGTCGGTACAGGATGCCGGCGCGCAATATGCGGCATACCTGTTGGACGTACATGAGGGGATGCGCGTGCTGGATGCCTGTGCCGCTCCGGGAGGCAAGACGGCACACATTCTGGAAATGACCACGGTAGAATTGCATGCGCTGGACAAGGACGAGCGACGCATGCAACGCGTTGCGGATAATCTTCAGCGGCTGGGTCTGACCGCTCGGCTTTTGGTCGGGGATGCTTCCGATCCCGGTCCATGGTGGGATGGGAAATCCTTCCAACGCATATTGGCAGATGTGCCCTGTTCTGCTTCAGGTGTGGTACGCCGGCACCCCGACATCAAGTGGCTGCGACGCCTCGATGATATTGCCGGGTTCGCTGCACAGCAGCTTGGCATCCTGAGTTCATTGTGGCGACTGGTCGAGCAAGATGGTAAATTGCTCTATGTAACCTGTTCGGTGTTTCGACAGGAGAACGAACAGGTCATCACTGCATTTCTTGCGCAGCAGCCCGATGCGCTTCGATTGCCGGTGAAATTGGCCGAAAATCATTTTGCCGGGCCCCCGCCTGACATGAACGAGGGACAATTATTGCCCAATGACCAGCATGATGGTTTCTTTTATGCGTTGTTGCAAAAAATTCCTTGAAGCTGCGCGGCGCGGCGCTGTTGTGTTTGCATGTCTGGTCGCCGCTGCCAATGCGGAAGGTATCTATGTCAACAAGGCGGAAGTACGCCTGGACGATGACGGCTATCATTTAACGGCAATCTATGACGTCGGTCTGACTCAGGTGATGCTGCAGGCATTGTCACGCGGCATACCTTTGTATTTTGTTGGTGAATTTACCCTCATACGTCCGCGCTGGTACTGGATGGATGAAGATGTATTTCAGGGTGAACAGACCATCAAGCTTTCCTACAATGTGCTGACACGTCAATACCGGATTTCGCGCGGCGCTTTATACCAGAATTTCGCCAGCCTTGAAGATGCTTTGAACATACTCGCAAGGCAAAACTCCCCGCCCATTCCCTCCGAGCTGCTGAAAAAAGAGGAAGGCTATATCGCTGAGTGGATAAAACGAGAGGGAAACCTCGTTGCTGCAGTGCGCTTGCGGCTGGACAATTCGCAATTGCCCAAACTGTTGCAGGTCAATGCATTGTCCGGAAACGAATGGACGCTTAATTCCGATTGGTATCGATGGGAGATCGATCCGGGTTCGATAGCCGTGAACAAATCAGCCGGGACGGAGTGACGGCAAGGTGAAAAATCTAATCCTGCTCAGCGTAGTACTCGCCGTCGCATTACTGGTCTTATTGTCAGGAAGCAGCGCCAACACCGAAGTTTTTTCCTTCAATTATTACGCGTTGCTCGGTTTGACCGGTCTGCTGGCATTGAGCTTGATGGCGCTGTCCGGCTATCAATTGTGGCGCTTGCGCATCAAACTCAAGAATAAGGTGTTCGGCGCCAGGCTGACTCTGCGCCTGGTGACATTTTTTACGATGATCGGGGTATTACCCGGCATTTTGATCTATGCGGTATCGGTGCAATTTCTGGACAAGAGTATCGAGTCATGGTTTGACGTACGCGTAGAGAATGCGCTGGAGGGCGGGCTCAATCTCGGCAGGAGCGGACTCGAAAACAGTTTGAACGAACTTGTCAAAAAGGCCAAATTCACCTCCTTGCTATTAGCCGAAAAAAATCCTCATCAATACCAGAAGGCGCTGGATCAACTGGTGGATGAAAAAGTGGCGCAGGAAGCTGCCCTGTTCACATACAACGGTAACTTGATCGCGTTCTCTTCGGGCAGCAACTCCAGAATGCCCGATATGCCCGACGGGGATCTGATGAAGTTGACGCTCGACAAGGACGAATATTCGGTGATCGACACTTTGCCCAACAGGGGATTGACGTTGCGTTCACTGGTAACAGTAAATTCCAATGTGCGCGGCGGCGGAAAATTTGTTTTGCAATTCACTCAGCCTGTGCCTAAAAAAATCGAGGAAGATGCGGAGACCGTACAGACGGTATATCGTGACTATCAGGAACTGACGTTTTCACGGCTCGGTCTGAAACGTCTGTATGCGATTACTTTGACACTTGCTTTGCTGGTGGTAGTGCTGACGGCTGTTTCGGTGGCATTTTTCCTCAGTGAAAGACTGGGCTCGTCGCTTGAGGCGCTGGCGGAGGGAACGCGGGCCGTGGCTCAGGGAGATTTTACCGGACAATATCCAATACGCAGCAGCGATGAATTGGGGGCATTGACAGGTTTATTCAACCAGATGATACGTCAACTGTCCGATGCCAAGACAGCAAGCGAATTACAGCAGCGTCAGGTGATGCGCGCCAAGGGATACCTGGAAAGCGTATTGACACACCTGTCTTCGGGAGTGTTGGGTTTGGATGATAATCTGCGGTTGCGCTCGGTAAATACCAGCGCGGTGCAGATTCTGGGGGCACCTTTGCACGAAATGCAACGCAAAAGCATGGAACAGATCGCAGAAAGGTACACGCTGCTCAGTTCGTTCTGCAACACCATCAGCAAAGCATTTTCTGACGTACCCAATGGCGAATGGCAACGGCAAATAGAACGGATGAGCAGGAATGGAAATCAAATTCTGCTCATTCGCGGTACGCGTCTGCCACCGGGGTCCGGTGCGGGTTATGTGGTGGTATTCGACGATATCAGTCATTTGCTGCAGGCCGAACGCCAGGCCGCATGGGGCGAAGTTGCGCGTCGCCTTGCACATGAGATAAAAAATCCGCTGACCCCGATCCAGCTCTCGGCGGAGCGATTGCAGCACAAACTCAACAACAAGCTCGACGAAGGCGGAGCGAAGCTGTTGCAGAATGCCACCCAAACCATAGTCAGCCAGGTTGCAGCAATGAAGAACATGGTGAACGAGTTCGCCAATTATGCGCGTGGCCCGGTTTTGAAATTGACGCATTTGAATTTGCACAAACTGATCAGGGAAGTGTTGGGTCTGTACGAAGCGAACATCATTCCGATCGCGTTGAACCTGAACGCAGACAAGAGCCAGGTTAACGGCGATGCAACCCGTCTCAGGCAGATCATCCACAACTTGCTGCAAAACGCCCAGGATGCATTGCATGACACAGAGAATCCGCTAATTTCGTTAAGTACCGAAAACCACAACGGGGCGATCAATTTGCAAGTCGAGGATAACGGATCGGGATTTTCCAAGAACGTGCTTTCCGGTGCGTTTGAACCGTACAAAACGACAAAAATCAAAGGCACAGGCCTGGGATTGGCAATCGTGAAAAAAATCGTGGAAGAACATGGCGGATTTATCGTCATTGAAAACAAGCCGGGTGGCGGAGCGCGAGTCAGTATTGATTTGCCACTGGCAGAGGAGGCGTGATGGGCAGTAACAAGATTTTGGTGGTGGATGATGAGATCGGCATCCGCGAGTTGTTGTCAGAAATACTTTTTGATGAAGGGTATCAGGTGCAAGTTGCCGAAAACGCAGAACAGGCACGCGCATACCGGAATGAACATGAACCCGACCTGGTACTGCTGGACATCTGGATGCCTGAAACCGATGGAATAACCTTGCTCAGGGAATGGGTCGACCAGGATTTGCTGACCATGCCGGTCGTGATGATGTCGGGCCACGGCACGATCGAGACGGCAGTCGAAGCGACCCGTATCGGCGCGGTGGATTTTCTGGAAAAACCGATCGCGCTGCAAAAACTGCTGGACACGGTGGCCAAATCCATAAAGGAGGGAACCGCAAAGATACAAGTCCCGGTACTCGAAACCCAGGGCCAGCAAACCGCGATCAACACGGAAGGACAGGCGCAGCAAATCTCGCTGACGCTCGATATGCCATTGCGTGCGGCGCGCGATCATTTCGATGCGCTATATTTCGACTACCATTTGCGCAAGGAAGTTGGCAATGTCACACGTGTAGCCGAGAAGGTTGGTCTGGAGCGTACCCATCTCTACCGTAAACTCAAACAGCTCGGCATTAAATTTCAGAAAAAGGGCGGTATTGACGAATCCTGACCAAGCCGATAAGGGACTGTTGCCCTAATCGGGGGGCTACGGCATAATTGCCGGCCCAAACATATACCAGGGCGCCATAAAAGTTATTCATTTATTTAGGTGCCATTCAGATAACAAATCCCGCAAGGATGTTTACGAGGTAACAGGAAATGGCCGCAACGCGAAGCATCACCCCACCCAAGTTCAATGACATTACCGGCGCGATTCGCATGCTGGCAGTGGATGCCGTGCAAAAGGCCAACTCCGGACACCCCGGCGCTCCAATGGGTATGGCCGAGATTTCAGACGTGTTGTGGAACCGCCATCTGCGCCATAATCCGGCCAATCCCAAGTGGCCTGACCGTGATCGCTTCATACTATCCAACGGCCACGGTTCGATGCTGGTTTACGCGTTACTGCACCTGTCCGGTTACGAACTGCCGATGGAAGAACTGAAACGCTTCCGCCAACTGCACTCCAAGACCCCGGGACACCCCGAATACGGTTACACGCCCGGCGTGGAAACCACCGGTGGACCGCTGGGTCAGGGCATCACCAATGCGGTAGGCATGGCGATGGCAGAAAAACTGCTTGCTGCGGAATTCAACAAGCCCGGCCACGAGATCGTCAATCACCATACCTACGTGTTCATGGGTGACGGTTGCATGATGGAAGGCATCTCCCATGAAGCCTGCGCGCTGGCAGGCACATGGGGTCTGGGCAAACTGATCGCGTTCTGGGATGACAACAACATCTCTATCGACGGTCATGTGGACGGATGGTTCACCGACGAC
>Ga0210097_1000365_pt1 | contig 16310 bp, 20 predicted proteins | sample Joice_CattailNLA_2_FD_185521 | JGI IMG/M metagenome (GOLD analysis project Ga0210097, IMG submission 185521) | Wetland microbial communities from San Francisco Bay, California, USA, that impact long-term carbon sequestration - Joice_CattailNLA_D2... | ecosystem: Environmental > Aquatic > Marine...
GTGCAATCACAGTGGCACAAATATGTTTCCCCTTTTAAATACTGGTACTGGAAGTTAAAACTAGAATACCTGTCCGATCTTATTCCCTTGTAGGCCAAAATGTGGTCACCGTCAATAAATTCATATAGCCCTGTTTCTTTTATTTTTTCAAGCTTAAATTTTTTATCTTTATAAAGCCAGTTATCAGGATCTATTTTTAGATTGAATTTACGTATAAATTCTTCAGAAAGCTTTTGGTATTCAGATATATAATACCAATTAACTTTGTCTTTAAATTCCCGGATAAAGTTTTCTGAAAGCTTTTGATATTTTGATATATAATACCAATTAACTTTGTCTTGAAATTCCTGGATAAAGTTTTCGGAAATCTTTTGGTATTCAGATATATAATACCAATCAACTCTATTTTGGAACTCCCGGATAAAGTTTTCAGAAAGTTTTTGGTATATAGATATACATCCCCAATCAACTCTATTTTGAAATTCCTGGATAAAGTTTTCAGAAATCTTTTGGTATATAGATATCCATCCCCAATCAACTTTGTCTTTAAATTCCATGATAAATTCTTCAGAAATCTTTTGGTATTTTGATATATAATCCCAATCAACTTCATTTTTAAATTCCCGGATAAATTCTTCTGAAAGCTTTTGGTATTCAGATATAAATACCCAATCAACTTTGTCTTGAAATTCCAGGATAAAGTTTTCTGAAAGCTTTTGGTATTCTGATATATCATACCAATTAACTTTGTCTTGAAATTCTTCAACAGAGCAATTAAGCTCCAATTCTTTGATTAAAAATTCAATTTCTTCTTTTACACTTTTTTTCATGGTTATAAATTTTTAAATGTGTTCCATAATTGTTGTTTTTTGTTAATCGATTACAGTAAATTTTGAGCACCTGAGTTTCCCTCCATTGTGTACTATACGGCAGATATCGGCAATATTTATTTTTACTTTTATTACCAATTGGCCGCAATGTTTTCTTGCCTTTTCCTCGGTCCAGGCAGAAAGTCCAAAGGAATTTTCTTTACTGGTGCAATCACAGTGGCACCCATATGTTTCCCCTTTTAAATACTGGTACTGGAAGTTATATTGTGAATACCTGTCAGATCTTATTCCCTTGTAGGCCAAAATGTGGTCACCGTCAATAAATTCATATATCCCTGTTTCTTTTATTTTTTCAAGCTTAAATTTTTTATCTTTATAAAGCCAGTTATCTGGATCTATTTTTAGATTGAATTCCCTAATAAATTCTTCTGAAAGCTTTTGGGATTTTGATATATAATACCAATTAACTTTGTCTTTAAATTCCATGATAAATTCTTCAGAAAGATTTTGATATTTTGATATATAATACCAATTAACTTTGTCTTGTAATTCCAGGATAAACCATTCAGAAAGCTTTTGATATTTAGATATACATTCCCAATTAACTTTGTCTTGAAATTCCCGGATAATTTTTTCGGAAAGTTTTTGGTATATAGATATACATTCCCAATCAACTTTGTCTTGAAATTCCCGGATAATTTTTTCGGAAAGTTTTTGGTATATAGATATACATTCCCAATCAACTCTATTTTGAAATTCCAGGATAAAATTTTCTGAAAGCTTTTGGGATTCAGATATCCATACCCAATTAACTTTGTCTTGAAATTCTTCAACAGAGCAATTAAGATTTAATTCTTTGATTAAAGATTCAATTTCTTTTTTTACACTTTTTTTCATGTCGCTAATTTTTAATTCTTTCTACTGCCAAATGCCCGCATTCCGAAGAAGTACGGGCTGTAAACATCCCCAGGCTGTTAGTTTTTCATGATGCTAATTTTTTTTTCATTATGTCAAAAGCTTTTGGGCAATCTTTTTTTTCTAGTTCGGCATAATCACCGCAATGATCAAGAATCATTTGATTTGAGATTGTACTTGTTGTTGTTTCGATGCTATCTCTTTATTTGATAGCTTCAGCTCTTTTTTTAGTTGTTGTATAGTCATATTAAAATCCTTTCGATTTAATTTTATTTCTATAACTATCGACACTTTTTACGCTAATGCCCAATATTATTGAAATATCTTCATTGCTTTTTTCTTTCATGTCGTAAACTTGCTTTTCTCTTTCGGAAAGAACATCCTCTATTTTTATTGAGTGAAATATCACATTACCATTGTCATCCGTGCCGCTTTCAATATAGTTAATGTCTTTTCTATACTTTTCGGCTTCTTCTTTCGAGTGTGTAAATTTTCTAGTTTTCATTTTTTTTGTTTTTATGTTAATTATTATCTCATTGAACTTGGTAATTGTCTTTTTGAAGCTTCTGAAATAAAGATGTTTTCTTTATAAGGTTTTGTGTAAGTAACTTCAACAGAACAATTGTCAAACATACCTAAACGTCTTTTAGTTTCTTGTAAATTTCCCATTAAATCCATTTTTGTATATTCTTCTTTTATCGAAATCTTTCTGAAATTTTTCATTAAGTCAACCATGAAGTCTTTTAAAGAAATTGTCCAGTAATTTGAAACTTCATTATTAAAGTAGTTGATTACTTCTGTTCTGTTTTCTGTTAAAAAGTCTTTAGTTTTCATCTTTTTTTACACTTTTTTTCATGTCGCTAATTTTTAATTCTTTCTACTGCCAAATGCCCGCATTCCGAAGAAGTACGGGCTGTAAACATCCCCAGGCTGTTAGTTTTTCATGATGCTAATTTTTTTTCCATCATGTCAAAAGCTTTTGGGCAATCTTTTTTTTCTAGTTCGACATAATAACAACTGGCGTTATAACATGTTAATGAATCTTCAGCCCATATTGCGTAAACAATCCTCCCATAAAACATAATATCAGCCCAATGATTATTTTCAAATTCTGGTAATTCGCAAACATTTGAAAGTAATTCGTAAGCTTCATTTTGAAACTCACCGGCATAATCACCGCAATGATCAAGAATCATTTGATTTGAGATTGTACCTGTTGTTGTTTCGATTAATTTTTTCATGACGCTAATTTTTTAATTGTTGAAACAAATATAATATATATAATTGTACATTACAAGTAAAAAGCAAATTATTTTCAGTAAATGCTTAATATTATTCTAAAATCTGTAATACATCGGCCCTGTAGCCTTGCTCGACAGCAATAAATGTTTTACCGGTACCGGAAGGCCCCATTGGCTTGATTTGTTCTTTTGGCTTGTCGTCCATTAAAACAAACATTACCTGTTCAAACTCCGAACCGTGGAAGATGTCATTTTCACAGCAGAAGCCCAGGGTTTTATCGGCCAGGAAATGGTCGCGGGAGTACCTTGGCCATTGTTTTTTTATTTCTAACAGGTAACCCTTTGCTTTTTCTTTGTCGGTAAAACAGTTGGCTACCTGTTCAAACAAAGCGGCAAGTTTCTGCGAGTTGTCCCTCCGGTGGTGCGTATTGGAAACAGTTTTGCCTTTTTCAAGGGATAGCTTGTGGGAACATACCTGGTTACCTGCTATATCGAAAATGTAGATTGTATCCCCTTCAACCATTACCAGGACTTTTGTTTGTGGCCCCCGGTATGTGCCTTGTGGAAGGGTATAGAAGTTGCCTTTATAGGAAATCACGTTGTTTTTCCTGACTTGGTATTCTTTCATTTGTTTTTCATTATTGGTTTGTCCTAGAACTAATAAAAAAATTGAATGCTTTTTCATGCGATTCAACAATACCCTGGAAACTGAATGGTTTGTCCTGGAACCAAATGTATTTCATGCGGCTCCGCGATAGTACCATGGCAAAAAAATATACTTTTTTCCTTTTCCCATTAGTTAACCTCATGTTATATTCCCCAAAGTCGACCTGGGCCTGTTTGCCGTATGGCATTTCTTCAACGGGAAAGCTTAATCAGGTATTGTTCCATGTCTTGTTCGGACATCTTGGTACAGCCATAATATGTCCCTATCAATAATACACCTACATAAACAACATATATACAGACAAACAAAAAAAAAGAATTTCCTTCTCTTTGAGAGGGGAGGATTTAAAAAAAAAGAGTGAAAGCTATCTATTATAGATAGAGAAAGAAAACAACAAAACAATATATAAGTTAAAACAACATTAAATGCACTTTAAAGCCTATTATAAGAGATTAACAGCTATATTACATAGAAACATAAAGAATAATGTTTATTACACCTTAAATAGATTTAAAATCCTAAAAAAAACTTCTAAAAATTAAAATCATAAAATATTTTGTGTTAAAACGGTACACTTAGACGTTTATATATACCATTTGTTCTTTTTTTAGCCTTTTTTTATAAAAAATAATAAACAAATTAAAATTATAATACATTGTTAATCAAATATATAAACATTTGTTATTCATATATATAATTATTAATCAACTTTTTACATACTTTATAATATAATCAAACATAAACAAATTACTTACTTACTAGTAAGTATAATTATTATTTAATGTGCTAAATAGCTGATTATCAATAAGTTAAGGGCTTATTTTTACCAATAATTTGGGTTTTTAACTAAAAAAAACGCTGTATCTCTTTCTGTTAAAGGCCTACAATGATTTTCATAACGAACGTTAATGGATCAGGAATAATTAAGTTATTAAACTATTTTTTTAGTTGAAAGATTAATTATGTTCCTATTTCAAACTTGTAACTCACTCATTTTAAAAATATTAACATATATTCGACCGGGTAGGGTTCGCTATATTTGACTTTGTATCATTAGCCTAACCCCTCTGTATATATCAATAATTTCTTCTCTGAGTGTTATGGTAAAAAAAATAAAAATATATTTGATAAAAATTTTAATATTTAGGAAAAGTGCATACTAATGTCGCATTAGTTTACCAAAAACGGGTTATTTAGACGGTTAAACATACCAATTAAAAATAATTAATTATGTATGGATAAAATGTACTTATAGTATGTTAATAAAGTCATAATGTTTGTAAATATTTTCGTGAACATTGATTTAACGCATATTCAAATAATATTATTTAATGTTTCTGTTTTCATCCTGAATGGCATTTAAAAATGGATTTTTTTGAAACTATTCATTAAAAAAAATGGGATTTAATAATATTTCATCCTCCCTGTACTTATACATGTATAATTGGTAATAGATGGTATTATAATAGTCTTTTAAGATAAAAATGAGGTTCTAATTGCTTATAAAAATCCAACAAAATCAAAAGAAATCGGTTAAAATCACTTTTTTTTAATCAAAAATGTAGTATATTTAAGGAGTAAAATATTAAAGTCATCAAAGTAACGAAAGAGGTTAAATTATGATAGATCAATATAAATTACAGGAACTATTTGTTTATGATAGTGAAACAGGAATTTTTTATAATAAATTCACAAGAAACAGTAGGGCATTGCAAGGAAATGTTGCGGGATATGTTGTTACATACAAAGGAAATAAAAATAATAAAAATCCGCTCCAGTATCGGTATGTAATGATAGATAGAAAGTCTTACAGGATGCACAGACTAATATGGATTTATGCTTATGGAGAAATTCCTCAAAATATAGACATAGACCACATAAACGGTGACGGTTTGGACAATAGGATGAAAAATTTAAGATTGGTGACAAGACAGGAAAATGCAAAAAACAGAAAAATAACCGATAATATACAACACCGTGTTTTCGGTATTTCATTTTACAAGCCTCTGAATAAATGGAGAGCAATGATAAAAAATAATGGGAAATTGGAGCATATAGGATATTTTGAAAGTAAAGATGATGCTATCCTTGCAAGAAAGCAAAAAGAAAAAGAATATGAGTTTCACAACAATCACGGGAGAGTATAATGAAGGTTTTATTTGTCTGTAAAAAGTATTTTCAGACAGAGGACGATAAGGTTTATTTCTTCGAGCCTTTGGAGGAAGAAATATCTATTGAAGATATGCAGAAGATTGTGGACGCAAACGAGAAAATAATTAAGGAATTGAAAGATGGGAAAAATCCTAATAGCTTGTGAGGAATCACAGGCAGTTACAAAAGAGTTTAGAAAGTTAGGGCATGAGGCTTTTTCTTGCGACATATTGCCTTGTTCTGGTGGGCATCCTGAATGGCACTTACAGCAAGATGTAACGGAGTTATTAAGGCGGTCATGGAATTTGATTGTTGCATTTCCTCCATGCACATATCTAACCGTATCAGGCAATAGATGGTTTAATGTTGACCGATACGGAGAAAAAGCCGTGCAAAGGCATAAAGACCGTAAAGAAGCGATTAAATTCTTTTTGATGTTCGCAAACGCTGATTGTGATTACATAGCTATTGAGAACCCGATTGGAATAATGAGTTCAGCGTGGAGAAAGCCGGATCAGATAATACAACCCTGGATGTTTGGGCATGGTGAGACAAAAGCAACATGTTTGTGGTTAAGGGGTCTTCCTATGCTGGAACCATCGCAAGTTGTTGATGGCCGGCAACAGCATATATGGAAAATGCCACCTTCACCGGAAAGATCAAAACTACGGAGCAAAACATTTCCAGGAATAGCGAAAGCTATGGCAGAACAATGGGGAAATTTAATTAAATGAAAATCCACAAGATAACCGAAGCAAGTGAATACTTAGGTGTGTCAATCAATACACTCAAGACGCTTGCCAACAACAGCAAAATAAACTCGTTCAAGACTTCTGGTGGTCATAGGCGTTTCCGTCAAGAAGATTTAGATGCTTATATGGGAGTCGAGAAAGAGAAGCAAGAAAAGTTGACTGTGAAAAATCAAGTTGGCTGGACACAATCAGAAATAGAGATATTGCTTGAAAAGGGGTCTGAATTGTTTTTGCATGAGTTAGCAGAGCTTATTCCAAGGCATTCCCCTATCGCAATCTGGGCAAAGAAAAATAGGCTTGGAGTTATTTCATCCGATAATCTTGTCTCTAAAATGTCGTCCCTTAATAGAGGCAAAAGAGATTATTCTAAAACTTGCATACTTGACAGTAATTTAATACTAAATGATTTTAGCAATTCAATTCGCCAATGTTTAATTGGGAGTTTACTCGGTTACGGTTGCGTGACAAAACCATCAAATCGAAATTGCAACAACTATTATTTTTCAGAGTGCCACCATGAAAAGCAGATTGAGTATTGTATCTGGAAGTCTGATTTTCTGAAAGACTTCCAGCCACGATTTTATTCATCAAAGAAGATGGCAGAATTTGTTACACCATCCCATCCGATATTTACAGAAATTCGTGGTTTAGTTTATGAAAATGGCAACAAAAACAGATTGCCTTTGGAACTATTCGGAGAGTTAGATGAGTTTGGTCTGCTTATTTGGTATTTGGATGAAGGTGGACGATATGGTATGGCACAATCCATTACATCAAAATTATTTAATACGGACGACCTGAAATATCTTGTAGTCCATATCAACAAAACACTCGGACTTGGATTATATGTTGAACACAATGAAGGTATTATGTCAAAAATAGTTATTTCTGCAAATGATAAGAATATACTTTTTCCTATATGGAATAAGTTGTTTGATAAGTATAATATCCCAGAAAGTATGAGATATAAAATATGTTAAAATAATATTAATTGAAAAATCAATATAAAATTAAATAATAAAAAAGGACAAAAAAAATATATATGGGAAATTTAAAAGGAGTAGTAATAGTCTTTAGGGGCGAAAGACTCATGGATATCAAAGGAGAATGCATAGAAGTATATGTAGATGGAAGGAGTGCAATAGAGGACAATGGCAAGAATTATCATACGATGAAAAAGAAATGGGTAATGAATGAATTGAATTTTGGCGATATAAAAATATTACGTAAAAAAATAAATAGGATAAAAAAATAATTTTAAAAAAGGGATAAATGGAAAACAATAAAATTAAGAAATTAGAAGAAAATGGGTTATCTGCATTCAGCAATTCTGATAATTTTGAGTTGGCCCAAAGGGTAGCAAGTATGTTGAGCAAATCTGATTTGGTACCTAAGGAATATAAGGGAAATATAGCGAATTGTATAATAGCCTTGAACATATCAAATAGGATAGGAGCAGATCCTTTGATGGTAATGCAGAATTTGGACATTATTTATGGTCGTCCGAGTTGGAGCAGTACATTTTTGATATCAGCTATAAATAGTTGTGGAAAATATGAGCCATTGCGTTTTGAGTTGAAGAATAAAGGGATAAAGAATTTTAAATATACAATATATGTAGGAGTAGGTCAAAACCGTAAAGCTTTGACAAAAGAGTTAGAAATTGAGGACAAAGAGTGTTTTGCGTGGACAAGGGACAAGAAGGGGGTAAAATTAGAGGGAACAAGTGTAACAACAGAAATGGTTTTATCAGAAGGGTGGTACGACAAAGAGGGTTCAAAATGGAAAACAATGTATGATTTGATGATAAAATATAGGTCTGCATCGTTTTTCAGTAGGTTATTTTGTCCTGAAGTAACTATGGGAATGCAGACTTATGAAGAAGTAGTAGATGTTGTAAATGATTATCCTGAAGAAGTAAAAATAGAGTTAATAGAAGAAAAGAAGAAAGATTTTAAGAATAAAGAAGGAGGAACTACTCAAGGCACCTTGTTATAAATTATAATAATATTAATAAATTATGAAAACAGACGTTTCAATTTAAAAGCCCATAAAATATATATAAATATGAATAAAAAGCATAAACATATAGACACAGAATCGAAATTATATTTACAAAATGTTAGTATCAATACTGATTGGGATAAATATCTCGAATACTTAGATTCATTCTTGAAAGGAAAAGGCTTTATAAAGTATGCCCAAAATTACAAAAGAGAAGATTTTACCTATTGGAAACAATACGATGAAAAATATCAGATTGGACTACTAATATATGATTGGCGTAAATACCCACAATATAAACTTGAAAAAAAAGTGAGTATTTCGTTTGAGTGTATGTTGTTAGGAATTGATGAAAGATGTGATTTATGTGTAAGCAAAGATATTGAATTGCATGAATTTGAAATGATAGCAGATAGTTTTTATAATTCGATTTCTAATATTTATAAAAAGTGCCGTAAAACCCATTCATCGCTTTAGCGTGGATGGGTAGTTCACTAATGTAGAATAAAAATAATTATAAAATTTAAAAATACTTAAATAAAATTTATTAAAATGAGCGTAAACAAATGCATATTTATAGGAAATGTTGGGAATGATCCTGATGTCCATATTTTCGAATCAGGAAATAAATCAATCCAATTTTCAATTGCTTGTAATGAAAAGTATACAAATAAGCAAGGCGAAAAAGTTGAGAACACGGAATGGATTAATCTTGTAGCGTATGGAAATGTAGCAGATATAATTGATAAATATGTTAAAAAAGGCGATCCATTATACATTGAGGGAAAATTAAGGACACGATCATATGATGCTAAAGACGGGACAAAAAGATATATTACAGAGGTAATAATTAGTAGGATTGAGTTAATATCAAGTAAAATTGAAAATCATGTACCTCCTATTCCGGAAAATAATTATAACCAGCATTCAAACAGAAACAATGAAGTGAAACCTAAAACTTATCAAGTTCCACCAGGAGAAGAAGATGATCTACCATTTTGATATGACAAACGATAAACTAAAGAAATCAATGACAAGACAGGAAAAAATTAATTATCTAAGAATAGCATTAGGATTACAAAAAATTGTAATTAACGATCAGACTTCAGACATAATAATTGAAACATACGAAAAGATTTTGAAGCTAGAAGGTGAATTTAGTATAAAAGATGCTATTGAAATTGAAATGGTTTTTGATAAAAAATATGCTAAAGTTAAAACTAATAATAAATTATAAAATTTAAAACAAATGAAACAATACCCATCATTGTTTATGGATATAGCTGAAAGGACAGCTATTGAAAGTAACTGCATAAAATATAAAGTAGGTGCTGTTGTTGTAAAAGATAATAGGATAATACTTCAAGGATATAATGGGACTATATCAGGTTTTATAAATTGTTCAGAAAAATTTAAAGATTTAAATATTTTAGATGAAAAAAATAAAGAATTACATAGAGAATGGTCAAATTCTTTTGAAATACATGCTGAAATGAATATAATTTCATATGCAGCAAAAAAAGGTATTTCACTTGAAAATACTATTATATATTGTACCCACACACCTTGTAATAATTGCTTAAAACATTTAATACAATCAGGGGTTAAAAAAATAATATTTAAATATGATTATTTAGATAATTCAAAATTACCTGATAGGGATGAATTATTAAAATTAATTAAAGTAAAAAAATATAAAAATGATTGATTTTGATTTAGAATACAAATTAGAATAATTTAGAAAAGAACAACATAAACGCTATACAGGTGTCAAATTAGGTAATAAGACGGCTGAAATAATGCTAGAACTTATAAATAATTAAAAAAAATAAATTATGGCTAAAAAAAACCGAAATAATATTGATTATCCTAAATTTTTTATAAAAAATATGAAAAAGAAAAAGCATAAAAAAATACGTAATATACCAATAAATAAAAAAATTATCGAACAAAAATATAATGATGCTGGACGTATATTATAATAATTTTATAAAAAGTGCCGTAAAACCCATTCATCGCTTTAGCGTGGATGGGATGTAAGGTACAAAGATAATGAATTAACCTTGTGAAAGAATATACTCACGAATGGTATCTGGGGATGCTTCACCTATTGAACAGACAAAATAACCATCAGACCAAAGTAGTTTCTGATACCAATATTGCTTACGAAGTGTAGATGGATGTAATAACCAAATTTGATGAGTAGATTCTTGTTTTAGCCTACGAACAATTTGAGAAATAGACAAACGATGTATGTAACGAATAAGAAAATGAATATGATTAATGTCACTTTCCATTACTTCTATTTCAAAATCTGAATTATCTGCAATAGATTGAAAAATGGATTTTAAATCATTATTTAACTGACCTACTAAAATATTTCTACGATACTTAGTAACTAAGATTAGATGACATTTTAGATAATGTTTTGAACGATTTGTTGATGTGTACTGTGATTTTTTAGACATAATGAAGCAAATTTTTGTGAATGTTTCTCAAAACGAATGGAAATATTTACAAAAATTTGCGATTATTGTAAAATAATTGTACTTTTACAAAAGTTTAGACTATTTAATAATAGAATGAAGTTAATACACAAATCATATAAATATCGAATTTACCCGACAAAGGAACAAGAATCCTTGTTGAGTAAACACTTTGGGCATTGTAGATTTGTGTTTAATAAGTTCCTGAATGAGCGTAAAGAAAAATATCTCAACGAAAAAACTTCACTTAACTATTACGATAACGCAAGAACTTTAACTGAACTGAAAAGAGATGAAGATTTCGTTTGGTTAAAAGAAGTGAATAGTCAATCATTACAGGCGTCAATCAGAAACTTAGATATTGCATATAAGAATTTCTTCAATAAACAGAATAAGTTTCCAAGATTTAAGTCGAAATACGATAGACAAAGTTTTAAAGTACCGCAAAATGTAATTGTTGAAGATGGTAAAGTTGTGATTCCTAAATTCAAAGAAGGTATTAAAGTTAATCTTCACAGAAAGATGGAAGGTGGACCATTGTTTGCTACTATATCAAAATCAACAACTGGTAAGTATTACGTATCTATCACTTGTGAAGTGGAACATAAACCTTTTGAGATAACTAATAAGTCGGTTGGTATAGATACTGGTATTAAAGAACTTGCAATACTTTCAGATGGAAGTAGCTATGAAAACATTAAATCACTTAAAACTAAATTAAAGAAATTAAAATATGAACAAAGACAACTTTCTAAAAAAACAAAAGGAAGTCAGTCAAGAAATAAGCAAAAAATAAAACTTGCTTTAGTACACGAACAAATCACAAACATTAGAAAAGATTACTTACACAAAGTATCAACTGAAATTGTCAAAAACCACGACATAATATCAGTTGAGGATTTAGCGGTTAAGAATATAATGAAAAATCATTGTTTAGCACAAGCAATGAGTGATGTTTCGTTGGGTGCATTTTACGCAATGCTTGAATATAAATCTAATTGGAATGATAGGGAATTTGTTAAGATTGATAGATTCTTTCCAAGTAGCAAGACCTGTTCAAGTTGTGGATGGATAAAACAAGATTTAACCCTTTCAATAAGAGAATGGACTTGTGAATCTTGTGGTGAAAATCACTATAGAGATGTAAATGCAGCTAAGAATATTTTAAAACAAGGTATAAACATATTGTCTGGTTGTGGGATGCAGTCGGACACAAAACAAAAACGGGATGAGGCGTTGCCATTAGGTGAGTCTGTGACCCCCGAAGCCCAACCCATCGGCTCTGCCGTGGGTTGGGTAGTTCACCCTATTAATGGTTTTTCTCCACCAAACTACAGTGATAAATGTTCAACTTGTGGGACATATACAAGACAATGTGAAATATGTAATTTAAAAAAAAAAAATAGATATAAATGATTTAGAAATTTATAAATAATTATGGTAGCACATAAATATAGGGACATGTCCCAAGAAGAACAAGAAGAATTATTTTCTAATTATTTGATAGATAGTTGGTCATATTCTAAAGTATCAACTTTTGCAAGGAATGAAAAAGCTTTTGAAATGTTATATATTTATAATATAAAATCAAAACTATCCCCTGTAACAGTTGCAGGACAAGCTTACCATTCATCACTTGACATATATTTTTCCTGTTTGATCAATAAAATTGACAGGGACATAGTAGATCTTGAAAAAAATGCTTTTGAATATATAGAAGATATACCTTCCAATCTTTGGAAAATACAAAAGACAACACCAAGTATTGAAGAATGTAAACTTTCGGCCACAAAAACAGTTTCTGTCCTATTAAGAAATTTTATGTCAGAAATTACTAAGTATAAATCTGAAATAAAAAAAGTAATATGTTCAGAATATAAATTTTCTACCTGGTTAAAAATAAATGGGGTAGATATCCCCATTCCATGCCATATTATAATAGACCGTGTAGTTGAAACAAATGATGGTAAAACAGTAATAATAGACGATAAATCAAAACGTTTGTTTTCTGATGAACAGGACATAAAATTTTCAGCTTCAAAACAGGCAATTATTTATACATTGGGATATGAATCAGAAACAGGTAAAAAGATAGATGAAGTTTGGTTCATAGAAAACAAATATGCAAAAAACAGGCATGAAGCGTCACAATTAGAAATTTTTAAGATAATAATGGACGATGGTACAAGAAAGCTTTATGAAGCAATGTTATATGAACCATTGCGTAGGATGCTTGAAGCAATAAGCAACCCTGATTATGTTTATCTTATAAATGAAAACGATAATTTTATAGACAAAGCAGAAATACATATTTTTTGGGCAAAAACAATGATTTCAGAAATAGAAGATTTTGATGTCCAAGATTCAAAAAAGGATATAATAAAAGAACGTTTAAGAAAAATAAGGGATTCTTCTTTGGCCACAATAAGCCCAACAGTATTAAAGAATTTTAAAAAATATACAGAACAATTTATACCATATGATTTGAGCAATAAAGATATGAAAAACGAAGAAAAAATAGAACATGTATTAAGATCTTTTGGGATAATATCAAAAGTACAACATATATTTGAAGGATATTCAAGTTATTCTTATTTATTGGAAGTAAATGCCGGTGTTCCAATTTCTATAATAAACAGGCATAAACTTGATATTGCCAATGCACTTAATGTTTCAAATGTCCGGATATATAAAGATTTGTTCGTATATAATGGAAAATCATATTTAGCAATTGAGTCTGTAAAAATAAACTCATCTAATTTATATTGGGACAGTTCAAAGCTTGAAGGTTCAAGGATACCTTTGGGCATGGACAATTTTCAGCAGATAGTGTCCTGGGACTATAAAAATCATTCTACTCCACACATGCTTGTGTGTGGTGCAACTGGATCCGGAAAGACTGTTTTTCTTAAATCAACAATTGAATATGCATTAGAAGGGGGAATAAACGATATATATATATTTGATCCAAAATATGAATTTACAGATTATTCTTCTATAAACAATGTCAAGGTATTTTATGATATTGAAAATATTGAATTGCAAATGATGTTATTAGTTAAAGAAATGGAATTCCGTGTAAAAACTGGGTCAAAAAAAACAACACTAATATTTTTTGATGAATTTGCAGATGCTGTTGCAAATTCAAAGAAAGGAAAAGAACTGGATATAATAAAGGAAGTACAGGATGGATATTATGCCCCTAAAAAAATTAAAGGCAAATTTGGTGATATTATATCTGAGCCTATTCCTAAAATGAAAATGAAAGTTGTTGGACGGAAAAAAACACTTGAGGAAAATTTAAAGATTTTATTACAAAAAGGGCGATCATCAGGTTTTAGGATAATAGCTGCTACCCAACGTGCATCCACAAAAATTATAACCGGGGATGCCAAGGTAAACTTTCCTGTACAGGTATGTTTTAGGGTACCTAAAGATATCGATTCAATAGTAGTAATTGATGAACCAGGTGCCGAGGCATTAAATGGCCGGGGGGATGGTTTAATAAAATCACCAGAATATTTAAATATAATAAGGTTTCAAGGATTTTATAAGAAATAAATTATAATTATGAAAAAAAGTGTAAAAGAAGAAGTTAGATCTTTAATCAAAGAATTAAATCTTAATTGCTCTGTTGAAGAATTTCAAGACAAAGTTAATTGGGTATTGATATCTGAATCCCAAAAGCTTTCTGAAAACTTTATCCGGGAATTCCAAGATAGAGTTTATTGGGAATATATATCAAAATATCAAAAGCTTTCAGAAAACTTTATCCGGGAATTCCAAAATAAAGTTTATTGGGTATGGATATCAAAATACCAAAAGCTTTCAGAAAACTTTATCCGGGAATTTATAGATAAAGTTGATTGGGGATGGATATCTGAATCCCAAAAGCTTTCTGAAGGGTTTATTAGGGAATTCAAAAATGAAGTTGATTGGGAATATATATCTATATACCAAAAACTTTCTGAAGGGTTTATTAGGGAATTTAAAAATGAAGTTTATTGGGTATGGATATCTGAATATCAAAAGCTTTCTGAAAACTTTATCCGGGAATTTCAAGATAGAGTTGATTGGGAATATATATCAAAATATCAAAAGCTTTCCGAAAACTTTATCCGGGAATTCCAAGATAGAGTTTATTGGGATTATATATCAGCATACCAAAAACTTTCTGAAAACTTTATCCAGGAATTTCAAAATGAATTTCATTGGTATTATATATCTGAATACCAAAAGCTTTCTGAAGGGTTTATCCGGGAATTCCAAGATAGAGTTTATTGGTATTATATATCAAAATATCAAAAGCTTTCAGAAAACTTTATCCGGGAATTCAATCTAAAAATAGATCCTGATAACTGGCTTTACAAGGACAAAAACTTTAAGCTTGAAAAAATAAAAGAAACAGGGCTATATGAATTTATTGACGGTGACCATATTTTGGCCTACAAGGGAATAAGATCGGACAGGTATTCTAGTTTTAACTTCCAGTACCAGTATTTAAAAGGGGAAACATATTTGTGCCACTGTGATTGCACCAATGAAGGAAACTCCTTTGGCCTTTCTGCCTGGACCGAGGAAAAGGCAAAAGAACATTGTGGGGAACTGGTAATAAAAGTAAAAATAAATGTTGAAGATATTGGCCGTATAGTCCATAATGGAGGGAAACTCAGGTGCTCAAAATTTACTGTAATCGATTAACAAAAAACAACAATTATGGAACACATTTAAAAATTTATAACCATGAAAAAAAGTGTAAAAGAAGAAGTTAGATCTTTAATCAAAGAATTAAATATTAATTGCTCTGTTGAAGAATTTATAGATAAAGCTGATTGGTGTGATATATCAGCATTCAAAAATATTTCAGAAGAATTTATTAGGGAATTCCAAAATGAAGTTCATTGGGGATGTATATCTGAATCCCAAAAACTTTCTGAAGGGTTTATTAGGGAATTCCAAAATGAAGTTAATTGGGATTATATATCAGCATACCAAAAACTTTCCGAAAACTTTATCCGGGAATTCCAAAATGAAGTTCATTGGTATTATATATCAAAATATCAAAAGATTTCAGAAGAATTTATACGGAAGTTAAAAGACAAAGTTCATTGGGGATTGATATCAAAATATCAAAAGATTTCAGAAAACTTTATCCGGGAATTCAATCTAAAAATAGATCCTGATAACTGGCTTTACAAGGACAAAAACTTTAAGCTTGAAAAAATAAAAGAAACAGGGCTATATGAATTTATTGACGGTGACCA
>Ga0210097_1000366_pt1 | contig 16308 bp, 18 predicted proteins | sample Joice_CattailNLA_2_FD_185521 | JGI IMG/M metagenome (GOLD analysis project Ga0210097, IMG submission 185521) | Wetland microbial communities from San Francisco Bay, California, USA, that impact long-term carbon sequestration - Joice_CattailNLA_D2... | ecosystem: Environmental > Aquatic > Marine...
GCACGTGGTATCCCACGGCAGGCGAGTCGGAACGTCCGTGTCCGCGGTGATCGAGAACGAGCACATGATGCGAAGCGCCAAGCACCTCCACCTGCGCGCCGAACAGGTCCGCGCTCTGGGACCAACCGGGCAACATCACGACGGGGCGGCCCTGACCCGATTCGAGGTAGCGCAGGGTTATCGTGCCACGATCGACGACGATTTCACCGCGCTCAATTATCATCATCAACATCCCCGACGTGTAACGGCTCGCGAACATAATCGGCCGCACTCGCAAACATCCGCGTTTTTCGGGCTCAGATTAAATCAGAATGAGGAATTTTCTCGGCTCGGATTATTTGCGAAAGGACGCACCGAACGGCGCATGGGCTCGCGAACATCGTGCGGTGGACCCCTCTGTCGAGACAGCGCCCCACCGGAAACAAGAGAGAAAAATCTTGTTGTTAAAAATCCAAACAGCCCGTCGTGGGTAAGCTCGTGGGCGGCCCGTGCGGCAGCCTGTGGGCAACCCGCAGGGTTGTCCATCAGGTTGTCCACGGAGCCGTCCATCCGCTTATCCAGGACACATTTTTTGCCGCTCAGCCACTGTTTTTCGTATTTACTCTCCATGGCCGGCAGCGTTCGTCCGAGCTCCTGCGCAAAGCGCGTCCGTAACGCGCCGGCTAGGAGGAGTGGTCCAATTTTGGCCGCCCCCTCCAAGGCGCTGTTTGCAATGGCGCCACCCTGTCTTAGCCACAGCCTATCTCCAAGAACGGCCACAGGGACTGTGGAGAACTTTCTCCTCCTACTGTCCAATCGCTGCGCGTAGCAGGTAGATGCCTGCCGTGCTTATGGCGACCACACCCACGGCCGACACGATCGCGGTGAACGCAGCGTGTCGGGCTATCTCCTTGGCTTGTTGCGCCTCGCGTATCCGAGCGGCGTGTTGCGCGTCGCTCCTCTCCTGGAGGATGCGCTCGCGTACCTTCTCCAGCACTGCCGCGAACATCTCCATCACCGCCGTATCGCGCTTCTGCAGCCGTTGATCCATCTTCTCGAGGATCGCTTCCTGCTTCTTCAGGAATTGCTCGCGGTCTTTCAGCAGGGTCTCTTCGATGTAGGCGATTTCTGCTGTCGTATGCTCTTGCAGAGCCTTCCTTGCATCCTTCATCGCGGTGGTAATGGCGTGCGTGATGGGCTCTACAGCCTCGTCCATGTAACGTTTGACGATGGCTTGATTGAGAAGCACCACCTCGAGCAGGGGATCGTCACGCGCGAGCGCCACACCCTTCTCCCGGGCGAGCTCGGCGATAATGTCCTCGATCAGCGTTGCCGAATCGCTCCGTTGCGTGCTCGGCGCGCACATGCCTCTTGTCATCGCCCCCTGCGCGCCCGCACCCTCGGTGCCGGTGCGCGCGCAAGGCCCTGTTTCCGCCTATCGAGAGGTTCTTCCTTTTTGCCTCCGGCGCTCCCCAGGTGCCTTTGCATTTCCATTGCGGCGCCCTGCGGTTCCCCGACCTTGTCATACCCGATCGCCCAATACCCCCTCTTGCTCCATTGCGCCCGTGCAGGTTCCAGCAGGGTGTCTACGCTGTGGCGATAGGGTCCGTGTATCTGCTGGATCTGCTCTTCGGCCGTCTGCAGCCAATAGCCTGGCGGCATCCTTATCTCCCTCTTGATATCCCGTTCCAATTGGAGCTGAAAAAGAGCACGATCCAAACTTTTCTCCCATCCATACCCGATCATCAGGCGCCCTTCGCTCTCTGGCGCCTGCCCCCGCCATTTTGCGCCAAGCCTTTGCAGTCGCGGATGGAGCCCCTCATCACAGGGCCCGCGCAGCTCAATATGCCCCGCGGTGCTTTGCACCGTATATTCGGCAGGGACTTGCATCCCTTCTATTACCGTTTCTGCTTGCTCCCGCATGAAATCCATGATGCTCGGTCTTGCCTCGTTTTCCCGAATTTCCGCAAGCACCAACTCTGCGTATTCGCCCCCATAAACGGCTTGTCTCAATGCCGGATCGTAAAAGGTTCCCCGGCGTTGCTCGATGGTCATCAACACGTTGTGCGCCACGTCGCGCAGAGCGCGATCTCTCTTATAGATCTTCGGGTCACGCAACGCTTCCAGCGTGTACTGCGAAAGGTGGGATTTCGCCATGTTTTCGCCTCCGAGCAACGACGCGACAAGATCCGCTCACCGTACCCGCGCGGTTCGCGTAAACGATTTCGCAGGCGTGCCCTGCCCTCGCGCATCGGGTCCTGCCCTGTGGCCCTGGCGCGCATAGGCGGCATCGAAGTGGCGGTGAAGCTCCTGTCGCAACTCGGGTGACATTCCCGGCATACGCTCCTCGATCAGCGCCAGGGCCTTTGCCAGCGCCGGGTCGGCGCTTGCCCTGCCAGGAATCTCAGTATCAATCGGGTTGCGCGCGCCATCGCGGGTGTTGTCGAGCACCCGCACGTCCCAAACACTGCGCTTTACCACCTGGGTTTCCCTGTAGGAGACATCCCCCTGCGCATCGAGAACGGGTCGGTCCACCGCCACCGATTCCCGACCCAGGCGCCGCAGCGCCACGGCCTGTCCCGGGGTGACCGCCGCCTGCTCGATGGCCTTCTTCAGGCCCACGCCCCAATGGGTGTGCTCTTGGCCGGCGCCATCGCGCAGGGTCACGAAGAAGCTCGCGGAATTGGCACGGTCGTGCCGGTAGGGGGCATCGCCCATGGCGAGGAGCACGCCGGTGAGGGACGGATCGGGCGCCCGCCCGGTTGCCTGTCGTCCCGCGTTCGCGGATGGGCGGGGAGGATGCCCGTCAGGGGAGGCACCCTGCGCGCGCACGGCCTGCTCGCCGCGCGTGGGCGAATACCCGAAAACCTGCATCCCGCGCTCGGTGGCCGCCATCCACACCGCGCGGCGAAAGTCCCGCGACCCGCGCACCCGCACCGACGACCAGCCGCGTTGCCGGGCCATCTCGATGATCGCCGTTGCGCTCATGACCGAGTCGTCATGCGCTCGAAAGGACTGTCCCCGGGCCGCGAACGCCAGCACGTCGGGGCGTTGTTTGTAGTAGAAGCCGGCGCCGCTTTGCACGAAGTGGCGGCGCACGTAGCCGGGCAGCTGGCCCGCAGGGGGCGTATCCGCGCCATCGCCCCTGCTTGACGGACTTGCAACGACCTCGTTGGGTGCCTCGCGCTTTTTTTCCGCAGGCTCGCGCCCCAATCGTCGCATCTGGGAGGCCAGATCCGGCGGTTCGATATCCGGGGGCACCACGGAGCGCCACAAGTCGCGGAATCCCGCCGCATCGAACCGGAATCGTCTCTCGGCCTCGGCCCCAAAGGATGGATCCAGACCCGAGGCATCGCCGCCGCGTGCGCGCATGCCTTGCCAATCGACATCGTGCAGATAACTCGTCATCCGCTCACGGGCTTGCTGCAGATTTTCGGGGGGTGCAGGAATATCCAAGGGCAAGGGCTCGCCCAGGGCGCGGCGCCAGTACGCCGCCAGGACGGGGTACGGGGTGTCCGTGGCAACGAGACGGGAGCTTTCGTTGCTTTGCGGATCGAACGTTTCCAGCTCGATGGGATTGCCTTGAAGGAACAGCGCTTGCGCGCGCTCCAACTCCTTCGCGTATCGCCAGGCTGGGGCCGTCGCGGAGAACTGCATGCTCTGGCGGACATCCTCCAGCCACGGCTGGGGCGCATCGGGGCCGGCATAGTAGAGTCCGGCCTTCCCGCGCAGCACAATCGCGCGCTTATCCATTTTTCACCTCCGTTTCCTGGCAGCTTTCATCCTTGTCCTCGCACCAGCTCCCCACAACGTAATCCGCCTGCACCCACACCTGGCTGCATACGGTCTGGTAGGCGCCCGTGTCGTCGGGTTCTTGCGCGCAGCGCTCGATGAGCTTCGGAGGATCCTCATCCGTCAGCTCCGCGTAGTAGCTCGCGCACAGGATTTGCCAGTCCTGCGGGCTCGGCTCCCGGCAGGGAAGGCCGGCCGCTTCCTGCGCGGGCGTGCACAGCTGCGCGTTGAGATAATCATCCAGCTTATCGGGTTGGCAGGTCTGCCCGTAGGTGGCCAGCTCGCCGATCGCCCCTTGCGACAGACCGCTGTCGGGGCACTGGTTGAGGAAGTCTTTGCGATCCTCGGGATCGACCGCGTAGAAACGCGCAAGGTACGGCGTGCATTCGGCGACGCCGCTGCCGCCGGCCAGGCACAGGATGGCCCCGCAGGCGTCCTCCTGCTCCTGCGTCAATTGCTGCTCGGCCGCCCCGGCCGGCGCCGCCAGGAGCGCAAGCACCGCCAAGTATGTCGCCTTCATGGCTTCCTCCTTTTCACTTGTGAAAATCACTCCCCGAGCTGCGCCAGCGCCTCCGGCGAGGCGCCGGCCAGGATTGCCGCCGCCCGTTCGGCAACCCTTCGCAGCTCCTCGGACGTGGGTACGCCCTGTGGGATCGCGATGGCATCGAGCGCTTGCTTGACCTGCCGCGCCTCGGCTTCGGCTTCACTTGCGGCTTCGCTGCCCTCGCCCGCCGCCTTCAGGGGCGACGGCAGCGCCAGCGGCGCCAGCGCGCGCCGCGCGAACAGCTTGTCGCGGAAGTAGCGCAGCTTGCTCGCCAGCAAGGGGCGGATGCCGTCGACCAGGACGACGATCTCCTCATCGCCCAGGTGGGCGATCTCGTCGGGGGAGAGGATCTGCTGGCCGGTCTCGGAGACCTGCCGCGATCGGCGGCCCTGCCCGTGGCTGGACCCGTAGCTGTAGCTGGTCTGCTTGACGGTGCGCTGGCCGATGATCTTGGCCAGGGCCTCGGCCAGGTCCCGGCGGTGCGTGGGCGGGCGGTAGTAGAGGCGCGCGCGGTGGTTGTCGATGTAGGCCTCGGCCAACTCGCGCCCGTAGAGGGCCTGCAGCTGGGCCTCGGACTGGATCACCGTGGCGACCTTGATCCCCCAGCCGCGCACGTAGGTGAGGGCCTCGACGAGCTTGGTCATGGGGCCGAGGGCGAGGAACTCATCGAGCAGGAGCAGCACCGGGACTTGAAGGTCCGCCCGGACATCGGGCGTCTCCCCGGCGCGGGTGTTGAGCGAGAGGAAGGTCTCGATCAGCACCCGGATCAGGGGCGCGAGCTTCTTCAGGTCGTCCGGGGCGATGCTGATGTAGAGGCTCATGGGCTTTTTGCGGACCGCGCGCAGATCGAAATCGTTCTCCGCGGTGGCCCGCTCCACCAGGGGGCTCGCCCACAGGCTGAGCTTGGTGGCCAGCGTCGACTTGATCGATCCGCGGGGCTCGGACGGCTCGTTGCACCAACTGAGGAGGTAGCGCCGGCAGGTTTCCGACAGGGCAACCCCCTGCCCCGCCAGCTCTTGCAGCAGCGCCTGCAGGTACGCGGCCGTTTCCTGCTCGGTGCGCACCAGGCGGTTGACCTGCCCGATGCTCACCGGCCAACCCCGATGCGGTCCGGCCTCGATAACCAGCAGCGCCAAGCCGATGAAGAGGTCGCGTGCGGAATCGTCCCAATAGGGGTCGCGGCTCTGGGGCGGGATCAGGTTCGCCGCCAGGGTCTGGATGTCGTTGATGCGCCGCTCGCCCGCGCCGACATAGGCCAGGGGATTGAAGCGGTGGGTTCTGCCCTCCCCGTCCAGCGGGTCGAAGCGGTACACCGCCTGGCCGAGGGCTCCTGCCCGGTAGCCGGAGGTGATGGCGTAGTTCTCGCCCTTGATGTCGAGGCAAATGACCGAGCCCTGCCAGTGCAGCAGGTTCGGCACCACGAAGCCCACGCCCTTGCCGGTGCCCGTGGCCGCGGCCAGGAAGACGTGCAGATCGCCGTTGAAGGCCAGCAGCTTGCCGTTGTGGCGCCCGAGCAGGATGGATTGCCCGCCGGCCTGGTACAGCCCTGCCCTGCGCGCCTCGCCGGCGCGGGCCAGGCGCGCCTGCCCGTGCAAGGGCTTCTTCGGCAGCACGGCCCAGGCGATAAAGGCGGGGATGGCAAGTGCGATTGCCAGGGCCGCGATTGCCGATTGGTAGAGCGCATCGGGTTTGAGTTGATGGACATACCCGGCAATCCACACCCAGGGTGTGTACTGGACCTTGGCCACTTCTGCGTAGACCCAGGAGGCGATTGGAACCAGGGCAAGCAGGGCGCCGAGCACCGCGACGATGATCGCCCAACGCCCGGCGCGGGTGAGGCGCCGCCTCATGCGGCGCCCTCCCCTCGTGGCAGAAAATGGATCTCGGTGACCTGCTTGCGCTCCATCTGGATGATGACATCCACCAGGCTGGTGACCAGGGCGCGGATGTCGGCGCGCGTAAGCCCTGCCCCGGCGCTGGACTGGCGCAGCATCAGCATCAGCTGCTCGATGGCGCCGGCGGCGCTGTTGGCATGGATCGAGGTGATGGAGCCGGGGTGGCCGGAGTTGACGTTGCGCAGGTAGGAGTAGGCCTCCTCGTCGCGCAGCTCGGCGAGTAGGATGCGATCCGGCTTCATGCGCAGGCAGGAGACCAGCAGCTCCTTGGCGGTCACCGGGGAGATCCCGGAGCCGTCACGGCTGTAGAAGAGACGCACGATATTCGGCTGCGGGAAGACGAGCTCGTAGGCGTCCTCGATGGCGATCAGGCGCTCCTCATCCGGAATCAGGGCGATCAATGCCTTCTCCAGTGTGGTCTTCCCTGACCCCGTGGCCCCGGAGATGATGACGTTCAAGCGTTGCTTGACCATCTCGGCGAGCACGTCCTTGATGCCGCCGTCGCGTTCCCGCCATCCCATGAGATGCTTCCGAGCAATCTCGCGATGATCGTTGGCGCCGCCCTGCCCCTTTTGCACCGGCGCGAAGGTGCCGCCGGCCTCCAGCTCGTCCAGGGTGAAGGTGCGTGTGCAAGGGCGGCGGATGGTGATCGAGGGCTGCTGCGCCGCCGGCGGCAGCACGATCTGAATGCGCTCACCCGTCGGAAGGTGCCCGCTGAGGATCGGGGAGCGCTCGTGGACTGCCGCCGTCATGGAGGACGCCACGGCCTTGGCGACGGACCGCAGCCAGGTTTCGTTGAGATTCTCCGCCGGCATTTGCTCCCAACCGCTCGTGCTCTCGACAAAGAGCAGGCCCGGGCCGTTGATGCAAACGTCGGTCACATCCTCGCGCGTCAGGATGGGCAGCAGGGGGCCTAAGATGTCCCGAACGAGTGCGTGTGATCTATCAGCGCTCATAGGCAGCGCGCACTTCGTAGACGGAAGAAAGATCCAGGTCGCGGGCGACGAAGATGCTCACCCGCTCCCCCTGGCTCTTGTGCAGGGTCGGCTTGATTTGGGCGAAGTCGTTGGCCACGGGGCCGAGGGTGTCCTCGGGCATGCTCTGGATGTACTGCGCGTTGTCGCTGGTCAGCTCCCCGCGCACGTAGGATTCGCCGCCGAAGGAGACGATGGACATCAGCAGGGGGATTCCGACCCGCTCCAGATAGTGGTTGTCGATGTGCCCGCTCAATCCCGCACGCCCCAGGGGGCCGGTACCGGGCGCGTCGATGTCGATCACCACCCCCGTGGGGGTGCGGATCTGCGACCACACCACATAGATGCGCCGCTTGCCGTAGGTGAGCGTCGCCGTCTTGTACTCGCCGATGGCCTGCGAGCCGCGGTCGAGCAGCACCACGGCGCCATCGGCGCCGTAGATGTCCGCCGGCAGGGTGCAGGAGACCATGCCCGTCTGTGCGCTCTGGATGGCCGTGTTGAGGATGCAGCCGATCTGCGCGCCCTTGGGGATCGTGAACGTCAGGTCCTGCAGGCGCGTTGCAACCGCTGTTTGCGTCTTGGTCACGGTCAGGTCCATCGTCGGCGCCGAGGGCTTCCTTGCCTGCGGCGCCACGGGCGGGGCGCTCGTCTCGCCCTGTGCGCTGCCGCTCAGGGCGGATGTGAGGCGGCGCTTTTTGGCGATCTCCTCGGGACTTTCCTCGTCCGCGGGGGCGTCGGCCACGGGGACCGGCGGTGGAATGAGCGCCGCCGGCTGCAGGCTCGGCGCCTCCGGCGGCGGCAGCGGCGGCGCGGCGGCGCGGCGGCAAGGGCCGGTGGTTGCGGCTCCGGCACCGCCTCCGGTTCCGGCTCGGGAACCGGTGCGGAGAAGGTGGGCAGCTCGAAGTCCCCGCCCCCGAAGTCGAGTCCCGCTTTCTTTTCCTCCGGCATCTGCCGGGACGGCGCGGCGCCCTTCTGGCTCTCGTTGAGCCAAAGCATGGCGAGGATACCCAAGCCGGCCACAAGCAGCCCGCCCCCGAAGACCCACTTACCGGCCGGGCTCGAGCGGCGAAGCTCCGGGGCCTCGGCCCGCTCGACGATTCCTTCGCGGCTCATCGCGCGGCCCTGCGGATGCCCGGATGGGTGGTCTCGGCGGGGTTGTCGGGTAGGACGCGTTGCGCCCCGTCGTTGCGGATGCACAGCACCGCCGCGCCGTCGCGCAGGCGCCATTGGCGCGCCACCTCGGGGACGATCAGCCAGTTGCCGCGCACGCTCGGATTGACCAGGCGCTCACCGCCGCTGCCGGCGGCGAAGATGGCCGGGAAGCGCTGCTGCTCGGCAAAGCGCAGGAAGGTGTGTGAGCCGTTGTCGAAGATCTCCAGCGGCTGGATGCCGGTATCCCCGCTGCCGGCATAGCGGTAGTTGCGGTTGCCCTGGCGCGCGGGGTCGAGGGATTGCTCCAGGGCCTCCTTCAGCCGTTTGCTCTTGGCCTGCTTGCGCCGCTCCTCGGGGTAGGAGAAGCGGATGCCGTACATGGGCGCGCGCTCGCTCAGGGCCAGCTCGAAGACATAGACCCGGCCGCGATTGGTGCTGACGATGAGATTGGTCTCGGGGGTCTCGGCCTTGGGCTTGATGGCCATGAGGTTGGCGTGCTTGCCGACCTCCCAGGCATCGGAATCGCCCGTGTAGTATTTTTCCATCTGCTCGCCCTCGGCGAACTGGATGAAGCAGGCGCGCCCGATGGCGGCGTCGAGGCGATAGACCTGATCGGGGTTGTAGGTGGTGTAGCGCAGGCGCGCATCCACACGGCTGGCCTGCGGATAGGTCTCGGCTAGCGCCGGCACCGCCAGCAGCAGCAACAGGACGGCGTACAGGGCCTTGCTCATGATGCGTCCTCCGGCTCGGAGCGGTACTCGCGCACCGCAAACCCCAGGGCATTGTCGGCCAGCGCCGCGAGGGGAATCGCCGCATCGGGCTCGTAGCCGTAGGCGATGGTGGCGATGCGGTGATGGCGCTTGCTGTGCTCGCCGTCGTCGACGGTGGCGATGAAGCGCACCTGCGCCAGGCCGGTGCCGATGAAGCTGATGGACTTGATGGCGATGTCCACGCGCGCGTGGTCCTTGTAGACGTTGACCGGCGCGGCGGGGTTCTCCCGCGCGAAGCCGTTGTGGTACTGGGCACGCGCCTGCCCCACGGACATGCGCATCACTTGCTGGTATTGCTCCTTGGCGATCGGATAGAAATAACCCTCGCGGGCGCGCACGTAGCGCGCCAGGTTGCCCTTGTCCAGGAGGTCCTGGCGGCTGATCTTGGTTTCCTGCGCGATGTCGTAGAGCACATCGACGGCGCCGGTGGCGTTGTCCACGCGCACGAAGACCGGCTCGATGGTTTTGAGCGGACCCATGAGCGCGATCCCCGCGACGGCCACCAGCGCCAGGAGGCCGAAAAAGGCCGCCAGCGCGTAGGCGATGCGGGTGTCGCGGCGCGCACGCTCGAACTGGTCGTAGTCCCAATCGAAGAAGCGCTCCATGTTCTGTTCGGCGCGGGATTTCTCAGCCAGCTGTGATGGCGCTCGGGACAGCTTCATGAGCGGAGTCCTGCAGGGTGTAATGGGTTGGATTGAGCGAGCGGTACACACCGTCGCATCCCGGCGGGTCGGGCACGCCCGCGCACCCGCTGAGCGCCAGCAGGGCCATTGCCAGCAGCATGTTCTTCACCATTTGATCCTCCTGCGCATTCGACGTGTTTCGAGCGCGATGACCTTCGCCTTCTCTCGGGTGGGGTCCTCGAGGCGGCGTAGCCGCCGCCAGGCAAGGCGCATCGCCTCGGAAATCAGCCGCATCTGTTCCTTCCAGGGACTGTCTTGTTGTGCCCGCCATCGCTTCTCGGCTTCCGGCCCTTCGGTCTCGGTCACGACGGCGCCGACCGCCGCCGTGCCGATCAATACGCTCAACGCGGTCAGCCGATCCTCGTGCCGCTCGCTGCCGGGCGCCCGCTGCGCCAGGTCGGCGATCGTATCGAGAAGCCCTCGCGCGCGCTCCATCTCCTCCTCCGACAGGGCTACCCACACGCCCGGACCGTCTTGCAGGTACATTCTTTTTGGCTCTGTCTGCGTTAAGTGTTGGTCTTCCCATACAAAGAGTGGCAACTTGCTATTTTCATGGATACTGCATCCGATCTGGGCGTTGAAAAATGGCTTTTGCATTCAGATGGTTGCGAATAGCCAACACTTAACGCAGACATAGCCTTCTTTTTCCTATCGTCCTTACTTCGCTTTGTCGTCGTCGGGATCGACCCGATTGGGGTTGATCAGCTCACCCCATTTCTCGCGGCGCCAGTCGGCCCAGTCATCCTGGCGCTTGGCCGAACGCTCGATGCGCCGGCGCTGCTTGGCCTGACCGTGCGCCTGCCAGAACTTCCCGCCGGCATGAAAAATTGTGGTTTGGGCAACGCCGCTGAGGCCGCGCCAGGCGCTGTTGCCGATGGAAAGGCCGATGCCGCCGGCGACGTTGGAGGCCATGCTCGGCAGCTGCCCGAAGAGGAAGCCGCAGATCCCCATGATGACGGCGGGGGCGATGAGCTCGCGGAAATCGATTGCATCGGTTTGTTGTCCGAGCAGAGCCAAATATTCTTCGAGCACCCGATCCATGATGCCGAGCACCCCGCCGACGAAGGCGGCCAGGATGGCGAACTGGATACCGTAGCTCACCCAGCGGGTGAAGTACTCGCGCGTGGGTTTGAAGAACAGGCCGATAATCATGATCGGGCCGATGCCGACCACCAGGGAGGAACCCACCATGGCGATGCCCATGGCCACGCAGGCGGCCACCGCGAAGATGAGGAAGATGACGAACAGCACCGTGGCCAGGAGCGCGAAGCCGATGCGCGCCCAGCCGGTCCCGGCGTGCCAGATGGTGCTGATGCCTTCCATGGCCGTCGCGCTGAACTCATCCATCGTCGCCCCGAAGCCCTCCTGGGTCTCCGGTGCATTGTCGACAGCGAAGACGGCCATCATGTCGTTGGGCAGAGCGTGCAGGTGATCGCCCAGGTACTGGTTGTAGTAGGCGGCGTTGCCGGCGAATGTGATGACGATGGTGATGATGGCGAGGGTCTTGAGCACCTCCTCGATCGGCGTCGTCATCTTGCCCTACAGGAGGGCCAGGCCGATGAAGATGACGGTGAGGGTCGCCAGGATCCGCAGGGGGCCGTCGACGTAGTTCACGGCGTTGATGACCGCTTCGTGGATAAAGGTGTCGAGCGTGCGCTCCACGAGGGCGAACAGGGTGCTGAACACGTCCATGGCTTAATCACCCTGAATCCAGGGTCCGAAGTAGCGGGCGCGCCAAACCTTGAACGGCTCGTCGTAGTCGTCGGGATCGGTCGCCCGCGCTTCGAGCGCTATGCCAAAAACGGATTTGCATCCGCCAATGTTCGTCTTCAGCCGCTCGTATTTGTCGCTCTTCAAATTGCAGTGCCATTTGGGCTCGGGCTTTCCCCGCCCGGTGATGTCATGCCACCTCTTCCATACCGGATCGGCGGGGTGGACCTTGGGGCATACCTGGCCCGTGGAGCTGGTGTAGCGCAGCGGCTCGACGTTCGTGCACAACTTCTCCCAGTCCACGGCGTCCCAGGGCACGCCTTCGACCATGCGTTGGCCGGCCTCGGCGGTGCTTGCCGCCACGAGGAGGCTTGCTGCGATCAGTGTGGTGCGCTTCATTGCTTGCTCCCCTGCGTCTTGTTGGATGGCTCGGCCCCGTGGTATTGGAAGTTCCAGTCGCCCGCGCCCGCGCCCGTTTGCGCTTCTGCGGAAACGGGCCGGTACATGGCCAAGCCGGCCTCGTTGTAGTCCAGGCTTGCCTGCTCCATCTGCGCCATGAGGGTGAGGGATTGGAGCATGGCGATGTCGTTGAGCATCAGCACGGTCTCGGCGCTGATGCGGGTGTTGAGATCCAGCACGGCCTTCTCGGTGTTGGCGGTGCCGGCGGCGGTGACGAAGGTTTCCAGCATGGCCCGGCGCTCGGCGAACTTCTCGTAGCTGTCCTTGGCCGCCGACATGTAGGCGTACACCACGTCCCCGCGTTCCTTGTACAGCTCCACCGACGGCAGGTGGGCCGTCTCGTCATCGGAGAACGTCTCGAAGCTGAACATCTCCTTTGCGCTGCGCAGCCCGTTGGCGACGGCATTGAGCGGGCCTTCGAGAAGGTTGGCGGTCTCGTTCTCCACGGTCGGGAAGAAGCCATGCAGCTGCTGCACGCTGTTGGGGATCATGGTGGCGTGCTGGGTGATCCCCCGGGACTCGTTGTAGAGGTTGGTGATGATTTGGGCCTGCGCCTTGAGGGTGTCGAGCTGTGCCTGCAGCGCGGTCAATTGCTTGGTGAGGTTCTCGACCTCCAGCATGGCCTGCTCGAGGTTGGAGACGTCGATGACGGGAACGCCTCCCCCTGCCCCCTGGGCGGCTCCATTTACGGTGCAAACGATTCCGATGACTGCGGCGATGCGTCGTGCCTTGGACTTCACGGTTGCTTTCTCCTTTGGTGAAAGATCTCCAGCCAGTTCGGTGGCAGGTTTCCGCCGTGCTCGGCCTCGATGGCCTCGGCGATGCGGATGTGGTGCTCTGTCCCCGAGAGGATCGCCATCTCCTGCTCCATCCCGGCCAGGTCGAAATCGACCAGCGCCGAGATTCCTGTTTGCTTGAGAAGAAACCGCCGGCTGCTCTTGGTCAGTGGGCGGAACAGATCCCACTCGGCCTTTGTGAGCTTGAAACCGTTGCGGTAGTCGCCCTCGTTGGCCGCCTCGTTGAGCAGGAAGATCTTGGTCGGGGTCTGCTCCAGCAGGGCGGCGGCGATCTCGGATTTGAGCGCGTCGCTCGGGCTTTGGGTGCTGGTGACGACGATGCCGTTCTTCTTCCTGATCGTTTTGAGCTGGTTGCGCACGAAGTCGGTGAAGTACGGGTCTTGCAGGAGGCGCCAAAACTCGTCGATCCAGAGGGCGAAGGGCGTGCCGTCGATGAGCGGCTCGGTGCGGTAGAGCAGGTAGGAGGTGATCGGGGTGCGCAGCTGCGGCTGCTCGAGGAACTCGGTCACGTCAAAAGCGCTCAAGCGCCCCATCTGCAGGGTGTCCGCTTCGTTGTCGAACGCCCAGGCGTACCTCCCCTGCCCTACCCAGGGCCGCAGGCGCTCGGCGACGCCTTCCGATTCGGTGGTGTCGAGGAAGCTCGGCAGTGCGCCCAGGCGCCTATTTTCCGGTTGCAGGGCGTAGACCGAATCGATGGCTTCCTCGACCTCCTTTTCGGCCTTTGCGCTCCAGGTGCCCCCGGCCAGCAGTCTGATCAGGTCGTTCAGGTAATGGACGTGCTTTGGGCTGTAGGGAAGCGCAAAGGGATTGAACCCGGTCGGCGCGCCGGTCTTCAGGCCCTTGTACTGCCCGCCGAGGGCCAGGACGGCAATCATGAGTCCCCGGTCCTTGTCGAGGACGACGTGGCGGGCCGCGAAGCGCTGCATCTGCGCCAGCAAGAAGGCCATCAGGGCGGTCTTGCCCGCTCCGGTCATGCCGAGCACCGACAGATGCCCCACGTCGTCCACATGGGGCGAGAACCACAAGGGGGTGTCGACGGTGGAGCGTAGCAGGGTGAGGGCCTCGCCCCAATGATGGCCGTCGCGCCGGCCGGCCGGGAAGTCGAAGAAGGGGCTCATGGCCGCGAAGTTGAGCGAGGTGATGCCCGGTGCGGTGCGGGCGCGGTATTGGGCATTGCCCGGCAGGGTGGCGTGCACCTGCCCTTCCACGGCGATGTCCTCGCGCACGACGACGCAACCGGGATCGGAGAGCGCTGCCTGGGCCTTGGAGAGGTTTTCGGCGAGCTGGACCAAGCTCTCGGCATAGACGACGAGGGTGGCGTTGTGCTCCCCGACCACGAAGCGGTTGCTGATGAGATCATCCAGCGCCTCGTCCAAGGCCTCGACCTGGGAGATGGCCTCATCGCCGGCGGCGACCAGGCGGTTGCGCTGCTGCACGAACAGCTTGCGTGCCGTCTCTTTTTCCACGAAGGCGAAGGACTGCACCCAGTTGCAGTCGAACGGCAACTCCATGATGGGGCGGAACATCTCCGGGTAGGTGCGCTCGGGGTATTCCTTGATGGAGAGGGCGGCCCCGAACAGGCTCCCGACCGGCTGGCGGATCTCGAAGACCTCGCGCCCGTAGAGCAGGCGGTTAGTGGCGATGGCCTCGGCCAGGTCGAAGGGGCCGACGGGCACGCGCGATGCGGTGTGGTTGATGAGTTGGCTGTAGGCCTCGCCGATTTCCGAGAAGCGGCTGGCGGCGTGGCGGTAGAGCCCCAGGCGCCGGGGCCTGTAATCGCGTAAGGCGGCAGCGAGCTTGTCGGCGATCTCCTCGAGCGCGTCGATGCCGGCGAGCAGCAGGTCGCGCACCAGGCGTTTGTCGGCCTTCTTGAAGACGCCCGTCGCCTTGCGCAGGGCGGTGGTGCGGTAGACGAGGAAGAGCAGCAGGCGGTTGCGATAGAGGCTGCGCCGCTCCTGCAGCGCGGCATAGGCATCACTGACCTGCTGGGCGAAGGCGTTGGGATAGGTCGCGCCAAGAGCGATGTGCACGCGCCGGCGGTTGAGACAGGACCACAGCGCCAGGCGCGGCGTGGCACTGTTGCGCAGCGCCACGTTGAGCTGCTCTTTGTAGAGGTCGCGCTGCTCCAGGCTTTTGGCCTCGAAGGCGGTCCCCGCCAATTCGAAGGCGGCGATCAGGGCGCCGCCGCGCGTCTTGACGATCCCCTCTGTCAGGTGCGCCTCGATGGGGATCAGCGCGGAGACCCGCCGTTCGGCCCGGTGTGTCTTGAGCCCCTTGCCGGCTAGGGGCGATAGGTCGAGCCTTTCCATCGATAGCGGTCCTTTGCATTGCCCTTCGTGCGCAACCATACCAGGAGCAGATCGAAGAAACGCGGCTCCCAGCGGCACAATGCCCACTGGAGCACGTGGATCGGTATGGCGAAAAGAAGGGGCCAAAAGCTGCCCAGCATGACGAACCCCGGAACGACCACCATCATGTTGATGATCAGTCCCGCGTAGGTGACCCCCAGCACCATGGCCGGGCGGGTCATGCCGACGAACAGGGGATCAGACGACATGGGCGAACGCCGCGGGCACCGGCAGTGCCGAGACGGCGGCGTTCGTTCGGATGTAGTCCACGATGCCGGCGGCGCCGAAGATGACGACCACCGCGAGCAGAACGCTGATGAAGGCCATCCACTGGATGCGCCCGGACAGGGCCATGATCCCGGCGCCGATGACCGCGATGGTCGCAACGGCGCGCAGAAAGTTGTTGTTGAGGATGTTCAGCATGGCGGTGCCGAAGTTGTCCAGGACGTTGGCGCTGGCCATCTCCGGGGCCAGTGCCAACAACGCCATGCCGAGCACAAGGAAAGTGCGCTTTTGCGCGTTGTTGCTCATCACTTCATATCCCTCGTTGCAGTTCCGTAATACCCGCAGTTGCATTTCCGGCACTGCGGATTTCCTTTGCCAACCATCGATGCTTATTTTTTGTCTCTACCCTGCCGAAACCACCCGGTTAGTTTCTTGTATCGACTGGGTTTTCTTCCTGAGTCGACGCCTCATCGTCTTCGGCAAATCGGATCTTCGTTTCACGCAGATCCATTTCCTTGATCAATTTCCATGCGGTATCCGTCGACGAGAGCTTGCGTCTTCCGCGCCGTTTCTGGCCGGTCAAGTACCTTACTTTTGTGCCTTCAGCCCAGTCCTTGTAAAGCACCTTGAGGCTAAATCCATCGCCCTCGTCCAGGATATGTATCTCGGCTATCTGTCCTTCTTGTGCATGGCGTCGCAGCGTTGCCAAGAGGACTAGCTCTTTTATTCTTGGCATGGATCGGTTTTGTTCCCTTAAAACCGACAACTTTACCTTCCATGCTCAATTCTCTGTTTACACCATTCAATAAACCAGTATTATAAATGAAATTACCGGTATATCAAGTTACTTTTTTGGCTCATGGGGCTAACTGTGTGAGCGCCAGAAAACCGTGCCGTTTATGATCGAGAATTCGTTCCCCGTAACCGCTTGCCAAGAGGGGGAGTTGATGATCCGTTTTTCAACAGTCGAGTTGATGGAC
>Ga0210097_1000367_pt1 | contig 16274 bp, 28 predicted proteins | sample Joice_CattailNLA_2_FD_185521 | JGI IMG/M metagenome (GOLD analysis project Ga0210097, IMG submission 185521) | Wetland microbial communities from San Francisco Bay, California, USA, that impact long-term carbon sequestration - Joice_CattailNLA_D2... | ecosystem: Environmental > Aquatic > Marine...
CGGTTCGGGGTGGTGCATACATATCCCAAGTGGGTTCTCGACGACCTGTTCGGCGAATCTGTGCAGTAGGCGAACCGAGTTGGGCATCGAAGCTGGTCCTGGATGACCAGCGACCCCCCAGCCCGGGTTGCGAAGCGCAGCGAGAGCAGAGGGCGCGAGGGCCTATCTCCGGTCCGTCCGTCCGGTCTTTCGGGTTCGCCTCAAAGCCTCTTGGGCCAGTTGTTCCAGCCAAGCAGTCATCGTCAACCCTTGCGCCTGCGACGCCTCCCGGATCGCCTCTTTCATCTGCGGAGACAGCCGCACCTGAATAAACTCAGTCCTGTCCCCTTGATATTTTGCCATGACAGACTACGTCTCTTGTGCTACTATTTTGTCATGGCAATGATAGCGCACAAGCTCCGGTTCTACCCTGATTCCGCACAGGAGGCTTTGCTTGCGCGAATGTTCGGCAGCGCCCGATGGGTCTGGAATTCCTGTCTCGCGTGGCGCACGGCAGCCTACAAGCTCGACGGCGGGTCCGTCACGGGCGTGGACTTCTCGCGCGACCTGACCTGGCTCAAGGCGTTGGACTGTTACGCCTGGCTCAAGGACACGCCCGCCACTGTCTACGCCCAGGTGTTGCGCGATCAGGACAAGGCGTTCGCCAACTTCTTCGCCGGTCGGGCCAAGTACCCGAAGTTCAAGAAGCGCCGGGTTGAACAAGCCATCCGAATGCAGATGGACCAGCGCACCGTTATGAACTGCTACCGCGACGGTGAACTGCTGAAGATCCCTGGGCTTGGCCCGGTGGATGTTCGCTGGACGCGGCCTATCAACGGCATCCCCAAGGCCGTCACCGTGCGCCGAACCGCCGCCGGGCGCTATTTCGTGTCCTTCATGGTCGAGACCGCCGTCGAACCCCTGCCGCAGAGAACCAATGCGGTCGGGATCGACATGGGCCTTGGGGATATCGTCGTCACCAGCGACGGGGCGAAGTCGGGCCGGTCGCGACACTTCAAGCGCAAGGAGAAGGCGCTTGCCAGGGCGCAGCGCCTGTTGAGTCGCAAGGCGAAGGGAAGCAACCGCCGCAAGGCGGCCGCAGCCAAGGTCGCTCGAATCCATGCCAAGGTCGCGGACTCGCGCGCCGACTACCTGCACAAGCTCTCGACGCAGATCGTCCGGGACAACCAGGTGATCGTCATAGAGGACTTGTCGATGAAGGGGATGGCGCGCGGGATGCTGAGCAAGAGCGTCGCCGACGCTGGCCTGGGCGAACTGCGCCGGCAACTGGAGTACAAAGCCAACTGGTACGGGCGCGATCTGGTGGTTATCGACCGCTGGGAGCCAACCAGCAAGGTCTGTTCGGCGTGCGGGGTGAAAGCGGAAGCGATGCCGCTCGGTGTGCGCACATGGACTTGCGGCGACTGTGGAACGAATCATGATCGGGACCATAACGCGGCCCTGAATATCTTGATGGTGGGTACCGCCGGTAGGGCGGGAACGGCAACACCTAAAAATGCGAAAGCGCGTGGAGAGGCAAGCTCTGGCGTTACCGCTTTGGCGGTAGCGTGAAACTGGCCTCGAAGAATCGCGAACCCGAAAGGATTGATCGACGCGAGGTATGGACCGAGCTAGATCAATCACGGACGGACTCCAACGAGATCTCATACCCGTTTGGGCACGATGCGTCGGCTCCGGTAGGGTCAAAGCACTGAGGGTCAGAAGTAAGGTACGGATTAGCCTGGACAACCCCCATCCCAAACGAGCATAACGCTGCTAACAACAGTCTATTTTTCATCTCAAGTCATCCGGGAGACAATCCCAAAAGCCGTTGTGGTGATGCGCGCTTACTGAGTACGCCACCGCCCCAAGCACGAGGCTAACGGGCGCAGCAGTGGCAACCGCAATCGGGTTGTTCACTGTGGCGAACCATCCGAAGTCCTGAGCTGAGTCGTGAACGCTCGCGCACGTCGAGAAGGTCCCGTAATGCTTGGCGATAGAAGGTGCCGCCAGCTTCAAGACGGCGATGGGCCCAAGCCCAACAGCATTAACCACAGGGTTCGCCTCAGCCCCAACGTCGAGCAGGGTAGTGGCAACATCACCCGCCTGGGCCAACTCGGCAGAGCGATGAGTGTGCCTGTCCGGAGTTTGCGTCCAGTAGAGATCGGCGACCTTGCCATCAGGGCCGGTCTCGAACACCATCCAACCCGATACATCTAGCTTGGGTAGGGTGTACTGCGCCAAGCCGATAGTCGGCTTCTCAGCGCTCCAGCGAGTGTTGCTGAAGTGGATCGGCTCTATGGGTGCCTTCTGCGCCGGCTTTGCCTCCGAAAACATCTCCCCGAACTCGTAGACTGGGATGTCGGTGTTGTAGAGAGAATCGTGGTAAAACCGATTCATCTCCGGAGAGAACACCGAGATCTCCTGCCTGCCTGCATTGTTCTCCTGCTCGTAGGTGGTGAATGGATCAGCGTGCGCAAAGCAAGGCGCTGCTGCGACCAGTGTGATTAGTAGCTTTTTCATATTTCGGTTATGCTCGTGGTGCGCCTCTGTAGCTCGCGAATTGGGCGGGTCGCCAGCAAATCAAGCCGCAAGTTGCCAATACAGTTAGAGATTGCTTGCAATGCATCAGCCGAGTAGGAGATATCCTGTTTCTCCATCATGCGACGCGCTATCCCCTCTAGCTCGTCAGCGTAAAGGCGAAGTGTTTTCGCATTGTCCTTTATCGCTTCAGCAGTTGGCTTCATGTCCATTACATCTCACCTCTCAAGCGGTTCAAGTCCGCATTAGCTTTGTTGTTAGGTGACACGCAGGATTCCCTCCCGCTGCATTTCCTGCACTCGTCTGAGCACACCGTAACATCAAGATTGTTGCTCTTGACGAACTGCATGATGTGGTCGAACGCATGTGGGTTTGTCTTCCAGAATCTCCGGCCGATCCAAACCTCTATTCCAACGTCGTCTTCAGCGCCAGCAATGGCCACTTCACCTGTGCCAAGGTATCCATAGGCTAGGCGCCAAGCCCAATGCTCCATCATGTCAGAGGACCCTGAAGGGCGCATTCTGGAGCCGTCTGCGTGGTGGTCATGTATTCGTATACAGCTTTTGAACATTTCAATTTTTCCTAGCAAAAGATAAGGTAGATTGCGATTGCCCATACGAGAGCATAAGAGAGCATTACCTTTCCGAAAAGAGTTAAGCGCATTTGTGTGATCCTCAGCCTCTTGTTAGCTGGAAATTGGTTTCCATGCGATTGGTTCAACAGATTTTTCTTCGTTTTCGTTCGAAGCCCAGCACACGCCATCAGTCCAGCAGTCTGGCGGCTCCTGGTCTCCAACGAAGACCCATGCGCAACAATCCTGCTCTGCCGCGTCCATGAAGCCATCCATCCATGCGATGATGTTGTCTTTTCCGTTCCCTGGAATATCAGCTTGTATTGGCGTGCCGTCGCGAGGGGCGGTGTCAATTGGTTGCCAATCGATCTTCAATTCTTCGGTCATGCTTCCTCCTGCGCCTTGTTGGTTTGTATAGGATTTCGGTGGAATCAGTCCATCCGCGCGCCGCTGTCTGGTGCGCTTGGCCTGTGCCTTTTTTTTCGCCTTCTCTCTTGTGTCGGCATCTACCACGAACACCTCGCAATTCGCATAGTCTAGGTCTTTCGGTTTTCCTCCGGTTGTCCATTCTCCGTTCGGGAATCTGGCTACTGTCCACAGCATGTTTATTATCCTCTTGTTACGTGTGACTATGGCGCCTGACAAATGTAGGATACGCCTCTTGGCCGAGAAATCTGGCCAGTGTCTCGATGGCCCTCGGGTGCTTGTCGTACAAGTCGCTGTCTACAAAGAGCGTTTTCACGACTATGATTGAGACTAGGTAATTTCTGATCATTTGGTTGCTCGTATTTTCTCAAGAATTAAGGAATGATGATTTAACATCTAACCTAATCAAAAGCGTCGCGCATTTTTTCCCAAAGGCTACACTCCCCATATATGTTGTTTTTTTCGCGAAACTTCCGGAGTGCAGCACGCTCTATATATCTTATGTTTTGATGCGTAACCCCTAATTCTTTTCCAATCGCTTCTAATGTTTTGCCGTCCTCATAGCGCATCTTTAATACACTTCGCTGCCTCTCACTCAAGTCAGCAGAATCTAACAGATTTTCAAAAGAAACCGACTCAACATCCTCCATGTATTCAAGAAACGCAGCAGGATCTCCGGTGCTCCTGTGTGTAATCATTTCCATTTCAGATCGCGACAGCATTGCTGTAAACGTGTTCTTCGGTAATCCATCAAACCAATGCGCTTCCGGGTACAGCTCCTGGGGCGTACATAAAAGCGTTTCAGCCAGCTTCTGTGCTGCAGGGCGCACCTTTATCTCATTTTTCACCGGCGAACAGATATAAAGTGGAAGCTTGAGAGAAAGAATTTTTCCTATCAATACTTGATTTACACCAGACGCCCTAGATAAATCTGCGGCAGTCCTTAGCCCATTCTCTCGCATTCTCGCGAGAAGCTGTCCGTTCTTTACCTTTAGCTCTAGCTCATAGTCTTTTGTGGTTAACATCACGATTACCCTTTAAATGCTAGTCATATTCAATCTCGCATCCCATTGTTGGTTGAGATGCACCAACCACAAGAACCCCTCTGCGTTCTTTTGGGAGCCGTAGCCACCTCCTGAAGCATCTCGCCAATGCCTCTTCTTCCGAGTCCGCCTTAGGGATTCCAAGCACTTCATCCTCTAAGCTGTCATTCTCGGTTGATCTGAGGTATGGGTACGAGTGCGAAGCCTCTATGCAGTCCTCGTCGAATGAGCTTGCCCAGCAATGCCAAATGGGGTATCCGTTAATCTTCATCTGTTCTTCAAAGCATCCGATGATCTGCCCATAGCCAATAACCATTCTGTTCCGTTGGAACAGGCCATTGGCGCATTAATCTGTTGTACTCGGCAATACATGCGTCCGTAGATTTCCATAGTCTGAGGCGATCCGATTCTCCATATTCGAGCCCGTCTTTCGTGTATTTGCGATGCGAGCACGTAGGGCATCCACTGGATTGCCTTCGCTGCACATCCAATAGCGCACCTTGGTTGATCTCTCGTTCATGGCCACATCTATTACATTCGACTAGATACCGCCAATCCCGTCTTTGTTTATACATGTCGAGGACGCTGTATTGAGCGACTGTCTGCCCAATGTCAAATATTGGATGGTTAATCATGATTGGATGACGATCCCGTTGTCTCGCTTGTCCTGGAGCTTTGCAGCTCCGTTACGTGTAAGCGGATGCTCAGGGATGCGAGGAGATCCTGGAATGAATCCAGTGCCTCTTGTGGCCCCTACCGCCCTCAGGTAGTCGGTTTCGGCTTTAGCGGAATTGATGAGAACTTGTGCTACATCTGCTACCGCCTTTGCGCGATCGAGGTCCATTGGTTTTTCATCGTCCTGCAATGCTTCGATAGTTGCAAACAGGTGATCTCTTAGATCCTCTATTTTATTTTTCATTGGCTTTAATTCTCATGTTGATTTGGCGCTGCAAAGCGCCTTTGAGTTGGCACAATCTGGCCAGTTCTTCTGGAAAGCGATGTATGCTATTGCGAGCGAGCTGCTCGCGTTTGGTGATCGCTTCTAGATTTTCGATTCTCAGGTCGGTCTTGTCTCCGTTGATAAATACGACATAGTGCCCCTCTGGTATCTGTCCATAGTGCTCAATCCAGAGAAGTCTGTGTACGCCGACCCAGTCACTGCACGTATGTCCGGTATCTGTTACTTTGCGCTCTAGGTATCCGGCATCATTGATTCGATCGGTTCCAACGGGGAGCCAGTTGTGCGGTTTTGATCCAGGCTTGAACTGGGCTGCCCGCGCTCTCCAACCTGGGTCAAAGCCTTTTTTACCCTTATTATGAGGCGTGCTTCCTTTCTTAAATTGTGTTGCGCGTCCCAGGTTATTGCCAGGCTTCCAACCCGGGCTATTTTGGCCAGCCATATATTCTTCGCTCTTGCGTAAACCAAGACTAAAAGCTTTCGTACATATGCTTTTAATTGTACGCCCGATGCGCTCTGCCAGCTCGTTGGTCGGAGTGTCCCTGTAATCTCTGATTAGGACTGAGATTTCATCTTGTGTCCATGGTTTTCCGGCCATCGTCATAACCTCAGCGGCATAACTACTGCGAATACATCAACGCTTCCATCATCAGGAGGATCTCCTGGGCCAATCAGAAGGCTTGTCTGAGCATCTGTTATTCCGATGCTCACAACTCCGCCAATCGCGGCGAGCGCAGCAACCATATATATCGAATTGACCCCAATGACGATAGCATTACCGTCGTATTCTGCGTCTACACGGTCTGATGATTCTCCACCATCCGCGCTGCTGGCCGCGACCACAATATGGTCTGGATTAAAGTCGAGCCGGATCGCATGGTTCTGGTTTGCGGTTAGAGCTACCCTGTCAATCGCTTTTGTCAGCATTTTTCCATCTACGCGACAAGCGGCTTCGGATGCTGGAATAGTTCGTCTCCAATCCGGAAAGCGTCCGTCGATCAGCTTGGTGTCGATGCTGACCCCTGGAAACGACACCCGCGCAATCCCATGGCCATAAGTAAAGACAACATCGCCATCCACAGGTAATGCAGACTCGATTATCTGTGCGGCCTGTCTCGGTATTATGAGATTGATTCCGTCAGGGTAGCCGACATCAGCCTTTGCTGCATGTAGCCTATGTCCGTCTGTGCTGCAGGCCGTGAGCTCTCCACCCTCGGACTCAAAGTTGATTCCATTAAGATAATACCTTACGTCGTTTTTCGCGGCGGATGGAAGCGTTGCCGCAATCATTCTCCGAAGCGTTTCAGCACCCACTGAGATCTCCTGTAGGCCGCTATAGTTTTTTCTCTCTGGCCATAGATCGGCTGATAGGGTCGGTAGACGCCAGCGGCTAGATCCGCTAGTAAGCGTGAGGCTGTTCTCGCCCACGCTACACGCGATCTCCTGATCTGGTGCTGCGGTTGCTATGGCCTTGAGCTTGTGGGCAGGGGCCGTCCAAGATGGTGCCTGCTCGATGCCTTCCAGTTGGATGTCAACCGTCGGTGTGGTCTCAAGGTTGCTGCCGGAGATCCTCAGCGCGTCCTGGATCGGCTCGATTAGGACATAATCAAGGATCGGTAATGTGTTGGTGCGTGCGACGCAGGCGCTCACTGTGTCGAGTGCCGTCCGTAGTTTAGCCTTTGGGATTAGAAACCTCACGACATCAATCCTCTTCCTTTTTTGACAAGCACTGCCCTGAACAGCGAAACCTTGACCCGCTCAAGCTGCGCATTTACCTGATCCAGCTCAAAATACGCAGATTTTAGTCTCATTTTGAGGGTCTCTATCTGAGATCGAGCATCGATAAGCGCATCGGCGTTTTCGGTCAGATTGGAAATTAATGCTTCACGAACATCTTCCGATAATTGGTGATCCAATGATGCATCAAGCGCTCGGATTGTTTCGTTGGTCGTTAGATTTCTGGAGGTTGCAAGATTCATTTCAATTCTCCTTGATCATGCCTCTGTCGGTGGTTGTGGTAGTTTGGCGCGCTTAATTTGGCCTCGGTAACGTGGGAATCGGACGAGTCCCTGGTTTCCATGTGCCCCCCAGCGCCGGCGATCGTAGGTTGGTAAGCCCATGTCTGCTCGGACCAGCGCTATGTAGATCTGCTCGACAAGCGATTGAGAGTCATAGCTCATGGTTAACTCCTGGGTTTGTAGCCATCTCTTTCATGCCTGCGGGCGATCGCTGCGAGGAGATCAATATCGGCGCACTTTCCCCGGTTCTGAAAGTCGTAAAGGATCATCATTTTTGCGCTGAATAAACCAGCTGCGACCATATCCCACAGCCCGAGCGATCCATAAACATCCCACAGGCTTTCCAGTAGAAAATCCACTCGAACACTTAAATCCCTATCCATGACGATATACTCCTGTGGTGGCAGAGCAGCTTCCTTCGAAGACCATTGATCGAGCCGTAGTTGTTGATCAATGTATCGCAAGGCTGCGGATAGATTCGCATTTCAGTTGGGTGGTCGGCGCGATAGCTCACCCCATCACGTTTCAGGTGGATAATCCTACCTCCATACTCGCGCACCCAGTTAGCCTCCTGCTCCGTTCGCAGGTCGTGAATCACGACTCCTGGAACACCTTCCTCACGCAACGCCGAAACTCTACGCTCGGCCCTGCGGATATAAATGTCCCACTGTAAGCTGCGTGCGTGGTCTCCGATGATTCGCATCAGGTCGCGCGGAGACCGCCGCAGAAGTGAGTTCCTGATGTCTATGCCATCCTCAATGTTACAGTCGTCCCATGCGGGGATTAGCTGCAGCACAGTCTCGCGGATCGGGTCCGCGAATCCGAGCATGCGGTATCCGAGCTCGGAGCTAATGATTGATGCGGCGGTGGTTTTTCCGACCTCGGCTGGACCGCAAAATCCAATCAAATCAAACCTATACATTCTCGTCTCCTCTCTATACCTTGACCACAGGAACGGACCTTTCCGGCTCGTATGTGGTTAATTGCCCCTTGTAACGGATGTGGCGATGCGCCATCTCCGGCCCTCGGTGAGCGCGAACCTCGCCAGCGTGCGTTAGGCGTACCACTTCAATGTCTCCGCGCTCGCTGTAGATCTCATTCAAGATCTCGATGAATTGTGCCAAGTGCATGTCAACCCCCTTTCGTTTCAGCCGTTACTGCGTGTTCGTTATGCTCTACAGACCTGTTTCCTCTTCAAGTGCTTCGCGCACATCACGGAGCAGCTGCAGCAACATATTCTCTCTCTTTGTGAGTGGTGGTCCCCACTCTTCTGGTGCCATACCAAGGAACTTATCTGCTTCCTCGATTGGGTCTAACTGCGAATATTGGTCGTAATTGTCTAATCCAGACATATCGCACCTAACAAGTTGCTCAATGAGACGCTAAACAGCGCATCAAGCTAGTGGTTAATTCGCAATCCTTCTTCGGCGCTGTTTAGCGCGCGTGGCCTTTCCGTTAAGTTAAGAGTACAACATGGGTTATGCCCTGTCAACACTTTGGTTGTATTTTTTTGCCGTAGTGTTGGCAGGGCAATGTCGTTATCCGCGATCGATCTGCATCAGCTTATGACGGCGCGCAGCAACAAGCCTGACAAGCTCTTCGTGCTGATCTGATGGGCCTTCGAAGTCGCGCAGCATGTCTTCCGCGTCTGCGAGGTCCTCGGCGTTGGTTGCCCTCTCGATGGCAGATCGGATCTCCGGGTTTAACTCAACTCCTTTCTGTTGCTCCTGCATCTTCATCTCCGCCTTATCGTGTTCGTCACACATCGCTTCAAAAGCATCTTGCTCCAGCCTCGCGTGCAGGTCTGGATCACATCCGCGGCGCTTCTTGAATTCCCCAGAATCCGTTACCACAGGGGTCGAGCCTCTTACACCGTGTATCTCTGGGTTAAATATGATTCCCCTAGAATCTACCCACTCTCCTTCAAGCTCCTTTGGCCACTCGTGCTGTCGCTCCGCTGACTTCTTTTGCCTGGCCTGGCTCATGATGCTGGCTGAAGCCGTAGAGGCGTGATCTTCGACGCGCATCGCTTCTCCGGCGTAGATGATTTCAGCATCATCCTCATCCCTAATCCCGCTGAACCCAAAAGCATATCGGATGCCTTGAATTGCAGCCTTATGCCTGAGCATTCTCCGCGGATGTGATTTCCAGGGATCGGTTGCGCGCCGGCACTCGTCCATATATTCCGTAACAACGATTGGTCGTGTGCGGTCTTTGCGATACACACGGCATGTACATGATACCGGAGACCCGGAATCATCATCAGTGAAGTCGAATTCCATTCCATCGAATTCAATGCGCCTTTGAGCAAGATTGATCCAGCCGTCAATTCCGACTACTGGCGTAATGCCACCGCCCCTGGCCGGAAATGCATGGATCTCCTTTGTGACAGGATTCAGGTCATACTGAGATGCTACGAGCAGAAATGCAGCCATTTGCTCATTCGTTGCATTGCTCGGCATCACGGTTGCCTTTATAGTGCTCTTGAATGCTTCAGCATCCATTCCGTATTTCGCAGCCATAGAAACCAGAAGTGATTTCTTTCGCTGCACATCAGTAGTAAGTTCTTGTGACATAAAATGGTTATCTCAAAGCGCCCATTTGGGCAGACTCAAACTCTCGATGCGATATTCTCGCTCGGTATAGTCGTATCCAATCCCTGGCCAATATCCGCTCTTTTCGCATTGCGCCCAGATGTCGAGAGCGCGGCGGACTTTCTTATCGCCAGACTCTAATGCCTCATTGTCCATCTCATAGATGGCACAGTCGTATGGCGGTTCGTTCTCGACGACAACATGGAGGAATGGTGGTCGTTTATGCAACATAATTAGACGATAAATCTCTCGATAGAGAGCCGCTTGGATCGCATATCTATACCGATATGCAGCTCGCGAGAAATCTTCAAACGATGCCGATGCAGCCGTCTTCAGGTCAACGATAACCTCGTGGCCATAAGGAAGCCAGTCTGGCCTAATCTTGCAGAGCACTCCGCTGCGAGGATCAACCGCCATCATCGTCGATTCAGGGATGCCGGACTCGAAGAGCACGCGCCCAATACCCTTTGAGAGCACGCTCTCAACCATCTGCTCTGCGATCGGCACCTTATCTGCGCTAACCACGTCTTTGCCGGTCGCTGCGAGCAGCGGCTCAAGAGCTCCAAGCATGGAATCATAATTTTTTCCGGTCTTCTTGGCGGCAAAAAAGTGCTCAACCGCATCGTAGCCAGGGTCGCCAACAATGCTGAGCATCCATTCGATGAGCTCCTCTTTCCCTGCGTTTGTCGCGCGATTGACTTTAGGCTTGATCAGCACCTCATCACGCCATGTGTCAGGAGTGAGTAGCATGGCATGTGTGAGTGTTCCCAAGCTCTTCGCTTCACTCGGTTTGTTCTGGGCCGAGCGGGCATGCAGCGGGCTCTTCGCTAATAGCGTCCCAAGCGCATGAGATGACGCAGCTGGCAGCGCCAGATAATCCGAAAATGGCAAATCATAGAGCACACATGGTGGCTCAAATGGGTCTGTTTTTTGATTTGTGATCATTTGTTACTCCGTCTATTTCTTTTTTCCGCCGAGCCAGTCGGCGAGCCAACATGCGCCCCAGATCAGGGCGATCGCAACGGCGACACAGGCAGCCGCAACTGCCGCCGTGCAGAGTGTCATGAGGATTCCGGCCACAATGCTAAGGATTAGGCTGGTGTTCATGATTCGTCCCTCCAAATTCCTGATTCAATGATCATCTCAGCAGCATATCCTATCTGATCCTCAATCAGAGATCGTATGTTCATGGCTGAGATTTGCAGATCAGGTCGCTTGCGCTTAGCTGCAGAAAGCAGTGCAAACACATCATTTACCGGCTTCTCACAGAGCCATGCTGCATATCTGTTGATCTCGTCGTCTGAGATTTCTTCTTGGTGGTTTGTAATCATTTCGGCTGCTCCTGCTTGTTAAGGTAACCATACAACTTAGGTTTCTACCTGTCAACACTTCGGTTATATTTTTCCATGATCAGAGGGTTGACAAGGCACGACTATGGTTGTAGTATCTCGGAATGACTACGCCAGTGCAAGAAGCAATCAGGATCGCCGGGAGCCAGCTTGCTCTCGCGAAAGCCTGCGGGGTATCTCAGGCCGCAGTCTCCAAGTGGGCTCTCGGCGGCGGGATAAGCGTTGAAAGCGCCATCAATATCTCACGGGCGACATCTGGACGGGTCTCCGTGGCTGATTTGCGCCCTGATATTTTAGATGGGCTCATGATGGCGATGAGGGGAAATGCCGCATGAGCCTTGGCGTGAGCTCTGCGAGAACCGCATCTGCAACCATGCTGCGCGTGGGCGGCTGATGCCGATCGCGATTGGAGGTGCGGTTCTCGGAGTGCTTGCGTGGGTCCCCTCCCCATCCCTAGCAGGTGGTCCCCGGTACGACAGCGGTACTGTCGTGTTCTCTGGTCTCCTTTGGTGGTAATTGTGCTCGCCCCTGTTCGGGGCGGGCTTTTTTTTGTGGAAAATCCATTGAATATAAGCGACTACACAAATTTTGCTCGAACAACCGCCGTCTATCCTGAGGCTCTGGAAGGCGGGAAACTGGAAATCATGTATCTGGCGCTCGGACTGGCCGGTGAGGCTGGAGAGGTTGCCAACAAAACCAAGAAGCTTTACCGCGACGGCGACACCAGGGCACGGCGAAGCGGCATCGTAGACGAGCTCGGTGATGTGTTCTGGTATCTCGTGCGGATATGCGATGCGTTACACGTAGACCCAGAGGATCTCATGGGCGCTAATGCTGACAAACTGGCGGTGCGCAAAGCGCTCGGCTCGCTGCACGGCGATGGTGACTCACGATGAGGGGTAGTAGCGACATACCCCTCGGCGACCCTCGCCGAGAAGGATGTTTGTACTGCAGACACTTCAGCAATTTGCTGTGCCACCATCCGAAAAACAAAATTCCCGTCGATTTTTCCATCGCGCGAGGCCCTGGCTATCCCTGTGGAAGTAGCGCGTCTCTGTGGGAAGGTTGCGAGTAACGCGAACGTTGTAAAACGTAAAAGCTTAGTGTAGACTTAGCCTACTTACCTTGTTCGGTGGGTAGGATCAGGGTCGCCAAAGATGGATAGCCAAATCGCCAGTTACGGGCGAACCAGCCGAACAAGACAGTAAGAGGTCCCCATGCCAGTTGGCTGGGGTTATCTACCGTTTTGTTTGAGGCTCGTAATGTCTTCACTTCTCAGATTTACCGCTGTCTCGGAGCGGGTCGGGCTTAGTAGGTCCGCCGTTTATGCTCGTGTTCGCGACGGACGTTTTCCGCAGCCAGTTCCTATTGGCCCTCGACTGACCGGCTGGCCCGAAACCGAGGTCGCCGAGTGGATTGATGCCACTATCCATGGCGCCACCGATGACGAGCTACGCGAGCTTGTCAAGACTTTTCATGCCAAACGTGGTTATAGGAAGCCAGACCCCGAGCGCCAAGCGTTCTATGACCGCCTAACCTCCGCGCGTATGGAGCGCCGCAAGGAGCGCAAGGAGCAGGAGAGTGTAGGTTAATACCACAAAAAAACGCCCGGTGGCAGCCGGGCGCTAAGGGGGTCATCTACGAGAGGAAATAACAGGTGAATTATAACACGCCAATTCTTGAATTACTAGACCGTTTACAAAAAGTCCGCCCTGCAGGCGATAACCGATGGACCGCCCTATGCCCTGCACACGAGGACAGATCGCCATCGCTGAGCATCCGTGTAGCTGGTGACAAGATCCTTATCCACTGCCATGCTGGATGCCCCACCGATGACGTACTGGCAGCTGTTGGTCTGACCTTCAGCGATCTGTACGCTGATCCGTGGCGAGCATCCTATGCATCTGCAACTGTAGCCATGCATGGTAGGCGCTTCGCTGAGAGCATCCTGCGCGATACTGATCCGCTTGAGGTAGAGAGGATGGTCTTGAGGATCGCAGACGCGGATCGGCGGGCAGGTAAAGCGCTGTCTGCTGAGGACCTGGCTCGCGTCGAGGTGGCACGGATGCGGTTGTCGGCAGCCAGGGAGGATTTATGAGCGCGTACTTGGTTGGTCGCGTCCTACGGGCCGCCATGCCCATTCACCTGAAGCCTGTCGCCGCCCTCATCGCCGACTACGCGAATGATGAGGGATACGCATTTCCAGGGCAAGAGCGTATCGCCGAGGACTTAGGTCAATCTGTTCGGCAGGTAGCTCGCAATATTCGTGAGCTTGAGAAGCGAGGTTTTCTGTCGGTCTTGCACCGCGGAAGGAAAGGCCAGAGTCGTTCTGGTGGCAGAACATCCAACGGATATCAGTTCGACATGGGCACATTGCCGCACCCCACTTATCAGACATCTGAATGTCCGATAAGTGAGGAGACCACCGATGGCAGTGAGGTTATCAGACATACAAGTCAGTTAAGTGGTGAGGTTATCGGACAAGCGAGTCTGGTAAGTGATGAGGTTATCAGACATACGGGTCAGTTAAGTTGTGGGGGTTATCGGACATCCTGGGTAGGGTTATCGGACATAGCTATGTCATATGAACCATCAGTAGAACCGTCAGATAAAGAATATACGTCAAAACCCGCTTCGCGGCTTCCGACCTGTCCGCACTTGGAAATCATCGAAATCTATCATCGCGTCCTTCCCGAGCTACCGCGGGTTGTCGAGAGCCGCTGGAAGGGATCGGCAAGCGAAAGGAACCTTAAGGCTCGCTGGACTGAAGCCGAGAAGCACCAAAGCCTGAAGTTCTGGGAGGGTCTCTTCGGAGTCGTCCGCACAAATAACTGGTGGATGGGCCGCGGAGACTGGAAAGGCGCCAACCTTCACTGGCTGGTCAAGCGCTCGAATTTCGATAAGGTGATCGAGCACGGAATCAATCTCAACAGGGAGACCAAAGACGATGCATGCTAACGATAATGGTATTCGCGTTCCTCCGCACTCGATAGCTGCAGAGCAAAGCGTGATCGGTGCAGTCTTGATCGATGCACGAGCCTGGGACCGAATTTCCGGCAGGGTAAAAGCCTCCGACTTCTATCTCCGCGACCATCGGATCATTTTCGGTGCCCTGGAGGCTCTCACAGCCGCTCAGAGCGCGTTGGATGTTGTAACCGTCTCCGAGTACCTTGACGCTGCCGGAACGCTTCAGGGGGCTTCTACGCTGTCCTGCGTGGGTGAGCTTGCCAAGAACACGCCAAGTTCTGCAAACGTTGTCCACTACGCAAAGCTCGTTCGCGAGGCTGCACTCCTACGGAACCTGATCTCCGCTGGTGCAGAGATCCAAGACCGTGCTTTTGAGCGGAACGGTCAGAGCGCGTCCGAGCTAATCGCGGAAGCCGAGCGAAGCCTGTCCGAGCTTGGCAGCCTGGAGTCCAGGAGCAATGACCGTCCCCGCGAGATTAGCGATGTGATTTCGGCGGTTGTTGGTGAGATCGAGGCAGCCCATCAGCAAGGAGGCAAAATAGTTGGGTTGCCGAGTGGTTTCTCTGGACTGGACACCAAGACAACTGGCTTTGAGCCTGGGCAGCTCATCATTCTTGCAGGGCGCCCATCTTCCGGTAAGACCACGTTAGCGATGAACATCGCCGAGAACGTTGCCGTTCAGCAGGGAAAGACGGTGCAGGTTTTTAGCCTGGAGATGTCGTCAAATGAGCTTGGCAAACGCCTACTCTCATCGGTTGGACACCTGGACTTCCAGCGTTTGCGTACCGGGTCGCTTGCTGATTGGGAGTGGTCAAAGCTCACGCCAGCCATTGGGACATTATCGGCAGCCAGGCTTCGCATTGACGACACTGCTGCTCTGAGTCCTGCCGAGCTGCGAGCACGCGCCCGTCGTGCACATAGGGAGCATGGCCCTCTCTCGCTGATCGTTGTTGATTACCTCGGTCTGATGAGAGTACCAGGTATTCGTGCCGACAATCGAGTGGCCGAAGTGACAGAAATCAGCCGCAGCTTGAAGGCTCTCGCAAAGGAGCTGAACGTCCCCGTTATCGCCTGTTCTCAGCTCAACCGCAGCTTGGAACAAAGGAACAACAAACGACCAATAATGAGCGATCTTCGCGATTCAGGAGCGATCGAGCAGGACGCGGATCTGATCCTCTTCCTCTATCGCGATGAGGTTTACAACCCAGATTCCACATACAAGGGCATTGCCGAGCTTGCGGTTGCCAAGCAACGAAATGGACCAACTGGGGTGGTATATTTGACCGCCGCTCTTGAGCGAATGCGGTTCGAGAACTTTGTTGGTGATATATCGCGAATGAAAGCAAGTGCAGGGTCAAGCAATACAAATGGAGTTGATCGGTTTGAATACTGAAGATATAATGTCCAGATGAAAAAATGGCCTGTGCTTCGGCACATTCGATATTGGTGGTTACGCCGCCGGGTGAACAAATATGCCGCGAGATGGAGGCGTGCCGGGGTCGGCCTTGGCTGGCCAAATCAAAACGACCAGGATTACCTTGAAGCTATCTGGCGCGGAGACGCCTAACGATGGAGATAATCGCGTGAGTGAATTTGTTAGATTGCCATTGTTTGTAATGAAGAATTTTCGCTCTCATGCGGGCCTTAGCCTGTCTTGGAAGATCGAATGTGACTCGCTCACAGATGAGGACTTGGAAACGCTTGCAATGCTGATCGGAGAACGCTGGAGGTTTGGAAATGTTGTTGGGGTACCTAACGGCGGACTTCGGCTTGCGGATAAAGTGCGGCAATATCAGAAAGATACCGGGCCAACACTGATCGTTGACGA
>Ga0210097_1000368_pt1 | contig 16262 bp, 5 predicted proteins | sample Joice_CattailNLA_2_FD_185521 | JGI IMG/M metagenome (GOLD analysis project Ga0210097, IMG submission 185521) | Wetland microbial communities from San Francisco Bay, California, USA, that impact long-term carbon sequestration - Joice_CattailNLA_D2... | ecosystem: Environmental > Aquatic > Marine >...
CTTGGAGAAGGTCGATAAACCGGATATAATCATAGGTGTCGGCAAAAATGGGTTCACCCCGTCTGCCGCGATTCAGGATATGATACCATGCATTGGCATATTCTATCCGCAAGGGTCTGGCCATGCCTGATTTAATAGCAATAAACAAAACTAAGAGTCAAGAGCAGACTTGACCCCTTTTAAAGCAATAAACAAAACTAAGAGTCAAGAGCAGACTTGACCCCTTTTTTGGTAAAAAAGTTGATATGGTTTAGAGTCCTTCACTTTAAAGATGACAGTCGTTCTCTGATGTATCGTTTGCACTTGATCCATTCCAAATATCTGATCACGGCTTCTCCGATTAGTCCTAACCTGGAGCCCCTTTTTCCGAACAGCATGTATTTTGCTAATCTCAAGGGCGAATAGACAGATCGGTAACAATCATAGATTTCTTTTTGCAATTCAGCAGCCGTCAAATTTTTGGGTTTAAAAACAACCTTACCGTTATAGTCCTGCCAGTCTTCGTGAAGGATACGATTCTGCGCTTTCATTTCTTTAAACAGCCGTGTGCCGGGAAAAGGCGTCAATGGCTGGACCAGCACTCCGGTAAGGTTCTGCTTTTTGGCAAAGGCTGCAATTTTTTTTCCGTCGCCTTTTTCGAACTGATCGTCACCGAACACAAACAGTCCGTATACATCCAGTCCATGATGTTTGATGCGCATCACCGCATCGGTAATTTCATCTAGTGACGTACCTTTTTTAAAACCCGCAAGGCTTTTATTGCTTAAACTCTCGATGCCCAGGTATATTCGTCCGACGTTTGCCGCCTTTAACAGTTTCAGCATCTCTTCGTCCCTGGCAATATCGGTCCGGGCCTGAATGGCGATGTTGTACTTCAATTTTTCTATGGCCAGATCCCGCAGAATGCTTTTGGCCCACTGTGGATCCGAGAAAAAATTATCATCCGTGATCCAGATGGTGCGTGGCAAAATTTTTGACAAAAAGTGCTGTCGTTTTATCTGAGATCTTATATCTTCAATTACGGTCTCCCGGCGCTTTTTCTTAAAATCATTGTACACCTCTCGAATAGCACAAAAGGTGCACCTGAAGTGACATCCTCTGGATGCATTAACCAGCAGTGGTATCCTGGAGAGCCTTTTCCAATTCAGTTTGTGGTAGTTTTTTACCAGAACAAAATCAGGCGCCACATCGATGCCCCTGGTCTCCGTTCGGTTGTATAAAATTTTCCCATTTTCCTTATAAACCAGATTCGGAACGGCGGAAATGTCCAGGCTTTCCCGATTTTTCAAATAGTCGGCCAGCTGAACAATGGGGTGGCCGTCACCTCTTATGGCATAATCAGCATGGGACAGGCATTCTTCCGGCATCAGTGATGCGTGAAAGCCGCCAAAAACGACCGGCCTGGTAATTTGCCTGGCGATCTCAAAGCCTCTTTTGGCATTATAGGTTGTGATCGAGATGCCAACAAAGTCGGCCGCATTAATTGCATCCAGATCCAGCCGGGTCACATACTCACTGATAATCTCAACATCGTGACCGGCCTGTTCCAATAACGTTCCAATTATAACCGGGCCTGAATTTGGATTCAGGCTTCGCACATCATATCGTCTGTCGAAATGATATGGTTCAATAATTTTAATTTTCATGTTTTGATGAAAGTCTAAAATTCAACAGATTGCAGCGCCGGGCGTCCGGGCGCAGGTTCACGCGTTAATCTCGCTTTTGCGGCAGGAAACAGACTAAAATAAGGCCGGCAGCTATTATCAGGACCGTATAGACAAAGACATCGCCATGTTCGGTGTAAAATGTTCTTTGCCCGGAAACTTCTATTTCCTGCGTGAGGTAGCCTTCGATAAAAACCTCCCGGTTGCTGGTCCTTACCATACCGGTTATTCTGCCGTATTGATTGATAAAACATGAAATGCCTGTATTGGCTGCCCGTGCAACCGGCACCCGGTTTTCAACGGCTCGAAATACATTTATGGCGGCCAGCTGATACGGCGCCGCTGAATCGCCAAACCAGCCCTCATGGGTCAGGTTGAGCATGAAATCGGCACCTTTGTGAACGAATGACCTGAAAAGTTCAGCAAAAACAACCTCCCAGCAAATAACCGCACCAAATCGGGTGTCTTCCATCGTAAAAATTGTGTGCTCCTTGCCGGCGATTTCTAAACTCTGCCTACCTTGGGTGACGATAAATTCCGGCCATGGGATGATGCCCTCATATGGGATTTCCTCCCCGAAAGGAACCAGATGGATCTTCAGATATTGCCCCAGCAGCTTTCCCCTGGATGAAAAGAAAAGGGCGGTATTGCCTTGCTTTTTTGCATCGGCGGACGGAGCTTTTATGAATTTGGGATATTCAGAGCTGCCGATCATGAAGTTAGTATTGGCGGCTCGGATGGTTTCAACCAGTTTCTTGATAAGGCCATAATTTTTAAAAATCAGACCCGGTGTTGCGGCTTCCGGCCAGACAATCAAATCGGGCTTATCTTGAGCTGCCATCCGGGTCAGATCAATATATTTCTGCATGATCACATCTGCATATTTATTGGGATCCCGCTTCATCTTGCGATCAATATTGCCCTGGAGCACCGACAGCTTGATCTTCTTAGTCGCGACAGGTTTGGAAATAACTGCTTCGCCGTAAAGCAATACCAACCCCACCAATGCAACTGCAGAAGCGGCGAAACAGATGGCCTGCTTCTTTGAAGGTGCGGCACGAACAGGTGATCTATCCTTTTGAAATCGTGAAAAAAATGCCAGAAGCACCATGGCCAGGGCAGCGTTAACCCAGACCAGTAAAAAACTAATCCCATAGATGCCAGTCAGCGCCGCGCACTGTATAAGTCTGGGGTACAGGTACTGGGTATGGCCGATCAAAGCCCAGGGAAGGGCGAGGAACAAAAAATTCGATCTGATAAATTCCAGTGCTACCCAGATGAAAGGCGCCGCCACAAATGGCACAACCGGACTGTAGCGCCATGAGAGTCTGCAGAATATCAGTCCAAAAACCCCGAAATAAATTGCCAGGTAAATACCCAGGATGATGTGGTGGACCGGTTTCCAACCCGGAATTTCAAAAGTCCAGCTGAATACGGAAGTAAAAAAAATGAAGCCGCCGGTAAAGGAAAGGATAAAACCGTAGAGAGGTCGTTTGTCTGAGATGGCAAGCAGCAGCGGTATGAGCCCAATCCATCCCAGCCAACCAAGGTCAATTTTCGGAAAGGCCAAAAACAGTAAAACGGCAGACAGAACTGAAGCGCACAATGCCCGGAGCAGGTTAATATTGATGAATCTCAAGATTTCAAGTGTTTTGGTTGTTTAGCGTTTTGAACAGCGCCCGTGTTTGATTCCGGCGACTGGCTGCTGTTAGCTACATTCAACACAATGACGGTCAGGTCATCATGCTGGGGAGCAGTGCCTGTAAACTCCGCGACCTTATCCATGATCTCCTGCAGTAATTCATCGGCACTGAAGGTCTTTGATGATTGCACAACCTTCAGAAACCGCTCAAACCCGAACATCTCCTCCTGAGAATCCATGGCCTCGACGATTCCGTCAGTATAAAAGACCACCTTATCACCAGGCATCAGCTGCAGGTTGGTTTCCTCATAGTTCGCATCATCTAAAATGCCCAGAGGAAATGTGTCGCCCTCAGTTTCAACCAGGACGGCCCGGCCACTTTCGGCTGACAAGTGTATCGGCTGAGTTTGGCCGGCGCTGCACATATTCAGGTTTCTATCTTTAGCATTTAAGACGACATAAAGCAATGCGACAAACATTCCGCTTTTAATATCTTTTTTAATCCGTTTGTTGGCCCGGTTCATGCTTTCACCAACCGTTAGATGATCCTCTGAAAGCATGCGAAACACGGTGCGTGAAGCCGACATGACCAGGGCCCCGGAAACACTTTTGCCGGTTACGTCACCGATGACAAACCCCATCTTTTCGGCATCCATCTCAATAAAATCATAAAAATCGCCCCCCACCTCCCGGGCTGAAACGGAGCAAGCGGAAATTTCAAATCCCTTGATTTGCGGGCATGTGGCCGGCAGCATGCTTGTCTGCAGCTCATGGGCAATCGCCAGCTCTTCCTCCATCCGCTGCTTTTCCAGGTTTTCCTGAAAAAGCCGGGCATTTTCTATGGCCACTGCCCCCTGGTTGGCGATGGTGCGCAGGAGATCGATATCTTCACGATTGTAGAACTTACCGGACTTCTTTTCTCCCAGACTTAAAAGACCGATTACCTTATCCTGGAAAACCAACGGCACCATCAGGCTTGCTTGTAGGGCCTCAAAATTGGCAGTACAGGTCTCTGATACGTTCCGGTACCGGGGATTTTCAAGCATGTCATATTTGGTCAGTTCCGTTTTGGAGGCTTCGATGATTTCCATCAGCGGATTCTGGCGCTTGATTATCACATCTTCGACTTCCTGCTTTTTCTCACCATCTGCCAGGAAGACCCTATATTCTTCGCCGGTTGCAGACAGCAGCACGACCGAGCCGGTATCGATAAACATATCCTCGATAAATGTCCGGGTAAGCTGTTTGAGAATCTGTCCGAGATCAAGCAGCGAGGTAATCGCCCCGCCGATCTTTTCGACGACTGCGCCATAGTCATATTCCTTGCGAAAGAATAAACGGTCTACCAGTGCCTGAATGCGGTTGCGCAACGGGTTGAATACCAGAATAACCCCCAGGGTAAATAAAATGGGAAAGGCCTGAGATTCAGTCAGCTCGTATCTGCCCAATAACACATTCAGCGTAATGCTTACCGCTGAATAGGCGCCAATTACGATACCGGTGGTCACAATGTACCCTACCGTCCGTTTGATAATGGTGTCTGCATCAAAGAGGTTGTGCTTCACAATGGAATAGGCAATGGAGGCCGGAAAAAAAAGCACAAAAAATACTAAAAAATTCCAGGGGAAATTTACTTTCAAAAAGCCCATGATGAGCATAATGGTCACTGATGGGAGAAAGGCCAGAGTTACGCCGAACAGAATCATTCGACCCCGCTGGCGCCCTATGGCCGTGGCAGAGGTGAATATGGAATGAATGACAAAACCGATCATGCCAACCACGCAAAAGAGCGTAAACATCCGGTTGATTTTGCCCATTATGATATAGGCCGGCGCCGTTGACAAAAATTTGAATCCCAGGCCGCCGTTAAAATTAAATAGATAAATTTGATAACCCGCCGCCAGTATTAAAGCTGGCAAATAGATCAGGTACTCGAGAAATGGCCAGCGTGTCAAAATATGTTTTCTTTCAGGAAAAATCAGGCCCAGGTGAAACAGCAGGGCCGACATCAGGCACAGTGCGAAATAGTGAATATGGACAAAGAAATAGGTTGATTGGATTTCAAAAGAGGTGATCATGTAAAGACTGAGGAAAAAACAATACAGAAAAAAAACCCAGCTGGTATACACTCCGGGTTTTAACACATAGACGATGCATCCCAGTACAAATACGGCCGTTCCGCCAAGAAAGGTCAGAAAAAAAATCAGAAAAAAATCCCGCAGCCCAAAATTGACAACCGGAAGCGTGAATTGGCGGCGCCCGTCTTTGGATTCAATCGTATACTGAACCAGGGTCCCGGGCATCTTTTTGCTAATGGCTTCAACAAAATCGCGGCTCCTTTGTATCTGCTGATTATCATAGGATACCACGCGATCCAGAAACTCAAGCCCGGCTTTGCGGCCGAGCCAATCGCTTTGGCTCATGGAGCCGGTCAGCGGAAAATCATACAGCAGAAAACCGGCAAAGGGTCGGTTGACCCATGTAACGGCAGCAACAAACGACCCGATAATAACTACCGCCATCAGAATCGTCAGCCCCAGAAACAAAAGAGTCGCGGGTCGCAAACGGATTTTCATGCCTTCACGCATTCTTATCCAGTATAGAATTCGCCGGAGCTCAAGATAGTATCCAGCCCACCATATCTACATGTGGTAACAGCAGCGGTTTTGTGACAACAGATGCCACTGTTGATGCCCCGGGGTTCTCAATGTTCAAATTGCCAGGCAAGGTCTAAACTGCATCTGGCAGTACAGCGAATCTGCACCACATTAGCAGGTCGCAACCGGCAGGGCAATTTGAAAGTCCGGCCGGGTTAATTCAGTTCAAACTTGACCTGGACATCAAATGAGATTATCGTGTTGCCGGATCCGCCCGGATCTTTATAGCTGAAATTTTTTACCTTGGTGACAATCCATTGCCCGGGTTGGGTCGGAACGCCGGGTGCTCCATTGAAAAAGGTGGCTTTAGGGAACCGCACATACAGATACGCACTCTGATTGTTAATACATCCTAAAGCTGCAACCGTCGCGGTGTCCACAATTGTGTCGGTTTCTACGTTGCAATCATTAATTCTCTTCACCCGGATCGTGCCGATTTCAGTTACCCCGCATTGCATGACGACCACCCCCCATAGCTCGGGACCGACGACTTTACTCCAGTCGCTGGGTTCAGCTGTGGGGCCACCTTCAAAGCCAGCCCACCCAGACGCTACCGGCATCAGAATTGCAAATATTGCCAGCAGTCCAAATATTGAAAGTTTTTTTGGAATTACCATAATCATCCTCCTTTTAAAAATAATTTAAAAGCTAATCCTATTTTTCATCTAAATTGGATTGGTTAATGTTATGCCCATCACACCTAAATGTCATTCCATCTAGGTATCCGCACTGCCATTATTTCAAAAGGCACTTTCGTGCCACACACTTGCACTCGATCCCACCGCAATATCTCTGGCAATAAACGCACCGCGCATTTTGGCCCCATACCCGATCGAGAGGGTGCCGTTTGGCGCATAGATATTGGCTTTTATGTCGGCGCCTATACCGATTCTAACGGCCTCGGCAATGGCCCACAAAAAGCCCTTGCCGCCATTGGCACCGCCCACGTATAAAACGATACCCGTTGCGTCAATACTGGCGCTGGCAGAAGGGCGTAGATTTGCCTCTAAAGCAAACCAGACCCGATTCTGCACATATATTTTCGAACGACCGGCACATTCCAGGGATCCGATTAATCCGACGTCCAGATCCTTGAAATGATACTGACCACCGCTGAGTATCAGCTTTCCTTTAAATCCGACGGTGACCTTCCCGTAACTGCCGGGTTCAATTATCTGTGTTTTCCAGGGTTTTACCGTAATATTCGTATCACCCGGCGTGCCCGGCTCGAACTCAGGTTCCTGGGCGACCGGAAATTCAAGGGGTGTGTGCGTCTCACCGCCTATCGTGCCCTTGTTGTCCAGTTCATTGTAAAAGACGTCGAACACTCTGGCTCTAGACCCGATTTTAATGCTGTCGCCATAAATCTGACAGCTGTCTTTCACAGTTGCTCTCGAGCCAATTGAGATTTCTACGCCTGAATTCAGCCACGGCCCGTCGGTTGCATTTTTAACTCCGATATTACCGCTGTTTACAACAGACCTTGAATTCAAATAAATACTATTGAGGGCAAACAGCACAAAATCCGAAACTGGATGTTCGGGTCCTTCCCCCCCGCCGATGGACTTTTCAATCAGACCGCCGCACCCCGACGCCCAGCCACTGTCTCCGACAGAAATGGAAACCTCATGATAGGCGTCCTGGTAATATGTTAATGCCAGATAATCATCCTGGGGCAGGCATGCCGTGCAGGATCCCCAGACCGCCCGGCCTTGATTGTCGGTGTTGCCGCTTAAAACCGGTTTAACCTTTGTCCAGACATCGGCAAAATCCGTATCCTGGGGGATGTCACTTTTCTTAAATACTTTTACCGGCACCATAAAAAGGGGTACGGGTGTTTCACCCTCATTATCTACCACCCGGATGTCAATAAGGCCTCCGGAAGCCGGCCTGAGAAATATTTGCATTTCCTCGGCTTCAATGTTGCCGGACCAGTTGTCAGGATGGTCGCCCACTCCCAGCAGCCCCTGTTGAGTTATGTACATGGTCCAGACAAAACGCTTGCTGCCCAGCCTGGCCCTGATGGTGTACACACCGGGCAGGCGTTTCATTACCGGAAACAATTCCCTGAGGTCGCTGATGTTCATGGATTTTGCGAAATCCGCTGATATGATTTCGGCCGGGATGGTCGGTCGGCCGCCCACTCGAAATGTTGGCGGTGCGTCGTAGGCGAAGGTACCTGTTTCCGGGCTCAACTCGTAGCTGCTTCCACAGGGGTCGATGAGTTCAATGGTCTGGGACAGCTCAACCTGGGATAACCCTCTTTCCATGTTCAGCGGTTGACCGGAAACATTTTTTAGTACGATGATCACTTTTATTGGATCAATTGCCGGGTCGTCGCTCAAGGTATACTGAAATTCAGGGTAGTCTGGATCCCCGTAGAGGCTTAAACTCAACCCGGAGCCATCGTCTGCGAGCAGCGTTCCGGCTGATAAGAAAACCAGGCCCAGAATGAAAATCAGGTTCAGCAAAATGCTTCTCGAACGCCGTTTGGAGATTAAATGTAAGCCCATCAGAATACCTCGCTTGGCATTTCACGAATTTTATTATGGATCTTTAATCGGGACCTGAATTGATTGGACAGAAAATGATCCCGTTTCCAGTCATCTGAGTAGCCGTACATCAAACAATAAGAGAAGTCCGAATGCGCCAGACCCCCGATAGCGTGTCCGATTTCATGGGTGAGGGTGTGCTTCAACACCCATTGCTTGGTGTACAGGTTGCCGAAGTCATCTTGCTCATTGGCATCGGCATCGGCCAGCAGGGTGACCGTCGGATTTTCAATCACATCGTCATTGTCGATATCAAACGGGCTCAGGTTTCCGCCTGTCTGCCATTCAAGATGGGTGAGAAGCCGTCTGTCACCGTCCCAGTTCCCGTTGGCTGTGTCTCCCTGCAGGATTCCGTCGTAGACATGAACGGGATTATTGTTCTCGTCCACGACGGTCACAAACTTTCCGGTATCCTGGGGGTCCTCACCGAGATTCAGCGGCATCAACGTCAAATTTGACGTCGGTGCCGGATCCCAGCTAAACGTGTTCTCATTCCAGACGGTCCCCTTCTGGTAGGGATCGTCGCTGAAATAATGATCCAGCGGAATCTTCATCGGTATGGCCGCACCGTACTGAACATCCGTGCGGTTCCAACGGCTGTAACCTTTGGTGGACCAGCTCCAGTTTCGGGTACCATAGGTTTCAAAACCCCACGGAGGCGGCGGTGCAGCCCCTTTAAATATGATGGATCCGTCTTCATCGTCGGTCGGCTTAATCTTGGCGGTTACGCGGTCTAACGTGATGAGCAAGACGTTGATGTGAGGCACCGGAATTCGGATGGCATAACTCAAGGAAGAACCCGCCGATGCGTTCGTTGGATAGGCAAATTCCAATCCGAGTTGCGGCGGATTTGCAACCGTTCCATCCCCCGGATTCCAGGCTTTGATCGGCCGCCATGCCGCATCCCCGTCACCGTCCAGTTTGAATTCCCACTCGTTGCCTGGCCAGGACCCCAGCCAGTCGGTCGGCACCGAACCGGTCACAACCTTGCCGTTAATCGAGTCGATGGTTCCTTTGGTGTAATAGACAAAGAAGGAGCCGTCTTCGGTGCCGTCGTGGCCCCAGCCGGTGGTGTTGTGGATATCGAGCCCGCAGTTTTTATACGCCTCTCCAATTCTGAATGGATACCAGGCGCCCGGCGGAACCGTGCCGGCCGGTTCAGGCGGAATTGGCGAATAGATGTCCGCTGTGGCATCATCAAACCCGATGGCCCGGACAAACAGGTCCGGTCGCTCGGGATTCAGCCGCAGGTGTTTTAAAATTCCACCCTCGGTGTAAACAATCCCGCGATACTCTTCGAAGACGTTAAAGCCGTCGCCTTTCTTTTCTTGCGCAGGCTGCAACGGGGGATCCAGTGCATTCTTATCGGGGTCGGCATAGACATGCGATGTGATCCTGTCTTTGTCTTCAAAGGCTTCCTGGGGACTGAAATTCTTTTCCGTCGCAGGATCATTATCATGGTCCCAGGCGGCAGCAATATGGTTGTCCTGATTCGTGCCTTTGGGCACCCAGCGTTCACCGATCTCGGTGTGGCCCGCGGCGCTGACTATTACCTGGGCACGGCCGCCGAAATCCCAGGACTGCAAATACACTGTGTAGATCGTGTCAGCGCCCGAGGCAACCCCGGGGACGGTAATCGGGCCCGGGGCAAATGAGTGCAGGTTGGGATCGGTGGTCGGATCGATGCCTGTCAGGCCGAAATCCGGCCCGTGGAAGTTGTCGACCCCGGCTGCTTTGTCGTAATACCAGGCCGGATAGCCATGGGCCGTCATAATCGACGGGTTCGGGTCGTTGACCGCCCGGCCCGGGTAGGAGCTGACGTTTTCAAGCTTGAATGTTGCATTTTCTGGAGCCATTCCGCCGGTCCACCTGGCCTGTATGATCACCGCCGTATTGAAGGCCGGCAGCCAGCTGTCGGTGATATCCGATCCTCCGGCAATGTCTCTGATGGTCAAGTTAAAAAGGTTCGGTATCAGGGGATTGGTGCCCTGATCATGTTCGGTTTTATTGTCATAGGCATCCTGGTCGGGATTTTCGGCACCGTCCAGGGTGCCGTTTGCATTCGAATCATTGTTCAGCGGGTTCAGACCGTAACGAGTTTCCCATTCATCCGCGAGGCCGTCGTTGTCGTCATCATCGTCGCAGGCATTGCCGACGGCATCACCGTCCGTATCGGTCTGGCCGGCATTGGGCTTCAGCGGGCAATTGTCCTGGCTGTCTTCCACCCCGTCGCCATCCTGGTCCACCGGTTGCGGCGTATAGGCATTTCCCTGACCCGAGATATCGGTTGATTCGGTTTGTTGATTGACCCGCCGCTCGATGAGGCGTGTCTCCAGGACGGTATTACCAACAATGTCCGTCACGGTGACAGTGATGGTATTGATCGTATTTGCGGTGCCGAGGTGCAGGGGGATCCCGACTGCCGTCCAGGTCGCAGTCTGAGGTTCCGTGCAGGTCGGTGTGCTGCCGGTAACCGAGGCGGCGCCATTTGCATCTTCAATACCAGGAGCGCTGCGCGTCCAGGTGACCGATGCGATGCGGGTGTCGTCGGAAGCTGTGCCGGAAATATCAATCGTGCCGGATGTTGCGACATAGATCTCGTTTGAAGTGGATTCGGCGGCTGAAATCGAGAGCTCATCAATCTGGATTGACGGGCTGCCGCTGTCGCGAATCACCATTCTGGACTTCTGGGAACTGTATTGTCCGGTTGCCTCGGTGGCGGTAACTTTAATGAGGTTCTCACCGGGCAAAAGATCAACATCCCCTGACCAGGTGCAACTAGGTGCGGACCCGCACTGGACGTTCTGGCCTTCAACCACAAGGGCTGCATTGTTGGTAACTGATATGATGTTTTCGTCGCCCGCCGTGGCCTGCAGCGTAATGGTGCCGCCATCCGTGAAATGACAGCTGGAAGAGGGTTGCTCGATGGACAGCGTAACCGGATTCACGGTGGGATCTGTGCCGTTGGTGTTTATTTCTTCTCCGTCACTGACGCCGTCGCCGTCGGTGTCGGCATTGTTCGGATCAGTCCCGTAGACGTTTACTTCCTGGCCATCCGTCAACGAGTCGCCGTCGGTATCGGCGTTATTCGGGTTGGTTCCGATTTGATATTCACGCCTGGTGGTAAGGCCGTCTTCATCCCAATCTTCGTCGGGATAGACTGCGGTCACCGGTTCGTCCGGAAAATACTTGTTCTCCCACCAATCCGGCAGCTCGTCGCCATCTGTATCCGCAAAATTGGGAGATTCATAGGCCCCCATATCCCAGGCTTTGCCTAGCGGGCGCTGGTGGCCGGCAAGATCGCGCCCCGAATCAGCGGTCACATCGGTGCGGTCGATACATGGGGAAGTCGGATTCAGGCTGAAATCTCCCATAGCGGCGTCTTTGAATTTAGGATCTTCGGAGCTGTTCGAGGCGGGCAGCGATATTAAATTTGTCGTTCCTATATTGTTGTACTCCAGCTGCGAATAACCGGATGATGGATCCGAATCTTTCATCACGATGAGATCGGTTGCCAATGCCGTATTGCCCCAGATAATATTGTAGGAAATTGACGGTGCTGAGCCTTCTGCGACCACAATACCTTCCTGATTTCCGGTAATCGTATTGAATTCGATGGTTGTCCCATAATTAAACGTCAGCTTGATGCCTTCGTCGCTGCCGCGAATCAGATTGCCATGGATTGTGCTGTCGGCCGATTCTTCAAGGTAAATTCCGCTGCAGGCATTGTTTTCTATTCGGTTCCATCTGATGTCGGCATTGCAGGAGATCAGGGCGATGCCGCCGTGGCCGGTCCTGGTGCTGTTGTTGTCAAAGATCCTGCAGTCCATCACCTGGGTGCCGGCGCCACCGATGCTGGCGATGCCATTGAGACCATTGGCGTCGATCTGCATGTTTCTGATCTGATTATCAACCGGAGCCACATTGCTGGCAGAAACCAGGATCCCATTGCCGCTATTGCCAGATACCCGGCCATCGTGCAGCGTGTTGTTGGCGCTGCCGGCGGTGATTTCAATACCTGTTTCACAACCGCTGATTTCAGCGCCGCTAAGGTCAACGTCCGCCAGATAGCTGTCCAGAAGCTGCAGTCCGGTGACGCAGGCCGTAACCGTTAGATTAGCGAAGCTGACGCAGGCGCCCACCGTCGATATGGACAGGCCCTGCCTGAAGTTGTGAACGCTGAGGTCCCTGACGGTCAGGTTGACGGAACCCCTCGACATGAACAGGCCTGTCGCCCATATCGAGGCACCGGTGCCCTCCAGCTCGGCATTATTGCCCACCAGTACCAGATCCTGCTCGACGGTCAGCGGGGCATCGGCTTCTCCGTTGCCCGTACTGTACACAGCCTGTGCCAGCCTCAGTTCGTAGCTTCCCGGCAGACCGGCATTGATCAGAAACAGGGCGTAATGCAGGGTTTTCCAGGCGCCGGCCTGACCGCTCGTCCCATGGGCGGGATCATCCGTCCCGGCGACAGGATCAACGTAGTAGATCCCGGGGGCGAGGGTCACGATACCCGGAGACGTGTCGCAGGCATCACCGATGCCGTCCAGATCCTCATCTTCCTGTCCGGAATTGGGATGGGCCGGACAGTTGTCAACATCGTCAGCCACGCCGTCCCCGTCTGTATCGGTTGACGGCACAGCCCCAAACCAGGGCTCGAACACCACTTGCTCACTGACGGCATCACCGGTTGTCCCGGAGCCTTCGCCGGAAGGCCCATCGGAAGCCCCCCAGTAATTGTAGGTCGCTTCCGTCGACAAGGTATCAGAATATACGCCCCAGCACTGGTTGCCCGTGATGGTGCTGCGGGTGACGGTCGCATGTCCGCTCATCACGGCGATACCGCCATACCCGGCCCGGTCGATGTTATTGCCGGTGATCTCACATTCATAAATCAGGTTGCCGGTGCCTTCATAAATGATGATGCCGTTGCCATGATTGTTGAGCACCTGCAGGTTTTCAAAACGGTTGTCGTCGGGAATTTCACCGCTGCCTTCCAGCCGGATGCCGTCGACTAGACTGCCCGACACCTGTCCATCATGGATGCGGTTGTTTGAGCTGCCGCCACACACGTAGATGCCGGTCTCGCACTGGTAGACCGTGGAATTGCCGGCCATATCCAGATCGAGCAGATAACTTTCCACCAGCGCAATTCCCCGTTTGCAGGATTCAATGGTGACATAGGTCAAATTCAGGCAACCGCCGTCCGAGGTGACGAAAAGGCCGGCATCAAAGTTTCTGATCGTCAAATTGTTGATGACCACATCGGTTGCCCCCGGGAAGACGGTTATCCCGGCAGCCCAGTTCGAGGCCCCGCTGCCGTCGAGGAAAGCACCGTTGCCGTTGATGGTGATGTTCTGATCGAGGACCAGCTGTGCGTCGTTGCCTTCGCTGGTGAAGGTGTAGGTTCCCGGAGCCAGATTGAGGGTGTAGTGCCCCTCAGGTCCGGAATTGATCAAAAGCAAGGCGTAGTGAAGCGATTGCCAGGCCCCGCTGCCGCTGCTTGCGCCATGAGAAGCGTCGTCGGCGCCATTTACCGGATCGACATAGTAGGGCACGACGGGTGAAATATCGATCGCATCCGAACCATCGCAGTCCTGATCGATGCCGTCACCCGGAATCTCAGGAGCACCCGGATACACGGCGGCGTTGAGATCATCGCAGTCGGCGCCACCGGCCGCAACGGCGTTAAAGCCGTCCCCGTCGGCATCCGGATCGCCAAGGTCGCATAGCCCATCAGCATCCGTATCCGTGCCGTCGTTGGCCGGATCGTCGAATCCGCTGGAGCAGTCATCACAGCCGTCGGCATCCAGGTCCCGGCAGATAAACTGATTGAAGGGATCACTGTCTTCCTCATCCAGCACACCGTCGCCGTCCGAATCCACGATGGCGCCCCCGGTGGTGGCCGAAATGATTTCAGAGTATTCACTGTAAACGGTGTTTTGATTGAAGTCATGGGGGCCGGTGACAGTCCGCAACCGGAAATAGTAGGTTGTGGCGTCCGCCAGATCCACCACCTGGGTGCTTGTGGCCGTCTTATCGGCTATGGGCTCGAAAAGTACGGCTGGAGCAAAGGGTCCGGTTTCACTGGTACTGAGTTCCACCTCATAGGTGCCGCCATCGCCAGTATACGGAATGGCGGTCCACGAGAGGGCCACGGCGTGCGAAGCCAGGGTCAGGGCCGCAAGACCCTGCGGCGCGATTGTTTGCGTGCTTTCCCAGTCGTTGCCAATCTGGGCGGCGTTCATCGCGTCTCGTAGATCGGTGTCGGCGGTAAAAAGGGCATTGTAGCTGAAATCACTGCTGGCGCCCGCAGCCAGCCGGCTGATCAGGGCTTTAAACTCAACAGTGGCCGGTACCGGTCCGGTGAGCTGGTTCCCATTCAAATTTAAAATCATCAGACTGCCCAGGCTGCTCAATTCCGCCGGTATACTGCCAGACAGCTGGTTGTTGTCCAGAAAGAGGTACTGGAGCTGAGTCAACGTTGACAGCCAGGTCGGAATGCTGCCTTCCAGCTGGTTTAAGTTCAGGTAGAGGTACTGCAGGTCTGTCAAGGCTGACAGATCCGGAATTTCACCGGTGAGCTGGTTGTCGTGGAGCATCAGGGCCTGCAGCGCCGTCAGGCTGGCCAGGCCGGCGGGGATGGTTCCGGTTAACTGGTTGGATGACAGACCCAGCGTTGTCAGTGCCGTAAGGCCGGTCCAGTTCGTCGGGATGGGTCCCATCAGCTGGTTGTTTGCCAGATTCAAATACGTAAGATCAGCAAGATTGACTATTGTCGGCGAAATCGTTCCGATCAGGTTGTTGGAGCCCAGGTCGAGGATAGTGACCCGGGTATCCAAAGCGTCGCAGGTGACCCCACTCCAGCCGCACTCGGTCCCGGGCACTCCCATCCAGCCGGCACTATCCGTCCAGCCGCCGCCTCCAGCTGCAGAGTAGATAGCAACCAGGGCCTCGCGTTGGATATCCGGGATGCCGGCGAAATTAGAATTATCATTGGGGTTGGTCGCCTGATTTACTTCACGGCCGTCATTGCGGCCGTCACCGTCGCTGTCGGGGTTGTTGGGATCGGTGCCGGTATCCTGCGGACCGTTGAAGATTCCGGTATTGGTCTCATACACATCCAGCAGTCCGTCGCCGTCGGAGTCAACATTTGAAATCAGAGTGAAACTGAAGGCTGCCATGGTCCCACCGATTTCAAGACCGGAAGCATCCTGGGCCCCGATTTGCCAGGTGTAGGTTTCACCGGTCTGCAGGCTGCCGTCAGACAAGGGATCGGGAAGTATATAGGTATTGGTCTGGATACCTGACACAAAATGAACCGGATCCCACGCGCCCCCGGTGGAACGATTCATTTGCAGGTAATAGGTGTTGGCTTCCGCAAGCGCGCTCCATTCGATGGTTGGGGTGGTGGTTGCAATGGTCGCTCCGTTGGCAGGTGCAAGCAGGGTAATGTTTTTGGCAAGCTGCAAAATCCGGTTTGTGATATCGCTGCCTGCCACCGTCAGCCCCCATCCCAGCCAGCTAATATAGGTCGGATCCGGCCCGTAGGCGCGTAATTGATAGCTGCCGTTGAATACATTGTCAAACTGGTATTCCCCCGCAGGATCCGAAGAGAATACCGTCTGAGCGATGTTGTCAAAATTGCCGTCTCCATCGGGGTCGGTTCTCAATTCCACCTGGATATTGCCCAGCAGGGTAGCCGAGTAGCGGGTCAACCCGGAGACGGTATACCCCGTGGGGATCA
>Ga0210097_1000371_pt1 | contig 16216 bp, 19 predicted proteins | sample Joice_CattailNLA_2_FD_185521 | JGI IMG/M metagenome (GOLD analysis project Ga0210097, IMG submission 185521) | Wetland microbial communities from San Francisco Bay, California, USA, that impact long-term carbon sequestration - Joice_CattailNLA_D2... | ecosystem: Environmental > Aquatic > Marine...
GGTCTTGCACCACTTCGGGTCCGCCGCCTTCATCGGCATGCGCAGCACCAGCGCGCCCAGGAACGGCCGGTCGAGGATCAGCCGCGTGCGCGCGGCGGACAGCTTGGTTTCTATTTCATCGGACATGATTTAAAAACGGCCTCGCGCAGAGACGCAGAGTACGCAAAGAACAACCCCATGAATTGCCTGCCCGGTCTTGCGCAATTGCCAGCGCAATGCAGGCGGCACGTAGCTGTCGGTTGGGTATTTAACAACAGATATTTTCTCTGCGCACTCTGCGTCTCTGCGCGAGGCATGTCGTCAGCTGTCGTACAGCATCACGTCGGCGACGATGTTCGCCCAGCGCGAGAACTGCGGCACGGCGAAGATATCCTGGCCGATGGCGCGGTACATGTCGGACACCAGCATCACGCCCATCTCGCGCTGCGGGAAGGAACCGGCATAGTCGAGGATGTGACCGTAGATCTCCGCGGCATTGGGCTCGCTGCGCGCGCGAATGGAGCGGCCGACCAGCGCGGCGGCGACCGCGTACTGCAGGTCGGTTTCCTTCGGCACGCGCACCTTTTCACCGCGCACGATGGCGTCGATATCGGGCAGCTTGTCGAGGTTCTCGACGAAGGCGGACAGCTCGATACCGGCGGCCGGCCCGACGCAGGCCTGCAGCGAGCCGGTCAGCAGGTCCTGCACGTCACCGAACTTGTGCAGCGCGCGGTGCGCGAATTCCCAGGAACGCGGCGAGGGAAACGCCACCGGGTTGTGCGCCGGGTCGAACTCGAACAACAGCTCGGGGCGGAAGCGCAGGAACGCGATCAGGCGCTCGTCGATGTCGTGCGCGTAGGCCCAGGCCACCCAGTCATCGAGATTGACGTCGACGTCGAAATGCGAAAAGCGGTTGGCGAGCGGCGCCGGCATGGTGTAGGTCACGCCGCGGTCGCCCTGGCGGTTGCCGGCGGCGAAGATCGCCCAGCCGTCCGGCACGGTATAGGCGCCCAGGCGCCGGTCGAGGATCAGCTGGTAGGCCGCCGCGGACACGCTGGGCGGCACCGAGGTGATCTCGTCGAGAAACAGGATGCCCTGTCCGCCGTGGCGCGGCGCATCCGGCAGCATGGACGGCACCGCCCACTCCACCCGGTCCTCGACGCGGAACGGGATACCGCGCAGATCGCTCGGCTCCATCTGCGACAGGCGGATATCGATCACCGGCATACCGTGCCGTTCCGCGACCTGCGCCACCATCTGCGACTTGCCCACGCCCGGCGGCCCCCACAGCATGACCGGGGTGTGCTGACCGTGAATCGCGGCCTGAAACTCGCGTTCGAGCACGGTGAGAAGCTGGGCTGGGCGCATGGGATTCCCTTGGTATGTAGTCGCGTGTCAACAGTGAACAGGCAGGCGCATTCTACTGGCTTTGCAGGACAAAATCATGGCCGCTGCCGGCGACGCGCCGACAATGCCGCGCCGGTTATTGCGGCTGATACAGGTTATCCAGGCCGTCGAGTATCTGCCGGCGCACATCGCCCGGCACCTCGACCAGCGTCTGCACCAGCCCGAACAGCGGATAGTTTTCCACCTCGATCAGGCTGAATTTCCTGACCATCGCCAGCGTGTGGATACCCTCGCCGGCGAGCCTGCCGCAGTCGCCATGCGCCAGCCTGCGGCCGAGTTCGCGGTGATGCGAACCGGTGCTGGTGGCGGTGGTGACGAGGTCGCCGAGTCCGGCCAGCTGCTGCGCGGTCGCCGCCTGGCCGCCCATGCCGGCGACGATGGCCTGCATCTCATTGAGCGCCGCCACCGTGAGAAAGCCGCGCACGTTGTCGCCCAGCCGCAGCTCGTCCGCCGCGCCAAACAGCATGGCATAGACGTTCTTGAGCACCGAGGCCCAGGAAATACCCGCCACGTCCGCGGAATACTCCAGCGCGAGCCCGCTGCCGGAAAACAGCCCGGCAATCTCCGCATAGCTGTCCACCTGCGACACGCCCACCTGCGCAAAGGCGGGACGACCGGCGCGGATCTCTTCGGCGATCATCGGGCCGTACAGCACGCCGTAGCGGCGCGCGGTGCCATACACTTCGGCAAAGATCTGCGCGGCCGGACGGCCGCGTGCGTCCAGTCCCTTGGCCACGCTCAGCGAGACACTGTCGGGTGACACGGCCGGCAGTACACGCGCCGCAAGCTCGCCGAGCGGCGTGACCGGCACGCAATAGACGACGAAATCCGCACTGGCGGCGGCCGCCTCCAGTGCCACGGCCGCCTGTCCGTCGACCGGCCGGATGTCCCAATAGGTCAGCCGGTGCCGCGCTCCGAGCAGGTATTCCATGGCATGCCCCATCTCGCCGTAGCCGATGACGAGGATGGATTTGCCGGCTGTCATGGCTGGATTCGCCGGTGCCGCACGGCAAGCTACCTGATGAAGCTGCAGACGTAATCGGTCGGGGTCCGGACCCGGACGGTGAACGTCGCGGCACCCGGCACGCTGAACGACTCGCCGGCACCGACCGGTTTCCATTCCGCGCTGCCCGGCAGCAGCACCTCCAGCTCACCCGACTGGATATTCATGACCTCCGGATCGCCGGTACTGAACTCGTACTCCCCCGGCAACATGAAACCCAGCGTCTTCATCGTGCCGTCGGCAAAGCGCAGCGTGCGGCTGGTGACATTGCCGTTGAAATAGACATTGGCCTTCTTTACCACCGAGACATTGCTGAATTCAGGCATGGCGTTTTCCTGTAGTGAGGTTATTCGGCGTGGCTATGGTAGGGAATAATGCCGTTGAACGCCACGCACCGGCACGTGCGCTCAGCGCGTCCTGAAGCGATATGACCAGGGTGAAGGTGATGTCACCCGGTCCAGCGCCCGGTAATCCGTCGTTGCCCATTCCGTCACCCGCTCCCGGCCATCCAGCTCGAAGCGTGCACGCACGGTCCAGAAATAGCGGGTATCCGGCTGCAGGCCGACTTGCACGGCGTGCGTCGTCGTGATCAATCCCTCGCGCCGGTAAACGATACCGGCCGGCGCCAGGTTGCGCTCACGCGCAACGACCAGGTCATAGCGGACCTTGCCGATACGTGCAGCCAGCTCGGGCGCATCGGCCACGTCCGTTGCCCTCGGAAAGGCCTGCCAGCTCAGCACCGGATGCAGGCTGTCCACCGTCGTCCACTCGAAATGACTGCCAATCAGTTTGTCGCCGCTCAGCTGCCCACGGGTAGCCGGCTCGATTGGCGCCAGGCCGAAGGCGGCCGCCAGCATGCCGGCCGGGTGAGCGCCGCGGTCGGGGAAGGGAAACAGCAGAAAGATGCTGTCGTAGATATGACTGCCCAGGGCCGCGTAGCCTTCCTCAAGTCCGTCCAGCAGCGCCCTGCCCTGGTTGGCCGACCACTCCGCCAGCTTCAGCTTTCCGCCCTGATACTCATAATCCGTACCGAACAGCTCGCTGTTGTCGGCCGTGCGCACCAGGCGCACATGGGCCTCCATGTAGAGCTGGATCGGTGCATTGACGCCCGTGCCACGGGTACCCGCCTTTGTCAGCGCCACCTCCAGCACGGTATCCACGCCTTCACCGGCCAGCGTTCTGTAATCGCTGGTCAGGCGCGCCTGTTCCACGTTTTCCTGCGCCGGGCTTGCCAGGGTTTCTCCCTGCGCGAACGCGAAGGCGGCAACCTGGCGTGACAGGGTGTCCTGGATGTCCCGGGCCTGTACCAGTGCCGTGAGATCCTGTTCCGATCGCTGTGCCTCGCCGGCCGGGGGTGCGGCCCCGGCGCCCGCAACAGCGCCGATGGCACCGGCAACACCGCAGATGCCGAGTATGAGAATCAAGGCCGCGCCGCAGAATTCACCGCTGCATCCACCCTGCCCGATGCCGGTCATGCAGGACATAAAGGTCGAGCCAGCACCGTAGGCAGCGCCTTCGCCCTTGCCACGCGAGAATCCTTCAAAATTGATCGCTGCCTCGCGGTGAAGACCGATGACGGCAACCCGACCCAGGTTTTCCTGGTACGCAGTTTCCGGCTCTTTCACCTGCAGTGCGGCACACCCGGACTGCAGGGCAAACACCAGCAGGCTGAACCAGGCGATTGCGCGTCGCACGGGCGGGTACCAGGCCTTGACCAGGCGTGACATCACAGGCAGAGGACCGGGAATGTCGATATCCGGCGTCAGCGCAGCGGCGCCACCCGGCCGGTCTCGAGGTAGGCGAGATAGTCCGCGATGATCAGCCCGTGGTCGAAGGCCAGCGGCGGGCAGTCGCGCGGGTCGTACAACGCGAGGTTACGGGCATCATCCGCCGCCCCCGGTTCTCCGCGGGCCTCGGCGATATACACCGGGCTGACGGTGTGGCCGCGCGCATCCCGCAGCGGCGACGAATAATTGCCCAGCAGCAGCCTGAGCGTCACATCCAGCGAGGTCTCCTCGCGCGCCTCGCGCACGGCAGCCGCCTCCAGCGTCTCGCCGACATCGACGAAACCGCCCGGCAATGCCCAGCCCGGCGGCGGGTAGCGGCGTTCGATCAGCACGATGGGGCGCCCGGGGCGGTCGACCATTTCGATGATGATGTCCACGGCGACGGCCGGTGTCTCGGGTCGTGTCATTCTGCCCCACGCTGCTTGAAGCGGTGTATCAGGCGGCGCGTGCGCTTGTCCGGGCGCCGCTCGCGTTGCAGTACATTATGCCCTTCCAGCCTGCGCTGCGCATACAGGGCGTGGCGCTCGCCGGCGCTCTGTTCCGATTCGAGATACAGGGCGCGCGCCTCCCCGGCCGGGCGCCGCTGCGCAGTCAGCTTCACGACGCTCACCTCGAACCGGTACGGACCCTTGCGAATGGTCAGTACGTCGCCCGCCGCGAGCTGGCGCGAGGGCTTGATGCGGCTGCCGTTGAGATGCACCTTGCCGCCGTTGATGGCCTCGGTGGCCAGCGCCCGCGTCTTGTAGAAGCGCGCCGCCCACAGCCACTTGTCGATGCGCATGGTTTCGCGGGGTGTATCCATGGAGCTGATTGTCGCGCAAAGACGCAAAGGCGCCAAGGAAATCAATCTCGCGCAGAGACGCAGAGGGCGCAGAGATTCGCAGAGATTTTAAATTCTGTCTCGCGCAAAGACGCGAAGGCGCAAAGGAAATAATCAATGCCACAGAGGGCACAGAGTTAAAAGTAATGTTATTTGGAGTAGTTCAGACCTGATCTGACAGACGCTTCCGGAACAACCGGTAACTGTCAGATCAAGTCGCGACTACTACAAGTTATTAGCTGCTGACCAAGTAATGCCGGCGGTGGCATTTTCGGGCTTTCCTTACACTGCATGTCATCTGCCACTAATGAAGTGATATTCTCTGCGCCCTCTGCGTCTCTGCGCGAGGTGTATTTTATCTTTGCGCCTTTGCGCCTTTGCGTCTTTGCGTCTTTGCGCGAGATCGCTTTTCATACCCGGACCGGCTACTGCTGCTGCGCATGCTGCTGTTGCACGACCAGGCCGGCGCGCGCGGTCGCCACGAATTGCGCATACGGCACGGCGCCGTCCAGGCGATGGTGCTCGCTGAAGAACACCGTGGGCGTGGCACGCACATCGTACTTGCCGGCCGCCGCCAGGTGCTGCCGCAGCTGTTCCGCATGGCGCGGATCGGACCAGGCCTGCTCGATGACGTCCTCCGGCACCCCGCAGTCGGCAGCCAGCTGGCACAGCACCGCCGTATCGCCGATGTTCAGGCCGTCCACGAAATACGCCTCGAACAGGCGCCGGTGCAGCCGGTAGAACACCTCCGCACCGGCCTGCTTGGCGGCCTCGGCGAGCAGCAATGCCTGGTGCGAGCTGGCATTGATCGTCTGTTCACGCAGCACCACGCCCTCTTCCGCCGCCAGCCGCGCCAGGTTGTCCACCATCTGCGTCCAGCGCGCGTCGCTGTAGCCGAGCTCCGCCACCGGCATGCCCTCGGCCGGTGTCTCGGGATGGATCTCCACCAGCATCCAGTTGATCTTCAGGTCGAAATGCTCGCGCAGGCGGTCCAGGCGCAGGTCGCCGATATAGCAGAACGGGCAGATGTAGTCGGAGAAAACAGTGGCGAGCAGGACGGGTTTTGCGCTAGCGGGCATGTCGCCCTCACGAAAAGACCCTCTCCCGTTACGGGAGAGGGTTATCAAATGCGGCTGCAGTGTTGCGCTTCACAGCCGCCTGTTTCGGGGAGTCACAATGACTGCCGGGCACGGTTACCCGCCAGACACCGGGTTAGTCATCGTCTGCAGCAAATGGTTCAACCGGTTGACGAAGGCCACCGGGTCCTCGAGCTGGCCACCCTCGCTGAGCATGGCCTGGTCTAGCAGGATATTCGACCAGTCGGCAAAGCGCGCATCATCCGTTTCATCCCGCAGGCGACTCACCAGCGGGTGTGACGGGTTGATCTCCAGCACCGGCTTGCTGACCGGCACCTCGTGACCCGCCTGGCGCAGCATCTGCTGCATGTGCACGGCCATGTCGTGCTCGCCCATGACCAGGCAGGACGGCGACTCGGTCAGACGCTGGCTCACCCGCACCTCGCTGACGCGCGCATCCAGCGTTTCCTGCATGCGCTCGACCAGACCGGCATACGCTTCCCCGGTCTTTTTCGCCGCGGCCTTTTCCGCCTCGTCGGCCAGCTTGTCGAGGTCCAGCTCGCCCTTGGCCACCGACGCCAGCGGCTTGCCGTCGTACTCGTGCAGGTGCGACACCAGCCACTCGTCCACACGGTCGGACAGCAGCAGCACCTCGATGCCCTTGCGCCGGAAAATCTGCAGGTGCGGGCTGTTTTTCGCCGCGGCAAAGGTCTCGGCGGTGATGTAGTAGACCTTCTCCTGGCCGTCCTTCATGCGCTTGATATAGTCATCCAGCGCGACCGTCTGCTCCGCGCTGTCGGTCGCGGTGCTGGCAAAACGCAGCAGTTTCGCGATGCGCTCGCGGTTGGCGAAGTCCTCGCCCGGTCCTTCCTTGAGCACGCGCCCGAACTGCTGCCAGAACTGCGCGTACAGCTCCGGCTTGTCGTTCGCCATGCCCTCCAGCAGACCCAGCACCTTCTTGATCGAACCGGCACGGATGGTGTCGATGAGCCGGTTGTGCTGCAGGATTTCGCGCGACACGTTCAGCGGCAGGTCGTCGGAATCCACCAGCCCGCGCACGAAACGCAGGTAATACGGCATCAGCTGCTCGGCATCGTCCATGATGAACACGCGCCGCACGTACAGCTTGATGCCATGCCGGCTGTCGCGGTCGTACAGGTCGAAGGGTGCACGCGCCGGGATGTAGAACAGCGACGTGTAGGACTGCGTACCCTCGACATGGCTGTGCACCCACTGCATCGGGTCCTCGAAGTCGTGCGCGACATGCTTGTAGAATTCAGTGTATTCCTCGTCCGTTATCTCGCTGCGCGGACGGGTCCACAGCGCCGAGGCCTTGTTGACCGCCTCGAATTCGCCCGCGGCCTCATCCTTGCCCGCGGCCTCCCTGCGCATCTCGATCGGCAGCGGGATATGGTCGGAGTACTTGCTGACGATGCCGCGCAAGCGATAGCCGTTGAGAAATTCATCCTCGCCCTCGCGCAGGTGCAGCACGATCTCGGTGCCGCGCTGCGGCCTCTCGATCGTCTCCAGGGTGTAGCTGCCGTCCCCGGTCGAGATCCAGCGTACGCCCTGTTCGGCCGGCAGGCCGGCGCGGCGGGTGGTCAGCGTCACCTTGTCCGCGACGATGAAGGCCGAGTAGAACCCGACGCCGAACTGGCCAATCAGCTGCGTGTCCTTCGCCTGGTCGCCGGTGAGCGATTCGAAGAACTGCCGGGTGCCGGACCTGGCGATGGTGCCGATGTTGTCGACCACCTCGTCGCGCGTCATGCCGATGCCGCTGTCGGTTACCGTAACGGTGCGCGCCGCCTGATCGAAATCGATGCGGATACCGAGCACCGTGTCGCCCTCGTACAGCGCGTCGCTGGCAAGCGCCTCGAAGCGCAGCTTGTCGCAGGCATCGGAACCGTTGGAGATCAGTTCGCGCAGGAAGATTTCCTTGTTCGAATAGAGCGAGTGAATCATCAGGTGCAGCAGCTGCTTCACCTCGGTCTGGAACTCCAGGGTTTCTCTCTGTGCATCAACCGTCATGCGTCATTCTCCTGAGAATGCTGTGGATAGCGTGCAGGTGGGGGCGAATCAGTTCTTTTTCAAGCCCTTGAGATCGACCCCCTCGTGTTCCAGCAGCCAGCGCTTGCGGCGTAGCGGGCGCCCGGTCATGCGGCCGGCGTAACCGCCCGGGCCGCTGGTGCCGACCACCCGGTGGCAGGGCACGACCACGGGTGCCGGGTTGTGCCGGCAGGCATTGCCAACGGCGCGCGCGCCCGTACCCAGCTGACGGGCCAGCTCGCCGTAGCTGCGCGTCTGGCCGGCAGGAATGGCCTGCAGGGCCTGCCATACGCGTTGCTGGAAGTCCGTGCCAGCCAGCTGCACGGCGAAATCGAACGAACGGCTGCCATCGGTGAAATAGCGCTTGAGCGCACGTGCCACGCGGCGCGCAGCGGCGCTGCCGTCATCCATCGGCTTGCTCGAGGCCGGCAGGTAGTCGATGCAGGTTATAACATCCCGCTGCAGGCGTATCCCCAGCGGACCTAGCGGTGAATCCAGCACCAGTGCGTAATGCCGGGCCGGTGCCTGCTGCAATGTCGCTTTCATGTGTCGCTCTCCAGTTAGCGGGGGGCAGACCACGTTTTTGAAAAAAACGTGGTCTGCCCCCCCCAAAAAAACGGGCACCCCGTCACCGGGATGCCCGTCATTATAGACCGCACTGGAAGCGTGGATACGGCTAGAGCTTTTCCTTGATGCGGGCGGACTTGCCGGACAGCTCGCGCAGGTAGTAGAGCTTGGCGCGGCGCACATCGCCACGACGCTTGACCGTGATCGAGCCGATCGAGCCGCTGTGTGTCTGGAACACGCGTTCCACGCCCTCGCCGTGGGAGATCTTGCGCACCGTGAAGGCCGAATTCATGCCACGGTTGCGCTTGGCGATGCACACACCCTCGAAGGCCTGCAGGCGTTCGCGCTCGCCTTCCTTCACCTTCACCTCGACCACGACGGTGTCACCGGGACTGAAGTCCGGAATGTCCTTGCGCATCTGTTCCTGTTCAAGCTGTTCGATAATGTTGCTCATGACTCGATCCTCGGTTTGCAAATCGGCGATTGATCACTCAATTGCCCGGTTCATATTCGTTGATAAATTCGTCCAGCAGCCGCTGCTGCTCGTCGCTCAGGCGCATGCTCTCCAGCAGGTCCGGGCGGCGCAGCCAGGTCCTGCCCAGCGCCTGCTTGCGGCGCCAGCGCCGGATCGCGGCATGGTTGCCGCCCAGCAGCACCTCCGGCACGCGCAGCCCGTCGACCTGTTCCGGGCGCGTATAGTGCGGATAATCCAGCAGGCCGTCCATGAAGGAGTCAGCCAGCGCCGAATCCGCATCGCCCAGCGCACCGGGCAGCAGGCGCGTCACCGCGTCCATCACCAGCAACGCCGGCAGTTCCCCGCCGCTCAGCACATAATCACCGACCGACAGCTCTTCATCCACTTCCAGCCCGACGAGGCGTTCATCGATGCCTTCGTAGCGCCCCGCCACCAGGATCAGGCGGTCGCGCGCGGCCAGTTCACGTGCGCGCCGCTGGTCGAAGCGCTCACCCTGCGGTGACAGGCAGATCACCGCGGCCGCCGGCCCCGCCGCCCGCGCCGCGCGGATCGCGTCGCGCAGGGGCTGCACCTGCATCACCATCCCGGGCCCGCCGCCATAGGGCCTGTCATCGACGTTGCGATGCCGGTCGGTGGTGAAATCGCGCGGATTCCACGTCTCCAGTTCCAGCACGCCCTGCGCGATAGCCCGGCCCTGCACCCCGTAGCCGCTGCGCTCCCGGATCATCTCCGGGAACAGGGTCACTACATCGATGCGCATCGTGCGCCGCTCAGTAGTCCGGGTCCCAGTCGACGCGTATCACCCGCTGTTCGAGATCGATCGCCTCGACCACCTGGCCGATCACGAACGGTACCAGGACTTCACGCTCGCCCTTGACGACCAGCACATCGTTGGCACCGGTTTCAAACAGGTGATCGACCGTACCGAGTACCCTGCCTTGCCGCGTGATGACCTGCAACCCGATCAGGTCATTCCAGTAATATTCGTTCTCGCCTGCCGCGGGCAACTGGCTGCGGCAGACACCGATCTCCGCTCCGGTCAGCGCCATCGCCGCATCGCGGTCCGCGCAATCCGCCAGCTCGGCGACCAGTCCCTTGCCGTGCGTCCGTGCCTGCAGCACCTCGACCTCGCGCCAGTCGCCGTCCCGACCGAGGTACCACGGCGCGTAATCCAGCAGGCCATCGGGCGCCTCGGTAAACGCGGTTATCCGTACCCAGCCCCTGATGCCAAAGGGTCCGGCGATGCGACCCATGACCAGCATGGGATCCCGCGTGTCACCATCCGTGCCTGCCTGCCCGGGCATACCCGCAACCCGAGACCCGGAATTACTGGGCCCGCTGTTCCTTCAGCAGGTGGGCCACACGATCGGACACCACGGCACCCTGGCTTGCCCAGTGATCCGCGCGCTCGGCATCGATGCGCAGGCGCACTTCGCCGCCGGTGGCCACCGGGTTGTAGAATCCGATTCGCTCGATGTAGCGTCCGTCCCGGCGATTACGGCTGTCCGTCACCACGATGTGGTAGAACGGACGCTTCTTGGCGCCGCCACGTGACATTCTGATCGTCACCATAAAAACCTGTCCTCTGCATGTGAAACGGTCAGCGCACCCTGGCGTGCAGAATGCGGCTGCTGAAAGCCGGGCAATTCTACGCGAATTCCGCGAAATGTGAAGGGTTGCGGGCAATTAACCCGCCCCCGGTGGCGTTCTCCGGGTGCCTGCCTCGCCGGCGCGAATCCGGCCGGACGAATGGCGGTGCCGGGCAAGGAATCATTCACGCTGTCGAAATTGGTTACAGTCAGCAGATATCACGATGTCCTCCGCCAGAATTCCGTTGTGCCTTGTTTTTTGGTTATTTTTCCCGGGACGCGGGGCCGCGCCCGGAGACCCGGCCTGTCGGCATTTCTTACGCCCCATGCGCCGACGGCGCAGCGGCCACCCCGTACTGCGCGCTAACTCTATCTGATGACAGGGTTTTTCATGATTGGCACGGCAATTGCCTTGTTACAGGCGAGCCAGAAGAAACAAAACAACAGGGGGAGGCAGTTCATAACCACGAAGAACAGGAGCTCAATGCACAACAATTACAACAACCGCCTTGCGCAGTGGTATTGGCAATAGCAGCACAAGAATAACAATTTCGATACCCGCATCGCGCAGTGTTTGACGGTGGCCAAGGCCACCGTTTTATTTTGCCTGTCGTAGTGGACTCAGAACGGCAATCCCATCGGCCCCTTGCCCTTCATCCCGCGCAGCAGCTTGCCCATCCCGCCCTTTGACATCTTTTTCATCATCTTCTGCATCTGCATGTGCTGCTTCAGCAGGCGGTTCACATCCTGCACCTGCGTGCCGGAACCGGCGGCGATGCGGCGCCGGCGCGAACCGTTGATCACCGCCGGAAAGCTGCGCTCGTGCGACGTCATGGAGTTGATGATCGCCTTCATGCGGTGGACCTGTTTATCGTCGGCAAGGGCATTCTTCGGCAGCTGGCCCATCCCGGGCAGCTTGTCCATCAGGCCGGCGAGCCCGCCCATGTTGAGCATCTGGTCGAGCTGGTCCCGGAAATCGTTCATGTCGAAGCCCTTGCCCTTGCTGATCTTCTTCGCCAGCTTGGCGACGGTCTCCTTGTCGACCTTCTGCTCGGCCTCCTCGACCAGGCTCAGCACGTCGCCCATGCCGAGGATGCGCGAGGCCACGCGATCGGGGTAAAACGGTTCCAGCGCCGCCGTTTTCTCGCCGACGCCGATAAACTTGATCGGCTTGCCGGTCAGCGAACGGATCGACAAGGCGGCACCGCCACGCGCATCGCCGTCGGTCTTGGTGAGAATGACGCCGGTCAGCGGCAACACCTCGTTGAAGATACGCGCGGTGTTGGCGGCGTCCTGGCCGGTCATGCTGTCGACGACAAACAGCGTCTCCACCGGGTCGATCGCCGCGTGCACGCGGCGGATTTCCTCCATCATCGCAGCGTCGATGTGCAGGCGGCCGGCGGTATCGACAATCACCACGTCGAGGTGCTGCCTGCGCGCGTGCGCGACCGCGTCGCGCGCGATGGCGACCGGGTCCTGGCCGGCATGGCTCGGGAAAAACACCGCGCCCACCTCACCCGCCAGCGTCTGCAGCTGGTCGATGGCCGCGGGACGGTAGATATCGCAGCTGGCCAGCAACACCGTCTTCTTCTCGCGCGCCATAAGCATGCGCGCCAGCTTGGCGCTGCTGGTGGTCTTGCCGGAACCCTGCAGGCCGGCCATCAGGATCACCGCGGGGGGCTGCACGTTCAGGTTCAGCGCATCGTTCGCGTCACCCATGACGTGGACCAGTTCCTCTTGTACCACCTTGACCAGGGTCTGGCCCGGCGTCAGGCTCCTGAGCACGTCCTTGCCAAGGGCGCGTTCGCGCACCCGGTCGACGAACTCCTTCACCACCGGCAAGGCTACGTCCGCCTCCAGCAACGCCATGCGCACATCACGCAATGCGTCCCTGATGTTGTCCTCGCTCAGGCGCCCCTGCCCGCGCAGGTTCCTGATCGTTTTCGAGAGGCGTTCGGAAAGGTTGTCAAACATGGCGTCGGGTTCCCGTTCATGCCGCCCGGGCAGCAGAGGCGGGATTATAACCGCTAATCCCCCCGATGTACGGGTGCCCGGCAGACACTTCAATGCCTGTGGCAGTTATGCGATGATTCCCGCATGATCCCGATACTGCCCGGCTTGCTATCCATCATCCTGTACCTGGCGGCCAGTTCGCTGCTGGTCATGCGGCTGGCGCGCGGCGGTGCGCTGTTCACCTGCCAGCGCAGGCAGATCCTCACCGTCAGCGCGGGCGCGATCATTATCCACGCGGCATTCCTGTACCCGCTCATCCTGCAGTCCGGGGGTCTCAACCTGGGCTTTTTCTATGCGGCCTCGCTGATTACGCTGACCACGGCCCTGCTGCTGGCGCTGGCCGACCTGTTCCAGCCGGTCGACAACCTGGGCATCGGCGTGTTCCCGATCGCGGCGCTGAGCATCGGCCTGCTCCTCGTCTACCCGAACGAGCACATGATCACCGACGCCTCGTCCTGGCAGCTGGACAGCCACATCCTGCTCTCGCTGCTGGCCTACAGCATCCTGGGCCTCGCCGTCGTGCAGGCCATCCTGCTGGCCATCCAGGACCGTCACCTGCACAACCGCCAGCCGGGCGGCTTCATCCGCGCCCTGCCTCCCCTCGCCGTCATGGAAACGCTGTTGTTCCAGATGATCGCCGCCGGCTTCGTCCTGCTGACACTGGCGCTGGTCACCGGTGCACTGTTTCTCGAGGACATCTTCGCCCAGCACCTGGTGCACAAGACCGTCCTCTCTATCGTGGCCTGGTTCGTGTTCGCCATCCTGCTGTGGGGGCGCTGGCGCTTCGGCTGGCGTGGCCGCACCGCGATCCGCTGGACGATCGGCGGTTTCATCTTCCTCATGCTGGCCTACCTGGGCAGCAAGTTCGTGCTGGAACTGGTGCTGAAGCGCTGAAACCTGACACATCCCGCGGATTTGCGTACACTTGAGCCTCGTTAATCAACCAGAGGCTGTCCCCGTTTGGACGACACCCCGCTGAGCGTGCTGTTTGCGGCGCTGTTTTTCCTGATACTGCTGTCCGCCTTTTTCTCCGGCTCCGAAACCGGCCTGATGACGCTGAACCGCTATCGCCTGCGTCACCTGGCCGATCAACGCCATCCCGGCGCCATGCGCGCGCAGAAACTGCTGGAACGCCAGGACCGGCTGATCGGCCTGATCCTGCTCGGCAACAATTTCGTCAATATCCTCGCCTCCATCCTGATGACGCTGATCGCGCTGCGCATCCATGACGACGCGGGCTTCATCTTCGCGGCCGGCATGGTGCTGACCATCGTCATCCTGCTGTTTGCCGAGGTCACCCCGAAGACTCTGGCCGCGCTGCACCCGGAACGCATCGCCTTCCCGGCTGCCTTTGTCTACGTGCCGCTGCTGCGCCTGCTGTACCCGCTGGTGTGGATCGTGAACATGATCGCCAACGGCCTGCTCAGGCTGCTGGGCGTATCGCCCGAGGGAGGCGCCTCCCAGGCACTGACCAAGGAAGAGCTGCGCACCGTGGTGCTGGAGGCCGGCGCGATGATTCCCGAGCGCCACCAGTCGATGCTGCTGAACCTGATGGACCTCGAGCACGTGACCGTCGAGGACATCATGGTGCCGCGCAACGAGGTCACCGGCATCAACATCAACGATGACTGGCCAACCATCAGCAAGACGCTCAGCGACAGCCAGTACACGCGCATGCCGCTGTACGACGAAGACATCGACAGCGTCATCGGCGTCCTGCACATGCGCAATGTGCTGCCGCACCTCTACCGCGGCGAACTCGACCACGCCGCCCTGCGGCGCATCGCGCGCGAACCCTACTTCATCCCGGAGGCCACCTCGCTCAACCGGCAGTTGCTCAACTTCCAGCGCGAGCGCCGGCGCATCGGCTTCGCGGTCGATGAATACGGCGATATCCAGGGACTGGTGACGCTGGAGGATATCCTCGAGGAGATCGTCGGCGAATTCACCTCGGACCCGTCCGCCCAGTTCGAGGACATCCAGCCGCAGGAAGACGGCACCTGGCTGGTGGACGGCACGGTCAGCATAAGGACGCTGAACAGCGCGCTCCACATGGCGTTGTCCACGGACGGCCCCAAGACGCTCAATGGCCTGATCATCGAGGAACTCGAAATGATCCCCGAGATCAATACCAGCCTGCTGCTTGACCATCATCCGGTCGACATCCTGCAGATCAAGGACAACATGGTCAAAACGGTGCGCATCCATCCATCGCTGGAAAAGCCGGAAACACCGGACATCACGGAGCCCGGCTCGTGAAACTCCTGTTCAATCTCGAGGTCATTGAAGGTAAGCGCATCAGGGCCCGCCCCAGCGACTGGCTCAACTCGCTGGCTCCGCAGGAGCAACTCGCCGCTGTCACCGAGTTCCTGGCCTGGGCCGAACACGAGGCGGCCGGCAACAGCGATCCACAGGCGCGCGCCGAGGCCGAAATCGGCATCGTCACGGCCCGGCAGTTTCTCGACGGGCTGGAACGGGAACGTCCGAAGATCATCACCGATGCGCGCGGGAGTAACGCAGATGACTGACAAGATCAACAAGACCGATGCCGAGTGGCGTGACTGCCTGACGCCCGAGCAGTACGAGATAACCCGCCGTCACGGCACCGAACGGCCATTTACCGGCAAATATCTCGATTGCAAGGACGACGGCACCTACACCTGCGCGTGCTGCGGCGCGGAACTGTTCAACTCGAAGGACAAGTTCGATTCGGGCAGCGGCTGGCCGAGCTTCCTGCGTACCGGCAACACGGAAAACATCCGCACCCGTACCGACACCAATCACGGCATGGTGCGCACCGAGGTGCTGTGCGCGCGCTGCGACGCTCACCTCGGCCACGTATTTGAAGATGGCCCGGCACCGACCGGGCTGCGCTACTGCATCAACTCGCTGTCACTCGGTTTCGACGGGGAAAAGACCTGACCGGCAAGGCTGCCGTCCTTTCAAACCCCTGCCCGATACGCGCAGCGGCGTATCCCTTCATCCCGGATTGATATCCGTCAAGCGTGGCATTTATTACTGATGCCGCAGCAGCATAATAGGAGTATGGTGTCTGTTCATGATGAGGCCATTGCAACTCGCGGGTTGCCGGCTCATCAGGCAGGCAGTACGGGGGGTTCGCGTCCTGCACATCGCCCTGAAGATCAGCGCTATACAAACGGCCGACCGGAGTCAGCCAGGAGACCACTCAATGCACAACAAAACGATCAGGCGCTGCGGACTTGTCGCGGCCGGCCTGTTGCTCGCAAACACCGCCTTTGCATTCGATATGGGCAATATGATGAACCCGTCCAAGTGGATGGGCGGCAATAAGGGCGGAGACCGTTACGATGATGGCGGTTATGGCGGCGGCCCCGGTTACGGCGGCTACGGCGGCGGACCCGGCTATGGCGGCTATGGTGGCGGACCCGGTTACGGCGGCTACGGCGGCGCACCCGGTTACGGCGGCTACGGC
>Ga0210097_1000374_pt1 | contig 16117 bp, 13 predicted proteins | sample Joice_CattailNLA_2_FD_185521 | JGI IMG/M metagenome (GOLD analysis project Ga0210097, IMG submission 185521) | Wetland microbial communities from San Francisco Bay, California, USA, that impact long-term carbon sequestration - Joice_CattailNLA_D2... | ecosystem: Environmental > Aquatic > Marine...
TCACGCAGGCGATCGATCCGGTGGGCACCGGAAAGATGCTGTGATTCGAGATAATCCTGCGCCATGATGCGCGCCGTGCAGTGCGGCCGGTCGGCAAAGCGCATGAGCATGAACACGAGGTAGCTTTCCAGCGTCTCGTCGATAGTCCGGTCACATGCGGTCTGCGCTTCCTGCACCAGCGACTGCCACTGTGCGACGGATGTGGGTTCGAGAATCAGCCGCGCCATATCCTGTCTCCACCGATGTTCAGGTAACAGGTCGACCATCTACCGCCCGGGCTTTAGATTGACCGCCTGTTGTTTCGCTATAGCACAGAATTCCTGACCAAGTCACGGGAACGCGGATAAATTCGCCGCCGGGCCTGCAGCTTGGTGAAAAATTCCGGCGCCTCGGGCTATACTGCCGTGCTTTACACGCAGCGAAACAAACCGTGTCCAACTCGCCGAGAACATTCCAGGACCTGATCCTGGCACTGCAGCAGTACTGGGGCCGCCAGGGCTGTGCCCTGCTGCAGCCGTATGACATGGAGGTCGGCGCCGGCACATTTCACCCCGCCACCTTCCTGCGCGCGATCGGTCCGGAGCCCTGGCGGGCCGCCTACGTGCAGCCCTCGCGTCGCCCTACCGATGGCCGCTACGGCGAGAATCCCAATCGCCTGCAGCACTACTACCAGTTCCAGGTGGTAATCAAGCCGTCGCCGCTGGACATTCAGGAGCTGTATCTCGAATCCCTGCGCGAGCTGGGCATCGACACCCTGGTACACGACGTGCGCTTCGTCGAGGACAACTGGGAGTCGCCCACGCTGGGTGCCTGGGGACTGGGCTGGGAGGTTTGGCTGAACGGCATGGAGGTCACCCAGTTCACCTATTTCCAGCAGGTCGGCGGACTGGAATGCCGCCCGGTGACCGGCGAGATCACCTATGGACTGGAGCGCATCGCGATGTATCTGCAGGAGGTGGAAAGCGTATTCGACCTCGTCTGGACGCAGGCACCGGACGGCCCGGTCACCTACCGCGATGTCTATCACCAGAACGAGGTCGAGATGTCGGCCTACAATTTCGAGCATGCCGACATCGGGTCCCTGCTGCAGTGGTTCGATGTCTGCGAACGTGAAAGCAGCCGCCTCATCGAGGCCGGCCTGCCCTTGCCTGCCTACGAGCAGGTCCTCAAGGCATCGCACACCTTCAACCTTCTCGATGCGCGTGGCGCCATATCGGTCACCGAACGCCAGCGCTATATCCTGCGCGTGCGCACGCTGTCTCGCCAGGTGGCGGAGGCCTATTACCAGCGGCGTGAGGCGCTCGGCTTTCCGATGGCCGCAGGTGCAAAGGCATGACGGCAACACGCGACCTGCTGCTGGAAATCGGCACCGAGGAACTGCCGCCGAAATCACTGCGCCACATGCGCGATGCCCTGCATGCCGCCATCGACAGCCTGCTGGATGAATACAACCTGCCGCACGGTGCCAGTCAGGCGTTCGCTACACCGCGCCGGCTGGCTGTGCTGGTGCGCGACGTGCCAGTGCAGCAACCGGACCGTGCCATCACCCGGCGTGGTCCCGCTCTGGCGGCCGCCTTCGATGCCGACGGCAAGCCGACCAAACCAGCCGAGGGCTTTGCGCGGTCCTGCGGTGTCGCGGTCGGCGCGCTTGAGCGGATGGAAACCGACAAGGGCGCCTGGCTGGTCTGGAACACGACCGAAACCGGACGGCCCACCGCCGTACTGCTGGCGGAACTGGTGGACAAGGCGCTGCGCACGCTGCCGGTGGCACGGCGCATGCGCTGGGGCGACGCGGACTTCGAATTCGTCCGGCCGGTCCACTGGGTGTTGCTGATGCTGGGCAGCGAGCCGGTGACGGCCAGCATCCTCGGCCAGACCGGCAACCGCTATACGCGCGGGCACCGCTTCCATCACAACGAGCCGATCGCCATCAGGGAACCTGCCACCTACCTGGAGACGCTGGAGCGGACCGGCATGGTCATGGCCGACATGGACCGGCGCCGCGACAGCATCCTCACGCAGGTGACAGAGGCCGGCACGGCACTTGGCGGCGTGACCCGCATCGATAATGGCCTGCTGGACGAGGTAACGGCGCTGGTGGAATGGCCGGTCGCCATCAGCGGTGATTTCGACCGGCGCTTTCTCGAGGTGCCGGCCGAGGCGTTGATTTCCAGCATGCAGGATCACCAGAAGTTCTTCCCGGTCACCGGGCCGGACAACACGCTGCTGCCTTGTTTCATCACCGTCGCCAATATAGCCAGCAAGGACCCGGACCAGGTCAGGGCCGGTAACGAGCGGGTCATCCGGCCACGCCTCGAGGATGCCGCGTTCTTCTGGAACCAGGATCGCAGGCAGTCGCTGGCCAGCCGCGCCGGCCAGCTCGACAGCGTGACCTTCCAGCAACAGCTCGGCACGCTCGGCGACAAGCAGCGGCGCATCGCCGTGCTGGCCAGGTACATCGCCGGCAGCCTGGGATTCGATGTCGAACAGTCGCAGCGTGCCGCCGCCTTGTGCAAGTGCGACCTGGTCACCAGCATGGTGTTCGAATTCCCGGAACTGCAGGGCATCATGGGGCGCTACTACGCCCTGCATGACGGCGAGGATGCCGTGGTTGCGGCCGCACTGGACGAGCAGTACCAGCCGCGCCATGCCGGCGATGAACTGCCGGCCTCAGCCATCGGCCAGACACTCGCCATCGCGGAACGGCTGGACACGCTGGTCGGAATCTTTGCCATCGGCCAGCCACCGAGTGGCGACAAGGACCCGTTTGGCCTGCGCCGCGCGTCGCTCGGCGTGATGCGCATCATCATCGAACAACGGCTCGACCTCGATCTGCGTGCGCTGATCGAACAGGCGGCCGCCGGTTTCCCCGACACGCTCAACGCGAGCGTCGTCGCCGGTGACCTGTTCGCCTTCATGATGGAACGACTGCGCAACTGGTATACGGATGCCGGCTGCGACACCCTCGTGTTCGATGCCGTTCTGGCCCGGCAACCGGCGCGACCGCTGGATTTCGACTTCCGCATCCAGGCCGTACAGACCTTCCAGGGTCTGCCGGAGGCCGCCAGCCTGGCCGCAGCCAACAAGCGCATCCGCAATATCCTGCGCAAGTCCGGTACGGATGTCCCCGACAACTACCGGCAGGACCTGCTGCAGGAGCCTGCCGAACAGGCGCTGGCAGCCGCCCTCGCGGAACGTACCGCCGTGGTCATGCCGCTGTTCGATGCCCGCGACTATGCGACGGCCCTGCGGGAACTCGCCGCACTGCAGGCACCGGTCGACCGTTTCTTCGATGACGTCATGGTGATGGCCGACAACCCCGCGCTGCGCGACAACCGTCTGGCCCTGCTGAACACGCTGTCGGAACTGTTTTTGCAGGTGGCCGATATTTCGCTGCTGCCGGGCTGATCACCAACACACAGGGGTTACCAGCAGACATGTCGAATATAAGTGCAGTTACGAGCGGAGCCCGCTACTTGCCGGACTGGCCCAGGGGACGATCCCGCCGCCGTCATTGCAGACATAATTCCAGGAGTGAACATGACCATGACTGATACCGATTCCTGGCGCCAGATGCTGGCGGCCGTTCAGGCATTCCATGACAAGCATGATTTCCGCAATACCGGTGGCGAGGAACTCGCCTACCGTGTTGCACTGATGACCGAGGAACTGGGCGAGATTTCCGCCTGCGTCACCAAGGGCAAGAACCGGGGCAGGCTCGCGGAGGAATGCGCCGACCTGCTGATCCTGCTGCTCGGCACCGCCATCGCGGCGGACTTCGATCTCGCCACGGCCTTCTGGGACAAAATGGAGAAACTCGGCAAGCGTGAGTCGCGCATGATCAACGGCCGTATCCGGGTCTCGGAATTCAGGGACGCATGATGCAAATTGCCATCCTCGGCCGTGACGGCGTCATCAACGAAGCCCCGGACGGCTGCATCGCATCGCCCTCCGACTGGAGGCCGATACGCGGCAGCCTGGAAGCCATCGCCCGCCTGCACCGCGCCGGCTGGCGCGTGGTCGTCGCAATGAACGAACCGGCCATCGCCAGCGGCCAACTCGACCTCGACGCACTGGCACGCATCAACGAGACCATGCTGCGACGCGTGATCGAATCGGGTGGCGTGATCGATGCCGTGTTCTTCTGCCCGCATGCACCGCAGGCCGGCTGCCACTGCCACAAGCCACAGCCGGGCCTGCTGCAGGACATCGCGAGCCGCCTGCGCATCAGGCTCGACGATGTTCCGGCCATCGGTGATTCGCTGAACGATATTCGCGCGGCACGCACCGCCGGCGCACACCCCATGCTGGTGAAGACCGGCAAGGGCTTCGGCACCGTCGGGTCGCCGGAACTGAAACACGACATACCGGTGTACGACGACCTCTACTCGGCCGTTGACGGGCTGCTTGGCCATGCCCACAGCTGATCGTCATGCCAGCTGACGTCACCACCACAGACGCCTACCCGATCCTGTGGCTGCGCTCGCTGGCTTTCTGGATCGTGTTTCCGGTTTCGATCGTCGTCTATGCCGTGCTGTTGCTTTTCACGTTTCCCTTTGCATTGTCCACGCGCTGGAAGCTGTTGCAGACCTGGGTGCATTTCATCCTCTGGTGGCTCAGGGTGACCTGCCGTCTTACCCACGAGGTGAGCGGCACCGGGAACATCCCGAGCGGCGCCGCCATCGTGTTCTCCAAACACCAGTCGACCTGGGAAACCATCGCATTGCAGCAGATCTTTCCGATGCAGGTCTGGGTCGCCAAGCGCGAACTGTTGTGGATACCGTTCTTTGGCTGGGGGCTCGCCCTGATGAAATGCATCGCCATTCGGCGCGGCAGCGGTCGTGCCGCCATCAGGCAACTGGTCGCCCAGGGCAAGGAGCGGCTCGATGAAGGCATCTGGATCGTGATCTTTCCGGAAGGCACCCGCATCCCGCCAGGCCAGACCGGTCACTACCGGATCGGGGGCGCCATCCTCGCGGAACATTCCGGCTATCCCATCGTCCCGGTCGCGCACAATGCCGGCGAATACTGGTCACGTCGCAGTTTCATCAAACGTCCCGGTGTCATCCAGGTACGCATCGGCAAGCCGATCGAGAGCACGAACAAATCGGCCCAGCAACTGCTGGATGAGGCCGCCGACTGGATCGAGGACCGCATGACGGAGATCACCACCCTGAAATGACCCTGGCGGTGGCGCGCTGGTGACTCATGCCCTGTACAGAAGCCCCATACAGCGTCTGGCACAGGCCACGCCGTGGAGACGGAAGGCCATATCCGAAACAGTGCGCCTTCTATTTTAACAATTACCCAGATATAAGGATTTATAGAATAATCGGGCTTACACGATAAACAAGCTGCGCAATAAAATAATAATTAATAATAACAATATATTATATGTTGTATAATTCAACAGCTGATATGTGACGGCCTGAAAAAAGGCCGTTACTCACTGCACCGCGCCGGGCGGCGAACTAGATATCGAGATTGGAAACAGACAGTGCGTTCTGCTCGATGAATTCCCGGCGTGGTTCTACCTGGTCACCCATCAGGGTGGTGAAGATGTCGTCGGAACCGACGGCGTCCTCGATCTGCACCTGCAGCAAGCGGCGCGTTTCCGGATCGAGCGTCGTGTCCCAGAGCTGTTCCGGGTTCATCTCGCCCAGGCCCTTGTAACGCTGAATGTGCTGGCCACGCCGCGCCTCCTCCATCAGCCAGTTGAGCGCCTGCTTGAATGAAACCACGGTCTCGCGACGGTCGCCACGCTCAACGTACGCACCATCACTCAGCAACCCGTCCAGCTGCTGCCCGAGGGCGGCAATCTGCTGATACTCAACACTGTTGAAAAATTCCTGTGTCAGGGTCTGTTCGATGGCGACGATACCGTGTGTCCACTTGCCGATACGCACGGCGAAGCCAATGCTGTCCTGGCCGGTAATCATTTCATTCTGGTAGCGCTGGCCACTGCTCAGCTCCGCGTTGATCCGCTCGATCAGCTGGCCGAACCAGGCCGCCACGTGCGTACTGTCCTGCTGGGCCTCGGCATTCAACAGCGGCATGTAGATCATCTTTTCCAGCACCTGCGGATCAATCCGGCGCGAAAGGCGGCGAATAGTCGCCATAACGGCCATGTAATCATTCGCCAGGCCCTCCAGCGCCGGGCCGCTCAGGGCGGGCGCATCCGGATTCACGTGCAGCTGGGCCTTGTTGATGGCGCTCGACAGAAGCATCGCGTTCAACGCGGCATCATCCTTAACATATTGTTCTTGCTTGCCTTTTTTGATTTTATAAAGCGGTGGCTGGGCAATATAGATATAGCCGCGTTCGATCAGCTCGGGCATTTGCCGGTAGAAGAACGTCAGCAGCAGAGTACGGATATGCGAGCCATCCACATCGGCATCCGTCATGATGATAATGCGGTGATAACGCAGCTTGTCGATGTTGAACTCTTCCCGGCCGATACCGCAGCCCAGCGCGGTAATCAGGGTACCCACCTCGGCCGATGACAGCATCTTGTCAAAGCGCGCCTTCTCGACGTTCAGGATCTTGCCCTTCAGCGGCAGAATCGCCTGGGTGCGGCGGTCCCGCCCCTGCTTCGCTGAACCACCGGCGGAGTCACCCTCGACCAGAAAAAGTTCCGACAGCGCCGGGTCCCGCTCCTGGCAGTCAGCGAGTTTGCCCGGTAGTCCGGCAATATCCAGCGCGCCCTTGCGGCGTGTCATTTCCCGCGCCTTGCGTGCAGCCTCGCGTGCACGGGCCGCATCGATAATTTTTGAGGTAATGGCCTTTGCTTCCACCGGGCTCTCCAGCAGGTAGGCCTGAAATCTTTCACCAACCAGGGACTCGACCACACCCTTTACCTCGGATGACACCAGCTTTTCCTTGGTCTGGGACGAGAACTTGGGATCCGGCACCTTGACCGACAGTACCGCGGTCAGTCCTTCGCGCGCATCGTCACCGGTTGCCGCGACCTTGGCCTTGCGCATCATGCCTTCCTTTTCCATGTACTGGTTCAGTGTCCGGGTCAGTGCGCCACGAAAACCGGCCAGATGTGTTCCGCCATCGCGCTGGGGAATATTGTTGGTGAAGCAGAATATATTTTCCTGGTAGGAGTCATTCCACTGCATGGCCAATTCGACACCCGTCCCGTCCTTCTCGCCGGAGAAGTAGAACACCGTGGGGTGCAGCGGGGTTTTCTTGCGGTTGAGGTGTTCGACAAATGCCCGGATTCCGCCCTGATATTCGAATACGTCTTGCTTGTCCGTGCGCTCGTCCGCCAGCCGGATGCGAACACCGGAATTCAAAAAGGAAAGCTCCCTGAGGCGTTTGGCGAGTATATCGTAATGGAATTCTATACTTGTAAAGATCCTGGTGCTGGGCTTGAAGCGAATCTCGGTACCGGTACGGTCGGTTTCAGCCCCCTCCGCCAGCGGGGCCTGCGGGACTCCAAGATGATATTCCTGGGTATAGACATGCCCGTTCCGGTAGATGGTCAGGCGCAGCAACTCGGACAGCGCATTTACCACCGATACGCCGACACCGTGCAGGCCGCCGGATACCTTATAGGAATTATCATCGAACTTTCCGCCGGCATGCAGCACGGTCATGATCACTTCGGCGGCGGAGACGCCTTCTTCCGGGTGCAGATCCACCGGAATGCCACGTCCGTTGTCGGTCACGGTGACCGAGTTATCGCTGTGCAGGATCACCGATATTTCGGTGCAATGGCCCGCCAGTGCCTCGTCGATGGAATTATCGACCACCTCGAACACCATGTGGTGCAGGCCTGTCCCGTCGTCCGTGTCGCCGATATACATACCCGGGCGTTTGCGGACGGCGTCGAGACCTTTCAGGACCTTGATATTGGATGAATCGTAGGTATTTTTTGCGGCCATGGCGGCTCCTTGATGTCAGCGCGGCATTATAGCACTTCCTGTATCACGCCATGTTCCACGTGAAACCGCCTGGTTTCGTGCCACCCCGCCGTATCGATGCGGTCACCTTCGATGGCCGTGACGAACACCTGCGCATCGAGGTCGCGCAAGGCCTGCAGCACGCGTTGCTGGTTGGCCTGGTCAAGTTCGCTGGTCAGATCGTCGAGTAAAAACGCACCTGCAGGACAGGCATGCTCCTGCTGCAGGCGTACCTGGGCCAGCATAAAGGCCACCTGCACGGCCTTCTGTTGACCGCGTGAGCAGTGTACCTCGATGTCCCTGCCATCGATCACCAACCTGAAATCGGAACGGTGTACGCCATAGCGGGTGCAGCCCTGGCTGCGATCCCTTGCCAGGGCATTCGCCAGGGATTCAGCCAGTGTTGACCCGGACGGCCACCCGGCGGCATAGCGCAGTTCCGGTTCGCATGCCGGCAGCAGGTGATGCAGTTCCTCGTTCAGCAATACCGAAAACCTGGCGAGGTAATCACGGCGCACGCGATCAATAACCGACGCTGCCTCGACGAGTTCCGCATCCCAGACCGTTACCAGTACCGGCTTGGCATGACTGCGCAGCGCGGCATTTCTCTGTTTCAGTATCCGGGCATAGCGCTGCCAGATTTCCCGGTAACTCTGTTCCACGTGGAACAGAGCCCAGTCCAGCACCTGGCGGCGGAAGCGTGGGCCACCATTGAACAGGGTCGAGGTATCGCTGCTGAGTATCTGCACCGGGAAGTAGCCGGCGAGATCGGACAGGCGCCGTACCGGCTCGCCTGCCAGACGCACATTCAAGGTCGCGCTGCCCCGTTCGATCCCCACCGGGACGCTGCGACTGGCTGCGCCGGCAATCTGTCCCACCAGCCGAAAGGCCGTCTGTCCGTAACGGATCGTCTGCTGGGCGGAATGGGTGCGAAATGAACGGACACGACCGAGGGTATAAATGGCCTCCAGCAGACTGGTCTTGCCGGAGGCGTTTTGCCCATCGATCAGATTCAGGCCATGAGAAAATTTCAGTCTGGCTGACTGGATGTTCCTGAAGTTGAGAATTTCGAGGGATTGCAGGGTGCGATACAGTTCGGCTGACTGGCCGTCCTGTGCAGACAGGGGCTGCTCGTCCGTCAATGCCTGTTCCGCTGCTATCCAGCTACAGTCGCATGGGCATGACGACGTAACGACAGTCTTCCGTGCCCGGCTGATTGATCAACGCACTGCTGTTGGCATCACTTAGGTAGATTTCGACGGTGTCAGAATCCAGCACGTTGAGAACATCCAGCACATAGGTCACATTGAACCCGACCACCAGGTTTTCACTGCCGTAGATGGCATCTATTTCCTCTACGGCTTCCTCTTGTTCTGGATTATGTGCTTGTATTTTAACGTTATTTTTTGAAATATCCAAACGAATCCCGCGGTATTTCTCGTTGGAAAGAATGGATGTCCGGGTCAGCGCCTGGCGTAACAGATCCCGATTGACGAGCAGTTGCTTGTCGGCGTTCCTGGGGATCACGCGCTGGTAGTCCGGGAAGCGCCCGTCGATCAGCTTCGAGGTAAAGCGCAGGTCGTCTGTGGTGATGCGGATGTGGTTGGAACCCAGCTCGAGCTGTACGCTGCTGTCGCTGTCCGCCAGCAGGCGGTGCAGTTCCTGCACGCCCTTGCGCGGGACGATGACCTGCTGTTCGACGCTGTCACCGACATCGACCGCCATCTGGCACATCGCCAGTCGATGGCCATCCGTGGCAACGGCACGCAATACCTTGCCGGCCGGCTCCAGCATGAGGCCGTTCAGGTAATACCTGACGTCCTGCTGCGCCATGGCGAAGGCGGTACGCTCGATCAGCGCGTGCAGTTCGTTTTGCGGCATCGAGAACTTGCGCGCACTCTTGATCTTGTCGATGACGGGAAATTCACTGGCCGGCAGCGTCGACAGCGTGAAGCGACTCTTGCCCGATCGCACCAGTGCACGTTCATTCCTGACCGAGATATCGAGTTCCGCCTCTTCCGGCAACGTGCGGCAGATATCCAGCAGCTTGCGCGCCGGCAGTGTGATGTCGCCGATCTCGGTTACCGGCGCGGCAAGCTGTGCCTGCAGTTCCACTTCCAGGTCTGTTGCGGTGAGCTTGATGCCTTTTTTGCCTGCATTCACCAGCACATTACCCAGGACAGGCAATGTTTGTCGACGCTCCACGACACCGATGACCTGCTGGAGCGGTTTCAGAAAGGCTTCTCTTTGAATCGTGAATTTCATAATTAAATATCTTTAAGTTAATACTTTACTATGTTGATTATTAGTGAACAGGACAACTGTTGATAAGCCGTTTGTTACTTTGCTTATCAGTCACCTGACGATTTGATAACTGCAGTTCCAGGCTCAGGAAGTCTTGTGGGGAGCCTGTGGAAAAAACGGGAACAAATCATGCCTGATAATTTATCCACAGTTTTTTCAGTTCATGCTGTCAGTGTTCTCAACAGGTTGTTGTAATCCTCGTTGATACGATTGTCAGCTGCACGCAATTCCTTAACCTTGCGGCAGGCGTGCAGCACCGTGGTGTGATCGCGCCCGCCAAATGCCTCACCGATCTCCGGCAGGCTGTGTGAGGTGAGTTCCTTGGCCAGCGACATGGCGATCTGGCGCGGCCGCGTGATGGTGCGACTGCGGCGTGCCGAGGACAGGTCCGCGATCCTGATCTTGTAATACTCGACGACCACCTTCTGGATATTGCTGATCGTTACCAGCTTGTCCTGCAGTGCGAGCAGGTCACGCAACGCCTCCCGGGTGAGATCCAGTGTAATGGGCTGCCCGGTGAAGCGCGCGCTGGCGACGACACGACGCAAGGCACCTTCCAGTTCACGGATGTTGGAGTGGATGCGCTTGGCGATGAAGAACGCGACCTCGGTCGGTAGCTCGATGCTGACCTGGCTGGCCTTGCTCATGAGGATCGCCACCCGTGTCTCGAGTTCGGCCGGTTCGATGGCGGCCGTCAGGCCCCAGCCGAAGCGCGACTTGAGGCGGTCCTCCAGTCCGTCGACCTCCTTCGGATAACGGTCGCAGGTCAGGATCACCTGCTGCTGACCCTCAAGCAAGGCATTGAAAGTATGAAAGAATTCTTCCTGTGAGCGTTCCTTTCTGGCAAAGAACTGGATATCGTCGATGAGCAGCGCGTCGACATTGCGATAGAATCGCTTGAACTCGTTGATGGCATTGTGCTGCAGCGCCTGCACCATGTCCTGTACGAATCGCTCGGAGTGCAGGTAGACCACACGGGCGCCCGGGCGGTTTTTCAGGATCATGTTGCCGACGGCGTGCATCAGGTGGGTCTTGCCCAGTCCGACGCCACCGTAAATGAACAGCGGATTATAGGCGCCGCCGGGATTTTCCCCGACCTGGATGGACGCGGCGCGTGCGAGCTGGTTCGACTTGCCGCCCACGAAGGTTTCGAAGGTGAATTCCGGGTTCAGGTTGCTTTTGTGCTGGACGGCGGTGGCCGGTTGCTCCGCAGGCAGCGCCGCGACCGGCGCCACGTGGGTATTCACGCTGATTTTCTTGCTGCTGCCGATATCGAGCTGCAGGCGGGTTTCGCTGCCCGGTCCGATTTCGTGCAGTGTCTGGGAGATGGTATCGAAGTGGTGCTTCCTGACCCAGTCGAGCACGAACTGGTTGGGCGCCAGCAGGCGCAGATTTTCCCCGTTTTCAATGGCATGCAGGGGGCGTATCCAGGTGTTGAATTGTTGCTCGGGCAGTTCGTGTTCAAGTCGAACCAGGCACTTTTGCCAGAGCGTAACTTCCACCTTGTTCCCCCCTTACGGTTATCCATCCGTTTACGCAGGTCGGGGAGTCTATACCTGTCGAATCAAGTTATCCACACCCCGGACCGGGTGCGCGGAACATAACGCAGTTGACATTTCAACCCGGCTGACAGTAACCTTTGCGCCCTTTCACGCCCTTGCCTGGGTGTGGCTTTTTGAAACAAGCATGACGTGACGTGCCATGAAAAGAACCTATCAGCCCAGCAACCTGAAGCGCAAGCGTACACACGGCTTCCGTGCGCGCATGAGTACCAAGAATGGCCGGCGCGTTATCAATGCCCGTCGTGCAAAGGGTCGGGCCCGGCTGTCAGTCTGACTGCGTTCCCTTGTACCCGGGATCGCGAGGTTTTTCCAGACAGCTACGACTCACCGAACCGGCCGACTACCAGCGCGTTTTCAAACACTGTCATTGCAAGGCGGTCAATCGCTGGCTGACCGTGCTGGCAACGTCGAACGCGTTTGACCATCCGCGGCTGGGACTGGCGATATCGCGCAAGGTCGCCAGGCACGCGGTGGCGCGCAACCGTATCAAGCGTGTGGTGAGAGAAAGTTTTCGGCACCGGCAGGCGGAACTCGGCGCCCTCGATATCGTGATACTGGGGCGCAATGACGTGGCCGGGCAGTCCACGAAGGCGCTTGCAACGGCAATGGAAAAGCTCTGGAAACAGTTGATTCAATCATGCGCTGGCTCATCATCAAACTGATCAGGGGTTATCAGTACCTGCTCAGCCCCTGGCTGGGGAACCACTGCCGCTTCTATCCCAGCTGTTCCAGTTATGCCCTGACCGCCATCGAGCGCTTCGGGGCGCTGCGCGGGTCCGGTCTCGCCCTGCGCCGCCTGTTGCGTTGTCATCCCTGGCATCCCGGCGGTATCGACCCGGTGCCGGACACGGAGCACCGCCACAGTCATGGATAATCAACGTCTGGTCCTGTTTGTTTCGCTTTCCTTCGTGGTGCTGCTGTTGTGGCAGGCCTGGATGAAAGACTACGGGCCTGCGCCCGAACCGGCCGCCACCGCAGAGCAGACCGTGCAGGCAGAAGCGAAAACCCCTGCCGGCGGTGACGATCTCCCCGGTGCGCACCATGAAGCGAGTGTGTCGGCCGGCACACCGTCAGAAATCGAGTTGCTGAAATCCACTCAGCAGGTGCAGGTGGAAACCGACCTGTTCAGGGTCGTCATCGATACCACGGGCGGTGACCTGCGCCAGGTGGATCTGCTCGATTACGATGCGACTACAGCACCCGGCTCCCCGCCCTTCCGCCTGATGAACGACAGCCTGCCTAACCTGTTCATCCTGCAGTCCGGCCTGCGCAGTACTTCGGGTGAAGAGCCCACCCACCATGCGCTCTACAGCGCGGCGCAGACACAGTATCGCATGGCCAAAAACGCGGACACCTTGCAGGTACCGCTGGTCTGGAAGAGCAGTGACGGCGTGGTGGTGACCAAGCGCTACACCTTTCATCGCGGCAGTTATGTCGTCGATGTCGAGCACGAGGTCGTCAACAACAGCGGCCGCGAATGGACCGGGCGGCAATACCGGCAGCTGCAACGCACCGCTGCGGCAAAGACCGGCAAGACCACCTTCATCCGTACCTATACGGGTGGCGTGATCTACAGCCCCGAAGAGAAATACGAAAAAATCACGTTCGAGGACATGCAGAAGCAGGATCTCGATCGCACCGTCACCAATGGCTGGGCCGCCATGCTGCAGCATTATTTTCTTGCTGCCCTGATTCCCGAGCGTGATGTGGCCGAGCACTACTACACCAAGGTACTCGGCGATGCGCGTTACGTCATCGGGCTGATCTCGCCGCAACGCAATGTTGCCGCCGGCGACACGAGCGTATTCGGCACGCGCCTGTTTATCGGCCCGAAGCTGCAGGATGAAATGAAGGAGGTCGTCACCGGCCTGGAGCTGACGGTTGACTATGGCCGGCTGACGGTACTGGCACAGCCGCTGTTCTGGCTGTTGAAGCATATTCACGGCCTGATCGGCAACTGGGGCTGGGCCATCGTGCTGCTCACGCTGCTGATCAAACTCGCGTTCTACAAGCTTTCAGAGACCAGCTATCGCTCGATGGCCAATATGCGCAGACTGGCGCCGCGCCTGAAGTCGCTCAAGGAGCGCTACGGCGATGACCGGCAGAAGCTCAATCAGGCGATGATGGAGCTGTACAAGAAAGAGAAGATCAACCCGCTCGGCGGTTGTTTACCGATCGTGGTACAGATCCCGGTATTCATATCGCTGTACTGGGTGTTGCTGGAGGCTGTCGAGCTGCGCCAGGCGCCGTTCATGCTGTGGATCACCGACATGTCCTCACCGGACCCGTACTACATCCTGCCATTGCTTATGGGCGTGACCATGCTCATTCAGCAGAAGCTCAACCCGGCGCCCATGGACCCGATCCAGGCCAAGGTCATGATGGTACTGCCGGTCGTATTCACGGTGTTTTTCGCCTTCTTCCCTTCCGGCCTGGTGCTGTACTGGGTGGTCAACAATACCCTGTCCATCGCCCAGCAATGGACCATCACCAAACGCATCGAGCGCGGCGGTAAATAACCCGCGGCCGCCTGACCGGCAGAACATCATCGCGATGCCCCGTGCCGCGCCGGATACCATAGCCGCCATCGCCACGCCACCCGGCCAGGGTGGCGTCGGCATTGTGCGCCTGTCCGGGCCGGATGTGCCCGACATCACCCGCCGCCTGATCGGCGAACTGCCGCCTCCGCGCCACGCCGTGCTGCGTGATTTCCTGGACGCCGGTGGCGCGCTGATCGACACGGGGCTGGTGCTGTATTTCGCGGCACCGGCCTCCTTCACCGGCGAGCATGTGCTGGAACTGCATGCCCACGGCGGTCCGGTGGTGCTCGACCTGCTGCTGGCCCGGGTGCTGGCGCTTGGCACGCGCGCGGCGCGCGCCGGTGAATTTTCCGAGCGTGCCTTCCTCAACAACAAGCTCGATCTTGCCCAGGCCGAGGCGATCGCGGACCTGATCGGCAGCGGCACCGCGCAGGCCGCGCGCGCCGCTGTGCGTTCCATGCAGGGCGAGTTTTCCCGGCAGGTGCATGAACTGACCGCACAGCTGACGCGCCTGCGCATGTATGTCGAGGCGGCCATCGATTTTCCGGAAGAGGAAATCGATTTCCTGTCGGACCACGGCCTGCTGCAGGGGCTGCGGGAACTGCGTGAGAGTTTCCGCGAACTGCTGGCCCGCGCCAGCCAGGGCCGGTTGCTGCGCGACGGCATGACGCTGGTCATCGCGGGTCGCCCGAACGCCGGCAAGTCCAGCCTGCTGAACGCCCTGTCGGGGCGCGAGTCCGCCATCGTGACCGGTATACCGGGCACCACGCGCGACGTGTTGCGCGAGCAGATCCAGCTCGACGGCATGCCGCTGCACATCATCGACACCGCAGGCCTGCACGACAGCGAACACCCGGTTGAACAGGCCGGCATGCGGCGTGCCCGGCAGGCCATGGCACAGGCCGACCGCGTGCTGCTGATCATCGATGACCAGGCGGGCTTCAACGCCGCCGATGCCGCCATTCTCGACAGCCTGCCGACCGGCGTGCCGCATACCTGCATCTACAACAAGGTGGACCTGAGTGGCCGGCCGCCCGGCCCCGTCGTGGTGGACGGTCAGCCGGCCATTGCCCTGTCCGTACAAACCGGTGCGGGTATGGACGCCTTGCGTGCCCATCTCAGGCAGGTCGCCGGTTTTGCCGGTCCGTGCGAGGGCGAGTTCAGCGCACGCCGCCGGCACCTCGACGCCCTGGAGCGCGCGCACGCACATGTCCTGGAAGGTGTGCAGCAACTGGAAGCGGCGCGCGCCGGCGAGCTGCTCGCCGAAGAGCTGCGTGCGGCACAGCAGGCACTGGGCGAGATCACCGGCGAGGTCAGCAACGATGACCTGCTGGGTATGATCTTCAGCAGTTTCTGCATCGGCAAGTGACGATGCCGGGCCACCGGGCCGGAGTTATTGTCCCGTAAAGAATAAAAATAGAGCCGGCACGAAATATCTGGTTGACCGTTATTCGTGCATGTCGTAGAGTCCGCCTGTTTTTGTGTATTTCTGAATCAATGACTAATTTTATACAGTCATATAAATAATACAAGCTACTGATTTAAATATATAACTGCCCAGGCAAGCAGGTAATAAAGGACCGATATGTGGACTCTAAGCGGCAATTTTCCAGTTTCCGGGTTATTTCCCCAGATAAATAAAGTGTTTTATCCGGCTTTATTCTTTTCCTGGTGGCAGTAACACTATTTAACATTTAAACAGAGAGTTACGGATTTCATGATTGATAAAACATTGGAGATCGCTCTAAATTATGAATGAAGCAAGGCGTCCCTCACTGCGTGAGCGCAAGTTTGCCCGGAC
>Ga0210097_1000387_pt1 | contig 15875 bp, 16 predicted proteins | sample Joice_CattailNLA_2_FD_185521 | JGI IMG/M metagenome (GOLD analysis project Ga0210097, IMG submission 185521) | Wetland microbial communities from San Francisco Bay, California, USA, that impact long-term carbon sequestration - Joice_CattailNLA_D2... | ecosystem: Environmental > Aquatic > Marine...
CCAGACCGACTCCGGTGCTGTAATGGTGTCAGGAGGAACGGTTACACCACCACCGGCACCGACTGCTCTTGCCGATATTGTCGATGACCAAACTTATCTGGTGTGCATGGGCTATTAATTCCTCACCCGGTGCAACCCAAGCCAGATGTGGAAGGTATTTTCCGACTGAGTTATGTCCACTCTTAAGTTAACGACACAGGCGCTTACCGAACTGCAATTATCAATCGCTTATAAACTGTGGTTTTATATTTCTATGATGCAGTAGTTTGGTAAGTGCGACTTGAGGAGAAAATATATTATGGCCATCGATAATTTCCAAAAGTTTAGTGCCCCTGCCGCAACACTGTGGGAGTCCATTCCAAATCATACCCGGCAATTGCTTCTTTCCAGCGTATGGTGTGGGCGGTGTCGTCATGATGTAACGATCACAAATTTTACCGGGGCTGTTAAATCCGGGAATTTGTTGCTGGTCGGATTGTGTTCTGATTGCCACGGGGATATCGCACGAGAAATCGAAATGGCCCGAGTGTCCGCATCCGGGACATAGCGGACACGAGGTTTACATAATATCCCGCTATTGAAGTTATACCCTGTACTATCAATACATGCGGTGCCGGAACAGCCAGCCGGCGATGCTGAACGCGGCGATACCGATCAGCGCCATCGGCCAGAACTGCGGGATCAGCAGATGGAACGGCATGTCCTCGAGGAACACGCCGCGCAGCACCACCAGGAAATAGCGCATCGGATCGAGGAGCGTGATGTCCTGCACAAGTTGCGGCATGTTGCGGATCGGCGTCGCGAAACCGGACAAGATGATGGCCGGCACCAGGAACATGAACGCGCCCAGCAGCCCCTGTTGCTGGGTCGCGGCAAATGACGAGATCATCAGCCCGACGCCGACGCCGGACAACAGGAACAGCGCGATACCGGTATACAGCGTGAACAGGCTGCCGAGCAGCGGTACCTTGAACCAGAACACCGCCGCAAGGATGATCACGCTTGCCTCACCCACGCCGATGATGAAACCCGGCAAGGTTTTGCCGAGCAGGATCTCCACTGGCCGCAGCGGCGTGACCAGCAACTGGTCGAAGGTTCCCTGCTCGCGTTCGCGCGCGACCGACATTGCGGTGACCAGCATGGTCACCAGCAGGGTGATGATGCCGACGATGCCGGGCAGAAAGAACCAGCGGCTTTCCAGATTGGGATTGAACCACGCACGCGTCACGATCTGCGCGGGCGGCTGACTTCCGCCATGCTGCAGTATCCATTCACGATTAAAGCGCTCGACGATGTCGCGAACGTCGTTGACTACCAACATCGCGGTGTTGGAGTTGCGCCCGTCGACGATGACCTGCAGCGCGCCGCTGCGCCCGGCCTGCATCGCCGCGCTGAAATCCGCCGCGAAGTGCACCACCATCAGCACCCGCTTGCTGTCGACCAGCGGCGCGATTTCTTTGTTGCTGGTGACTTGCACCACGCGTGTGAAGGCGGGTGAACCATCGAATGCTGCTGCCAGTTCGCGCGACACCGCACCGCGGTCTTCGTTGTAAAGTGCATATGGCACGTTCTTCAAGTCGAAGGTCGCGGCATAGCCGAAGATGATCATCTGGATCAGCGGCGGCCCGACCAGCACGATGCGGCTGCGCTTGTCCTTCATCAGCGCGAGGAATTCCTTGATCACGAGTGTGAGTATGCGCGCCAGCATCATTACTCCAATCGCTTGCGCGATTTCTTCCAGGTCACACCGAGAAAGATCGTCGCCAGCACCAGCAGTCCGAACGCATTGGGCAGGATCACGCTCCACACATCGCCGGCAAGGAACACGGTCTGCAGGATCGCAACGTAATAGCGCGCCGCGACGATGTGGGTGATCCACTGCACGACCTGCGGCATGCTGCCGATGTCGAAGATGAAACCCGATAGCAAAAAGGCAGGAAGGAAGGTGGCAACCAGCGCGAGTTGTCCGGCGACGAACTGGCTGCGCGCAATGGTGGAGATGAACAGGCCCATGCCCAGCGCAGTGACCAGGAACAGCGCCGAGGTGGCAACCAGTACCCACAGCGAACCGCGCAACGGCACGTCGAACAGGAACAGCGCCATACTGACCGACAGCGCCAACCCGCCCATGCCGAGCACGAAATACGGGAACAGCTTGCCGACGATCACTTCGCGCATCGACAGCGGCGTGACCATCAGCGCTTCCATCGTTCCGCGCTCCCACTCGCGCGCCATCACCATCGCAGTCAGCAGCGCACCGATCAGCGTCATGATCATCGCCACCAGTCCCGGCACCAGGAAATTGCGGCTGCGCAGTTCGCTGTTGAACCACACGCGCTGCTCCATCTGCACCGGCGCCTCGAACTTTTGCCCGCGCTGCTGCGCGTAGCGTTCCAGCCATTTGCCCCACGCGCCCTGCACATAACCGGAGACAATGCGCGCGGTGTTGGCGTCAACGCCATTGACGATCAGTTGGATCGGCGCACCCTCCTGATCGCGCAGGCGCTTCGCGAAATCGCGCCGCAGCACCACGACGGCATTCACGTCGCCCGCCAGCATCGCCTGCTCCGCGCTGTGCGTGTCGGGATAAATGGCGGGATTGAAATAGCGCGACTGGTGGAAGGCAGAGGCGAAATCGCTGGTATCCGCGCCGGGCTGTTCAATCACGATCGCCAGCGGCACGTGCTCGGAATCCAGCGACACGCCATAGCCGAACAGCAGCAACAGGAACATCGGCATCAGGAAGGCGATCGCAATGCTGCTCGGGTCGCGCACGATCTGAAAAAACTCTTTCCTTACCAGTCCTCGCAATCTCATATAACTACTCATGCCGGCACCTCCGCTTCGCGTACCGTGTTCATGCGGCACCTCCGACACGTTACTGGCGCAGCCTGCCGATTGCGGGAGGAGGTGCCAGGCGGCATTGCCCGCACCGCCGCTTCGCGCACCGTGTTCATGCCGCCGCTCCCTCATGCTCATGCGCGCGGATCAGTTCAACGAAGGCATCTTCCATGGTTGGCTGTGGAAATTTTTCCGAACGTGCCTGCTGTTTGATGTCGGAAGGCGTGCCCAAAGTCAATATCTCGCCCGCCGCCATGATCGCGATGCGGTCGCAGTATTCCGCCTCTTCCATGAAGTGTGTGGTGACCATCACCGTGACGCCCTGCGCTGCGAGTCCGTTGATGCGCGCCCAAAACTCGCGCCGCGCCAGTGGATCGACACCCGAGGTTGGTTCGTCGAGGAACAGGATCTGTGGTTCGTGCATCAGCGCACAAGCCAATGCCAGGCGCTGTTTGTAGCCGAGCGACAGGTCACCGCTGGTGAAGTCGGCGATGCCGCCAAGCCCGAATTCGTCCATTGCCCACTGGATGCGCGCATTGCCCCGATTGCCCTTCAAGCCGTAAACGCCACTGAAAAAACGCAGGTTCTCCGCGACGCTAAGGTTGCCGTACAACGAAAATTTCTGTGACATGTAGCCGATGCGTTCACGTGCTGCCGCTGCCGCATGGCGCAGGTCCGCGCCGGCGACGTTGAGCGTGCCACCGCTCGGCGGCAGCAGGCCGCACAGCATGCGGAAAGTGGTGGACTTGCCCGCGCCGTTTGCGCCGAGCAGGCCGAAAACTTCGCCCTGCCGAACCGCGAAACTAATGTTGTTGACTGCATAGAAATCGCCGAAGCGGCGCTTCAGCTCATGTACTTCGATCACGGTGCCGCCGTTGGCGGTTTGCGCAACTTTCATGTCGCCTGCGACCTGCGCGACCTCCGCCACGCCCGTCTTCTGTTTCAGCAAGGCAATGAAGCAATCCTCGAAACGAGGCGCAACCTGCACGACCTGCGCCTCTGCCACCACCGGCGGCGTGGCATCCTGCATCACCGCGCGCACACGGTCACCAAGGATCAGCGCATCGATCACGCCGGATGTTTGCGCCACGCGCGATTGCAGGTCGCGTTTGTCGATGTCTTTCGAAGAGATTTCGTAGCTGTGGCCGCGCATGGTTTCGCGCAGTTCTGACGGTGCGCCCTGTGCCAATACCTTGCCCTCATGCAGCAGGATCACATCGTCGCAGCGTTCGGCTTCGTCGAGATAGGCGGTGCTGAGCAATACGCTGGTACCCTGATCACGCACCAGCCGGTACACGATGTCCCACAGTTCGCGGCGCGACAGCGGATCGACGCCGACGGTCGGCTCATCGAGCAGCAGCAATTGCGGCTGTCGAACCAGCGCACAGGCGAGGCCGAGCTTCTGTTTCATGCCGCCGGAAAGCTTGCCCGCGAGACGCTGCATGAACGGCGCCAGTCCGGCCATGTGCATCAGTTCGTCGTAGCGCGCCGGGCGCGCCGCTTCGTGCACGCCCTGCAGGTCGGCATAGAGATCGAGGTTCTCCTGCACGCTCAGGTCTTCGTACAGGCCGAAGCGTTGCGGCATGTAGCCGATCAATCTTTGCACCTGCAGCGATTGCGTCGCCGCATCGAGTCCGAGCACGTCGAGCCTGCCGCCGTCCGCCACGAGCAACCCGGCGGCCAGCCGCATCAATGTGGTCTTGCCGGCGGCATCCGGACCGACCAGCCCGGTGACCACGCCGTGACGCACACTGAAACTGACGTCCTCCAGCGCCTTGATGACGCGCCCGCCGGCATGGAAGGTTTTGCTGACTCGATGGACATCCAGTGCCGTCCCGTTCGCGGCCATGTTCCTAAGTACCTTAGGAATGGTTGCAGCGCGCGTCATCCGCGAGCGGCGGCTGTGTGGTGTCGATATTGACGGTGGCGGGCATGCCGAGGCGCAGCTCGCCCTGCGCATCGCACACGAACACGCGCACCTGATAGACCAGACTGCTGCGCACCTCGGTCGTTTCCACTGACTTCGGCGTGAATTCGGCTGTGGGCGAGATATAGCCGACCCAGCCGAGATAGCGCTTGTCCGGATAGCTGTCACTCGCCACTTCCGCGCGCATGCCCGGTTTCAGTTTGCCCAGGTCGGTCTCCTGCACATAGGCGCGCACCCAGACCGGATCGGTGAGCGCCAGCGTATAGACCGGGCGCTGCGGCGAAGCCATGTCGCCGGGTTCGAGTATGCGTTCCTGGACAATGCCGCTTTCCGGCGCATAGAGGGAAGCATCGGCCAGCGCCTTGCGAGCAACTTCCAGCGCGGCACGCAATGCCTGTAGCGCCGCCTGCGCCGCATTGGACTTCGCGCGCGCATCATCCTCCTGCTGGGTCGAGATGAAGTGCTGTTCCGCCAGTTCCTTCGCACGCCTGTAATTGCTCGCGGCATTGTCGGCAGTGATGCTTGCCACTTTCACCTCGGCCTGTGCCTTGTTTACCTGCTCCTGTCGGTAACTTTCATCCAGCGTCGCGAGCAGCTGCCCCTTCTTGACCGGTTCCCCTTCCCTGACCTGCATCGTGGCGATCCGGTCCGAACCGTTGAACGCCAGCTGTACCTGCCGGATGTCGACGTTGCCATACAAGGTCAGCTTGTTGTTGCCGGATTCGCCGTGATTGCCGAACTGCCAGAACGCGGCGCCCGACGCGGCCAGCACGACAGCAATGATCAGTATCAGGATGATTTTTCTTGGCATGATGTTTGATCTTCACTTCATGCCGGCATTGTACTCTCCCGGTATGGAAATTTGATATTTGCAAATTTCCAGCGAGAGGTTCAACATAACTCGCGTGATGCCGTTACCGGATGGTGTGGTATTGGGGATATTGATTCGCCATGCATGAAATGTCGATCGCCGAGAGCGTGTTGCAGATCATTGAAGACACCGCACGAACGGAGGGATACGCCAAAGTTAAGGCGGTGTGGCTCGAGATCGGCCAGCTGGCCGGCGTCGAAAAGGAGTCGCTGCGATTCTGTTTCGACGCGGTTACCCGCGACAGCATTGCCGAAGATGCGCGGCTGGAGATCATCGAGACCGCCGGGCAGGGTTGGTGCATGGAGTGCGCTCGTAATGTTGCGGTTACTGCCCGTTACGAGCCCTGCCCGATTTGCGGCAGCTTTCAGATCGAGATGACCGGCGGCGAAGAGATGCGAATTAAAGAGCTGGAGGTGGAATGATGTGCATGACGTGCGGATGCGGAAAGGGCGAGACACTGATCGGTGGTCATGCGCTCGCGCGTAAACAAAATGCCGGCGGGAAGATGCGCTATAAGCCTCATGAGGAAAACGCAGCGCATTCGCATTCTCACGAACACATGCTTTCGCCCGATACCATCGACTATGGGACGGGAGCGGCAGGCACGCACGCGCCGGGCATGAGCCAGTCGCGCATGGTCAAGATCGAGCGCGACATACTCGCGAAGAACAACGACTATGCCGGCCAGAACCGCCGCTATTTTTCCGAACACGGGATCTTTGCGCTCAACCTGGTATCCAGTCCAGGCTCAGGCAAGACCACGCTGCTGGTGAAGACCATCACTGCGTTGAATGGATCGCTGCCGCTCGCGGTCATCGAGGGCGACCAGCAAACCGACAACGATGCCGCGCGTATCCGTGCAGCAGGTGCACCCGCGCTGCAGATCAATACCGGCAAGGGCTGCCATCTGGATGCGCATATGGTGGGACAGGCGGTGCAACGGCTCGGCCTGAAAGAAGATAGCCTGTTGTTGATCGAGAACGTCGGCAACCTCGTGTGCCCTTCGGGTTTCGATCTGGGCGAAGCGCACAAGGTAGTGATCTTCTCGGTGACCGAGGGCGAGGACAAGCCGCTTAAATATCCCGACATGTTCCGCGCTGCCGACTTGATGCTGCTCAGCAAATGCGATCTGTTGCCCTATCTTGATTTCGATGCCGAGCTCGCCGTCGCGAACGCGCGCCGCGTCAATCCGGACATACAGGTGATCCGCATATCGGCCAGCAGCGGTGCAGGCATGGCGGAATGGCTGGGATGGATCAATGCCGGTAGCCACGCCGCTGTTGCAGCGTAATGACTGATATCTTGGACTCGATACTTGCTGCTATTCAGATTTTGACAGCTTGGCCAGTGACTTTTCCGTAAACGCTTTAATGAGGTCTATCGGCACCGGAAACACAACGGTCGAGTTGTTGTTCGCGCCGATCACCGTCAGCGTTTCCAGATAACGGAGCTGTATCGCCTGTGGTTCCTGTGCCAGCACTTGGGCTGCCTGCAGCAGTTTTTCCGATGCCTGCAGCTCGCCCTCGGCATGGATCACTTTGGCGCGCCGCTCCCGCTCCGCTTCCGCCTGACGGGCGATCGCACGCACCATGGTCTCGTCGATATCCACATGCTTGATCTCCACATTGGAGACCTTGATGCCCCATGCATCCGTTTGCGTATCGAGCGCCTTCTGGATGTCGATGTTGAGCCGCTCGCGCTCGGCGAGCATTTCATCCAACTCGTGTTTGCCCAGCACCGAACGCAATGTGGTCTGCGCCAACTGGCTGGTTGCGTTAAGGTAGTTCTCCACCTGGATGATCGCTTTCTCCGGGTCGACCACGCGGAAATACACCACCGCGTTGACCTTCACCGAAACATTGTCCCGGGAGATCACATCCTGGCTAGGTACATCCATGACCACCGTGCGCAGGCCGACCTTGACCATCTGCTGTATGCCGGGAATGATCAGCACCAGCCCCGGTCCTTTCACTTTCCAGAACCGACCGAGCGTGAACACCACGCCGCGATCGTACTCGCGCAATATGCGTATGCTGGCAAACGCCAGCAAGATGAGCGCGATCAAAAATGTACCGACACTAAAATTGAAAGGCATATCGTTCTCCTTGATTCTGATTTTTAACAGTCACGGAACTACTCCTGGTTTGAACTTTCCGGTTCCACATCGAAGATCAGGCCGTCCATGCGCACGACCCTGACCTTTTGTCCTTGGACCAGCGGCTGTTTGCTTCTGATGCGCCAGGTTTCGCCATGCACCCGCGCCCAGCCATCCTTGCCGTCGAAATCTTCCAGCACCTCTCCGCTGCTGCCGATCAATTCCTCGCTGCCGCTCACCACGGGACGCCGCCATGATTTCAGCGCCATGCCGGAAACGAAGAAGATGAACAAGGCGCTGGCGAGCGCAACCGGGATGATGACGCTCCAGGGAATCCCGTAGCCCATAACGTTGGTATCGATCAGCATCACCGAACCGATCAGGAAGGCGATGATACCGCCGATGCCGAGCACCCCGAAGCTGGGAATGAATGCCTCGGCGGTCATGAAAGCGAGACCCACAATGATGAGTCCCAGTCCGGCATAGTTCACCGGCAACATCTGGAACGCGAACAAAGCGAGCAGCAGCGAGATCGCACCTACCACACCCGGCAATACGAATCCCGGATTGGAAAATTCGAAGAAAAGTCCGAAGATGCCTGCCAGCATCAGAAGGTACGCGATACTCGGGTCGGCGATCACCGACAACAGGCGGTTGCGCCAATCCGCTTCCACGGTGACCGTGCGTGCTCCGGTCAGATCCAGTTTTTGTTGCTGGCCCAGCACATCCACTATCCGCCTGTCGAGTTTCTGGAGCAGATCGGGTACATCACGCGCGATCACATCGATGACCTTGAGTTTCAATGCCTCCTCCGCGGACAGGCTCACTGCCTCGCGCACTGCCTGCTCCGCCCATGTGATATTGCGGCCGCGCATCTGCGCCAGACCGCGGATATACGCGGCGGCATCATTGATCTGCTTGTGTTCCAATGCCGAGCCGGAAGGAATTGTTGTACTTCCGTCGCCCTTGCCTTTTCCCTTACCACCGTCCTTCTTGTCCTTCCCGCCTTGTTCGGGTTGATTGCCCGATCCGGGCTGGCCGCCGATGCCGCCGATGCCGATATTGATTGGCGTGGCTGCTCCCAGGTTGGTGGCCGGCGCCATCGCCGCGATGTGGCTGGCGTAGAGGATATAGGTACCCGCACTCGCTGCACGCGCACCCTCGGGCGCGACGAAGGCGGCAACGGGAACCGGCGAAGCAATGATCTGCTTGATGATCTGGCGCATGGCTGTGTCCAAACCGCCCGGCGTGTCCATCTTCAACACGACCAATCGGGCGTGTTCATCGGCGGCATCTTTCAAGCCATGCACCACGTAGTCCGCTGTCCCGGGACTGATCGCCCCATCCACGTTCAGCACGACCACCAAGGGCTCGGACGCAGCCGCACGGCACAGCCCGGCAAGCAACAACATGCCGAACAATAATGTGCGCATGGCGGAACGTCGATTCATAATTGCAACTATAGGCGTTTTTATCCTGTCTGCAACAAATATTGGATGCCGAACTTGCTGATTCGTTCAAGACATGAGCGCGACGCTCTTCACTTGCGCGAACACATCCTTTCCGACGGTGAGGCCGAGATGGTCGCGCGAACGGCGCGTGATGCGTGACAGCAGCATGTGCGTATCGCCCACCTTCATGCGCACGATCACCTTGTCCGGCCCTTCGTCGCGGATCTCTTCGATGCGTGCATTCAGGATATTGTTGATGCTGGAACCTTGCGGCTGCTGTATGGCTATGCTGACGTCGCGCGCCAGCACGCGGGCCCTGACCCTGCGGCTGGACGACTGGTCGACTTTCCCGACCCACAGACAGCCCCCGGGAAAATCCAGTCGCGTAAGGTGATAGGTTTCATCGTGATGCGCCACCGCCGCCTCGATCACCGCGCCGGCATCGTCGAAATGCCCGGTCGGCAGATCGAGCCGCGCCAGCGTCTCCATCAATGCACCGCTGGCGATGACGCGGCCCTGTTCCAGCAGCACCAGATGATCGGCCAGCCGCGCCACTTCGTCGAGCGAATGGCTGACGTAAAGCACCGGGATTTTCAGTTCGCGATGCAACCGTTCCAGATACGGCAGGATGTCCTGTTTGCTCGCGCTGTCGAGCGCGGCAAGCGGCTCGTCCATCAGCAGGATGCGCGGGCTGGTAAGCAACGCGCGGCCGATCGCAATACGCTGGCGTTCGCCGCCGGAAAGTTTCGCCGTATCGCCGCGGCCGATCAGGCGCTCCAGTCCAAGCCATTCCACAACTTGTTCCAGATCCACCTTGCGTTCTGCTGATGCGACGCGCTTCAATCCGTATTCCAGATTGGCGCGCACCGACAGGTGGGAGAACAGGCTGGCCTCCTGGAACACATAGCCCAGCGGCCGTTTATGCGTTGCGACGAATCGCGTCTCGTCCTGCCACACCTCGCCATCCACGTGCAGCGAACCCGCGGCGCGTTCCAGGCCGGCAATGCAGCGCAACAGCGTGGTCTTGCCGGAACCGGATGGGCCGAACAAAGCGGTCACCCCGGCAGAAGGTGCTCCGAAGGCAGCATCCAGCGCGAAGCTGTCCAGTCGCAGTTTGAAGTCGGCGCGTATGCCATTACTATCCATCCGGGCCAACTGGATTTGGGTCATCGCACCACCTGAGATATCTTCCCGCCGGAGAGGTACAGGCCGACCAGCACAATAAACGAGAACAACACCATGCCGCCGGCGAGCCAGTGCGCCGCGCCGTACTCCATCGCCTCGACATGGTTGTAGATCGCGACCGAAAGTACCCGCGTCTCGCCGGGAATGTTGCCGCCCAGCATCAGCACCACGCCGAATTCGCCGACCGTGTGCGCGAACGCTAGGATGATCGCGGCCAGAAAACCCGACCGCGACAGCGGCAGGGCCACGCTGACGAACCGGTCCCATCCGCTGGCGCGCAAGGTGGCCGCGACTTCCAGCGGGCGCGTGCCCATCGCTTCGAATGCGCTGCGGATTGGCAATACCGCGAACGGCAGCGAGAACAGCACCGAGCCGACCACCAGGCCGGCGAAGGTGAACGGCAAAGTACCGAGATGAAGCGCATTGGTCAGTGCACCCACTATGCCCTGCGGTCCCATCAGCAACAAAAGATAAAAGCCCAGCACCGTGGGCGGCAGCACCAGCGGCAGCGCGATCAATGCCGCCACAATGCCCCGGTACCACTTGCTGCTGTACGCCAGCCACCAGGACAACGGCGTGCCGATCAGTAGCAGCAGGAAGGAGGTGACACTCGCCAGCTTGAGCGTCAGCCACACAGCCTGCAGGTCGTTCGGATCTATTGTATGCATTTGGGCATGTGCATCGATTTTCAAATCAGGGCAATTCGTATCCGTAACTGCGCATCACCGCCGCCGCTTTTTCGCTCCCCAGAAAAGCAAGGAAAGCCCGCGCCGCATCATTGTCCTTCGCGACGGTCAGCAGCTCCGCGCTTTGCCGGATCGGATTGTACAGGTGCGCAGGCACGATCCAATACGAACCTTCGGACACCTTGCCGTCGCGCATGATCTGCGACAGCGCGACAAAAGCCAGTTCGGAATTTCCGGTCGCCGCGAACTGCCAGGCCTGTGTGATGTTTTCGCCTATCACCAATTTGCTTTTCACGATGTGCCATAACTTCAATGCATCCAGCATCTGCTTTGCCGCCTGCCCGTAAGGCGCCAGCTTGGGATCTGCGATGCCCAGTTTCTTGTAGCGGCCATTGCGCAATACCACGCCATGCGCATCCACATAGCCGGGCTGCGCGCTCCACAGCACCAGCTGGCCCAGCGCATATACGAAACGCGAGCCGGTTACCGCCAGACCCTCATATTCCAGACGCTGCGGCGTTGCGGTATCTGCCGCGATGAATACATCGAACGGCGCGCCTTCCCTGATCTGCGCATAGAATATTCCGGTCGAACCGAAACTGAGCTTCACGTTGTGTCCACTTTCCTTCCGGAATAGCACGGCGATCTGCCGCATCGGCGCGGAGAAATTCGATGCGACCGCGGCGCTCACCTCGCCCGCACAAACCGGCAAACTCATCAGGCCGGACAACACCACAACAGCTGCAACACGGGCGCTCAATCTGGAAATGCACATCATTGATATCCTCGCGAAATGAGCGCCATGATATCAAGCAAGAAAGGGAAGGACTGGAATATTATGGTTACTGTTTGGATTTCTTGCCGCGTTTCTTTTTCTTCTTGTCGGATTTTTTCGCTTTCTTCTTCCCGTCCCAGTTCTTGAATTTCTTTTTGCAGTATTCCAGCAATGAATCATAGTTGGGGAAGTACAGTTCAAATCCGTCCGCCAAAGGCGCATCGAATTCGCAATAGTCGTTGCTGTGTTTGCGGCAGGTGTATGGCCGGCTTTCGTAAATGCCGCAGCGTCCACCCGGTTGCAGGTGCGCGCATCTTCCTTCGACCAGCAGGTTCCAGCTGTCCTTATCCTTGTATATCTTTACGTGCTCGTGTGAAACTTGCCAAAGCAGGTGCGAGTAGTCTTTTTTTGTATGCGGGGTATCGACTTCCTGCGTGATATAGGTACAACACATTGATCCTTTGCAGAAGGAACATTTGTTTTCAGGGGTGATTTTATGTTTGTCGTATTCGACGGGAAGCGTTTGCAAAGTCATGTTGCGTCGTGCTGAAATGTTTCGGGTCTATATGGTCCGTCAGGCAAGCCAGACTGGCATGTATGATCCAGCCGGCTCAATAGAGCGGATTTAAGAAAATTTCGAGGGCGGGCATTTCAAAATGAAATCTTTGCTCCAGATTGATTGTTAAGGGCAACGCATTCGCGTTGATCAGATTCTAATTATCACCAAAAACGAATACAAGTGTAATATTTTATAAGTGAGCTTATTGCGCACCGAAGGTATTGTTCATGGATACCAAACCCGTAAGAAGGCGGCTGATCAGATCATACTCATTAACGAGCGCGGATCGTTCGTTCATGCATGATCGGCCGGCTGCAATGGTTTAGCCGGCTGGCATGGCTATGCCGCTTTGGATGCCGAGACCTTGACCTCGAGGAACACCAGGCCATGCGCGACACGCACCTCGCGGCGATGCGCACAGCCTTGATTGGGAGCGACTGCAATGCCGGTTTCCAGGTCGATCACCCAGTTGTGCAGCGGGCAGGTGACGCGGCTGCCGTGCACGATGCCCTGAGACAGCGGTCCGCCCTGGTGCGGACATTTGTTATTTAGCGCGAACACCTTGTCGTCGACGGTGCGGAACAGCGCGATCTCGCCAGACGGCGTTTGCACCACCCGTGAACCCTGGCGCGGGATGTCTTCGATATGTCCGATTTGTTGCCAGTCCATTGTTTACACCTCCTTATCGCATAATAAATCACGTGCACTAAACCAACACTCCCTGTAGGAACCGGCCCTGCGAGTGTTGCCCGCGAACAATAAAACGATTGCGGGCGTGGCATGTGCCGGAATGACAAGGTTTTGGCCTTGCTGACATCCGGTGTTCACGCCTCGAAATTCGATTTTTTCGACGAGATGCAGATCTCCGCACCCGGTTCTATCGTGTCGAACAACCTCGCCTCCCTCCCGTTCACCGTGCACATCAAGTGGCTGTCATCGAGCTCATCCACCCACCGGTCGCCGCGCTTGTACAGGCTGCACAACAACTGCCCGAGCGTATAAGACCCAGTTGGAATAACCATGCGTTCCGAAGTCAGCCTCAAAAATTCACTGGTCCGGCCAAGGTACAAGATCGCAACTTCATGCCTGCTCACGAGGGCAGCAGTGTGGGACTGGAAAAATGCTTTATTCACCCGGCCAGGCAGATTGGGTAACAAAAAATTCGCGAAGCGATTTGTTTGCCTCCTCGCCTGCGGGCGGGAGAGGATTGAGGAGAGGGGAACGAACATGGTGAGTTTCAATGCCATGTTCGTTAGACCTTTGCCAACAAAGACACTCAAGCGCTGTGCCATACCACGCACACCGGTGATGAACACATCATGGGTTTCGACAAAGCCGGGATAGCGGCCTGAACTGAATTCTTGCATGGGTTACCTCACGTTTATGTTACGTACGTAAGGTTTAGCAATAGCTATGCCATCCGCGCAGCCACGCAGAATCAGTTAGTTAGAATTTGACTTCAACACAGCAGGGAGCATTTGTGGTGCATGAACCAAAGTTTGGCGCAAGGTGTGGTGCGGCGCGTGGTGCGGCGCGTGGTGCCGTAATTTATCTATCGCGGGTGAAGTATTGCGAGAGTGATCACTTTATATTGCAGGCAAACTACCCTACAGCGCGCAAGTCGCAAGGACCAGAACCAAGGCCACACAAAACAAATGAAGTACCAGTCCCTGCTGGATGACGAGCGGGAGATCCCCGCCTGGATCGATGAAGTCATCCGGAAGGCCGTGCATCCGAATCCATACAAGCGCTACGAAGAATTATCCGAGCTTCTGTACGACCTGCGTCATCCGAACAAAGCCTTCCTCAACAAGACCCGCCCGCCGTTGATGGAACGCAATCCGGTGCTGTTCTGGAAAAGCGTTTCATTTATCTTGGCGCTTACCATTGCAATATTATTGAGCAAGTGAAGTGTCTTCAATTGCATTGCGATGCTGGTCCATTAATTAGGAGAGCGCTGGGCAGTCCGGTATTCGGCCAAAGCTGACATTAGAACGGGTGGGTGCTTTGTCCGCTGTGTGCCCAAACCCGCCGTGGACTTTCTCAACTCGGCGCCCAAAACCAGATGTTTGCCAAGTTCCGTTAATGACACAAGGCAGAGGTTCACTAGATAGTTTTTTAAATAGTGTAGCCATAAATAATATATGAGCAAATCAAATATATATGCAAATTACTTAGTTGAAATATCCGCTGCAGATGCACAATAATAGAGCTTCGCTATGCATGACATTTTCAGCACCAGAAGCTGTCTGAACAGTTCCCAATTATTAACCACCCTTCCAGCATTGTGCGGAATCGATTGCATGCTGAGTTAGATGGTTCTACCAAATCACTGTAGCGGTATTCATAGACACCAAGACGTATTGTTGGAGCGGTCACGCTAAATAATAAAAAGGGGGTAATTATGTTTGCAAAATCTAATGTTAAAAATATCTGCTACGCGCTCAGCGTTGTGATTACCGTTATATTTCTTGCAGGTTGTGCCGACTTAACAGTAAAAAACGTTACATGGAACGATACGCTCAAACAGGGCCATGCTGTTGTTAAAAATATCGGGAGCGCTGCGGCTACTCATGATTTCCGGGTTTATTTCAATGCAGACGATACAATCTCACAGAATCACATACCTCAGATTTCGAAAACTGTAAGCGCGCCATTTCTTCCGGGGCAGTCAATCTCATATGATGTTGACTTTATGCCATTGGCGCACCCGGATAACAACTATCTCGGCAACTTTCACAGTATCACCGTTGTGGTTGATCCCAAGCATGAAGTAAAGGAATCAAACGAAAATAACAATGTGATGAATTCTGGTAGCGGAGCTACAAGCACATTTGCATGCAATATCCAATCTGGAGGTATAGGTCTAAGCTCTCCAGGCGGCTCTGCCGGCGGAGGAACCTCTGGCCCTTCCAACAGTACTGTAGACTTCAATATCACTAATACCGGCCCTAGCGGTATGGGTCAAATTCACTTCGCAGACTTCACGCTTGGAACGATATCGCCTAGTCCATCGTGGCCGTCCTTGACCGAAAGTGAAACGGTTCAGTTATTGAATGGGAGAGGTTCTTATGACTTTGCCACAGGCGATTTTGTAAGCCTTGTATTTGATGTGCTCGTGACCAATTCAGCCGGGAGCACCGTTTCGAGTGCTTCCCATACATTTGCCGGAAAAACGTCCGTACCACTAACAGTTCCGGTTGGAAGTACTTCATTTGCGGGCGTGAATGTTGAACTCCACACGGAGCCCACGTGGACAATCGAAATGGGCGGCGTTTACCTCGGAGATCTACGTATAGCAATGTGTCCGCTAACCACATTTACGGATTCCCCTTAATGTTTCATATCTTCAATATCTGGTGAATCTTGTTTAATGGCGGACCGATCATAGACCTTATTTGCCTTTTCCAGCGAAGCTGCTTTACGTCCAATGTGTATACATAGTGGACGTAACGCATTCAATCCCAAATGTCTGCTTTGGCCGA
>Ga0210097_1000389_pt1 | contig 15850 bp, 9 predicted proteins | sample Joice_CattailNLA_2_FD_185521 | JGI IMG/M metagenome (GOLD analysis project Ga0210097, IMG submission 185521) | Wetland microbial communities from San Francisco Bay, California, USA, that impact long-term carbon sequestration - Joice_CattailNLA_D2... | ecosystem: Environmental > Aquatic > Marine >...
CTCGCAACGCTCAACAAGCGCCTCGCGAAGGTCATCGTCGATTACGCCGAAGCCGACGAGAAGGGCGCGATGACCAATGCGCTCGCCAGCAAGCTGATCAACGAGTCGATCGCGATCGAGCAGGCCGAGGCCGCGGCGCGCAAAAGGCTGGCCGGCAAACTGCAAAAGGCGCTGCCGGGCAAGCTCGCCGCACGTTACCTGCAGATCGAAAGCAAGATTCGCGCAGCGGTCCGCTACGAGCTCGCCTCCGGCATTCCGCTGGTCGAGTAACGGCCTGAGGCGCCCGGCGCCACGGCGCCGGCGCCCGAAACGCGGGAATTCGTGCGCCTCAGCGCGCGGCGCTACCGCTCGGCGGCACGTGCGCAAGAAAATGCGCGAGATCCTGCAGGTCCTGGTCCGACAGGCCGTCGAGCTCCTGCGTCATCGCCGCACCGTAGCCGATGCGGCGGCCGCTCTTGAACTCGCGCATCGACTTCAGCAGGTAGTCCTCGCGCTGGCTCGCCAGCCGCGGCATCTGCTCGCGGCCCGAGAAGTCCGGGTTGTGGCACACCGGGCAGTGCACCTTCTTCAGCAGCGCCTGGGCGCGCCCGATGCGCGCCGGGTCGGGCTTGCCGGGCGCCGGCTGCGGCGGCGGCAGTTTCGCCAGGCGCGCGGAGAATTCGCGCAGATCGTCGTCGCTGAAGCCCCGCGCGAGCTCGATCATCGGTCCCCCGCGGCGCCCCTCGCGAAACAGGAACAGCTGCGTGAGCAGAAAGAACTCGGGCTGCCCGCCGAGCGACGGCACTTCCTTCTGCACGGACTGCCCGTTCGCGCCGTGGCAGGTCCAGCAGGCCGCGACGCGCGCCTCGATCGAGGCCGCGCGCGCCGCCGCGCAAAGGCAAAAAAAGAGGGCGGCCAGCGCCGCCCCCCGCTTCAGGCAGCCTGCGCTCAACGGCCGTAGCTGACGCGGTAGATCGCGCCGTTATGGTCGTCGGAGACGAGCAGCGAGCCGTCCTTCATCACCATGACGTCGGCCGGGCGCCCGAGATACTGGTTGTTCTCGACCAGTCCGGTCAGGAAGGGCTCCATCCTGGCATGTCCCTTGGCGTCGATGAACACCGCGACCACGTCCGCGGCGTATTTCTGCGTGCGGTTCCACGGCCCGTGGCGGGTGAGGAAGATCGCGTTGTGGTACTTCTTCGGGAACATCTTGCCGGTATAGAAGCGCATGCCCAGCGGCGCCGCGTGCGGGCCGATGAGCAGCGCGGGCTTGACGTAGTCCTTGCAGGACTTGCCCCAGCCGTAATCCGGATCGGTCATGAGCCCCGAATGGCAATAGGGAAAGCCGAAGTTCTGCCCCTTCTTGGTGACATGGTTCAGCTCATCGATCGGCATGTCTTCCGCGAGCCAGTCGCGCTGGTTGTCGCCGAACCACAGCTCCTTGGTCTTCGGATGCCAGTCGAAACCGACCGTATTGCGCATGCCCTGGACCACCGATTCGACGCCGCTGCCGTCCAGGTTCATGCGGTAGATCTGCGCGTATTCGGCGCCGGGCAGGCAGATGTTGCAGGGCGCACCGATCGGAAAGTACAGCTTGCCGTCCGGACCGACCTTGATGAATTTCCAGCCGTGCGGCACCTGTCCCGGCAGCTTGTCGTAGACCATCACCGGCTTGGGCGGGTTGTCGAGGTTCGCCTCGATGTTGTCGTAGCGCGTGATGTCCTTCGGCGTCGCGACGTAGAGCGCCCCTTTGTAGAACTCGATGCCGTTCGGCAGGAAGAGCTTCTCGGCGATCGTCTTGACTTCGCGCTTGCCGCCCTTGTCGGTTACCGCATAGATCTTGCCGGCGACGAACAGCGACGAGACGAACACCGTGCCCTTGTCGCCCTGGCGCATGCCGCGCGCATCGAGGATGTTGCTTGCCCAGACCTCCACCTTGAAGCCCTTGGGCAGCTTGATTTTCTTGATCGGCAGCTTGTCCGCGGCGGTCGGAATCGGAAACGCCGGCACCGGCGCCATCTTCTCCGCGACCGCGTTCTTCGGCATGCCGATCGCCCAGAACGGCACCTCTTCCTTCTTCTCCGCCTTCTTGTCCTGCGCCGCGCTCAGCTGCGGTGCGACGAAGCCGACGACGGCCAGCGCCGCGACGGCCAGCTTCGCGATGCGAAGGGTCTCGTCTTTTCTCATGTGGATCCTCCCTCTGTCGTGCGCCGTGGTGCCGGATAGGCATCGCGCCGAGCCGCATTATCGCCTTTGCCTAACGCGGCGTCACCGGTGACATTTCGATGTTGCGCCGCGCAATCGAATCCGTTTTACATCGCCGGAACCTCGTCGGCCGTCGCTAGAACGCGAGCCGTCCCTGCAGCCCGACGAGGACGTTGGTTCCGGGCGCCGCCTCGTAATAGCGCCCGTTCGTCTCGTTGACGATCACCGAGCCCGCGTAGTGCGCATTGGTCAGGTTGTCGACGCGGACGAATTCGCTCAACGTCCAATCCTTGCCCTTCTGGCTGAAGCCCAGCGCGAGGTTGGCGGTCGTCCATGCGCCCGCGAACTGGCTGTTCACGTCGTCCACCGCGATGCGCGACTTGTACTGCAGCTCGAGCGCCGTGGCGAAGCCGCTCGGCTCGTGGCGCCAGCGCAGCTCCGCATAGAGGTAGCTGCGCGGCACCGCGGGCAGCCGGTTGCCGGCGGCGACCGTCTCGGTATTGTTCTGGGTCGTGAACGGGTCCGTAAACGTGGCATCGAGCAGCGTCCAGGCGAGCGTGCCTTCGAAGCCCGCGACGAGCGGACCGTCCATGCCGAGCTCGAGGCCGCGGCGCGTCGTGCGCCCGGCGTTCTGGTACGTGGTCCGCCCGCCGATCGAGGTATCGACGACGATCTCGTTGCGGGTCCTCACGTCGAACAACGCCGCATTGATCCGCCCGCCATTCGCCAGCACCAGCTTCGCGCCAAGCTCGGCGTGGCGGCTCGTGGCCGCCTTCAGGTCGAAGTTGAGCCCGGGGCCGCCCGGCCGGTAGGCGAGCTCGGAGAACGTCGGCGTCTCGAAGCCGCGGCCAAAGTTCGTGTACAGGCTCGCCGTCGGGGTGACGCGGTACACCAGGCCGACGGCCGGGGTCGCCGCGCTGTAGCGCACCGAGCCGCTGTCGTCTGGGTTGAGCGCGGTGATGTAGTCATCGCTCGAGCGGAAGGTCACGCTGCTCGCACGCAGACCGGCGACGGCGATCCAGCGCTCGGCGAAGCGCCACTCCGCCTGCAGGTACGCGCCCGCGCCGTCGGCGCGGTCCTGCTCGTCACGGCGCAGCGCGCCCAGGCTGCCGAAGTCGTTGACGAAGCCGCGCCGATGCTCGTCCTGGCGCTCGAACTCGGCGCCCGCAACGAGCGTGAGCGGCCGGTCGAGGAGCTTCGTATCCGCGCTCAGGCGCAGCGCACCGCCGCCGAAATTTCGATCGAGGTCGACCACGCCGCCCGACGACGTCGGTCCGACGCCGGAGAAACCGAGATACTGGCGCAGCACGCGCTGGCCGTAGTAGCCGGTCGCCTCGACCCGCAGGCCGCCGAAGGCCTGCTCGACGCTGACCCCGGCCTGCGCCTGACGCACCTTCTTGCGCGTATCGAACAGCAATGCCTGCGGCGCGACGCCGCGCGGATCGCTGTCGAACTGGGCCTGCGTCAGGCCGAGGGGATCCTGCGCCGGCGTCTCGAGCGCATTGCCGACCAGGCGCACCGTGGTCCCGCTTTCCGTGGTGTAAGCGAGCTTGCCGTTGAACTGGGTGCGGCGCGCCGTGCTGTGCTCGCGGTAGCCGTGGGTCTCGAAATAGGACCCTGAGCCGAGCCAGTCGATGCCGTTGTCCAGCCCGCCGGCCTGCAGCGCGGTGCGCAGCGTGCCGTAGCTGCCGACCATCAGGTCCGCGCCGACGCCCGGATTGCTCGCGCCCGAGGCAGTGAGCACGTTGATCACCCCGCCGGCCGCGTTGCCGTACATGACCGCGAACGGACCGCGCAGCACCTCGATACGCTCGACCGACCCGAGATCGAAGTGTGAGACCTGCCCCTGCCCGTCGGGCATGCTCGCCGGAATGCCGTCGACCACCATCCGCAGGCCGCGCACGCCGAAGGTCGAGCGCGCGCCGAAGCCGCGCGACGAGATCTGCAGGTCCTGCGCGTAGTTCTGGCGGTTCTGCACCACGATCCCGGGCACGCGCGCGAGCGACTCGGACAGGTTCACCTGCGGGCGCATGGCGCGGATCTCCTCGGCGCGAACGCGATCGATCGAAGCCGGCACCTCGAGGTTCGGACGATCGACCCGCGTGGCGGTCACGACGACCGCGTCGTCGGGTTCCTCGCCCCAGGCCAGCGCGGGCAGCAGCAGCCCCAGCGCGATCCAACGCATCCCCTCCTCCTTTCCGGCCCTCCCAGACCGGTCATGCTGCAGCGCGCGGCTACTCGGCTTCCATCGGCACCGTGGGTCGCGTGCCGCGCACGACGATACCCCCGCGTGCGCCGGGCGTCACGCTGCCATAGCGTGGCGCGAACACCTCGGGCAGCGGCCGGCCCTGTGCCGGCGCGAGCCACAGGCGCAAGAGGTGCCGATGGCGTTCAGGCTCGGGCCAGTTCTCGAAGTCGTTGCGCGAATGCAGGATCACGTGGTTGTGCAGGAACTGCATGTCGCCGGGCTGGAAGGCCATCGACAGGTGAATGTCCGGCTCGTTCGACAGCGCATCGAGCAGATCCATCGCCTCGACCTGCTGCCGGCTGAGCCGCGCCGCCTGCGGGAACTGACGCTGCGCCGACTCGATGTACTGGCGCACGTAGATGCACGACAGGCGCCCCGCATGCCAGTGAAAGATCGGCATGTCGAACCAGGGCTGCATGCCCTCGGGCACCTCACCGCGCCGGTCGGTGGGGTAAGGCCGGAACAGCGCGGGCACCAGGTCGGGCCGACGTCTGCAGACCTCGTTGTACAGCGTCATCGAGCTGACGATGAAGCTCTCGCCGCCCGCCTTTGCGGTCTTCAGGCAGAGCAGGCCGACGATGTCGCAGGAATCGCTGTGGTACTCGAGCTTGCGGTGCGTCTGGTAGTAGCGCACGTTCGGATCGGCGACGTCGACCCCGAGATCCTTCACGTGACCGAGCAGATGCCCCTTGGCGTTTTGCGAGCGCGGCGCGCCGAGATGACTGCCGAGTCCCATGAAGGCAATCGCCTGCGCCTCGCGCGGGTAACGCTCGACCTCGAAGCCGCGCAGCAGCACGAAGCCGCGGCCCTCGAGCAGATCCTCGAGAACGCTGCGCAGCAGCGGGCCGAGCGTGGGCAGCGGAAACTGGGATGGCGCGATCGTCGCGAGCGGCAGGCCCGCAGCCTGAAACGAACCGATCGCCGCATCGAGCTCGGCGCGATGCGCGGCGCTGAGCTGAATAACCCACTGTGCTTCGCGTGATTGAAATTCACGCCCAAACCACGCCGACGAACCGGTGAACGCGTGCGGCAGGTCAGGCGTTTGCATCGTTTTTGCTTTCATGCGGAAAGATCAATCGAATCATGCGCGTGATAGGCACAAGATTAGCGCAGGCAGCGCCGACGCAAAACGAAATTCGAGCGCAGATCGAGGCGCGAAACGCCGCTTTGCTAGAATAGGCGCCATCCGCGATTCGTCGCCGCGCAGCGCGCCGCCGCACGAAGCATCGCGCAGTTTTCACCCCGCGTCGGCAGCGGATCGTACCGAACGTACCGGAGTACCGGACACCGGAAGGATCTGGGCGCTACCTATGCTGACCGACCACGACGTTTACCTATTCCGCGAAGGCACCCACGGCCGGCTGTTCGAAGGCCTCGGCTGCCAGATGCACAGCAGCAGGGACGGCGCGCAGTTTGCGGTCTGGGCGCCGAACGCGCGCGCGGTCTCGGTGATCGGCGAATGGAACGGCTGGAATCCGGAGGCCGATCCGCTCGCGGCGCGTGCCGACGGCAGCGGCATCTGGGAACGCCGCGTGCGGGGCGTCGCCCAGGGACAGGCGTACAAGTTCCGCATCGTCTCGCAGGCGGGCGGTCATGTGTCCGAGAAGGCCGACCCCTACGCGTTCTGCAGCGAGCTGCCGCCGGCGACCGCCTCGCGCGCCTGGACGCTGGACTATGCCTGGGGCGACGCCGACTGGATGACCGGCCGCGGGGCGCGCAACGCGCTGGACGCGCCGATGGCGGTCTACGAGATGCACCTGGGCTCCTGGCGCCGCGCGAGCGACGGCCAGTTCCTCGGCTACCGCGAGATCGCGCATGCGCTCGCCGAGTACCTGCAGCACATGGGCTTCACCCACGTCGAGCTGATGCCGGTGACCGAGCATCCGTTCTACGGCTCCTGGGGCTACCAGACTACGGGTTATTTCGCGCCTTCGGCGCGCTACGGCACGCCGCAGGACTTCATGTACCTGGTCGATCACCTGCACCAGAACGGCATTGGCGTGCTGCTCGACTGGGTGCCGTCGCACTTTCCGACGGACGCGCATGGCCTGGGCTATTTCGACGGCACCCATCTGTACGAGCACGCCGACCCCAAGCAGGGCTTCCACCCGGAATGGAACTCGAGCATCTTCAACTACGACCGCAACGAGGTGCGCGGCTTCCTGCTGTCCTCGGCGCTGTTCTGGCTCGACAAGTACCACATCGACGGGCTGCGCGTGGATGCAGTCGCCTCGATGCTCTATCTCGACTACGCGCGCAAGGACGGCGAGTGGATCCCGAACCGCTACGGCGGCAAGGAAAACCTCGGCGCGATCAGCTTCCTGCGCATGATGAACGAGGCGGTCTACCGCGACCATCCCGACACGGTCACGATCGCCGAGGAGTCGACCGCCTGGCCGATGGTGTCGCGCCCGGTCTATCTCGGCGGGCTCGGTTTCGGCATGAAGTGGAACATGGGCTGGATGCACGACACCCTCGCCTACTTCAAGGACGACCCGGTGTTCCGCAAGTTCCACCAGGACCGGCTGACGTTCTCGCTCTGGTACGCGTTCAACGAAAACTTCGTGCTGCCGCTCTCGCACGACGAGGTCGTGCACGGCAAGGGATCGCTCATCGGCAAGATGCCCGGCGACGGCTGGCAGCAGTTCGCCAACCTGCGCGCCTTGTACGGCTACATGTGGGGCCATCCGGGCAAGAAAATGCTCTTCATGGGCTGCGAGTTCGGCCAGCGCCGCGAATGGACACACGACGACCAGCTCGAATGGTGGGTGACCGGCCTGCCCGAGCACGAGGGCCTGCAGCGCTGGGTCGCCGACCTGAACCGCTGTTACCGCGATGAGCCCGCGCTCTACGAGGTCGATTTCGAGGGCAGCGGCTTCGAGTGGATCGATTGCAGCGACCACGAGGCGAGCGTGATCGCCTTCCTGCGCAAGCCCAGGAGCGGCGGCGCCCCGGTGCTGGTGGCCTGCAACTTCACGCCGCTGCCGCGGCCGAACTACGCCCTCGGGGTGCCGAGCGGCGGAACCTGGCGCGAAATCCTGAACAGCGACGCCCGCGAATACGGCGGCGCCGGCTGGGGCAACCTGGGTGGCGTCGAGGCTGCGCCGGTGCAGGCGCACGGCCGTCCCTGGTCGATCAATCTGACCCTGCCGCCGCTTGCGACCGTGATGCTGAAAGGCGAAGCGCATGGCTGATCCGAAGACCGCGCCCGGGCACCGCGCCCGGACGCAGCCCGCGAAAGCGCGCGACGCCGACGGCCGCGTGCGCGCAGTGATCGACGCCGTGCGGCCCTGCATCGACGGCGGGCGTTTTGCGGTGAAGCGCGTCGAGGGCGAGGTCGTGATCGTCGAGGCGGACTGCTTCACCGACGGCCACGACGCGCTGCGCGTGCTGCTGCGCTGGCGTGCCGCCGACGACCGGGCCGAGAGCGCCTGGCAGGACGTCGAGATGGCACACGACGTGAACGATCGCTGGCTGGGCAGCTTCGTCGCCGGGCCGCCGGGACGCTACGTCTACACGGTGGTGGCCTGGGTCGACCATTTCCTGTCCTGGCATCACGAGCTCGAGCGGCGCAGCGACCCGGAGGACATCGCACTTGCCGCACGCGTCGGCGCGAAGCTCGCGCGCGACGCGCTGGGACGTGCGCAACGCGAGGATCACGACGCGCTCGCCGAGTGGGCCAAGCGGCTCGAGCAGGACGCCAGGCGCTGCGACGGCGAGCCGCAGGCCCAGGCACTCAAGGCGCTCGCGCTGGACGCCGATTTTGCGAAGTTGATGATGCGCTACCCGGACCGCAGGTTTGAAACACGCTGGCCGGACGCGTTGCCGCTGCTCGTCGATCGCCTGCGCGCGCGCTACTCCGCCTGGTACGAGCTCTTTCCGCGCTCGACCTCGCCCGACCCCGGGCGTGATGGCACCCTGAAGGACTGCGTGGCGCGCCTGCCCTACGTCGCCGAGCTCGGCTTCGATGTGCTTTACCTGCCGCCGATCCACCCGATCGGCCGCGAAAAGCGCAAAGGCAGGAACAACGCCCTCGTCGCCGAGCGCGACGATGTCGGCAGCCCCTGGGCGATCGGCGCGATCGAGGGCGGACACAAGGCGGTCCATCCCGCGCTCGGCACGCTGGACGACTTCCGCACGCTGGTGGAGGCGGCGCACGCGCGCGGCATCGAGATTGCGCTCGACATCGCCTACCAGTGCGCACCGGATCATCCCTACGTCAAGGCGCATCCGACCTGGTTCCGCTGGCGCCCCGACGGCAGCGTGCAGTACGCGGAGAATCCGCCGAAGAAGTACCAGGACATCTACCCCTTCGATTTCGAGTCCGAGGACTGGCGCGCGCTCTGGGACGAGCTGAAAAGCGTGTTCGAGTTCTGGATCGCCGAGGGCGTGAAGATCTTCCGCGTCGACAATCCGCACACCAAGGCGTTCCCGTTCTGGGAGTGGTTGATCGGCGAGCTCAAGCAGGCGCACCCCGAGGTGCTGTTCCTCGCCGAGGCGTTCACCCGTCCCAAGGTGATGCATCGCCTGGCGAAGCTCGGCTACACGCAGTCCTATACCTATTTTGCCTGGCGTAATACCAAGCACGAGCTCACCGAGTACTTCACCGAGCTCACGCAAGGCCCCGGGCGCGAGTATTTCCGCCCGAACGTCTGGCCGAACACGCCCGACATCCTGACCGAAGCGCTGCAGTTCGGCGGACGGCCGGTGTTCATGCAGCGCCTCGTGCTCGCGGCGACGCTGGCGGCGAGCTACGGGATCTACGGCCCCGCCTACGAACTGCTCGAGGCCGCGCCGCGCGACCCGGGCAGCGAGGAGTATCTCCATTCGGAAAAATACCAGGTCCGCCACTGGGATCTCGAGCAGCCCAACAGCCTGCGCGCGTTCATCGCGCGCGTGAACCGGATTCGCCGCGACAACCCGGCATTGCACGCGGACTGGAGCCTGCGTTTTTTCCCGACCGACAACGACCAGCTGATCTGCTATGCAAAGGCGACCGAGGACGGCGCCAACCAGATCGTCTGCGTGGTCAACCTCGATCCGCACAACACCCATTCGGGCTGGGTCGATCTGGATCTCGCGGCGCTGGGCATCGAAGCCGCAATGCCTTACCAGATGCACGACCTGATCAGCGGCGCGCGTTTCCTGTGGCAGGGGCCGCGCAATTTCGTGCAGCTCGATCCGCAACGCAGCCCGGCGCATGTCTTCCGCGTGCACCGGCGCGTGCACCGCGAGCACGATTTCGACTATTTCCTGTAGCGCAGACAGCACCGTGAACGCACCCGTCACCAGCAACGCAACGGCGCCCGCGCAGAACACGGCGACGACGAACACCGTCGACACGCTCTGGTACCAGGACGCGGTCATCTATCAGCTGCACATCAAGGCGTTCTTCGATTCGAACGGCGACGGCATCGGCGATTTCCGCGGCCTGACCTCGAAGCTCGACTACGTGCGCGATCTCGGGGTCAACACCATCTGGGTGCTGCCGTTCTATCCCTCGCCGCTCAAGGACGACGGCTACGACGTCGCCGACTATCACAACGTCCACCCGCAGTACGGCACGCGTCAGGACTTCCGTCAGTTGGTGCGCGAAGCGCACCGCCGGGGCCTGCGCGTCATCACCGAGCTCGTGGTCAACCATACCTCGGACCAGCACGCCTGGTTCCAGGCGGCGCGGCGCGCACCGGCCGGCTCGGCGAAGCGCGACTACTACGTCTGGAGCGACAACGACCAGAAGTATCCCGAGACGCGGATCATCTTCACCGACACCGAGACCTCGAACTGGACCTGGGATCCGGTCGCCAAGGCCTACTACTGGCACCGCTTCTTCAGCCATCAGCCCGACCTCAACTTCGACAACCCGAACGTGCTGAAAGCGGTGCTGCGCACCATGCGCTTCTGGCTCGACATGGGCGTGGACGGGTTCCGCCTCGACGCAATCCCCTACCTGGTCGAGCGCGAAGGCACCAACAACGAGAATCTGCCCGAGACCCATGCGGTGCTGAGAAAGATCCGCGCCGCGCTCGACGCGAAATACAAGGGCAAGCTGTTTCTCGCCGAGGCCAACCAGTGGCCGGAGGACGTGCGCGAGTACTTCGGCGACGGCGACGAGTGCCACATGGCCTACCACTTCCCGCTGATGCCGCGCATGTACATGGCGATCGCGCTGGAAGACCGCCATCCGATCGTCGAGATCATGCAGCAGACACCGGACATCCCGGAAAGCTGCCAGTGGGCGGTGTTCCTGCGCAACCACGACGAGCTGACCCTCGAGATGGTGACCAGCAAGGAGCGCGACTACATGTACCGCATGTACGCCGCGGACCCGCGCGCCAAGATCAACCTCGGCATCCGCCGGCGCCTCGCGCCGCTGATGGAAAACGACATGGACCGCATCAAGCTGATGAACAGCCTGCTGCTGTCGATGCCAGGCTCGCCGATCATCTACTACGGCGACGAGATCGGCATGGGCGACAACATCTTTCTCGGCGACCGCAACGGCGTGCGCACGCCCATGCAGTGGAGCCCGGACCGCAACGCCGGTTTCTCGCGCGCCGATCCGCAGCGCCTGTACCTGCCGGCGATCCAGGACCCGATCTACGGCTACGAGGCGGTCAACGTGGAGGCGCAGCTGCGCGATCCGGGCTCGCTGCTCAACTGGATGCGGCGCATGCTCGCGGTGCGCAAGACCTCGCGCGCCTTCGGCCGCGGCAAGCTCACCTTCCTGCGCGCGGGCAACCGCAAGATCCTCGCCTACCTGCGCGAGCTCGGCGACGAGGCGATCCTCTGCGTCGCCAACCTCGGCCGCTCGGCGCAGCCGGTCGAGTTGGATCTCAAGCGCTACCGCGGCCGCGTGCCGGTCGAGCTGCTCGGGCGCACGCCGTTCCCGCCGGTCGGCGACCTGCCCTACCTGCTCACCCTGCCGGCGCATGGCTTTTACTGGTTCCGGCTCGCCGCCGATGTCGAAGTGCCGCACTGGCACGAGGAGTTCCTGGTGCGCGACGAGGCCCCCGTGCTGGTGCTGTTCGACGGCTGGACGAGCCTGTTCCCGGACCGCGTGGTGCCCTGGCGGATCGGCCTTGCGGAGAAGGCGCGCCGCCAGTTCGAAACCGAGATCGTGCCGCGCTTCGTCGAGGCGCAGCGCTGGTATGCGGCCAAGGGCGAGGCCGTGACGCGCGCCGCGCTGACCGGGCACGCGCTATGGAAGACGGACAAGCAGCAGTGGCTGCTCGGCCTGTTCGAGGTCGAGGCGCAGAGCGAGCCGAGCCGCTACTTCGTCCCGCTGGCGCTCGCCTGGGAGGATCACGACGAGGAGCGCGTCAAGACGCTCGCGCCGGCGACGCTCGCCCGGGTTCGCCAGCAGGCCGAGGTGGGCGTGATGGCAGACGCCTTCGCCGACGAGCCGTTCGTGCGCGCGCTGGTTGCCGCGGTGCGCGCGGGGCTCGAGCTGCCGGCCGGACAGGGTCGCGTGCGCTTCGTAGCCACGGCGGCATTCGACGCGATCCTCGCCGGCGACAGCCTCGACGCGCTGCCGGTGGTTCGCACGCAGGCGCAGACCAGCAACACCGGCGTCTCGCTCGGCTCGCGCCTGTTCGTCAAGGGCTACCGGCGCATCCGCGCGGGCACCAACCCGGAGTTCGAGATCGGGCGCTACCTCACCGAGGTGGCGCGCTTCCCGAATTGCGTGCCTGTGGCCGGCGTCGTCGAGCACCTGACGAACGACGGCGAGAGCACCACGCTCGCCCTGCTCCAGGCCTACTGCTCGAACCAGGGCGACGGCTGGGGCCACACGACGGAATACCTCGAGCGCTACCTCGAGAGCCGCCGCACGCTCGGCGAAGCACCGCCCGCGGACGTGCACGGCGCGTTTCTCGCGCTCATGCACACCCTCGGACAGCGCACCGGCGAGCTGCATGTCGCGTTCGCCCGGCGCAGCGGCGATCCGGCATTCGACGCCGAGCCGGTCACGGAAGCCGACGTCGCCGCCTGGCGCGGCAGCGTGCTGAAGGAGGCCCTCGACACGCTGGCGCTGCTCGAGCGGCATCGCGGCGAGATGACCGCCCCGGCGCGCGACGAGGCACGCACCCTGCTCGTCGAGCGCGAGGCGCTGCTCGCGCGCATCGAGGCCGCCGGACGCGGCGGCGGCGCAACGCTGAAAACCCGCTATCACGGCGATTACCACCTCGGCCAGGTGCTGCTGTCGAAGAACGACTTCCTGATCACCGACTTCGAGGGCGAGCCGGCGCGTCCGCTGGAGGCGCGCCGCGCCAAGCACTGCCCGCTGCGCGACGTCGCCGGCATGCTGCGCTCGTTCAGCTACGCGCGCTGGACCGCGGCGAAGCAGGCGAGCAGCATGGAGCATGCGCGCGATGGCCGGCTCGAGGCCCTCCTCGTGCAATGGGAGCGCGAGACGCGACAGGTCTTCCTGCAGGCCTACGAGCAGGCGGTCGCCGGCAGCGGTCTGTACGGCAGCTTTGCGGCAGCGCGCGGCCTGCTCGAGCTTTTCGAGCTCGAGAAGGCGCTCTACGAGCTGCGTTACGAGATCAACAATCGGCCCGGCTGGGTGCACATCCCGCTGCAGGGCATCGTCGCGCTTGCCGGCGGCGGACTGGCCGGGTCTTGAGGCCGCGACGGCGCAAGCGCCGCACGGTGCCAATCGAACTCTAAAGGGAGGTGAGGATGGGAAACGTAAGTGTGATGCTGGAACCGGTGCGCGTGTTCCTCGCGCACCTGGGCGATTTCTTGCCGCGACTCGCCCTCGCGGCTGCGGTGGTCATCGGCGGCTGGATGCTCGCCAAGCTTGCGCGCCTCGCGGTCGACAAGGGGCTGCGCGCAGTCAATTTCAACGTCATCACCGAGCGCTCGGGCATGGACGGCTTCCTCGCGCAGGGCGGCCTGCGCGGCGACACCGCCGGAATCCTCGCCCTCGTGATTTACTGGCTCGTCGTGCTCGCGGCGCTGATCATCGCGTTCAACAGCCTCGGCCTGACCTACATCACCGACCTGCTCGGCCAGGTGGTCCTGTTCGTGCCGAAGGTTGTCGTGGCCCTGCTGATCCTCGCCTTCGGCGCGTACTTCGCGCGCTTCGTCGGCACCACGGTGGTGACCTACTGCCGCAACGTCGGCATGCAGGACGCCGAGTTTCTCGGCAAGATCGCGCAGTACGCAATCATGGTGTTCGTCGCGCTGATCGCCCTCGACCAGGTGAACGTGGGCGGCGAGATCGTCCGCCAGAGCTTCCTGATCATCCTGGCAGGCATCGTGCTCGCGCTTGCGCTCGCCTTCGGACTCGGGGGACGCGAGTGGGCGGCCGGCCAGCTCGAGCGCTGGCTGTCGCGCGAAGCGCAGCGCGGGGGCGATCAGCCCTCGGACCCGCAGGCTGAATGATCCTCGCGGGTGACATCGGCGGCAGCAAAACCAGACTTGGACTGTTCGACGACGCCGACGCGCCGCCGCGCTTCGAGCGGCGCTACGCCTCGGGCGACTACCCTGCGCTCGAGCCGCTGATCAGGGAATTTCTGAGCGCGGCCGCGGCCGCGTTCGACAGGCCGGTGAGGCCGCAGGCCGCCTGCTTCGGCGTCGCCGGCCCGATCGAGGGCCAGCGGGTACGCGTGACGAACCTGCCCTGGACGATCGACGCCGACGCGCTCGCGCGCGACTTTGCCATCCCGCGGCTGCGCCTGCTGAACGATTTCGCCGCCGCCGCCTATGGCATCGACGCACTGCGCGGCGACGCGCTCGCGACGCTGCAGGAAGGCGCGCCGCGCAGCGACGCGCCGCGCCTCATCCTCGGCGCCGGCACGGGTCTCGGCATCGCGTACGTGGCACGCGGCGCCTCGGGCGAGCAGCCGTTGCCGGGCGAAGGCGGGCACACGGGATTCGCGCCGCGCACGGCCGACGAGGTCGCCCTGTGGCAGTACCTTCACGCGCGCGTCGGCCGCGTGACGCTCGAGCACGTGCTCTCGGGCAGCGGGCTGATGCGCATCTACGATTTCCTGCTCGAGCGCGGCGTGCATCCGGAAACGCCGGCGCTGCGCGCCGAGATGGCCGAGGGCGATATCCCGGCGATCATCACGCGCTACGCGCTCGAGCGCGGTGACGCGCTGGCGCGCGCCGCACTCGACCTGTTCATCGCCTGCTACGGCGCGGCGGCCGGCGATCACGCGCTCAACGTGATGGCGCGCGGCGGCGTCTACGTCGCCGGCGGCATCGCGCCGAAGATCCTGCCGCGCCTCGCCGCCGACGGCTTCATCGCGGCCTTCAACGACAAGGCGGCGTTCGCCGAGGTCACGCGGCGCATGCCGGTCCACGTCGTGCTCGAGGAGCGATTGCCGCTGTTCGGCGCCGCGCGCGCGGCCTGCGCCTGAGCCGTCTGCGGGCGCGACATGAGATACTCCGCAGCCCTCGCAAACGGGCCTTCGCCGGCAGCGCGCGGGCGCCTTACCTTGGATCGGAATTGACGTGCCAGAGAAGATCGTCGAACCCCCTCGTATCACCGTCGTCTGGCCCGGCCGAGCGTACCCCCGCGGTGCCACCTGGGACGGCGAAGGCGTGAACTTCGCGCTGTTCTCGGAGCACGCCGAGAAAGTCGAGCTGTGCATCTTCGACGATACCGGGCGCCGCGAGCGCCAGCGCGTCACGCTGCCCGAGCGCACCGACCAGATCTGGCATGGCTATCTGCCCGAGGCGCGTCCGGGGATGGTCTACGGCTACCGCGTGCACGGCCCATACCGTCCCGAGGACGGTCATCGCTTCAACCCGCAGAAGCTGCTGATCGACCCCTATGCCAAGGAGATCGTCGGCGCACTTCGCTGGAGCGACGCGCTCTACGGCTACACGGTCGGGCACAAGCGCGAGGACCTCGCCTTCGACCGGCGCGACAGCGCGGCGTACATGCCCAAGGCCCGTGTCGTCGACCAGGCGTTCACCTGGGGCGACGACCGGCGCCCGGTCGTGGCCTGGCACGAAACCGTCGTCTACGAGCTCAACGTGCGCAGCTTCACCATGCAGCATCCCGGCGTGCCGCAGGCGCTGCGCGGCACCTACGCCGGCCTCGCCTCGGCGCCCGCGGTCGAGTACCTGAAGCGGCTGGGCGTGACGACGGTCGAGCTGATGCCGGTGCACGCATACGTCGACGAACGCCACCTGGTCGAGCGCGGCCTGCGCAATGCCTGGGGCTACAACACGCTCGGCTTCTTCGCGCCGGAAACCCGCTACTCCGCCTCGGGCAGCTCGAAAGAATTCAAGACGATGGTGAAGACCCTGCACTCGGCGGGCTTCGAGGTCGTCATCGACGTGGTCTACAACCACAGCTGCGAAGGCAATCACCTCGGCCCGACGGTCTCGTTTCGCGGATTGGACAACGCCAGCTACTACCGCCTGGTCGAAGACAGCCGGCGCCATTACATGGACTTC
>Ga0210097_1000390_pt1 | contig 15832 bp, 11 predicted proteins | sample Joice_CattailNLA_2_FD_185521 | JGI IMG/M metagenome (GOLD analysis project Ga0210097, IMG submission 185521) | Wetland microbial communities from San Francisco Bay, California, USA, that impact long-term carbon sequestration - Joice_CattailNLA_D2... | ecosystem: Environmental > Aquatic > Marine...
GACTACGTCGCCCTGCGCCGGGTCGAGCAGGCGCGGCACCTCGAGGCGGCGGTCGCCGGGCTGGCCGGTTTCGATCCTCGCGCGCTGCCGATTTCGGAGCCGATCGCGTTCTGGCTGAACGCATACAACGCGACGGTCGTGCTTGCCGCGCGCGCCTGCGCGCCGGGGGAGCCGGTCAGCGGCATTCCCGGGCTTTTCGACCGCCCGCGGCTCACGGTCGGCGGGCATGGGTTCGCGCTGGACGATATCGAGCACGGGCTGCTGCGCGGCAACGCGCCCAAGTACGGGCGCTGGCACGGACCGCTCGCGCGCAACGATCCGCGCCTCGTGTTTGCGCCGCGCCTGTACGACGAGCGCGTGCACTTCGCCCTGTTTTCCGCCTGCCGCTCGTCGCAGTCGCTGCGCGTCTTCGGTCCCGATTCGATCGAAGACCAGCTCGAAGTCGCAGTCTGCGACTGCGTGCGGCGCGAGGTGCGCGTGGCCGAGGACGGCGCCTGGATCGAGGTGCCGCGGCTGTTCAAGTGGTACCCGGACGACTTCGGCGGCGAGCAGGGGGTGGTGGACTTCGTGCTCGCGCGCGTCGACGACGATGCCCTGGTCGACCGCGTGGACGCCCGGCGCGGCGCGGTGAAGCTGCTCTACAAGGCCTTCGACTGGACGCTCAGTCAGCGCGAATGACGGCGCGCGGCCGGGCATCAATCGTTCAGAGGCTCCCTAGGAGCGAATGCGCCGGGAAAAGTCCGCCGCCTTGTCGGCTGCCCGGGCGCGCGCGTTGACATGGGCCCGTTGCTGCAGTTCGGGGAACGACAGGCCCATCGTCTCCAGCCGGCCCTGTTCGTACAGGTACGCCGGCACGTAGCCGCTCGCCAGGATCTTCCAGCTCAACGGCACGCGCCCGGGATTGACGCGGCTGTTCGTCCAGATGTTGGTCGTGCAGTTGGTCGTCAGCGTGTTGTAGAACTCGGGTTGCGTGCGCAGCACATTGATCCTGTGCATGTACTCCAGGAACAGTCGCCGCCCGGCCTCGATCGGGCTCTTGGCCCGGTAGACGTACACGTCCTCGGGCGGATCGCGCCGGTAGTTGGTGCGCAGGCGGATGAGGTCGCGCTCGTCGGCCACGACGTAGACGAGCTCGTACTGGCGGAAAAAGCCCTTGAGGGTCGAGTAGCCCTCGCCTTTCGGCCTGCGCACCTCGATGGATACGGCGAGGTAGTCGTCCCCGGGGAAACCGAAGCTCAGGAGGACATGGGCGATCGCCGGGCCCATCCAGTACGAGGTCACGATGTCCACCGAGCGCAATTCGCGCAGATCGAAGGTCTTGTCGTAATAGGCGGGCGTGTAGTCGGTCTCGCTTCGGTAGTCGAAATTGCGGATGTTGTGAACGGTGACCTTGTCGCCGGCGATCGTGGCGTAGGGCAGCACCGCGACCTCGGGCTGCCAGTCGCGGTCGTTGCTCGGCTTGAGGCTCGACCAGAGGACCAAGACCCCTGCGAACAGGACCGTATAAGCGCCGATTGCAGGCCAGCGCCAGCGGCGCGCGAAAAGCGCGATCAACGTCGCCGCGGCGGCCAGCGAGAAGCCGGCCACCAGCACCCTGTGGGCGAGCGCGTCGCGCGGGCCCGCGTACTCGAGCAGAAGGGCGCCCCAGACGCCGCTCGCGAGGACCAGGACTGCGAGGATCGCTATTGCTGCAACGCCGGCGACTCGAGCAAGCAGGCCTCGCATGCGCCTCCCGATGGGCGTTCGAGCCGGGCGCGGCAGGCGCGGCTCAGTCAGCCCCTCCGGCGCGACTGTTCGCCCCGGGTTCCGGGACCCGCCAGAACGGGCGCTTGATTTCTTCCAGCGGCCGGCCCGGCGCGTTCGGCCCGAGCCCATAGCGGATCATCGCCATGAGGTCTGCGCTCACCCTCGGGTTGGAGCGAAAGTAGCCGTGTCCGAAGAAGTCGGTCGTTCCACGGATCTGGATGACGTCGATGAAGCCCAGTTCGCCAATCTTTTTGGTCTGCTCCGGCGTCAACGTCGCGGCGTGGAGGCTGCCGAGCCGCACGATGCTTCCGAACAGCCAGCCCGACGTGGCGAGCGCCTTGTCGTCGGGCGAAACGTAGACGGTGATTCTGAACCCGCGCAAGGGCGGGAACACGAGGTCCGGGTCCGGTGCCGCGCCGTAGGGCAGGTCGGGATCGGACAGGATCGCAAAGATCTTGGCCGGCGCCACGTCGGCGTCCAGATCCGGTGCCAGCAGCACCACGTTGCCGATCTTGAAGCGCCTGGGCAGTGTCGTCTTCTGCATGTAGGCCTCGAAGGAGAGCTCCGACAGCGCGGTTGCGAGCACGTCGGTGCCACGGCTGTGCGCCAGGATATGGATCCTCTCGAGCCCGGGCGTGTCGGCGAGCGTGCGGATCGCCTTGCGCAGGTGCTCGACCGCGTAGATGCTCGATTCGTAGTCTTCCTGGTAGCCGAACAGGATGCCGCGCGTCCCGCCGGCGGGCCAGGTGAATATCGCGCACACGAACTCGCGCCCGAGGAAGTGGCACAGCTCGCCCGCCGTCAGGGCCGCTTCGCTGAAGGAGTTATTGACGCCGTGGATGTAGAGCACCATCTCCTTGCGTGGGCTCAGCGCCAGCCGGCGGGCGAGCTCAGCCTGCAGCGCGCGCGAAGCGGTGTCGTGCGCAGCCAAGTCAGCGGGCGCGCGCATCAACCCGGTGGGCGTCTTCGCAACCGCATAGGGAATACCCGGGTAGCGCCCGAGCTCCCGCGTCGGCCCGAGTGTAAGGTCGGTCTCGGTCGGCCGCTCGACGAGCAGGCTCTGCTTGACCAGCGCGTCCCAGGTCATGCTTTCGCCGAACAGGACCGTCGTCGAGCCGAAAGCCATCGCGCGCGAGCGTTCCGACGTGTACGGCTCGGGTTCGTCCGCGCTCGTCGCGGGCACGCGGTCGGTGATGTACAGCAAATCGAGCGAGGGCGTGCGGACCGCGGCGGGCGCGTCGGTGAACAGCGGCTTGGCCTGCGCGCCGGTGTACAACGTCGGCGTGGGCATCATCTGGTACGTGGACGCGCAGCCGGCCAGCACCAGGGCCGCCCCTGTCGCAATCCACACGCTGCACAGTCTGTTCATGGCCATCAGCCAGGACAAGCGTACTCTATGACGCCCAGATGCTCCCGGCTTGATGTGCGTCAAGATCGCTCTTTGCGCAAGCGCGTGCCGGTTTGCCATGCGCCGCCGGCGCGGTACGGTGGACCCGCGATCAAATCCCATGGATCTGCAACTCCGGCTCGGCGTTGACCTGGGCGGCACCAAGATCGAGCTCCTCGCGCTCGATGCGGCCGGCGCGGAGCGCTTTCGCCGGCGCGTGCCGACGCCGCGCGGCGATTACGCGGCGACGATCGATGCGGTCGCGGCGCTGGTGCGCGCGGCCGAGGCTGCGCTCGGCGCGCGCGGCTCGGTGGGTGTCGGCATTCCCGGGGCGCTGTCGCGCGCCGCGGGCCTGGTGAAGAACGCCAACTCGACCTGGCTGATCGGCAAGCCGCTGCAGCAGGACCTGGAAAAAGCGCTCGGTCGCGCGGTGCGCCTGGCGAACGACGCCAATTGCTTTGCGCTGTCGGAGGCGACCGACGGCGCGGGGCAGGACGCCGAGGTCGTCTTCGGCGTCATCCTTGGCACCGGCGTCGGCGGCGGCATCGTGGTGAACGGCAAGATCCTCGAGGGCCCCAATGCGATCGCCGGCGAGTGGGGTCACAATCCGCTGCCGATGCCGACTGCGGAAGATCTGCCGCTGCCGGCATGCTACTGCGGCCGCGCCGGCTGCATCGAGACCTATCTGTCGGGTCCCGGGATGTCCACGGACCATCGACGCGCGACGGGCGAAGAGAAAGCGGCGATCGATATCGTCGCCGAGGCGATGTCGGGCGACGCGGCTTGCGAAGCGACGCTCGCGCGCTACGAGCAACGTCTTGCGCGCGCGCTCGCGGGCGTGATCAACCTGCTCGATCCGGACGTGATCGTGCTGGGCGGTGGTCTGTCCAACATCGATCGGCTGTACGCACGCGTGCCGCGGCTTTGGGCTGCGCATGTCTTCTCCGACGACGTCCGCACCCCGCTCCTGCGTCATGCGCACGGCGATTCGAGCGGCGTGCGCGGCGCCGCATGGCTTTGGTCGTAGGGATCAGGCTAGGGGTCAGACCCCTTTGTGATATTCGAAGGTCTTTAGTCGTCTAAAAGGGGGTCTGACCCCTTTAACATTGGCGCATGGACTCGCTGAAACCCGGTCTTACCGGCTCCGCCTCTTTGATCGTCGCCGACGAACACACCGCGCCGCGCATCGGCAGTGGCCGCGTGCGGGTGCTCGCGACGCCGGTGATGATCAACCTGATCGAGGCGGCGGCGCTCGATGCGATCGAAGGACTGCTACCCGAGGGCCACCAGAGCCTCGGCACGGTGCTGAACGTGCGCCACATCGCGGCGACGCCGGTGGGCATGCGCGTCACGGCGCAGGTCGAGGTGGTCGCGGTCGAGGGACGTACGGTCCGCTTTCGCGTCGAGGCGCGCGATGCGATCGAGCTGATCGGCGACGGCAGCCACGAGCGCGTGGTGGTCAATGTCGCGAAGTTCGACCTGCGCGTACAGCGAAAAATCGGGTCAGGCGCCTGATCGGGGTCAGACCCCTTTGTGATATTCGAAGGCCTACAGTTAACGAAAAGGGGGGTCTGACCCCTAATTCGTTCTTATTCGTGGTCCTCCCCCGCGGCGCGCGCGACGATGCGCGCCGAGCGCTCGAAGGTCCAGTAGGCCCAGGCCCAGTCGATCAGCACGACCAGCCGGTTGCGAAAACCGATCAGAAAGAAGATGTGCGCGCTGAGCCAGCTGACCCAGGCGAGCCAGCCCCAGAAGCGAACGCGGCCGAACATCGCGACCGCCGCGCTGCGACCGATCGTGGCGAGCTGGCCGTAGTCCCGGTAGCGGAACGGTCGCGCCGGCCTGCCGCGCAGCAGCGCGAGGATGTTGCGCGCGGCGTGCCGGCCCATCTGCTTGGCGGCGGGTGCGACGCCGGGAATCGGCGGCTGGTGCTCGGGCAGCAAGGCCAGATCGCCGATGACCTGGATTTCCGGATGACCTGGCACCGATAGATCGGGCGCGACGATCACCCGGCCACCGCGCCCGAGCGGCACGCCGAGCGTCTCTCCGATCGGTGACGCGGCAATGCCCGCGCACCATACGACGGTCTTCGCTTCGAGGCGCTCGCCGCCGAGCTGCACGCCCGCGGCGTCGATTCCGCTGACCCGGCGGCCGAGCCAGACCGTGACGCCGAGCCGCTCGAGCTGTATCCGCGCGTGCTCGGATAGCTCAGGCGGATACGGGGGCAGCACGCGCTCCGCGGCCTCGATGAGAACGACCCGCGCATTGCGCGGATCGTAGCGTCGGTACTCACCCTTCAGCGTGTGTCGCGCGATCTCGGCGAGCGTGCCCGCCATCTCGACGCCGGTCGCGCCGCCGCCGATGACGACGAACGTGAGCCATGCGGCGCGCCGCGCAGGATCGTGCTCGCGTTCGGCGTGCTCGAACGCAAGCAGCACGCGGCGGCGAATCTCGAACGCGTCCTGCAATGTTTTCAGTCCGGGCGCGTGCGCGCGCCATTCGTCGTGGCCGAAATAGCTGTCGGTGGCGCCGGTGGCGAGGATCAGGTGGTCGTAGGCAACCGCCTCGCCGTCCTCGAGTATCACGTTGCGCGCGGCGACGTCGACGCGCCGCACCTCGCCATAGAGGACGCGGGTGTTTTTCTGGCCGCCCAGAATGCGCCGGATCGGCTCGGCGATCGCCGGCGCGGCGAGTCCCGCGGTGGCCACCTGGTAGAGCAGCGGCTGGAACAGGTGGTGATTCGTGCGGTCGATCACCGTGACGTCCATCGGCGCCCGGCGCAGCGCACGCGCGGCAAACAGGCCGCCAAAGCCGCAGCCGACGATCACGACAACGGGGTCAGACCCCTGTGGATAAGTCACGACGCGCCTCGTCAATTCAAGGTCTTCAAGACTTATCCACAGGGGTCTGACCCCTTTCTAGTAGGGCCGTACGCCGAACAGCCAGACGTGGAAATGAAAAATGGCGGCGAACAGCACCAGCGCGATCACGATCTTCGCGATCCCGATCTCTCGCCAGGCGAAGTGGTTGCGCCCCTGCGCAATCGCGAGGAACGGCAGGTTGGAAGTCGATTGCGCAAAGCGCGTCCAGCGCTCGCCGAAGCGCGCCGCCTTGCGCCGGTCGATGAGCACGGTTCCGGCGGCAGCGAGCAGCAGGAAGCTGCCGAAGAACAGCGTCGAGCGCAGCTCGCCGCGCGCGAGCAGGTGCGCGCCCGCCCACAGCATGATGCCCCACATGATCGGATGGCGCGTGATGCGCAGGATGCCGCGCGCCGGGTTGTCGCGCTCGAGCAGTCTGCCTGCGCCGACCGCGGTCGGGTTGGGCGTCATGCCGCCCGCGACCACCAGGATCAGCGCGAAGGGCATGATCGCCGATGGCAGGTGGCGCAGCCCCGGCCACAGCACGGCGACCGGCGCCGCCTTGTACGCGATCACCATCCACGCGATGCCGCCAAGGCTGGCGAGCGAGAACAGCCCCAGATAGGGCCTCTCGCCGATCGCCCGCGCGAGCGCCGGGCGCAGTGGTGTGCTCGGCAGGACGTGCAGGGCGAGAAACACGAGGCAGGCAATCGTGAGCTGGAGCATCGGACCTCCCGGGCGCGTCAGTCGAGCGCCTTGTTGACGATTTCGGCGACGTCGCGCGACAGGCCTGCGGCATCGCGTATCCGCTCGAGCTGCGACTGCGCCCGCGCGCGGCGCGCGGCGTCGAAGCGCTTCCAGCGGTCGAAGCCGCGCGCCATGCGCGCCGCGACCTGCGGGTTGAGCGTGTTCAACGCGAGCACCTGGTCGGCGAGGAAGGCGTAGCCGCCGCCGTCGGCGGCGTGGAAACGGACATGGTTTGCGCCGAAGCTGCGGATCAGCGCGTAGACCTTGTTCGGCACCTTGATGTCGAACGCCGGATGGGCGAGCAGTCCGCGAACCCGCGCCAGCGTGTCGGGCAGGCGCGAGGTGGCCTGCACGGCGAGCCATTTGTCGACCACCAGCGCCTCGTCCTGCCAGCGCGCGTAGAAGCTGTCGAGCGCCTTGTCGCGCTCGAGGCAGTCGCAGTTGCTCAGCATGCCGAGCGCGGCGAAGGATTCGGTCATGTTGTCCGATTGCGCGTACTGCTCGTAGCACAGCGCACGAATGTCCACCGTGGCGAGCTCCATGAGCAGCGACAGCGCGGCATTGCGCAGCGCGCGCCGCCCGGCGGAGGCGGCGTCGGGCTGGTACGGGCCCGCGACCGCGTTGGCATGGTAGACCTCGAGCAGCGCGTCCTTCAGCGGCGCGGCGATTGCCTGCCGCAGGCGGTTACGCGCCGCGTGCAGCCGGTCCGGGTCGACCTCGGCGAGTTGCTCGGCGAGAAAGCTCTCGGCCGGCACTGCGAGCGCCTCGGCGGCGAATGCCGGGTCCTCGGCGCTGGTTTCCAGGACGCGCCGGCAGGCGGCGAGGAATGCTGCCGAGGGCTCGCCAGCACGCTCGAGAATGATCGTCGTCGCGAGGCGCTGCCCGGCCTCCCAGCGGTTGAAGGGATCGCGATCATGCGCGAGCAGGTGGACGAGCTCGGCCTCCGCGTAGTCGTACTTGAGGATCAGCGGCGCCGAGAAGCCGCGCAGCAGCGAGGGCACCGGCCGCGCCGGGACGTCGTCGAACACGAACTGCGCCTCGCGCTCGCGCATCGACAGCACGCGCGTGCCCTCGGGCAGCAGGTCCTCGCCGTCCGGACCGACCAGGCCCACCGCCAATGGGATGTGGAACGGCGGGTTCATCGACTGGCGCACTTGCAGCGTGAAACGCGCCTTCGCGGCGTCGTAGCGCCCGCTGCAGTCCAGCACCGGCGTTCCGGCGATGTCGTACCAGCGCCGGAACTGGCCGAGGTCGACGCCGCTCGCGTCCTGCATCGCCTGCACGAAATCGTCGCAGGTCACCGCCTGGCCGTCATGACGCTCGAAGTACAGGCGCATCCCGGCCTGGAAGCGGTCCTCGCCAAGCAGGCTGTGCTGCATGCGCACCACTTCCGCGCCTTTTTCGTAGACCGTCAAGGTGTAGAAATTGCGGATCTCGACGTAGGACTGCGGGCGCACGGGGTGCGCCATCGGCCCGGCGTCCTCGGGGAACTGCGCCGCGCGCAGCATGCGCACCTCCTGGATGCGCGTTACGGCGCGGGAGTACGTGTCGGCGCCGTACTCCTGGTCGCGGAACACCGTCAGGCCTTCCTTGAGTGAGAGCTGGAACCAGTCGCGGCAGGTGACGCGGTTGCCGGTCCAGTTGTGGAAGTACTCGTGGGCGACGACGCGGTCGATGTTGAAGTAGTCGTGGTCGGTTGCGACGTCGGGCCGCGCGAGCACGAACCGGGTATTGAAGATGTTGAGGCCCTTGTTCTCCATGGCGCCGGAATTGAAATCGCCCACCGCAACGATCTTGTAGTGATCGAGGTCGAGCTCGAGACCGAAGCGTTCCTCGTCCCAGCGCATCGCCCGCTTCAGGCAGTCCATCGCCCAGGCCGCCTGGTCGAGCTTGCCGGGCTCGACGTACACCGCGAGCTCGGCCGACTTGCCCGAGCGCGTCACGAAGCGGTCTTCGAGGGCGTCGAGCTTCGCTGCGACCAGCGCAAAGAGGTAGCAGGGCTTGGGAAAGGGGTCCTCGAAGCGCGCCCAGTGGCGGCCACCCGGTTCGTCACCGGCGGCGACGCGGTTGCCGTTCGACAGCAGCACGGGATAGCGCGCCTGGTCGGCGTGGATGGTCGTCGTGTAGCGCGCCATGACGTCGGGCCGGTCGGGGAACCAGGTGATGCGCCGGAAGCCCTCGGCCTCGCACTGGGTGACGAATCCGGTCTTGGTCGCGTACAGCCCTTCGAGCGTGGTGTTCTGCTGGGGCAGGAGGCGCGACACGGTCTCCAGCGTGCAGCGATCCGGCACCTGGCCGATCTCGAGCCGGCTGGCCGACAGGCTGTAGGCGTTGGCGCGCAGCTGCGCCCCGTCGAGCGCGAGCGAGCGCAGCTCGAGCGCCTCGCCGTCGAGAACGAGCGGCGATTTCGCGGATCCGGCCTGCGGGTTGCGGCGCAGGGCGAGCACGGCGTGCACCAGCGCGTCGTCGGCGCGGAGGTCGACGTCGAGCGTGACCGACTCGACGAGGAAGGCGGGCGGCGCGTAGTCCTTGAGCTGGATGGCGTTCGGCTGCGGTTCGCGCATGGCTGGCGGCTCGGAAGCCGGGTTGCAAGACCCGCCTAGTCTACCGGCGCGTCTGGCCCCGCGCTCGGGCCCGCGTTACAGTTGTGCGCGGCGACGAGCGGAGCGGGGCGATGCGCATATCCAGAAGCGTGATGTGGGGCGAGATGAAGGGCATGCGCAAGATCGAGACGGTCGAGCAGATGCCGGCGGATTACCGCGAGACCCTGCTCAAGATCGTCTATGCCCTCGCCTCGACCGAGTTCGCCTCGGTGGAGCAGCACCAGCCGTGGATCAACAAGGGACCGACGCCCGAGGACCGCTACGCCCAGGCGCAGGTCTGCGCCGATGAAGCGCACCAGGGCTTCATCGACTGCCGGCTGCTGCGCAGCTTCGGCCCGGACGGCGAGGCGCTGGCCGAGCGCCTGCTCCATCTCAAGCAGGGCGAGCATTTGCTGCACGCCTTCAACGTGCCCTTCGAGAGCTGGGTCGACCTCTGCGGGTTCTGCTTTCTCATGGACCACGTCGCCTGGTACCACCTGCGCGCGTTCGAGGACTCGAGCTTCGCGCCGTTCGCGCGCGAAATGACGACCATGGTGCACGAGGAGCGCTTCCATGCCGCCTTCGGCGCGCGCCGCATCCGCGACCTGGTCAAGGACCCGCGCTACCAGGACCTGTGCGGCGCGGGCGCGCGCGAGGCGCAGCAGACGGTCGACAAGTGGTACCCGCATGCCCTGGACACCTTTGGCGCGGCGGATTCGAAGATCAGCGCGCGTGCGGTGGCGCTCGGCATCCGGCGCTGGGGAAACGAGGAGCTGCGCCAGCTGTGGAAGGCCGATCTCGATCGCCAGATCGCCGCAGCGGGTCTGCGCGTGCCCGATCCGGCGCAGGGCCGGCAGGTCCGCTGACCCGGCGGCCAGTTGGTGCATCAGCGAACGCTGATATGCCGGTACTTTGACTGCGATCAAGCAGTTGCCCGCGCCGCACGGTTCTGATCCAATCTGCCGCCCGCGCTGCGGGCAGCCGTTGGCGGAGGCCCGGGTGGTCCGGGTTTCATCTTTATCTGATTGGAGTCACCCATGAAGTGGATTGCCGCAGTCACCAGTGCTGCGCTGCTCGCCGGCTCGAGTGCCGCGCTTGCGCAGCCGATCATCGTCAAGTTCAGCCACGTCGTCGCCGAAGCGACGCCCAAGGGCCAGGGTGCGCTGAAGTTCAAGGAAGTGGCCGAAAAGCTCCTCCCCGGCAAGGTGCAGGTCCAGGTGTTCCCGAGCTCGCAGCTGTTCGGCGACGCCAAGGAGATGGAGGCACTGCTGCTCGGCGACGTCCAGCTCATCGCGCCCTCGCTGTCCAAGTTCGCGCGCTACACGAAAAAGCTGCAGGTCTACGATCTGCCGTTCCTGTTCGACGACATCGAGGCGGTCGACCGCTTTCAGAAAAGTCCGCAGGGCGTGGCGCTGCTCGATTCGATGAAGTCGAAGGGCATCAAGGGTCTGGGCTACTGGCACAACGGCATGAAGCAGCTCTCGGATAACCGCGACAAGCTGCAGCGGCCCGAGGACGTCAAGGGGCTCAAGTTCCGCATTCAGTCCTCGGATGTGCTCGAGGCGCAGTTCCGCGCGGTCGGCGCGAATCCGCAGAAGATGGCCTTCAGCGAGGTCTACCAGGCGCTGCAGACCGGTGTCGTCGACGGCCAGGAGAACACCTGGTCGAACATCTTCTCGCAGAAATTCTTCGAGGTGCAGAAGACCATCGCGGTGACCAACCACGGCCTGGTGGAGTACATGGTGATCACCAACGGTCCTTGGTGGGACAAGCTGCCCGCCGACATCCGCGACGGCCTGTCGAAGGCGATGATCGAGGCGACGGCGCACGCCAACAAGCTGGCCGAGGAACTCAACGCGCGCGACCGTAAGCGCATCGCCGACGCCGGCAAGGCAAAGATCCAGACGCTGACCAAGGACGACGTCGCCGCCTGGCGCAAGGCGATGGCGCCGGTGTGGAAGAAGTTCGAGGGCGATATCGGCGCCGACCTGATCCAGGCCGCCGCCAAGTCCAACAAGTAACGTCAGCTCTCGTTGCGAAGCGGGGCCGCGCTGCGCGGCACCCGCTGAGCGACCCGGCGCGACATGCTGCGACTGCTCGAACGGCTGGAAGAGGGGCTGATCGCCCTTCTGCTCACCGTCATGACGCTCATCACCTTCACCCAGGTGGTGGCGCGTTACGTGTTCAATTTCAGCTTCGTCTGGGCGCTGGAGCTGAACACCTTCCTGTTCGCCTGGCTCATCTTCCTCGGCGCCGCCTACGGCGTGCGTGAAGGCGCGCATATCGGCGTCGACGCGCTCGTCAAGTCGCTCTCGCCGGCCAAGGCGCGTGCGACGGCGATCGTCGCGGCGCTGATGTGCATGGTCTACGCGGGGATCCTGGTGGTCGGCGGCTGGGTCTACGTCGCCAAGATGATCCAGGTCGGCATCATGGCCGAGGATCTGCCGATTCCGCAGTGGGTACCGCGCCTGGTGCTGCCGATCGGCGGCGCGCTGCTGTTCCTGCGCTTCGGCCAGGTGCTCTACCGGCTGATCGTCGGCAAGGAGGCCCATCTGGTCGGCGACGAGGCCAAGGAGGCGATCCGGCAGCAGATCGAAGAGACCGGCGAGCCCCCGGAGGGACGCGCGTGACGACCGCCGCGCTGTTCGTCCTGCTGTTCGTGTTCATGCTGATCGGCATGCCGATCGCGGTCGCGCTCGGCCTGTCCTCGCTGCTGACCATCTTGCTGTTCGGCAACGATTCGCTCGCTTCGCTGGCGCTCAAGCTGTTCGAGACCTCGGAGCACTTCACGCTGCTCGCGATTCCGTTCTTCATCCTCGGCGGGGCGTTCATGACCACCGGCGGCGTCGCGCGGCGCATGATCCGCTTCGCGATCGCCTGCGTCGGCCACCTGCGCGGCGGCCTGGCGATCTCCTCGGTGCTCGCCTGCATGCTGTTCGCGGCGGTGTCGGGCTCGTCGCCGGCGACCGTCGTCGCGGTCGGCTCGATCGTCATCGCCGGCATGACGCGCGCCGGCTATACGCTGCCATTCGCCGCCGGCGTGGTGTGCAACGCCGGCACCCTGGGCATCCTGATCCCGCCGTCGATCGTCATGGTGGTCTACGGCGCGACCACCGAGACCTCGGTCGGCAAGCTGTTCATGGCCGGCGTGGTGCCGGGCATCGTGCTCGGCGTCATGCTGATGGTCGCGATCTACGTGCGCGCGACGATGCTCGACCTGCCGCGCCAGCCACGCGCCAGCCTGCGCGAGGTCGTGGTCGCCGGGCGCGACTCGATGTGGGGCCTCGCGCTGATCGTCATCATCCTGGGCGGCATCTACGGCGGCATCTTCACGCCGACCGAGGCCGCGGGCGTGGCGGCGGTGTACGCGTTTTTCATCGCGGTGTTCGTCTACCGCGACGTCGGCTGGCGCAAGGTGCCGACCGTGCTGATCGATGCGGCCAAGGTCACGGTGATGCTGATGTTCATCATCGCCAACGCGCTGCTGTTCGCCCACGTGCTGACCACCGAGCGCATCCCGCAGGTGATCGCCGAATACATCCTGTCCTGGGGCATGCCGGCCTGGGGCTTCCTGATCGTGGTGAACATCCTGCTGCTCGCGGCCGGCAACTTCATGGAGCCGACCGGGATCATCCTCATCCTGGCGCCGATCCTGTTTCCGATCGCCACGCAGCTCGGCATCGACCCGGTGCATCTGGGCATCATCATGGTGGTCAACCTCGAGATCGGCATGGTCACGCCGCCGGTCGGCCTGAACCTGTTCGTCACCGCCGGCATCACCAAGATGTCGATCGGCCAGGTGGTGCGCGCCGCGCTGCCCTGGCTGATGGTGCTGCTCGCGTTCCTGGTGATCGTGACCTACGTTCCGGCGATCTCGCTGGCGCTGCCCAATCTGTTGTTCTAGGCCGCGCGAGGTCTGGCCCGCGGCGGCGACGCCGAGCGCTCGGCAAGAAAGTCTGTCAGCGCCTGTCCGGTGTGGCTGCGGCGCGCCGCCCGCGCCACGTCCTCCGGCGCGCCCTGCACGACCACGCGCCCGCCGGCGTCGCCGCCTTCGGGACCCAGGTCGATGATCCAGTCGGCCTCCGCCATCACGTCGAGGTTGTGCTCGATGACGAGCACCGTGTTGCCGCCGTCCACCAGGCGGTGCAGCACGCGGACGAGCTTCTCGACGTCGGCCATGTGCAGGCCGACCGTCGGCTCGTCGAGCACGTACAGGGTGCGCGCCGAGGCGCCGCGCCCGCGCGCCGGGCCGCCCGCGCTGAGGCCCCCCGGATCCAGGCGCACCTTGGCGAGCTCGGTGACCAGCTTGATGCGCTGTGCCTCGCCGCCGGACAGGGTGGGGCTCGACTGCCCGAGCGTGAGGTAGCCGAGGCCGACGTCCTGCAGCAGGCGCAGCGCGTGGTGGATCGACGGGTGCGCCGCGAAGAATTCGACCGCCTCATCGACGCTCAGCGCGAGCACCTCGCCGATGGTCTTGTCGCGCCAGCGCACGCTCAGCGTGTCGGCGTTGAAGCGTGCGCCGCCGCAGGCCTCGCAGGCCACCTTGACGTCGGGCAGGAAGGACATCTCGATGCGCTTCATGCCCTGGCCGTCGCAGACGCTGCAGCGCCCGCCCGCGGTATTGAACGAAAAGCGGCTCGCGCTCCAGCCGCGAATGCGCGCATCGGTGGTATCGGCGAACAGCCGGCGGATCGCGTCCCAGAAGCCGACGTAGGTGGCCGGGCAGGAGCGCGGCGTCTTGCCGATCGGGGTCTGGTCGACTTCGAGCACGCGCTCGATCGCCTGCCAGCCCCTCAGCGCGCGGCAGCCGGCGGGCGCGGCGCCGCGCTTCGACTTGCGCTGCACCGCAAGCAGGCGCAGGAGATTGTCGTGAATCACGTTGCGCGCGAGGGTCGATTTGCCGGAGCCCGACACGCCGGTGACCGCGACCAGCCGCGCGAGCGGGATGCGCGCTTGCGCGCGCTTCAGGTTGTGCAGCGTCGCCCCCTCGACGCGCAGCGAGGCGGTCTGCGCGCCGACCGCGCGGCGCGGCTGCAGCGGATGGCGCAGCGGGGCGGCGAGAAAGCGCCCGGTGATCGAATCGGGCGAGGCGATCAGGTCCGCGGCGCTGCCCTGCGCGATCACGCGTCCGCCGAGCCGCCCGGCGCCCGGGCCGAGGTCGATCACGTGACTCGCGCGGCGGATCGTTTCCTCGTCGTGCTCGACGACGATCAGCGTGTTGCCTTTCGCCTCCAGCCGCTGCAGGACATCGAGCAGGATGCGGTTGTCGCGCGGATGCAGGCCGATGGTCGGCTCATCGAGGATGTAGCACACGCCGCGCAGGTTGGAGCCGAGCTGCGCGGCCAGCCGGATGCGCTGCGCCTCGCCGCCCGAGAGCGTCGGCGCGGCGCGATCCAGGGTGAGATAGGCGAGGCCGACGTCGGACAGAAAGCCGAGGCGGCTGCGCAATTCGGCGACCAGGTCGCGCGCGATCGCCTGCTCGCGGCCGTCGAGCCGCAGGCCGTCGAGCAGGCCTGCGAGGCGCGCGATCGGCTGCGCCGACAGTGCGGCGATCGACTGGCCGCGCCAGTGCACCGCCAGTGCCTCGGGATTGAGGCGCTGGCCGTCGCAGGCCGCGCAGCGCTCCTCGACCTCGAGCCAGTCGATCCAGGAATCGAGCACATGATCCTCGGTGCCGGTGCGCGAGCGCGCTTCGTCCCACTCGACGCGCTCGAGCGACAGCCCGGTGCCGTAGCAGGCCGAACACCAGCCGTGCTTCGAGTTGTACGAAAACAGCCGCGGGTCGAGCTCCGGAAAGCTCCGCCCGCAGGACGGGCAGGCGCGCAGGGTGGAAAAGGTCTGCTCGCGCAGCACGAGCTCGACGCGCGCGGCGCCCGCCTTGCGTCCCTGCGCGGCGGCGCGCATCAGCGCGTCGAGGTCGGCGATCACCTGGACCACGCCCTTGCCGAGCTCGAGGGCGCGCGCCAGGCTTTCGCGCAGCGCACGCTCGTTGGCCGGCGTCACCTTGAGGTCGGCCACCGGCAGCTCGATCATGTGCTCCTTGAAGCGGTCGATGCGCGGGAACGGCGTCACCGGCAGGAACGCGCCGTCGACGCGCAGGTGGGTATAGCCCTTGCCCGCGGCCCACTTCGCGAGATCGGTGTAGACGCCCTTGCGGTTGACCACCAGCGGCGCGAGCAGCCCGATGCGCTGGCCGCGATACTCGGTCATCAGCCGTGCGGCGATCGCATCCTCGCTTTGCGGCTCGATCGGCCTGCGACAGTCCGGGCAATGCTGCAGGCCCAGCTTGACGTACAGCAGGCGCAGGAAATGATGCACCTCGGTCAGCGTGCCCACCGTGCTCTTCGCGCCGCCGCGGCTGGTGCGTTGCTCGATCGCCACCGTCGGCGGGATGCCGAAGATCGCGTCGACGTCCGGGCGCGCCTGCGGCTGCACGAACTGGCGCGCGTAGGCGTTCAGCGATTCCAGATAGCGGCGCTGGCCCTCGGCGAACAGGATATCGAAGGCGAGCG
>Ga0210097_1000391_pt1 | contig 15829 bp, 9 predicted proteins | sample Joice_CattailNLA_2_FD_185521 | JGI IMG/M metagenome (GOLD analysis project Ga0210097, IMG submission 185521) | Wetland microbial communities from San Francisco Bay, California, USA, that impact long-term carbon sequestration - Joice_CattailNLA_D2... | ecosystem: Environmental > Aquatic > Marine >...
ATGGCAAAGGGAAATATCTAAAGTGGGTAATTTTTCTGGCAGTGCCGGTTTTACTGGCCCTTGGTATTTATTGGCAGGATCTGCTGCATCTGATCCCCGATTGGTTTTCTGCGCTTAAAGGCATTTTCGTATGACGAGACAACATCTCAGGCCTCTATCTTTTCCTATATTGGGGGAGAGGCTTCCACGATCGTTTTAATTCGCGGCTGGAAGCCGCTCCCACAGTTTTTTTTCAGTTACTTGGACATACCGAATAAGGGCATTATTTAAAATAAAACATACCTGACTAGAGGTAAAAGGTGCGGTCAACTCTCTTTATAATTATATCTTTTTTGGTTGCCCTGCTGGCTGGATACTTTATTACCCAGTACAAACCGACCATCATTTTTCTGGGTTTGCTGGCCCTGGTTGTCTTTACCATCTCCTTTATCAACATCGAATGGGGTCTGTATATTCTGATCTTTTCCATGCTGTTATCTCCTGAGATCATGACAGGTGGAACAACCGGCTCGTCACTGGGCAGAGGGGTTACCCTGCGGCTGGAGGACTTCCTGCTGGCTGTCATCGGGCTGAGCTGGTTTGCCAGAAATGCCGTTAAAAAAGAGTTGGGCCTGTTTTTAAAAACACCGTTGAATAAGGCCATCCTGTTCTATGCTCTGGCCTGCATTTTATCCACCGGATTCGGGACAATGACCGGCAGAGTCGAGATGAAAACCGGTTTTTTATTTGTTCTAAAATATATTGAGTACTTCATCGTGTTTTTCATGATGGTCAATCATGTTAGAAACGCAGACCAGATTAAACGGTTTTTAATCTGTCTGTTTTTGACCTGCTTTATCGTGTCAATAATCGGTATGTTGCAGATTCCCGGAGGGGGACGGGTCAGCGCCCCTTTTGAAGGAGAAATCGGAGAACCCAATACCTTCGGCGGTTATTTGCTTTTTATCGGAATCGTGGCGGCAGGCTTGCTGGCCAAAGCGGATAATTTAAAAACAAAGCAGATTATGGCCGTTTTAATCCTTTGCAGCATTCCGCCGTTTTTATTCACCCAGTCCCGAACTTCCTATCTGGCCCTTATCCCGGCCCTAATGGTGCTGGGTTTTATGACGGACCGCAGGCTTATTATTTTAGGGGTGCTCATTATTGGATTGATGGTGAGCCCTCTCTTCTTGCCATCAGCAGTCAAAAATAGGATCTTGTATACCTTTAACCAGCCCGAGGCGCAAGGACAGATTCAAATCGGCGAAATTCGTCTGGATACCTCTACTTCCGCAAGACTGGTAAGCTGGAAACAAGCGTTTCAGGGCTGGACCCAGCATCCGCTGCTAGGCCATGGGGTGACCGGCTATGGGTTTGTGGACGCCCAGTTTCCGCGGGTGTTGGTTGAGACCGGAATTCTGGGTTTTACCGCTTTTTGCTACCTATTATTTTCAATTTTCAAAGTCACCCTGAATAATTTAAAAAAGCTGAAGACGCCTTATTTTCAAGGCCTCGGGATCGGGTTTTTTGCCGCTTCTGTGGGGCTTGTCGTGCACGCTCTGGGTGCCAACACCTTTATCATCGTTCGCATTATGGAGCCTTTCTGGTTTTTCGCGGGGATCATCGTGGTCATGCCGGCCATGGAGCGCCAGCAGGCCGAACAAGCCCAGGAAGTTGTATTGCGCGGAAAATCTTTAGCCACCGGTTCTTAGCAGATCTGCATTCTCCAATGATTTCAGCCATTGAGACGCTAAAAACAGTCCCGCAATGGATTTGGCATCCTGAATTTCACCATCACCTATCATTTCAAATGCCTTGAGAAAATCAAGCGCCTGCACCTGGATCACTTCATCCTCATCAAGATTTTGATCGGCCGGCTGCAGCTCCGTTGCCAGGAAAATATGAATGCGTTCGTTTGAATATCCGGGCACCGGTGTGATTTCACCAAGCCTGTGCCACTGCCCGGCTGAATATCCCGTCTCCTCAATCAGTTCCCTCTTCGCACAGCTGATGATTTCTTCCTGCGGGTCGAGGGTCCCGGCGGGAATCTCCCAGATATATTTTTTCAAGGCATGACGGTATTGTTTGAGCAAAACGATCCGTTTGTCGTCCAAAAAAGGAATGATGGCAGTCGCACCGGGGTGTTCAATAAATTCCAGATCGGTGGTTGTGCCGTTTTCCAGGGTGACATTTTCTCTCACCAACTCAAATACCCTGCCGCGGTGTATAGTAGCGCGATTATTAATAATTGTAGTCATTCATTTCTCCAGTCCCCAACTTAGCGATACACTCTATTTATCCATCACGACCAGCTTAATCTCATCCGAGTTGGCTTTGAGCTCCGGTGCATACATGGCGTAGGCCCGGGTGGGCAGGGCGCTGAATTTTCCCGGTATCTCAGCCCGCAATCGGTAACTGATGCTGTGTCGGCCGCGGGCCAGGCGTTGAACGAAAAAACACACCCTGCGGTCGCGGTATTCCACGTAGGCCCCCATTTCGTTGCCATCGTAGCCGCTGCGAACATTGACAGCCTCAAATCCGGCGGCTTTCATATCTTCAAACACCAGGTATTCATAGTCGTTCTTGCTTTCGATTTCCAGCTCTACTTCGACAAGGTCGCCGCTGCCCACTGTCGACAGGTTCTCCAGGGGCACCCGTTCATATTCTTCCACTTTGCGATCCACCACCTGGCCCCGGGAGCCCGCATCCTTGATTTTTTTATCGGCTTCCTTCAAACGGTAAACGCGCCGATTGACTTTAATCTCCAGGCCCTCGCGGGTGATAAAATCCTCGAGGGTGAAATAGTCCAGGTAGGCATTGAAATAGATGGGGCCCCGGCCGCTCTTTTTCAGCGTTAGCCTGTGATCTCCGGTAGTGATGTCTTGGCCTTCCAGAACAAATTTGTTGTCGAAGGTGAAGAGATTTTCAGCGTCGATTTTCACCGTTTTGGTCCTGCGGCCGTCAAAATAAATATCCAGGGTCAGATCCGGCCGGTCCTCACCGCTGGCGGTGAGGTATTCGGCAAAAGCCTCAACGATCACCGCCGTATCCCGGGTGCTTTTCCAGTAGGTGGCGTGTTTGCGGTTGTTGAGCAGATATTTCACCAGCCGGGATGCTTTTTGGCTTTTGGGTTCAGTCCGGGACAAGAGCTTGAGATAATATGCATGGGCCTCGTATTCACTACCGTACCAGTACCACCAGTATGAGCTGTTGGGCAGATTCAGGTAAGCGGTCTGGTTTTCATCATCGGACACCAGGTATTGTTCGATGTTCTGCAAAATCATATTTAGCTTGCGGGTATCCTCCAATTTGTAAAGCGCCAGGCCGAACATTGCCTTGGCATAAACTGCCAGGTGGGTGCGATCTCGATAAAGATATTCGCGCATTTTGCGGCCATCGATACCCCCATCCACCAGCACCATGTAAACAAAGGCGTCCAGGTTGTCGGCGCGGGATTTGGCGTCTTTATTTTTATGCTCCCAGCGCTTGAGCCGCTCGACTTCTTTGTTCTGGTAATCCTGCAGCCACTGTAACCCCTGCTCCAGCATGCCGGCCGGAAGCTTTACCTTTGCATCCCGGGCGATTTGAAGCCCATGAACCACGTAGGCCGTCGTGTGGGGGTATGATTTTTCACCATCTCCACTGAACCAGCCCCAGCCGCCATCCGATAACTGCATATCGGCCAGACGTTTGATGCCGGCGGCGACCATATTCGCGACGGTTTGCCCGTCAAACACCGGATTGTGGTCATAACGCCGCCACTGGCCGGCCCGTTGCCGATCATTGCCGATTTCCTGGGCATTGAGGTTGATTTGCTTTTCTTTTATGGCCTGCAGATCCAGCCCCATGTTGATCAGGATCCGCTGGGTGGTCACCGTCGGCAGAAAGCGATTGAGGGTCTGCTCGGTGCAGCCGTACGGGTAGGCGGTCAAATAGGGCAATGCATCTACCATGGCTCCGGCCAGGGTAGGTGAAAAGCGCAGTTCCAGTCGCGATTCTTCGACCCGACGCTCGGCCGGTACCTGGAATAAAAGCGATGCCTCGGCTGCTTCAGGACGAATGACACCGCTGCGCGGCACCTGCTTGGTCATGCCGTGCACATATACCGGAAACTGCATTTGAACGGCATCGGACTCTTCATCGGTGAGTGCCTGCATGCGGATGACAGCCTGGCCTTCTTTGACCACCGCTACGCGCCAATCCACCCGTTTTTCACTGTTTGGTTCGATGACGACTGACTTTTCACTTTTATCTGCCTGCATCAGGGCCAGGCAGCCGCCCTCAAATTCCAGCCGAACCCGGACGGTCTTTTTGTTTTTTAAATAATTATGGACATTGGCCGAGAGCACGACTTCATCTGTTTCCACGAAAAATCGCGGCGCCTGCAGGCGCAGGATCAAATCCTTGCGGGTGACAACCTCCACCGAACCCTGGCCCACTTTTGTGCCGTGGCCCATGGACCACACCATCACTTTCCAGCCGGTCAGGTTTTCGGGCATGGCAAAATCGATTTGCGCCATACCGCCGGCATCGGTCTGAACGCTTCCCGCCCAGAAAGCCGTATCGGCAAAATTGGTGCGCACCTGGGGTTTAACCAGATCTTGTGAGGCCGCTGAACCACCGACCGGTTCTTGTTCTATGCGGTCCCCTTCTCTGTCCTCCAGGCCGGCGGACCTTTCTTTTTTCGGGGCCGCGGGTTGCGCACCGGCCTTGAACGCAGCCGGGGCCGCCGCCATATCCGAGCTTGCGGATTCCTCCGCCACGGTTTCACCTGAAGCGTCCTCTTTGCCGGCGGTTAGATCCTGAGCCATTAAGTGGCCGAAAACACCGATATTGCCCATGGGGGTTTCATTTTCCATGAGAAGGTTGTAGAACCAGCGGTCCAGATTGGATTCCGTCCGGGCAAAATACCGGCGCCGCCACTGCCAGAAAAAACTGCGGATTTCGGGAACATTGGAGCCCCCGGAGACATACTCGAGGGCGCGATCATAGACGGTCATCACGGCGGTTCCCTGAAATGGTTCACCGCTGAAATCGGTGAGTTTTATTTTAAAATCGGCCTTTTCGCCCGGCCGGTAAGCTTTTTTTGCAGGCTCGACGGCGACATTGAGCACCCGTTTTTCCGGCGGCACGATGATTTCACGGGTCTCGCTGTGGACTTTGCCCTCATAGACGGTAATGGCTTCGACGAAAAAATTGGGCATGTCTTTTTTGGAAATCGCTATTTCTTCAACCGCACTTTTGCCGGTCATGGAGATAATTTTGGGCGGCAGATAAATACCATTGGCCGGACGGATGAAAAGAACGACGGCCGCCCCCGGATAATCGGTATTGATCATGAGACGGACACGTTCCCCCGGGGCATAGTCCTGTTTATCCGGGACGAGTTCGATTTTGGCAAAACGGTAGCGCGCGCCGTCATCGCCTTCACCGCGCACCGTGAAAATGTAACCGCCTTCAATGACATGGCTTTTTTTATCCGTCAGCTGATAGGACAATCGATATTGCCCGGCCCTGCTGGCCTGGATTTGAATAGCGCTGCGGCCTTCGGTATCCGTATCCAGGTCCCAACGGGCGACTTCCGTTTCCCGGGGTGTGTTATCCTGATAGGTAATGTGCAGCAGCTTCAGTGAACCTTTGCCCTGGACCGGCTTTTGCGCGAGGGTCTGGGCCTTGAAACCGGCCTGAACGGTATCGCCCACACGGTAGTGCCCGCGATCGGTCCAGGCATAGACTTTAAACGGTTGACGGGCCACGAGCACCAGCCCTTGGCCGACAATGGTTCGCCGGGATTGGTCGCGGACTTCGGCGGTGATGGTATAGCGATGATCCGTGTCCGGATGGATTAAGCCGGCCAGTTCGGTATCGATTTCGATTCGCACCGTGCCGTCGGCACCGATTTTAACTTCACCGTCGGCCACAATTTCCGGCTGGATATTCGAATGCCGGGGCCACCAGTTCCACAGCGGTTGTTTGCAGCCCCACCGCACCCAGCCCGGGTACCAGGAATAGTCATATCCGTACCACCAGTAGCCCGGTCCATAAAACCAATCCCAGTAAGAGGAGGGATACCACCGGTCATCCTCCGCGGACCGGTAGACTTTGTATTTTACAGTGGCCTGGGTCACCGGTGATCCGAAGTAGTAGTTGGCTTTGATGACTGCCTGGATTTTTTCACCCAGTTTCACCGGCTCTGCGGGCGCCTCCACTTTTACTTCAAATTCAGGCTTTTTATACTCTTCAACTCGAAAAGTGTTTCCGCCATAGACGATTCCGGAGCCGTGGGAAATACGGTAGACGCCCAGGGGCGCATCGGCGGGGATCTCAAACTCCCCCTCGAGTCCGCCATAGGCATCGGCCTGGAGATTGTGGGTGTAGATTTGCTCGTCGTTGGGATTGTAGACCCCTACGCTGAAATGCTGACCGGCATAAGCGGATGTATCGGCTTGATCGTATTTGGCATGGCGCACCCACAGTTTAAAACGGACTTTTTGTTTGGGACGGTAAACCGGCCGATCGGTCATGACAAAGGTTTTGGTCTGGTTGTATTCCCGGTCGTAATAGTTCGGGTACCAGATACCTGAAAAACCCAGGTATGCCAGGCGATCATTGGTGCTGACGGATGCCAGCCAGCTATAGCTGTTTTCGATTTCCGCCGGCCCCATTATGATCTGACCGTTTGGGTCTGTTTGGCGGGTAAAATTTTTATGAAGGATTCGATAACGTTTGGTTCCTTTGATGTTTTCGGTGCGGTAGCCAAAAAAATCAACAGCTGTATTGCCCAGCGGTCGGCCGTTGACGGCATCGGCCAGGTAATACAATATCTGTTGGTTCAGGGGCTTTTTGATGATCGTCGTATTGCTGACCCAGATTATGATGCGGGCCGTGTTGCCGTCTTGCAGGCTGGCAACCAGCAGGTAAGCACCGGCCCGGGAAAGCGCTTCGGGGACCTTGACGGTGACACGCCGATCCCAGTGCCGTTTATCAGGGGTCAGTTCCAGATCCCAATCGGCCGCCTTTTTGCCGATGTACCGGGTCTGGTTTTCGTGGACCAGGCGCCATCCGATGTCGTTGATCTCCACCCTGCTGCGGTCGAGGCGCTGCGGGTCGGATCGGATATAGGCCTTGACGTCTTTAAGCAGGGTTGCCATCCGGATGCGGTAAGCTTTGAAGTTCACCCGCGAACCGTTGCGGAAGCGGTATTCAACCGTGGGAATGCGTCCGGAAGGCTGATTCGCGATGGGTTCAAAAACGCCCCAGTTATCCAGGATCTGATCAATTTGCTGCTGGGCGCGGGGAGAATCGTATTTTTTGTACTGGCTCCAGTAGTCCACCGCCCGGTCATACAATCTGCGGTTTTCATAAATTACGGCCAGATTCCGGGCGGCATCATCCGCGTAACCCTTATCCGGGCTTTGGAGGATCTGTTTAAAAAGACGGATAAAGTTAAATTCATCAGGAAGGCTGAAACGTTTCACGCCGACGGCCAAGCGGGCCAGCGATTCGTTGTCGGCCAGGGTGTGAACTTCATAGGGGCGCAGCTCATCCTTTAGCGCCTCCTTATCCGGAGCCGGGGCGCTGCGGGCAAAAAAATGTCCGTAAGACGACAGGGTTTGAACGCCGAATTGACTGTGAAGCCAGGTTGCCAGGGAATAGTTGACATGGGTTTGCAGATCAGGGTTTGTTTTTGCAGCATTTGCCAGCAACCATCGCCAGCGTTCACCATCTGATTTAGCTGATGGAAAACTGGCTGGAATTTGGTAATAAACCGGGTTTCCCTTTTCATCCACCGGGGCACCCTGGGTGCCACCGCCATACCAGTCGCCCTGGCCGGCCTCGTAGTCGGGCAGACGGGCCAGGTCGGTTAAGTATTGAAGCCGCCAGGACTGATTGTGACCGCTGTACTGAAGGATGACGCGGGCGAACTCGAGACAGAAATTGGCAACTTCGGAATTGGAGGAATCACGGGCGGCCAAAGTTAGCGCCCGGTTCATCAATTGTAAAGCCCTGACATGATCCCGCTGGACGGCGTTTACGTATTTACCGCCGCCGCTATGGGAACCGCGCTGAAATTTACCGGCCACCATATAGCCCCAGTGATTGTTGCCGCTGTAGCTGCCGGCGGCGGTCTGCAGCAGGCGCCAGTTATCGATATGTTTTTCGATCACTTCTTCGCGAAATTCATCCAGCTCATTTATGCGGTTCAGATTGCGCAGGCACTGCCAGGCCTGAACAAAGTCACCGCCGACCATTTTCGGATCGTTGACAGCCTCAAGGCACAATTGGCGAAACAGCTGATAGGCATCATTCCAGTTGCCGTCCTGATAAGCCTTCCGGGCCTGTCCGCGGGTTACTTCATGATCGGATTGGGCGGCCCCCGTTGAGGCGGGCACCAGTGCTAATATGATAAGAAAGCAGATGGTTTTGACAATATTCATCGCGCCGCTCCCAGGTATATTTATAGGTTTCAGGTGTCCCTTCTTTGAACTTTAATCCGCCGGAGGCGGACGAGTCCTCCTGCGGCGGACGAGGGTAAACTCCCCGTCCCTTGGGGCGTTTAAAATTTTCCGTTTGATACCCCGTCGCTTGCGGCGGGGTTGTTCATTACGGCTTCTATCCGTATTTTATAAAGATACTTAAGTGACTGTCAACAGACCGAGAGAGGTTTTACATAAGTTTTACCCTGTGACCGTTCGGGGCTCCCATAAAATCTTAACCATTTGGGCTGTTATGGGAGCAATACTTCTACCCTGGACCAGTGCTGCAAGGACGCCAGGGAAGCTCTTTTAATCTGTTGCAATCCGGTGCAGGGTATTTGCAGTCGATTCAACCCTTGACCAAAATTGAAAATCACGATAAGCTGTTGTAATTAGGGATTATACTGATCATCTTGATCATAAATTGGATTTGTAAAACATTTTGGAGAGTCGATCGCGATTTTATTCGAGAAAGGAACCTGCATGAAATTACCGCAAATCAAGACAGCGTTACCCGGACCCCGGGCCCAAAAATTGATCAAACTGGATAAGTCATTTGTTTCTCCTTCCTACACCCGGGTTTATCCTCTGGTTGTCGATAAAGCCAAGGGGCTCTGGGTCCATGATGTGGATGGCAATATTTTTCTCGATTTTACCGCCGGCATCGCCACCAATTCCACCGGCCACTGTCATCCTAAAGTCGTTAAAGCGATTAAGGCCCAGGCGGATCGGCTCCTGCACATGTCAGGCACTGATTTTTACTACACGCCCCAGATCATTCTGGCGGAAAAACTGGCGGCAATAGCCCCCGGCCGTTCCGCCAAAAGGGTTTATTTCGGCAATTCCGGTGCCGAGGCGGTGGAGGCCGCCTTCAAGCTGGCGCGCTGGCACGCCAAACGGGAATTAAATATTGCGTTTTTCGGTGCCTTTCATGGACGAACCATGGGAGCCCTTTCTTTGACCGCCAGTAAAACCGTCCAGAAAAAAAACTACAATCCGCTGGTGCCGGGGATCACTCACATTCCCTATGCCTACTGCTACCGGTGCGCTTACAACCTGACTTATCCTAAATGCGGTTTGTATTGTGTACGTTGGGTCGAAGATACGCTTTTTAGAACCACCGTACCCGCCGAGGAGGTGGGGGCGATTTTTGTGGAGCCCATTCAGGGCGAAGGCGGTTATATCGTGCCGCCGCCCGGGTTTCACAAAGAACTTTATAAAATTGCCAAAAAATACGGCATTCTGTATGTCGCCGATGAAGTGCAATCCGGTATGGGACGCACCGGGAAGATGTTTGCCATGGAGCATTTCGGGGTCACGGCGGATATTATCGCCCTGGCCAAAGGCATTGCCTCCGGGCTGCCGCTGGGAGCCATGATCGCCAAAACCAAAATCATGAACTGGGAGGCCGGGTCCCATGCCTCCACCTTCGGCGGCAATCCCCTTTCCTGCCAGGCGGCCATGGCAACCATTGAATTGCTTGAGAATAATTTGATGAAAAACGCCGAGAAACAGGGAAAACGCTTGATGGACGGACTGTTTGAGCTGCAAAAAACCTTTGAATGCATGGGAGATGTGCGTGGCAAAGGATTGATGGTAGCCGTTGAACTGGTTAAAGATCGAGGAACCAAAAAACCTGCCACCAGTATGCGACCTCGTATCATCAAAAGAGCATTTGAAAAGGGACTGCTGGTGTTGGGCTGCGGTGAGAATAGTATCCGGTTTTGCCCCTCGCTGACCGTAAAACCAGGGGAAGTCGATACCTGTTTGTCCATATTTGAAGAAGTATTGAAGGAGGTGGCGGGGTAGGACGGGTTGCGCGTTACGCGTTGCGGGAATAATAGCTCATAGCTGAAAGCTCAAAGCTCATAGTAAAAAAGGATTCTACCATCCTGACTATCAGCTTTCAGCTATGAGCTTTCAGCTGCTTTTTAAGCCAGCATCTGGCGGCTTCCGCCACGCCGCCGTTATTATTGGAGGCAACACAGGCAAAACGGCTTTTGATATCTGCCGGTGCATTGTTTACCACGTAGCTGCTTGCAGTCCACTCCAGCAAATCAATATCGTTGTAATCATTTCCCACCGATACGATCAATTGACGGTCAATTTCCAGCTTATCCGCCAGCCAGGCCGCGGTCTGACTTTTGGAGACTGTGGAGGGGAATATCTCGATCCAGGTAGATTTTCCATCCAGCGGTGAAGTTGTCTGGATCACGTTAAAATCAGTCATCTCGGCGCGAATTTTATCAAGGGCGGAGTGGGCACTCCCGGGGGGTACCACCGCCAGAAGCTGAGTTGCCGGACCGAAATCACCCGTAACATCCTTTAAAGGGATGGCGAATTGTTTATAAATCTCAATTCGCCGTTCAAAATCTGAATTTTCGTCATTTGAGCGCAAATAGGCGAACATATGGTTGTCCGGTATGGTGCGATGAACCATAAAGTCCAGTCGGCAGGCATTTAGAACACCGCAGGCCCGACTGACTTCATGGGGTTCGAGGTGTACCTTGCGGATAATTTCACTGCTTTGGTATTGCAGAACACCCGCACCCGTTGAAAAAATAATGTAGTCCACCGGCAGATCCGATACGACCACAGTGTTAAAAGAGGCCAGTGATCGACCTGTGGCCACAGTTCGAACGACATTCATTTCACCGAGTGTTTTCAGGGCTTCTATATCAGGGGCGGCAAAGGTACGGTCCGATCGCAGCAGGGTGCCGTCGAGATCCATGATAAACAGGCCGTTTGGCCGCTTACCTTCAGGTGGTTGTTCTGGGGTTTGATTCCGGGAATTCGTCATAAATTTTAATCCGCCGGACGAGGGTTTAATTCCCCGCCCTTTGGGGCGATTATAAATATTGCGATTGATATCCCGCTGCTTGGGCGCGGTAGTTCATTATATTATTAATAGACAAATATGACAAGGCACAGCCGCATTTCATTCTATTTTGAACTATCGCTAAAGAAAATCACCAAATGTGACGATACACTAATATCAGAGCACGAAAAGTTGAAAAAAAAGGATCTTTTGAAAGGGGAAGAAGATTGCGTACGGAGGTTAATCGGGAAATGGATAAGGAAACGATCATATTCTTTGATAAATTGGGGTTTGGGTGGGTACTCGATAAAATAACGGTCCAAGAGATGAAATTGTGCCACTTAAAGGGGGGGGACTCTGTCAACAAATCGTTGATCAAAATGATTGAGAATCTATTGGAGAATCCGGGAGCCTGATAGGGCTTTTTGCGCGCATGGGTTTGATTTAATCCGCCTGCGGCGGACGAGTCCTCCTGAGGCGGATAAAGGTCTAATTCCCCGCCCCTTGGGGCGTTTAAAAGTTTTCGTTTGATACCCCGTCGCTTGCGGCGGGGTTGTTCATTAACCGCACCTAGCGGTTGTCAAAAAAAACATTCCGTTATTCGAACGTTTTTTACAACCCCTTATACCAGCCTTTCATTTGTATTTTTCAAATCAATGATAATATTTAAGCTTTCTTACCTGACACAAGAAGTTATCTCAAAAATTGGATGAAAATTTCCTTACGGTTTTTGCGGGATACGATACGAGGTAGGCCATGGCCAGGACAAATAAAGACAACCATATGTTTCGCGGACTGTTTCAATCTGAAGACGGGGTTATTTCCAAGGTGCTTGATGTAAATAGCCGGTCGATGACCTTCGAAACCACTTTTGGGCTCAGCGAGGACATGATCGAACAACTCCAAAGCCAGCCGGAGCATATTGTATTCAGTGAGCGTTCCAGGATCGCCCGTCTCGGTATCCAGATTAAATGCGATCCTCCCAGTGAGGACAGAATAAAGGGAAGGAATATCACCCTGACCCTGGTGGCATCGGCAGTAATAGCCGGATATCCGGGCCTGGAGGAGATAAAAGATCTATTTACCCTGGGATTGCCGGTCGGTCGCCTGGTATTCTGTGATCCTGAAGCCTTATTGAGTTCCGACGAGGTGCTGGAGGCAATTGAACGTGCCGAGCTGAAACTGCCGGCGTCGACTACCATTTCGAGCGATGGAAGTATCGTCATTGCCCCGCACAAGGTCGTATGCCGGTTTAAAGAACCACTGGATAAACAAACCCTCGGACGAATCCTGCTTCGCAAAGATGGCCGCAAGCTTCTCAACCGTTATCAGGTTCGGGAAGCAGTGCCTTCGGTTAACGTTGCCCCGGGTGAGGGCGTTGTAACCACCTGCTCCATGTATCTCAATGAGCACTTTGTTGTATTGCAGAGCGGCTTTGCCATGGGCCGTAATTTGCCGGCAACCGTCCTGGACCCAATCAAAACCCGGGGCATCCGAATTTATCTGGAAATTGTAAATCAAAGTGATCACCCGATTGTCAATCCCTTGATTTCTGCCAGGATATATCGGGCTGCCAGGGCACCCGGCGGTCACAGGCCCCCAAAAGACACCCGGGAAAATAACTTTTATTCCTATCGTCAGATGCGCGAATTTGAGAAGCGCTTTGATAGCCTGGATCGTTCCACCTGCCATTTTATCGGCAAACCCGTGGCCCTTATCCAGGGGGATGCCCAAGAGTTGGATAAGGCCGAGATCTTTTTAAACGGTCCCGGCCAAAATTGTGAAGTAACTCGGGCCATGTGTGCTCTGGCCAGACGGGATTTTTCACCTGCCAGCGAATGTGTTCATGTATATGCAACTTCAAAAATTGGGGAGGTTGTCAAAAACGGTCCGGCCGTACTGGCCTTGAAATTTTTCCCCAATATCATCGAGCATCGCGACATTATCAACCTGACCTGTGAAGGTAAGCTCAAAGCGCTTTATTTTTATGAGCCTTCCTGTGAGCACGGGCCGTTTTTATCACAGCAGGATCATCATCGCCTGGAGGAATACTATACCTTTGGCCTCGAAGTATACTGGGTTTCGGGATTAAACGGACGACTCATGAAACACACCATGCGCGACGGCATGGGGTACTTTGTGGCGCCGGAACGCAATGCGGATTTTCACAAATCCATGCTGTTTGCCTTTTACGGTTCGAACCAGAAGCTTTCCCGGGGGGGAGAAAAACGACTCGGCGCTCTCATGGATTCCCTGATTGAGTTCTGGGGAAAGCACATTGGCATTGTCACCGGCGGCGGAAGCGGGGTGATGGAACAGGCCAATATACTGGCCCGGGAACGCGGCATTCTTTCCGGTGCTAATTTCTTGGATATCACCGATCAGTCGATGACAACCGATGTGGATTTTTGCCAGGTTTTTCAGGCAACCTGCCGCCACAGCCGTCAGAAGTGGTTCGAGATCGCCTCGTTTCCGATTTTCAACATTGGCGGCCTGGGGTCGCTGGAAGAGCTCGGTATCACGCTATGCAATATGAAACTGGCGATTATGGATCCGGTCCCGGTGATCCTGTTCGACACCGAAGGAAACGGTGATTACTGGAGCGGTATTGACCAGCAAATCAATGAGATGATCAAACAGGGCAGGGCGCCGGCATGGATCAGGGACAACATCGTCATTACCGATGATCCGAAAACGGTGACGGATGTCTATCGGCAAAAGCTGCAGCTCTTCTAACCGAGCAAGCAATCCGGTGGGATGGAAGAACCCTAAATAGATCGCCCATGCTCAGGCAGATCCAATGGAGTATTGGATAAGACATAAAATGATTGTCAGTTTGTTTCCACTACTCCATTACCCCAGTGCTCCAATACTCCGACATTTTATGCCGAATAATGGGGAAAACCAAAACTGTTGCTAAAGGTCCCTGGCGTGTTTGGATAAGTAATCCGCTACACCCTCTGCCGTAGGCTTCATACCCTCATCGCCCTTTTTCCACCCGGCCGGGCAGACCTCCCCGTATTGCTCGGCAAATTGCAAAGCATCCACAACACGCAGCATTTCATCGACATTACGTCCTAACGGCAAATTGTTGACGACCTGGTGTTGAACAACTCCGTCCCTGTCGATGAGAAATGACGCCCGCATGGCAACACCGTCCGGATGTTCAATACCGTAGGCCTGGGTGATTTCATGTTTAATATCGGCAACAATGGGAAAATCAACCGCTCCAATGCCCCCGTCGTCGATGGCAGTGTCGCGCCATGCAAAGTGCGTAAACTGAGAGTCAATGGACACACCTACGACTTCAACGTTTCGCCCCTTAAACAGTTCCACACGCTTATGATGGGCAATGATTTCGGTCGGACAGACGAAGGTGAAATCCAGCGGCCAGAAAAATAAGACGACATATTTTCCTCTTAGATCCGAGAGTTTGAAATCTTCTTTTATAACGCCCTCCGGCATGACGGCCGGGGCTGTAAAGTCCGGTGCTGGTTTGGCTACTAAGACACTCATATCTGGCTCCTTTCCAAAAGGCAAATTATTATAGTGATTCCAGTTTGAACCGAATGCGCAGAATATCGTGGTCAAAGCTGGCGCTTGTTATCTTAAATCCCCCAAGTTCACCCGTAGCGTTGACATGGGTTCCAATACAGGGGCAGGCATCGTAGTCTCCGATGTGAACAATCCGTAGGGTGTCACCGGCATTTTCCGGCAATTTGTCGGTATTATATTTTCTTTTAGCCTCAGCGCGGGCAACATGCTCCACCGTGACCGGCAGATCATCGGCTAGGACCTGGTTGACCCGGGTCTGGATCTCCTCCAGTTCCTGCCGCGTCAGCTCCCGGTCGAAACGGTAATCGCATTTGGATTTCTTCTTTTCGATATGCGCATTAAAACACCGGCCGCATTTGAACATTTTGTCCATGGTTTGGTTGAGAATGTGTTCGGCCGTATGCATTCGCGGGTCAGTTTGCTTATTCACAGGTCGTTTCCTATTAGTTTCTTTTGCTTTTTAATTTGGCTCCTCGTACAAATGTGTGCATGAAAAATGCCATGCAAGTTATTTAGCGGAAAGCTTCGTGTTGAAATGCCTAAAATGCCAAAAGTGCCTAAAATGCCTAAAATGCCTAAAATTGTGGAACGTGCTGTCAGCACGATCAATTTGATTTATAGTTGGCAATAACGCAATTTTGGCGCTCATTTTAAGTTTTGTGCTGTAACATTTGTCAGTTCATATTCCTAGTTATTTGGCTGTCCCCACTAAATGCTTATCCGCCTGAGGCGGAGTAAAATAGACATAATTCCTTAATTTTAGGCATTTTAGGCATTCAAAAAATGGCAGTTAATATTCGACTGCTGGGGTAATATGACGGCACTCTTTTGTGTGAAGAACCGCTAGCGGGTCCCCTTAAGCTTGATTTTTGTCAACCCCGCAACAAATTCACGGCTGACGCTGTCGGAAATCAAATGATCATAAATTTCCCCCTGGGGTGTTACCCCTCTTATCCGGCCGTCATGCAAGAATTTTCCAAGAAGCTGTTTGCCGATTTCA
>Ga0210097_1000396_pt1 | contig 15498 bp, 9 predicted proteins | sample Joice_CattailNLA_2_FD_185521 | JGI IMG/M metagenome (GOLD analysis project Ga0210097, IMG submission 185521) | Wetland microbial communities from San Francisco Bay, California, USA, that impact long-term carbon sequestration - Joice_CattailNLA_D2... | ecosystem: Environmental > Aquatic > Marine >...
GTACCGGGTTGATGACTGCACCGCCATAACTCTTGGTTCATTTACTCAACAACTCACACGATTAAGCAAAAAGTTACTGGTTCCACTTCACTTGATTTCGCAGCCAAACAAATCAGAGCAGCGCACTTTCGTCTACCTATAACTGAAAGTGGCAATTACCAGCTTTGATAGGCTGTTCCCTCTTTACCCAACGGTTTGTGACATCCGGAGCTTGAGCAGTCTCTGCTCACAGAAGCGCCATTGTGGGATTTCCGTTGCATGTTACCCAGGTAGTTAGTTCCTGACAGATGGCACCCTACGCAAGAACCTGAACCCATACCCTGACTACCATTGTGCATGGCGGTTGATGAGACACCCAGCGTAAAGGCCGATGTACTCTTGTGGCAGAATTCGCATTGCATGGTTGCGCCACCCAGTAACTTCGTCGCGTAAGGGATGTGGTTGCTGGGTTCATACATAGGCGGGCCTATATATGGCTTGGGAGAGCCAACCTTGCCATGGCATTCGACGCAATTGTCTGCGATACCCGTATGCTTCATTGCGGTGCCCGAAAAAGTGTTGAAATTGCTGATCGAATGACAGGTTTCACATGCTGCGCCATTGGTCACCCTGTTTGTTGGCACGTGATTGGACGGCTTTTTCATCGGTGTCACACCCTGAAATGCTGTTCCGGAGTGACAGCTTGCACAACCGCTGACGATACCGGTGTGTTTCATTGTAGTACCGGCAAACGAGGTAAACACACTGATCGAATGGCAGGTCTCGCAGGGCATGCTGGTCGGTACATGCTGAGGGCTGGTCCCTTTGGTAACAGGTTTCATCCCAACAGCAAAGGTCTGGCCATTATGGCAGGACGCGCAACCGCTCACGATGCCTGTATGGCTCATCTTCGTCAAAGATATGCTGTATCCGGCCGAGTGGCAGAGTGTGCAAGGCTGCGATGTGGGCAGATGATTAGCCGGCATCGCCCCACCTGTCGCACCCGCGAACGACGTAAAATTGGTTGTCGAGTGGCAACTCGAGCAATCCAGCGAGGTCGCGACATGGGTGGGGAAATTCGCCTTGCTGACCGGCTTCATTCCCACGGCAAAGGTCTGTCCGTTGTGGCACTGCATGCAGTTGGTCACAATACCCACATGATTCATCACACCCGAGCCGGACCCAAAACCTGCACTGTGGCAAGTTAGGCAGGTTTGAGTCGTCGGTAAATGACCCGCGGGAATAACAGTGGGGCTAGCACCTGTGAAAGTAATTGTCGAGGTATGGCATTTGTAGCAATCATCCGACGTAGCTATATGGGATGGATAGCTGGTCTTGTTTACCGGCGTGACTGACACCGCGCCCGCAACCGTAAATGTCTGGCCATTGTGGCAGGATATACAGCCGGTCACGATTCCGACATGGTTCATTCCAGACATACCCGACAAGAATCCAGAATTCGGCCCGTAGCCGGAAAGGTGGCAAATCGAACAGGGCTGAGTCGTTGGTACATGGCCTGCCGGCAAAACACCGCCCGATGCCCCCTTGAAGGTCGATGTAGAAGTGTGACAACTCGAACAGTCCTGGCTGGTCGCCATGTGCGATGAAAAACTCGACTTTGTCACCAAATTGGATACACCGGCAAAGGTCAGCCCGTCGTTATGGCAGCTTGAACAACCACTGACGATGCCGGTGTGCTTCATTGTCAGCTTGGCATCACCTGCGAATCCGCCAATGTTCGTACTGGCAGGCGAGTGACAAGTTTCGCAGGGCATGCTGGTTGGTATATGAGCCGGTGAAGTTGTGGGTTTAGATCGCGGAGAAACCGGACCAACCGGAAAACTCTGGCCGCCGTGACAGTTGGAACAACCCGTAACGATGCCGGTATGGCTCATTACACCCGAATTCGGTCCAAATCCGGCCGCATGGCAAGTCGAGCATGGTTGAGTGGAAGGAATATGTCCTGCCGGAGGCAAAGTCAGGTTAGCCACCAGGAAAGTCGATGTAGATGTATGGCACGTCTCACACGGTGAGTTTGTAACCACATGCCCTGACACACTCTGTTTTGACCTTGGCGTTACTCCCATCCAGGCTGAACCGTTGTGGCAACTTGCACAATTGCCGGCAATCCCGATGTGATTCATTCTTCCGGGAAGAAAAGATGCGCCGACATGACAAGCCGAGCAAGGCTGGGTTGTAGGAATATGCGGAGGATTCCCGGTTGGCAATGGAATATTCGCGCTCGCTTTTATCGCCACAAAACTGATCGTGACATGGCAGTTAGAACACTCGGCATTCGTAGGCATATGATTATTCTGTTTGCCCTTTGCTTTTTTTCCATCGTGGCAGGTTGAGCATGAACCGTCCGCCAGGCCGATGTGGCTGAAGAAAGCCGGGGTCCATTGCAACGTTCTGTGGCAGTTATCACACTGAACATTGGTATTCAAATGCGTTACAGGTTTTGTCGAGGCTCCCATGGGATTGCCTATCATGTGGCAGGTGGCGCAATCTCGCGGGGTTCCTTTCAATACATTGTTGATATGGCAGGTGGCACAGCGCACCGAGGGATGCGCACCCGTGAGTTTGAAACCGGGTTTTATGTGATCGAAATTCGTTATTTCGAGTACCTGGGTAGCGGCAGGCGGTGGTTTTGCAGTGGTTGCAGCAACGGCAAAATTTGCGGCCGTAATCAGCAACAAAGCCAATATCAAACTGATCCGACCCGATAGAATTGAGAAGCAGAATAATTTATTCGCTTTGATATTATTATTTTTGTGAATCATTTTTTGCTCCTAAGCTCCTGAATTAAAGACTGACCGTATTAATTTTCGGACGATGTGTTCGCCCACAACACAGACTGTCCGCATTTTTCAGTCCAGATTTAGACTGAGAATGCCTTCCAAAAATTAGCTAATAATTAGTGAATGTGAAGAGCGGGGCAAAAATACAAGAAGTCTGCTCGCCAAACGGACTCTGCATGAACGAAAGGTCGATTAAGCTGACAAACGGAGGGATATATCAGTTACTCAGCGGGCCTTGGGTAATGAATTTACCAACAGGGTTTTCCAGTCCTTGGTGACATGGCAACGTTCGCATCGCTGTCCAAAATCACCATGATGCACATCTTCATCATAATGACAGCCGACACAAGTATGTTCAACGACTACCTTGTCATCCATCGTTTTTTTATGGCAGCCATAGCAATTGGGCTTCTTGTGTCCGCCATCAAGCTTGAATTTGGTGCGCCTGTCGTGATCGAAGTCCCATGCCTTCCATGAACGTGCGTTGTGGCAAGTCTCGCATTTCTTGCCCAGCCTCAGCTTATGCGTTTTATCGTCATCCTTCTTGTGACACGAGTAGCAATCGAGCGGCGTGTCCTTGTACAGCTGGGTCTCGTGACACTTCTTGCAGTCTACGGTCTGATGCAAACCCAGCAACGGGAATCGTGATCGCGCATGATCGAAGGTTTCTTTCTTCCAGTCCCGTTCTGTATGGCAGGATTCGCATTTCTTGCCCAACTTGAGCTTGTGCGTTTTATCGTCATCCTTTTTATGACACGAGTAGCAATCCATAGCCAGTTTTTGGCCGTACAGCTTGCCTGTATGGCATGAGACACACTTGACTTCCCTGTGCTTGAATTTCAACGGGTACTTGGTGTCCTTGTCGTGATCGAAATTGATCGTCTTCCAATCCGTTTCCTTGTGGCAGGTTTCGCACTTCGGCCCGAAATTCCCTTTATGCTTGTCATCCTTCTTGTGGCATGAATTGCAATCGGTAGGTGTTTTGCTGCCTTTCTTGTACAGCGGCTCCTTGTGGCAGGACATGCATTTCACTGTTTTATGCTTGCCCAATAACTTGTATTCGGTTTCCCGGTCGTGGTCGAACGTGATCGTTTTCCAACTGCGGTCCACATGACAAGTCTCGCATTTCTTGCCATATTGCCCTTTATGCTTGTCGTCTTTCTTGTGGCATGACAAACATTCCGTGGACTCGCCTTTATAGGTTGCCGGGCCTTTGGCGTGGCATTTATTGCATTTCACATCGACATGCTTGCCGGTCAGCGCGAACTTGGTCTTGCTGTGGTCGAACTTGGCTTCTTTCCAATTGTTTTCTGTATGGCAGTTTGTGCATTCCTTGCCCAGACTGCCCTTGTGCTTGTCATCCTTTTGGTGACAGTCATTGCATACTGAAGGCGCTTCGCTATATTTTTTCTCAGGCTTGTGGCAATCCTTGCACTTTACTTTGTCCTGCTTTTGATGGGCGCCCTTCAAGGGATAGTCGGTTTTGTCATGATCGAACTTGTTGATATCCAGCAACACAATTTTTGCATTGCGCCCCTTGTGATCGGTATGGCACTCTTTGCAATCTTTTTCAGTATCAATCCTGCCGTGGAAACCTTTTTTGTTCAGGACATCGGCCTTCACTTCCTTGTGGCAATCTTTGCAAAGCTGGTTTTGTGCATCCTTGTTGAACTTGACATGACACTCCTCGCACTTTGCTTCAAGTTTGGCATGCCCTTTGATAACCTGCCCCGGCATCAGCAAAGATTCCCCTGCGCCCCAGGCCAAACTGGCGCAAGACAAAATCAGGGAGAGAAAAACCAGGCGTATCAACATCAGGGAATCTTCAATACATGTTTACTGCGATGACGTGGACAATACCGCTGATACCCAGCAGCCATACAAAAGGTGTATGCAGGATATGCCACAAACGAAACAACCGCTCATATGCCAAAAATTGAGCCGCACGTTGCACAGTAGCCAGATATCTTTTTACATACATCATGGCGTCTTTCACATGTTGATGGGTTATATGTTTGTCCCAACCCTCAGCTTTGGCCAGTTGGTTTACCGCGATCTTCAAATCATGGTGACTTTTTCTCGTCAGCCTGTACCGGCGCCAGTCGAAAGTCACGAAACGCCAGACACGGGTGGCAATACCAAGATCATGTTCAAAAGCCAGTTCACGAAACTTCTTGAGTTTTTCGTCAACGCCGGTAGCGGCTATCACGACCGCGCTCACTCTGTCCGAATTCCTTTGGCTCACATCCACTGCCTTCTGCAAATCATCCAAAGTCATCTTACGGCCATACAGCCCCTCGTGAATCCGCTTATAGATGAAGCGCCCCACTATGCCGCTCAAAGCAACCAGCAACATCGAATACAGTGCGACGCCGGCGTTCAATGACTTTACATGAAAAGTCGAATGGAACAAGACCAGCGTCGGTCCTCCGATCCCGAATACCATGTGTAACATGAACCAGTAGCGCAATGGCCCCAGGTTCCGCGCCCAACCAACATGCTTGCGTATCGGATAAAGCAGCATCAGCAGCATCATTACACCACCGACATAGCCAAAGTAATAGCCTATTCCCTCCCCAGGTTCAATTAACTTACCCTGAGAAACAGGCCACGAAGCCAATACCAGAACGATAAAGGCAAACCAAATTACTTTGGGTCCCACACCGACGCGTTTAATCCCGGCAGCTTGATCGCTGGCACGGGAACCGCCGAATGCCGCAACTTCCACCGGATGATTTTCAATGCGACGCTCAGCTGCACCTGAAGCACGTCGCTCACCGGCATGATGGGTCGTTCCAGCAGGATGTTTTATTTCAGGAATATTAGACGACATATTTACACTACCATTACTGCAAACCTAAGCGATCGATGCAACAATGATATCATGCAGATGTAGTAGCAACTAATGCAAGGCTTGACGCATTTCGCAACTTTTTCCTAATGTTTGATGTCTTATACGGGTCTTGTGTGGACATCATAAGTTATTACAAAAATATACTTTATCTACCAGAAACTGCGTTTTCTTCCGAGAAAAGTCCAAAGTAATATTTAGCATATTTCCCTAATTTCTTTTATTGAATTCTTACTCATATGAGCGACGATGTAATCATTTACCTGCTGTACGTGATGCCTTTGGTAATCGTGATGTTCTTCTACCTGCGACGACATCACCTCCGGCAAAAGGCTCACAAGGAAACCTTGCGTGAAAATATCGCTTCAGGTTTGACCGAACCCGCAACCCTTCACCCCGTGATCGACCCCAACGTGTGCATGGGTTCAAGCGGATGCGCAAAAGCCTGCCCCGAACACGCAATCGGTATCATCCATGGCAAGGGCGTACTGATCAGCCCCGCGGTTTGTATCGGCCACGGCGCTTGCGCATTTTCCTGTCCGGTCGGAGCGATCAAGCTGGTTTTTGGCACTGAAAAGCGCGGCGTCGACATCCCTTTGCTCGCGCCCAACTTCGAATCCAATGTTCCCGGTATCTTCATCGCCGGTGAACTAGGCGGCATGGGCCTGATCAGAAAGGCCGTCGAACAGGGAAGGCAGGCACTGGATTCCGTCAAGAAGCGTGGCAAGTCGAAAGGACAGCTCGATGTGGTCATCATCGGAGCAGGGCCCGCCGGAATTTCTGCCACTCTGGCAGCAAAGCATCACGGCCTGCGCAGTGTAACGCTTGAACAGGAGGACACCTTCGGTGGCACCACACTACATTACCCGCGGGGCAAAGTTGTCATGACAGCGCCGATGGATCTGCCGCTTGTCGGCAAGGTAAACATAAAAGAAACCACCAAAGAGCAGTTGATGAAGCTCTGGGAGAACGTTGTCGCCAAGGCGGGAATCAAGATCAATTTCAGCGAGCGAATGGAAAAAGTGGAGCGTCTGGGCGATGAATTCAATGTCACCACCAATCGAGCCGCCTATAAAACCCGCAATGTGCTGCTTTGCATAGGCCGCCGCGGCACACCGCGTAAACTGGGTGTTCCCGGCGAGAAGCTGGAAAAAGTTGTATATCGCCTGTTGGATCCGGAGCAATATCGCGGAAAACATGTGCTGGTGGTCGGCGGTGGAGATGCGGCGCTGGAAGCGGCTGTATCAATTGCCCATGAACCGGGCACCAAGGTCACGCTCAGTTATCGAAGCAACGCGTTCAGCCGCGTGAAACCGAAGAATCGCACTCAAGCCGAAGAAGCGAGTAAATCAGGGCGCCTTTCAATTTTGCTGGAATCCAATGTCAAGGAGATCAAACCATCCTCGGTTGTTCTGGATCAGCAGAAGAAATTAATCGAGTTACCCAATCATGCAGTCATAGTTTGCGCCGGGGGAATATTGCCGACTCCGTTCCTCAAGGAAATCGGTATCATGGTCGAAACCCACCACGGAACCTGACAATTACTCCCGAATTCCGGTCAGCACACGCAGTCTACGTGATACACGCGCTCACCATTTTCCTTGTCTGACACCAGGCCGTGTATGTCAGTCTCGAAGCCGGGGAACCTCTTGTTGAAGTCACGCGCGAACTTGAGGTAATCGACGATCGTCTTGTTGAAGCGTTCGCCGGGAATCAGCAGCGGTATGCCCGGAGGGTAAGGAGTCAACAATACCGCCGTAATGCGTCCTTCAAGCTGGTCGATTTCAACACGCTCAATCTCGTCATGTGCCATTCTGGCGAACGCATCGGAAGGCTTCATTGCAGGCTGCATATCCGACAGGTACATCTCTGTGGTCATCTTGGCGACATTGTTAGACTTGTAGGCATCGTGGATCTGCTGACAAAGATCATGCAGGCCGACGCGCTCATATTTCGGGTACTTGACGGCAAACTCGGGCAGTATTCGCCACATCGGCTGGTTCTTGTCGTAATCGTCCTTGAATTGCTGCAACGCGGTGAGCAGGGTATTCCAGCGGCCTTTCGTGATACCGATCGTGAACATGATGAAAAACGAATAGAGGCCGCACTTCTCGACGATGACGCCATGTTCCGCGAGATATTTGGTCACCATCGAGGCGGGAATTCCGGTCTCGTCAAAATTGCCGTTGAGGTTCAAGCCCGGCGTGATGATAGTGGCCTTGATCGGATCGAGCATGTTGAAACCGGCGGCAAGCTTGCCGAAGCCGTGCCATTTGTCGCCGACCTTAAGCATCCAGTCTTCACGCGAACCGATGCCTTCGTCCGCGATCTTTTCCGGGCCCCAAACCTTGAACCACCAGTCCTGTCCGAACTCCTCGTCCACTTTGCGCATCGCGCGGCGGAAATCCATCGCCTCGGCGATGCTCTCTTCGACCAGCGCGGTACCGCCCGGCGGCTCCATCATCGCCGCCGCCACATCGCACGATGCGATGATCGCGTACTGTGGCGATGTCGAGGTGTGCATCAGATAAGCCTCGTTGAACACGTGGCTGTTGAGTTTGCGGTTTACCGGTTCCCGCACCAGTATCTGCGATGCCTGCGATAGACCCGCAAGCAATTTATGCGTGGATTGCGTGGAAAAGATCATCGATTCCTTGGCGCGGGGACGATACTTGCCGATCGCGTGCATGTCCTTGTAGAACTCGTGAAAGGCGGCGTGCGGCAGCCAGGCCTCGTCGAAATGCAATGTATCTATACGCCCGTCCAGCATCTGCTTCAGCATTTCCACGTTGTACACGATACCGTCGTAGGTACTCTGGGTGATGGTCAGGATGCGCGGCTTCTTGGTCTTGTCCTTGATGAAGGGATTCGCATCGATCTTTTTCTGGATACTCTCGGGATCGAACTCGGATTTGTGTATCGGTCCGATGATGCCGTAGTGATTGCGCGTCGGCCTGAGGAAAACCGGCACCGCACCGGTCATCATGATCGAATGCAGGATGGATTTGTGGCAATTGCGATCCACCACGACGATATCGTCCGGCGCAACGGTCGAGTGCCACACGATCTTGTTCGAGGTCGAGGTGCCGTTGGTCACGAAGAACAAATGGTCGGAATTGAAGATACGCGCCGCGTTGCGTTCCGAGGCGGCCACCGGTCCGGTGTGATCGAGCAACTGGCCGAGCTCGTCGACCGCATTGCACACGTCCGCGCGCAGCATGTTCTCGCCGAAGAACTGGTGGAACATCTGTCCCACCGGCGATTTCAGGAATGCGACACCGCCCGAGTGTCCGGGACAGTGCCAGGAATAGGAACCATCCTTTGCGTAGTGCAACAACGCACGGAAGAAGGGCGGCGCAAGCGAATCCAGATATGACTTGGCTTCCCGTATGATGTGGCGTGCAACGAATTCAGGCGTATCCTCGTGCATATGGATGAAACCGTGCAGTTCGCGCAGGATATCGTTGGGAATATGCCGCGACGTGCGTGTCTCGCCATAAAGGTAGATCGGTATGTCGGCGTTCTTGAAGCGGATTTCCTGAACAAAGGCACGCAGCGTTCTCAGCGCGGCCTCGGTTTCTTCCGCACTCCCCCCGCCGAATTCCTCGTCGTCAATCGACAGCAGAAATGCTGAAGCACGGCTCTGCTGCTGAGCGAAAGAAGTCAGGTCACCATAGCTGGTAACCCCCAGTACTTCCATTCCTTCCTTTTCGATGGCATCTGCCAGGGCACGAATCCCCAACCCGCTGGCATTCTCGGAGCGAAAGTCTTCATCGATAATGATGATGGGAAAGCGAAACTTCATGTCCAGCTCCTCGAGCGTGCTGAGTGGAGTGCCGTATATCGCGCACAGTCAAAATATTGTTCAGGGTTGAGCTTCAGTGAAGACTCATATTGGCCGCAGGTCAATGTGATGTCGCAACTAAAACGAAACTTCATTGTTTACTCCCTTTAGGAATAACAAATTGGGCGGGGATAGCGAATTTGCGCGGATTGTCGCAGATTTCAGGGGCGCTGCAAGCGGAAATTTACGTAGCGTGGGGTTATCTGCACTGCAGCAGGGAAGTTACATTTTGGGTGGAGTTACGCCGACCTGCCCCTGATATTTACCGCCGCGGTCCTTGTAGGAGGTTTCGCAAACCTCATCGCTTTCAAAGAACAGCACCTGTGCCACGCCCTCATTGGCATAGATCTTGGCGGGCAGCGGGGTGGTATTGGAAAATTCCAGCGTGACGTACCCTTCCCATTCCGGCTCGAACGGCGTCACGTTGACGATGATGCCGCAACGCGCGTAAGTTGACTTGCCCAGGCACACGGTCAGCACGCTGCGCGGAATCCTGAAATATTCCACGGTGCGGGCCAGCGCAAACGAGTTGGGCGGAATGATGCAGAAATCGGCGTCCACCTCGACGAATGAGTTCGGATCGAAATTCTTCGGATCGACGATGGTGCTGTTGATATTCGTGAACAGCTTGAATTCGTTGGAGCAGCGTATGTCGTAGCCATAACTGGAGGTACCGTAAGACACGATACGTTTGCCGTCGATTTCCTTCACCTGTACTGGCGAGTAAGGCTCGATCATTTTGTACTGTTCCGCCATGCGGCGTATCCATTTGTCAGACTTGATACTCATCGAAATTCTTTCCCGGGGTTGCGTTGCGCGACAATTTGCAAAGGCGCGATTTTAACCAATTCGACGCTGAAGCGCCCGATTTGCTAAAATCCGCGCCTTTATAGCATTCTGGCCGCTCACAATGCCCAAGAACAAGAAGCCCACTGAACCAAGAAAGATACTAGTCACTTCCGCACTGCCATACGCCAACGGCAGTATCCACCTTGGTCATCTGGTTGAATACATTCAGACCGACATTTGGGTGCGCTTCCAGAAGATGCAGGGGCACGAGGTTTACTACGTGTGCGCCGACGATACCCACGGCACGCCAATCATGCTGCGTGCCGAGAAGGAAGGCATCACACCGGAGCAACTGATTGCACGTGTTGCGGAAGAACACAAAACTGACTTTGCTGCCTTCCAAGTCGAATTCGACAATTACGGCAGCACCAACAGCGACGAGACCAGAAAATACTCCGAATCGATCTACCGCAAACTCAAAGGAGCCGGTTTGATAGAGGTGCGCTCGATCGAACAATATTACGATCCGGTCAAGAACATGTTCCTGCCCGACCGCTTCATCAAGGGAGAATGTCCGAAGTGCGGCGCCAATGACCAGTACGGCGACAACTGCGAAGTTTGCGGCGCAGCCTACACGCCCACCGACCTGAAGAACCCGTATTCGGCTGTGTCCGGCACCAAACCGGAATTGCGCAACTCCGACCATTACTTCTTCAAACTTTCTGCTGATACCTGCCAGAAGTTTTTGCGCGAATGGACGCGTAGCGGCGCGCTGCAACCCGAGGCCGCCAACAAGATGCAGGAATGGCTGGGCGTAGAGGGCGAAAACAAACTTACCGATTGGGACATCTCGCGCGATGCGCCCTACTTCGGTTTCGAGATCCCTGATGCGCCGGGGAAATATTTTTACGTGTGGCTGGATGCACCGGTCGGCTATATGGGCAGCTTCGAACAGCTATGCGAAAAAGAAGGTATCGACTTCGACCAATACTGGAAGCGGAACTCTGATACGGAGCTCTATCATTTCATAGGGAAGGATATCCTGTATTTCCATGCGCTGTTTTGGCCGGCGATGCTCGAACACTCCGGTTTCCGCACGCCAACCAAACTTTGCGCGCATGGCTTTTTGACTGTCAACGGCGAAAAAATGTCCAAATCGCGCGGTACCTTCATCACCGCGAGCAGCTATGTCGAATACATCAAGAACACCGAATACCTGCGCTACTATTACGCCTCTAAATTGAACGGTACGATGGAAGACATCGATCTCAGCCTCGAAGATTTCGTCGCAAAGGTGAACAGCGACCTGATAGGAAAGTACGTCAATATCGCCAGTCGGATACATGGCATTCTTCACAAGCACTTTTCCGGAAGAATCGGAAACATTGTGTTAGGCAAGGACTCATCCACTGGCAATCTAGTAATTGACCACCTCCTCCAGGATATGCGAATTACAGCGCCGAAGATCCACGAGTTTTACGAAAGTCGCCGGTTCTCATCAGCTGTTCGAGAAACAATGAAATTGGCTGATGGGGTTAACAGCTGGCTGGCAAGGGATAATCTACAACCATGGGTACTATCAAAAGACTTTTCAAAACCTACGCATAAGGATAACAACGCTGCTCTGCATGATATCTGTTCAACTGCACTCGAATGTTTTCGGCTATTAACGCTCCTGCTAAAGCCCATCCTTCCAAAAGTTGCCGAGGGTGCCGAAGTATTCCTAAACATTGCGCCGTTAAAGTGGGAGCATATCAATAATTCATTACCGGTTGGGCACCAAATCAACAAATACGAACACCTCATGGCCCGCCTTGATCCCAAGTTGATCGAAGCGATGGTCGCCGCAAATCAGGAGGCTTTACAGCCAGCACAACAATCCCATTCCCGGGTGCGCCATGCAGCGCATCAACAACAGGAGGTAAAAAACCAAGTGGCTCAAGCAGAAAAGGATTTCGAATCATTCATCGGCATCGAGGACTTCGCCAAGATCGACTTGCGCGTGGCGAAGATCGTCAACGCAGAACATATCGAAGGCGCTGAAAAGCTACTCAGGTTGACGCTGGACATCGGCGAGGCAAAACCGCGCACCGTGTTCGCAGGTATCAAGTCGGCCTATGACCCGGAACAACTCAAGGGTCGCATGACCGTGATGGTCGCCAATCTGGCGCCGCGCAAGATGAAGTTCGGCCTTTCGGAAGGCATGGTGCTGGCCGCTTCAGGCGATACGCCCGGTTTGTTCATCCTGTCGCCGGATTCCGGTGCTCAGCCCGGCATGCGTATTAAATAAGTAACATTTCCGACTACACACAGACACTTTTAGGGAGCCTCTAAAATCCAGAATTTTGGGATGGCAGGCTGGACACGGCGATGCGAAGCATTTGGGGCGGGCAGGCCTGCTGCTCCGCGCTCCCGCACCAGAGGACTTCGTCCCACCGTGTCGCGCGGGCACCGCAAAGAGCCGCACATAACCAGCGACTCGCCCGCTTTGCGAGCTTAGTCGAATGGCTAGTAGTTTCATCATCGAATGACGAGACATATCGAATTGATAGGTGAGGAATGAGCGAGCACGCGATGCAGCGATTCGCCCAAAAAATGGATTTTTGAGGTTACCTACATGGATTACGACGTACTCATCATCGGTTCCGGCCCCGCCGGGCAGCAGGCAGCATGGCAGGCGGCGCGCATGGGCAAGCGTGCCGCGATCATCGAACGCAAACCCAAGATCGGCGGAGCAGGACTTCAGACCGGCACCATCCCCAGCAAGGCGATGCGCGAAGTAGCCTATCTGGTATCGCGATCGGGATTCGGCGGCATGCGACAAGCCCTGGCTCCTGACAGTCGAAGCCGTCATGGGTTGTTGGCGGATGCGGTGCAGCGCAAGGAAATGGTGATCGCACAGCAGGAGTCGGTGATCATGCAGCGCCTGCTGCGTTCCGGTGTAGCACTGATTCCGGGTGAAGCATCGTTTGCCGATGCGCATACCATACAAGTCGCCGATTCCGCCGGGAATAAACGCAGGATCTCCGCCGATGTCATCGTACTTGCCACGGGATCCAGGCCGCGCCGGCCGTCCAGCGTTCCATTCGACAAAAGAACGGTACTGGATTCGACCTCCATCCTGAATCTTCGCCACCTTCCAGAGAGTCTGCTGGTCGTGGGAGGCGGTGTGATCGCATGCGAATTCGTCTCGATCTTTGCAGCACTTGGCGTGAACGTCTGTGTCGTGGACAGCCATGCACAATTGCTCGCTTACCTGAGTGAAGATGTGGTGGGCGTGCTGGCAGACAGTTTTCTCAGGATGGGTGTCACCTTCCACATGCAGGAACGCGTCGCGGAAATTCACCGCGAGGGGAACGGCACGGTCACCCTGCTGGAAAGCGGCAAGCAATTTCGAACCGATGCTGTACTCTATGCACAGGGCAGACAACCCAACAGCGAAAAACTGGAAGTTTCCCGCGCCGGCATCGTCGCGCAAGACGGCTGGATCGAAATCAACGAACATTTCCAGACCAGCGTGCCACACATCTTTGCAGTGGGTGATCTGATCGGGCGGCCCGCGCTTGCCTCGACCGGAATGGAACAGGGGCGTGCTTCGGTGCTGTATGCCTTTGGCGGAAAGAAACATGTCACTGCCGAGAATCAACCGATGGCGGTGTATACCATCCCGGAGATCTCATACGTCGGCAAAACCGAAAGTGAAATTCAACAGACGAACATCCCTTATATAATCGGGCGCGCCTATTTCAAGGACAGCGCACGCGGACAGATCATCGGCGATGGACAAGGGCTGCTGAAGCTGGTGGTCAACGCAAAAAGCGAAAAAATTCTCGGGGTGCATATCGTCGGAGAACAGGCCAGCGAACTGATCCACATCGGACAACTGGTGATGAACCTGAACGGTACCCTGCGCGATCTCATCGCCAATGTGTTCAACTATCCGACACTTGCCGAATGCTACAAACTTGCCGCATTGGACTGCCTTCACCAGCTTGAAAAGCATTAACCGACAAAATCTGCGGCGTGTCTTGTGTTGCCGGACATGCCGAAGCTCGATAAATATTTTCTCCCCCGCAGGCGCTGCGGGTCTATAATTCGCGCCCTGTAAGGGAGGTAGCTCAAGCAGTGTTCGCTTCTGTTGGTGTTTTGCCCATCGATGCCATATTGGGCGTGACTGTGTTCTGGCTGGTACTCGGCCTGGGCGGTATGGCGCTGCAGAAAACCTCCCTCATTACCCGGATCATATTCCCTCTTGGCGCCGTCGGTTCCCTGATACTGGCAGCAGCAGCGCTCGGCGGCCTGAGCGAAATCGACACCGCTGTACTGCCATTGGGCCTGCCCGATCTACCCTTCCATCTGCGTCTCGATGCGCTCTCCGCATTTTTTCTGCTTCTTCTGGGCGCAACCAGCATAGGTATCTCGTTGTTCTCTGCAGGCTACTTCCGCCGCATGGCGGCGCAGGAACTGGGTCTGTTATGTCTTGAATATCACATATTCCTCGCCAGCATGACGCTGGTATTTCTGGCGGATGATGCCTATATGTTCATGGTGGCATGGGAAGCGATGGCCCTGTCTTCATACTTTCTGGTCACCACCGACCATGATCAGCCGGAAGTTCGGCGTGCCGGTTTCCTCTATCTGCTTATCGCTCACGTCGGCGCCATTGCGATCCTGATGGGCTTCGGGGTTATGCAAGGCGGCCATGGTGACTACACTTTCGACACCATGCGTCACGGTCATCTGTCCACATTCTGGGCCAGCATCACTTTTTTTCTGGCACTGTTTGGATTCGGCGCAAAAGCAGGGATCCTGCCGATGCACGCCTGGCTGCCCGAAGCCCACCCGGCTGCTCCATCACCTGTTTCAGCACTGATGAGCGGCATCATGCTGAAAACCGCCATTTACGGCATCTTGCGTGTGAGCTTCGATCTGCTCGGCACCCAGATATGGTGGTGGGGCGTGATCGCGCTTGCGCTTGGACTTGTCACCGCGCTGTTCGGTGTGATCTTCGCTGCCGTTCAAGTGGACATGAAACGCCTGCTGGCTTATTCCTCGATTGAAAATATCGGCATCATTCTGGTGGGCATCGGTCTCACCATCATCTTCCATACCTCGGACAAGGCGGCGCTTGCAGCGTTGGCACTCACTGCGTCACTTTATCATTCGATCAATCACGCCTTTATGAAGGGATTGCTGTTCCTCGGCACCGGTTCGATCCTGCATGCCACGGGGGA
>Ga0210097_1000398_pt1 | contig 15467 bp, 11 predicted proteins | sample Joice_CattailNLA_2_FD_185521 | JGI IMG/M metagenome (GOLD analysis project Ga0210097, IMG submission 185521) | Wetland microbial communities from San Francisco Bay, California, USA, that impact long-term carbon sequestration - Joice_CattailNLA_D2... | ecosystem: Environmental > Aquatic > Marine...
CGGTGCGATGAAGACGAAGGGGTAGAGGACTTCCACGGTGCGTCCGCCGGTCGGGTCGAAGGTCCATCCCCTGATTTTCGTTAGAACGTTTTCTACGAACGTGTCGTCCTGAAGAGGAGTTCCCCCGGGTTCGGCCCGCACCACCCTCCCGGACGGGTCGATGCGAAACCGGACCAGCAGCTTGCCTCGGATCGCGGGGTCCCTGCGGAATGCGGCGGAATAGAGAGCCTCCAGTTCGGAAAGGTGCTCGCGCACTATCCTCCGTATCATGTTTCGGATCCAGGGGGGGATCTGGTCTCCCTCGGCTGTCCCAGTCCCTCCGAACATTGCGGAAACCTCCACTTCTCCCCCAACCCCCACACCGGGAACCCCGCTGCCCCTGATTTTCCCTTCCAGATCGGAGATCTGCCTCAGGAGCGCCGTGTTTTCCGGGGCCACGGCGGGAGCGAAATCCCCTGGCCGGGGATTGGCCCCGGTCTCCCAGTGGCGTACGCGTATACCGGGTTTCCCCAATCCCCTGGATACAGGGGCCTCGGGTACTTTCACCAAGCCGGCATCCAGCTTCTTGAGCAACTGCTCCGCCCGGGAAGGCTTTGCAGGAGCAGGGGGGGACGGGGCAGCCTTACGGGAGGGGGACGCGACGGTTTCTCGGACTACTGGGGACGGGGGAGGAGGCTTTTCCTCCGGAAGCGTCGACATCGGGGCATCCAAAAGCTCCACGACCACCACCGGGGGAACCGCCGCCTGCGGAAAGAGGGACAAAACGGTCGATCCAAGAAAGATCACGCCGGCGTGAAAAAGAAGGGATATGCCCGTCATCCACTTCAGGGCCCGGGCCTGCCATCTCTCCATGGTGCCGACGTACGATATGCTGTTCATTGTTTCCGTCATAGTTCCGTGAAGTAATCCCGGCAGGCACGGTGAATCATCTCGTTTTCCATCTTCGGCGGAATCCCCTCGTACTGACTGATCTCTACCACCCTGCTCAGGATGTCGTTGGGATGACACGCGCTCAGCCGGATCCCCCGGACCGCGTGCTGCTCGTCGAGCAGGAAGCGGATGGCCTCTTCGCGGAACTCGAGTCCCAGGCGTTTACTTACCTGCCTGCAGATGCCCACGTATTCCTCTTCCCGCAGGTAGTCGATCTTGATCTTGTACCCGATCCTTCTCAGAAACGCCTCGTCGGCAAGTTCGCGAGGTTCGATGTTCGTTGAAAACAGAATGATCTGGTCGAAAGGAACCTCGAACTTCTTCCCGGTCTGGAGGGTGAGGTAATCGCGCGCCTTTTCCAGGGGAACGATCCATCGATTGAGGAGATCGAATGGCCGGACGAGCTGGCGCCCGAGGTCGTCGATGAGGAAGATCCCGCCGTTGGCTTTCACCTGAAGCGGCGCCTCGTAGAACTTGGAAACCGGGTCGAAGCTGAGATCGAGCATCGAAAGCGTCAGTTCGCCTCCAGCGACCACCACGGGGCGCTCGCAGAGAACCCATCGGCGGTCATACTCCACCCGGTCCCCCAGAATCGCCTTCGCGGGATCCGACGGTGTGCCCAGATCGATTTTGCGGTGGTTCACGGGATCGTAGATCCGGATTACCTGGTTATCCATGCACAGTGCATGGGGTATGAAGATTTGCCCCCTTAACACCTTGGCAATGTGCTCCGCGATGAAGGTCTTGCCGTTTCCGGAGGGACCGTAGAGAAATATCGAGCGACCCGAGTTCACCGCCGGCCCAAGACGGTCGAGAAGTCCCGGTTCCAGAATTACCCCCTTAAACGCCCGTTGCATCGCCTCCCGGGTCACCGCCATCTTCCGGACCGTCTGCCGTTTTGTGATATCCGAGTACTCCTGAAGCGTTACCGGCGCCGCTCCCACGTAACCGGAGAGCAGCAGATATTCCTTCGCCCGCTCCCTCCCAAAATCGGTAATCGCATAGGTATACGAGGCCCGGATATCCGCGCCTTTCTTCACTTCGGCAAGACGTTCCTTCTTCATGAACTCCATCACGTCGCTGACAACACTGATGGGCAACGCGATCTCGTCCGAAATGGAGGCAAGGGTCATCACCCCTCCGAAATAGAGCAATTTGCACGCAAGCTCCACCAGAAATCCCATGGGTAAACCGGTGTCCTCCACATGCTTGGGGGATTTGGGCAGTGCCGCGACTCGGATCTTGCGTGTTTCCTCACTAAGGGGGTTATCTGTAGTCACGTTTCCCTCCCACTGGTTTGTTTCGGCTGTCGATCTCCCAGGGAAGCACCGGCCTCGTCATATCTTCCCGTAATAGGTCGAACCGTACGGGGGCCGGGTGCTGTATCCCCCGGGGGACAGGAAGGTACAGCTTGTCCGGTTTTTCGCGGCGGCCACGGACCTCGAGTTCCTCCATCGTCAAAGGGGTCTTATCCGTGGCCGCGGCGCGGGCTTTTCCCGTTCCCATCACCATTCCGGACCCGATCAGCCCCGCCAGGGCCAGGGCCGCCAGCTTGGTCCGGCCACGAGTCATTTCTCACTCCTTGCCACGTTCGAGTCGGCTACCAGTCTCTGTGCAATTTCGATTCTCTCCCGGATCGGCGAGGCCAGGTCGGCCGGCCCCTTCTCCGCTTCGAGGCGGTCGAGCGCCCCGACGTACCAGGCCAGCCCCTTTTCGAAAAACACCCGTGCCCTTTCGTTCAGACCCTCTTCGAATGCCGCGCTCTCGTTCTCCTTCAGCCCTTTCGGCCTTTGCACGTCGAGTATCGCTCTGCCGAACTCCACGAAGAGGTCTCCCGACTTCTGGGAGGCGTTGATGGCGATCTCGATGGGCGATTCCTCGCTTGCCTTTTCGAACAGCACGAGAGCCCGCTTAAAGAACCGATCCTTGATCGCCAGGTTCTTCTCCAGGGGGGCCACCAGCTTGAGTTTCCGGAACTGCTCCGCCCAGTATTCCCCAAGGGCGATCCTCGCTCTCCCCCCTAACTCATAGATGTCCCTTGGTGCATCTTTCTCGAGACCGTCGTCCATCCGGCGGATCCCGCCTTCCATCTCCCGGACGGCCGTCTTGGCATTGCCGCGTTTCCACGCGAAGAGCCCGATCGAAAGCGTCGCGTATACCGACTTCCATCGGGGGTTCGGATATCGTTCCCGGTAGGAGGAGAACCTCTTCGCGGCCGTCTCAAGATCACCGTTTTCGGCGTCAAGACGGGCGGCAAGGAACAGAAGATCGGGACCCTCCTCGCTTTTCGGGAACCGTTCGGCTACGCTCGCGTAAAGATTTGCTGCCTTCCCAGGGTCTCCATGTTCGATGAGGTAGGGACCCACAGCCGCGGCGATCTCCACCGCCTCTTTTTGCTTGGGAAATTTTTCGAGAAACAGCATGCCTGTCCTGACAGCCGCCTCTTTCTCCCCTCCCAACCGGTACGACCGGAAGGCTCGAAGGATATACTGCGGTGCCTCGGGAACATCGGGGAAGCGCTTACCCAGCTCCTCGAGCATCATGCCGGCCCCGTTCCAATCCTCTGCGCCTGTTTTGGCCTCGATCTCTTTCAGTGACGCGAGTATGAACAGATTCCTCGCCCGTTCCCTGACCTCCGGCGTGCCCTCCCCGGAAGAGACCCCGAGCACCAAATCCGCCTTGTTCCGCGCAGTGCCGAAATCCTTCAGGAAGATGGCGGATTCCGCGTGCACGAGTCGCGCGTCGTTACGAACCGGTTCCGGGGTCGCCTTGCTCTTTTCGATTTCCTCCGCCACGCGGATGGCCCGATGGTACTCCGTGGCCGAGAGAAATGCGGCAGCGCAACGGTATGCAAGGCCGGCTGCTTTTTCCGAGGGAAATCTCGCAAGGAGCAGACTTGCGGAGCCCTCAGCCAACTCCGCCGTGCCTTCCTTTCTCTCGTAGGCGGCGATCGTCGTTTCCGCGTACAGGACGGCCGCCTTTTCTCCGATGGAATCATCACTCCGTTCGGCGAGCTCCCTGAGGATGGCAATCCCCGTCTGGCGGTCGCCCGCCTTGAGCGAGGCGACCGCCAACTTGAGCTTGAGTTCCGCGTCCTCCCCCGTCTTCTCCCCCTCCCTTGCTGCGAAGAAACGTTCCATCCCGGTTTTCGCTGCCACCATCGGCTTGCGCTCACCGGATCGGACTCCCTCGGCAAACTTCCTCTCCGAAATGGATTTGAGCATGCCGGACAGCTCCTGCTGGGCTTTTTCCCGCACCTCGGGCGTCCGTGACTCCGCCCACTTCGTGCCGGGGCCGTACTTCTCCTCGAGAAGGAGGATGCGAGAAAAAGCCTGGTCTTCCATCCCCGCCTTGAGAAGCGCCCCAACCGCCTTCTTTTCGTATTCCAGCGCATCATCATTGCCCGAGAACCGCTCCGCCAACACTTCATACGCCAGGGCGGCGCGACCAGCTTCTCCGCGCGTCTCCTCGTCCTCCGCAAGGGACAGCAGGAGGAGCCTTCCCGCACAGGTTGCCTCCCGGACCGGCGCATACAACCGGAGACTATCTAGGGGGCTTTCCCTCCAGGCACGCACAGAAAGGGCAAGTACCGCCTGCTCGAAAGGAGAGGGTTCGCCACACCGGAAGCCCGGGTCGGAGAGCTGTCGGGAGAGTTCCTCTGCCGCCCCCGCCGTATCGCCGCGCTGGAATCGGAACCACCCCAGCATGTACCGGGCGTCGTCCACCGTGGCCAGTTCCGAGCCGTCGGCGGCCTTTCGATACAGTTCCCTCGCATCGGACATTCGCCCTGCCAGGAGTGCCTCGTGCCCCATCCGGATGGCTATTCTTCCCGCGTAAGGCGACGAGGGAAACTCACGAAGAAAGTCCGCCGTTTTCGATCGTGCCGCGGGATCGTTCATCATGATTCCAAGGGAAACAAGCAGGTAGGAAGCCTCTTCCCGCGATTCCCCCGAGCGCGCGGCCGTGCCGAGTACCGGCAGGACCGAGGCGATCACCTCCTTTTCCCTCTCCCCGGCAACCCTGCCAGGAAACGATTCCCATCGGCCATCCCCTTCCTCGAGGACCGACCCGATCTGGAGTGCACTTTTCACCCGGTCCCGGGCCGATAGTACGTTCCCCCGGATGTAGGAAGCCGCTTTTTCCAAGGAAGACCAAGCCTTCTGCTGTCCGCCAGGGGTCCTCCGGGCCCTGAGGGATCGCGCCTGCCAAACGAGTGCGTCGACAATCTGGCGGGCGACCACGGGACGAAGCGCCGCTATCTCCTGCCGTCTCTGTGCCCAGGAGACGATTCGAGCGTTTTCTTCCAACACCTTCACTGCGGGCAACAGGGAGTTGAACCTCTTCCTGTCGATGGATTCCGCTTTCCGGACCATCACATCAAATGGATCCTCCGTGCGGTTGTCGCCTTCCTGCTTTGGCCGAAGGATATTGAAATTTTTATCCGTGAACGCCCGTAATTTCCCTGCGGCGTCCCGGATGGCGTCCAGTTCCACGAGAAATCTTCCCATGTCTCTCAGCAGGCTGGACATGGGTAGCGCGGTCCCCGCCTCGACCCCCGCGACAGTCGCCTCCCTGCGTTCGTGGATTTTCCGCTTGATCGCATGGATCTCTGCCTGGCTTTTCTCCAGCCTCGTCAGGAGCCGGTACCGTTCGATGGGGTGCGCCAGATTCTGGAAGATATCCAGTTTTCTGGCGAGTTCTTCGACAAGTCTGTCGACGTCGACTCCCTCGAGCGTCACCTGCTCGATCGTCAGGATGATCTCTTCCACCTGAAACGTGGAAAGATACGGCACCTCGGAAGCCGCCGACATTTTCGGCAACGATTGCTGCGCTCGCGCTATGGAGTGGTCGATGAACAAGAGTTGAACCAAAAGCTCGACGATTCTTTCCCGGGTCGTCCCGGGATCCCAGGCGACAGCTGCGGACCTGATCCGATCGCGGAGGATCCGGTGTTCCTCCACCTGCTTGCGGAGGAACGCCACTGGTTCGTAAGCATCAAATGCTTCCTCTACCGGTGGCGTCGGTGATGCAAGCGACCAATTGATTCTCTCTTCGGCCCAATGGAAATGGGCCAGTGCGGCATCAAAGCGTCCATCCTCCCGGGCAAGCCCCCCCTGCAACAAGGACAGGAGGATCTGATTCCTGACCGGCCATCTCGCGACAGTCTCCGGCAATACACTGCTGTCGCCGGTCCGCGCACCGTTGTCGACCGCTGCCAGACCGATCTCTGCCAGCAGGGGGTCTTCCCCGCTGTTCAGGAGGGATTGGAAAAGGGATGCCGCCTCCCCGGGGCGCCCGAGTATCAAGAGAAGCTCTGCCTGAGACCGGGTAGCCCTTTCCCTGAGAATATCGTTAACCCCTCGCTCTCGACTTGCCTCCCGTACGCGGTTAAATACGTTTCCGGCAGTTTCTGCGCGTCCTTCTTCGGCGGCGATCTGTCCGATGGCGAAGAGAGCGTACAAAGAATATCCGCTAGCCTTCGGCACCCGAGCAAAAATCGCCGAGGCCTCGGCAAGCCTCCCTGCCTGCCGCAGCGCCGTCCCATAGGAATACAGCACCAGAGGTGTACTTGCTCCGTTCCGGATGGCTGTCTCGCAGATTGCGACAAGCTCCCTCGGATCCTCGTATCGGCTCTGCTCCTTGACGATCTCTTCGAAAAGCGGCGTCGCCTCGGCGCGGGAGATCTCGGCAAGGTGGATGTTTCGTTCCAGGTAAGATGCCGCCTCCCTCCGTAAGCCCAAGGAAGAGTAGCCGCGGAAAACAGCCGGCACCTGTGCTCCCACCGTATTATCGGACACCAGTGCCCGCGCCATATCGGTGAGGGTAATGGCAGATGTTGAAGACCGGTCGGCAAAACAAAGAACGAGAAGAAAGGAGAGGACGAGAATGATGCCCGGGCGTCCTGCCGTTATGGGAAAGGTTTTCCTTTCACGTCCGAAATTCAATTTCATCCCCGACCTCGGTCCCCGTTCTCTCGATCGTGCCCCCCGGCAGCTCGAGGACCCCTCGGGCGTTCCAGTAAATCCTGGACAAGCGGTTCTTTCGAAAACACCGGTAGAGCGCTACCACCCGCATTCCGCCGTTAAGGAACAACGCGTCAAATTCGAACGCCATCCCCAATGAGTGGATGCTGTTGCATGGGCATATCCACAACCCTTCCCCCGGAGACAGCCCCTCGACCCCCAGAAGACCCTTCATCCGGGAAAACGGGGAAGATGCCCCCCTTACACCGTCGCCCAAAATGCAACCCCTAGTAATGTTCCGAACTTTCATTTCCTTTGACCCGTTGTCTTCCTATTCCTCCCCACCCATTCTATATTTCCCCCCCGTCCGGTTCATTTGCCTACACCCATGGCGGGGAGCAGGACCTTCGCAATCTGGAGAAACCCGGGTCCGAGGATCACGACGAAAAGGGCAGGGAACAACAGGAACACCAAGGGAAACACCAGTTTGATTGTTGTCTTTGCGGCGGCCTCTTCCGCTCGCTGCCTTCTCTTGATACGCAGGGAGTCGGAGTGGACACGGAGGGATTGGGCCAGGCTGGTTCCCAATTTTTCCGTCTGGATTAACATGGCCACGAGGGACTTCACCTCCTCTACTCCGGTACGGTCCGACAAGGAACGAAGCGCTTCTATCCTGGGCTTGCCGGCTACCATCTCCCGGTTGACGATGTCGAACTCGTCACTCAGGATCGGACTGTTGAGCTTGAATTCCTCGGAGATCTTAACGAATGACGCGTTCAACCCCAACCCCGCCTCGACGCACACGACGAGGAGGTCCAGCGCGTCTGGGAGATAGTCGGTGATCTCCTCCTGTCGCTTCCGGATTTTCCACCGCATGAACGCAATCGGGGAAAGGACCCCGAAAAAAACCCCCAGCACTCCGAGAAATATTATTTTCTGATTCACCATCCCCATCGACTTCGCGAAAGATGCGGCGAGAAGGAAGAGGACGACCGGCAGGACGAAACGTACTACGAGGTACGTCTGCAAGGACGCCGGATGACGGAAACCCGCCTGGATGAGCTGCTTTCTTGCCACGGTAGGTTGTTCGCTCGTGACCATCGCCAGGATTTGATCCTGGATTCGGCCCTTCCGCTTGAAGCGTTTCAGGACGCCAGCAAATCGTGAACGGATGTTTTCGCCCCCCGAAGACTCCGCCCCAGGAGCTGGCGCGGAAATCTCCTTGAGCCTTTGCGGGAGAGACTCTCTCCGGCTCTCGAGCAGCCAGTAGATAGCCAGCACTCCAAGTACTATTGCAGTGAAGACACCGATTGTGATGATAAGAACCAAACTACTCCCCCTTCGGTCAGATCTTAATTCGGATGATCTTCCGGATAACGAGCATCCCAACAATCTGCAGGAAAACTGCCACTACGATCATGGATCTTCCCGTCGGTTCCTCCCAGAGTGGTTTCATGTAACCGGGGCTCATCAGGAACAGTAGGAAAGCCACCCCGACAGGCAAGAAAGCAAGGACCATCCCCGTTAACCGGGCCTGGGCGGTGTGGATCTTGAGCTGCCCCTGGATACGGAATCTCTCCCGTATGACATAACTGATCTTGTCGATGATCTCCGCCAGATTCCCGCCTGTCTCGCGCTGTATCAGGATAGCCGTAACAAAGAATTTTACGTCGAGGAGATCGATCCGGATCGACATGTTGAACAGAGCACTTCGAAGCGGAATACCGAGGTTCTGCTCGTCGAATACCTTCTGGAATTCCGGACCGATGGGATCCGGCATCTCCTGTCCGACCAGTTGGATGGCGCCCGTGAACGAATGCCCGGCACGGAGGGAACGCGCGAACATCTCCAGAGCCTCGGGGAAATACATGATGAATTTACTCAAGCGACGGTTTTTCTTGACGGTCAGCACGATCGTTGGTAGCAGGGAAAGGAAAGCCCCGAAAAGAAAGGAGAGCAGGAAAGGCCAGTGTAGAAAACTCCCCACCATAACGCCTACCACGAAGATGATGCAAGACAGGAGAAGAAATGTGCCTACTCTCATCTCCATATTTGCCTGTTTTAGACGCTTGTCGATCCGTACGGCAATGTTGAAATTCGAAAGAATCCTGTTCAACGTGGGCACGTCACTCAGCAGTTCGCTTTTGAGGACGTCGGGAAGATCCTCACGCAGGAGATTGCGCAGTTCAAGGAGGGAGAGCCGTACTTTGACCTCCTTCTTCTCGACCCACCCGGGGATGATCAGAAAGTACAGGGACAGAAGTACCATCAGGACGACCACGAAAAGGATAGCGCTGATCCAAAACATCGTCCACTCCCTACTATTGCTTCTGGTATGCGAAAATATCGGACTCCAGATGGATCCCCGCGGCGTGCATAACGTCGAGGAACTTCGGCCGCACCCCGGTGGCGCGGAACTGACCCTTTACCTTCCCCTCATCGGTAAGCCCCTGTTTCTCGTACAAGAAGATGTCCTGCATGACCAGGACATCCCCTTCCATCCCGGTAACTTCGGATACCTTAACGATTTTGCGTGACCCGTCGCTCAGCCGCGCTACCTGGATAATTACGTTCAGAGCAGAGCTCATCTGTTCCCGAATTGCCCTTGAGGGAAGGTCAAATCCCGCCATAAGGACCATCGTCTCGAGACGCGCCAGGGCGTCACGCGGGGAATTCGCGTGTATGGTCGATATGGAGCCGTCGTGTCCCGTGTTCATCGCCTGCATCATGTCCAGCGCCTCTCCCGACCTCACCTCCCCGACGATGATCCGGTCGGGCCGCATCCGAAGGGCATTACGGACGAGATCCCGTTGCGTCACGGTTCCCTTCCCTTCGATATTGGAGGGCCGGGTCTCAAGTCGCACGATGTGATCCTGCTGGAGGATCAGCTCCGCCGAATCCTCGATGGTGACGATCCGTTCTGTGTCGGGTATGGAAGCAGAGAGGATGTTGAGAAGCGTCGTTTTCCCAGCGCCCGTTCCTCCTGACACCAGGATGTTCAGGCGGGCCTTTATCATCCCGTTGAAGGTGCGTGCCATTTCCTCCGTTAATGATTGATTCTCAATGAGGTTTTCCATCTTCAGGGGTGTGATGCCGAAGCGACGGATGGAAACCGCCGGGCCGTCCAGCGCGAGAGGAGGAATGATCACGTTGACGCGCGACCCGTCCGGAAGCCGGGCGTCGACCAGCGGGGAGGATTCGTCGACACGCCGGCCCACTTTCGAAACGATTCTCTCGATGACGCTCATCAGATGGTCGTCATCCTTGAAGGCTATCTCTGTTCTTTCGAGCTTCCCATACTTTTCGATGTATACCTGGTTGGGTCCGTTAATGAGGATATCCGCAATATCCGGGTCCTGGAGAAGAGGTTCCAAAGGACCGAGCCCGAGTGTCTCGTGCTGGATCTCGAGGACCAACCTGTCACGCTCGACCCGCGTAAGAGGGATTCCTTCGTTTGTGATGAGGCTTTCGACGACCATCTTGATGATTCCGGACAGCTGTTCGGTGGGAATCTCGGAAACCGTGGAGAGATCCAGTCTGTCCACGAGCTTCCTGTGGATTGTGCTTTTCAGATCCTGGTAGGCACGTATCTCCGCGCCCAGAGCATTTTTGCGCTGGGAGGGATCGCCTACTGCAACCGCATTCGCGCCATTCTTGTTTGCTTTCCATTGGCTTATACTCATTTTGTCCTCCGGGGAGACGTGAAAATCCTATCAAACAATCCTCTCTTTTTCGGTTCCTGTGCAACCTGGATATCAGTGGGAGAAACGATGATGTCCGACATCTCCCGGAAACTTTTTGTTACCTCCTTGTCGGGGGACGTCTCGCGGAGCAGCTTCCCCCGGTTGAGGGACGCAATGACGGCAGGGTAATCGTTGGGTACCGCAAAGAACACGGGGCAGTTCAGGATCCCCTCGATGCTTTCCTTCGGTATCTCATCGTTTGGCAGATACCGGCTCAGGACCAGCCGGACCCGTTCGTCACGTAAGCCGATGCGCGTGAACAGGGAAAGACACTTCTGGGTGTTTCGAAGCGAAGGAAGGTTCAGCAGGGACACAAGCAGAATGATGTCGGACATCTCGAGGGCGGTCAGGGTCCGATCGTCGAACTGGTGCGGGGTATCCACGACGACGTAGTCGAACATGGACCGCAGGGTATTGATAACATCCTTCACATGTCCTGCGGAGATCTGTTCCGCATCCTCGATCAACGGAGGATCGGCCAGGATGTACACCCCGCTGGAATGCTTCACAAGGAGAGTGTGAAGAAAATCGTAATCCGCCTTCTGCGCGTTTTTCGCCAGGTCAAGGATGGAATACGATGGATTGACATTGAAGAACATCGTCACGTCCCCGTGGGAAAGAACCAGGTCGACCACCGCCACCTTTTTGCCGTGGTATCGGACCAGGGCATCCGCGAGATTGACGGCGATCGTCGTGGTCCCGTTTCCCCCCTTGTTGCTGAACACGGATACGATCCGTCCGCTGTCCGGCCGCTTCTCCATCCGGGCCGCTTTGAGTTTATAGACTTTCTCCACCGCCGCACGCAGGTCGATCTCCTTTATGGGCTTGCAGAGGAAATCGTGCACCCCGGCCCGCATCGCACGAAGGATGAGGTCCGAGTCGCTTCTGTCCGAGAGGGCCAACAGGTAAAGCGATGGAAAGTCCCGACTCAGTTTAGAGATCGCTTCTATCGAAGCAGAAGGGTTCAGCCCCAGCCCTACGATCGCCATTTCCGGAAGATGCTTCCGGATGATCGCGACGCCGGACTCGAGGGAATTCGTTTTCCAGCGGACCTCCAACGAGCCGATCGTGCGCCCCAGGATATCGATGTGACGGATCGCCTCTTGATCCGTTTCGATGATCAGACAGCTTATACGGTCCATTTCACCTCTATTCTACAAGACGGATTGTTCTCAACACTTCTCCGTCCGGTTCGGGCCCGACGGTGCCCGTCCCCGTTCCTTTACTGGATCAGGCTCGGGCTGGTCTCCTCCGGCTTCATCATCTCTGTAGGAAGCGCCGGGATCTCCTCCTTGTTGAGCGGCCGGACGATCTTCGGCGTCACCATCACCATCAGTTCGGTTTCCTGATTAGTGTAGCGCGTGTTCCGGAAGAGCACGCCGAGAATCGGGATGTCCCCGAGCAGCGGAACCTTGGAGACCTTCCTCGAGATCTTGTTTTCGATGAGGCCGGCCAGGACAAATGTCTGCCCGTCCCCTAGCTGCAGCCCCGACTCGGCTTTTCTGGTTTTTAGCCCGGGGAGCTGGAACCCGGAGATGGTGACCCCGTTTGCGAAGTCCAGCTCGCTCACCTCCTGCGTAATCTTTATGTAGATATCGCCGTTGCTGACAATATTTGGCTTGAACGAGAGGTTGATCCCGTACTCTTTATAATCCACCGAGGCCGCCGCGCCGGAACCCGCTGCACTGGCGATCACGACGGGGAACTCTCCCCCGACAAGGAACTTCCCCTCGTCGCCGTTCGCGACGACGAGGTTCGGCTCCGACAGGGTCTTGATCGCCCCCTTGTCATGAAGGGCCCGCATCATTCCAGCGAATTTCGGGATATCACCGGGTGTGACAACGAAGACTTGCGACAGATCGCTGATCGAACCATTGAGGGATCCCTCGGGAGCAATGTTTCCAACAATAGAGTCGAATGAGCCGGGAGCACGCACGAAGCCGCGGTATTGTCCACCGTTGATGACTGGTTGAAACAGCAAGTTGAATCCGAGTTCTTTCGCGAGGGTCCGGTCCACCTCGGCAACCCTGACCTGGATCAGCACCTGCTCGAGCTTCACGACTTTGAGGAGGTCCACGACGGTACCGGCATACATCTTGGCGCTTTCCACAACGCGTTTCTGCACAAGGTTGGAACTCACCGTCCCGGTAAGAATCAGGGCGTTCCCCGATGCGGTCAACTTTATCGCCTCATCGGGGGCGATCTTCTCCAGGTCTTTCCGTACCGTGTCCAGGTTGATCCCGACGATGATCTCGGCCGTCGTGGGAACCTCTTCCTCGTTCCAGTAGACAAGAGACGTCGTCCCCGGCATCTTCCCGATAATGAGTAACTGCCTCGGGGATATGACCAGGACGTCGGCGGTCTCCGGCCTCGCGACGGAAATCCTCCTGATATTGAATTCGGTATCGAGCAGGACCGATTGATTGGCGTACACGGAGATCGACTGGGTCGGGGGCGCCGGCTGCCCTCCCTCCTGTGCCCCGATTTCCCGGACGGGAACATGAAGGGCCAGAAAGATCGTGAAAAAGATCAGGATCAGACCTGTTCTCTTGCCCACTCCTCACCCCCTATAGGATAATGTTCGTTTGCTATCTATTGGAACTTCTCTTCCGACCTCTTGTTCCCTTTGATAACCTCCACGGTGAAGGCCTTTTTTGTCACGGGCAGCACCGTAGGTCGACTCCTTCTCGATAAACGTTTCTTTTTTGATGTGGTAGGTTTCTGCTCCGGCTCGCTGGGGCGGTAGCCCGACAGGACGCGGGCTTTCGTCGCTCCCAACGTCACGACGTTGTCAAAATCCATGAAGTTGCGCAAGACGAGCTGTATAACCCCGTCGTTGCCTGCCAGCGCGAGCTTCTCGGCCTCTTCCGGGGTCACGGAAAGCGTCACGGTGTTCACGGTGATCGGCTTGTTCTCTTTCTGCTCGACGATCTGTCCCACCGCCAGTACCTGCATGTTCTCGAGTATGATCTTGGAAACCCGTTCGCTTCCCCCGGGAGGGGACGTAGTCAGTATGACATCCACCCTGGTATCCGGGACGATGAATCCACCCACGCCTACGACCTCGTTCACCCGAATGGTGAAGGCCCGTTTCCCCTCGTTAACAATGAGGGAGAGAAGCCCGCTCCCCTTGTCGGAGGGAACGAGCTTCGACGCCACGATGGGCTCCCCGCGCAGGAAATCGCGCCGCACCGCGCGTCCAACGACAGATTTGAGGTCAGAGAAGGAATCTTTCGGGTACAGGTCCTTCGGCCACGCAGTGAGCGCAACCTGGTTGGCGTTGATTGTTGCCCCGACGGGGATATCGACGACCGCCACAACGATCCCCACGGTCTTAAGCCTGGCTTCCTCGACCGCGCGCCCCTTCTCCGATAGGTACCGGTAGATCCCCACGCTGGCAAGCAATGCCAGCAGGATGGCAACCACGACGACCAGGATGACCCGTGTCTTGTTCATTTAATTCTCTCTCTCCTGTCGTTATTCCCTCGTTTTTCCCTTCGCATGGTAGGGGAAGTGGAAAGCGGGATACTATTCGAAGCCATTCCGGGGATAAATCCGGTAATGAATACGGGGAAATTACCGGTCACATCGACTCTCATTACAATGTTGTCGCCCGAGCCTGGAACCAAATCTTCCGAATAAATGTTGATGATCCACCTTGCGCTGTCGAGTCCTGCAGAGGATAAAATGTTTACGGCTCGTGATTCTATCACAACATTGTCCCAGGGAATGACCTCGCATTCCGCACCGCTTCGCGGGCGGCGCCTGTAAGAATATTTTTCGCCATCTATGCTCGGCCGAACTCCACGAGGATTCGCCCCTTGATATGCCTCTCGTCTCCCTTCATGGCAAACCTCTACCTCTACTCCGCTAGTATATAGTTTAGCCCTCCCAACAGATGAAACGAAGCGGACCTCCTGGATAATTGATTTTCATACTATCATTATCGCAGGAGGTCCACCCAAACTTTAGATTCAAATAATAGTTATTAGTCCATTGCGCCAAAATTAGTGAGAATTGAGATTCGTCGCCACATTGTTCAGCACGTTGTTGATGCTCCCCCCGAGGAAAAGCAGGGCGGCTACGCAGACGATCGCGACCAGCACGAGGATCAGGGCGTACTCGGCAAGGCCTTGTCCTTCTTCATCCGTCTTGAGGAAATTCACCAAAACGTAAAATCTCTCCAATAGCTCTCTCATCACTTGCCCTCCCATTTAGTTAGTATTTCCTACACCTGCAATTGATACCCCTATGCAACAACGCCCATAGAATCAATATCCCGTTTACCCCTTTCACCACCCCCTCCCCTGTTGAAATAAATTCATTTATGGCGTGTCATCACGCAATATCTGTTCCATCTTTATTCGACGGGTCAAGGTGTTTAAAAGATATTTTATCGTACCAGAAAAATTATAGTTTTTCCCTCAAGGAGAACGATTGAGATTTGATTTGCCCTCATTTCTAGAAATAATTTACCAATTTATGCATTAAAAATTTCAACTGCAAGGAAAATAATTTCCTATATTCGGTTTTTATCGGACGAGAATCTCCTCGTGCCTTCTCTCAGCAATATATCTAATATGTTTTTCTGCCTTACCCCCATACGCAATTTCCTTATTTTAACATTATTGTGTTCGGGCATAGATGTTGAATATCTTTCCACATGAAAATGTCAGGAAGAACGAAAATGCCATATGGAGGCCTAATGGCATCAAACCTTACTGATAAGAAGCAAAATCCGTCAGTAACCGCACCCAGATTGACATTTAAGGGCACCATCCACGCCCTTATTGCCGTCCTGACATGGATCCTGTTCATCGCCTGGTGGAAC
>Ga0210097_1000400_pt1 | contig 15453 bp, 15 predicted proteins | sample Joice_CattailNLA_2_FD_185521 | JGI IMG/M metagenome (GOLD analysis project Ga0210097, IMG submission 185521) | Wetland microbial communities from San Francisco Bay, California, USA, that impact long-term carbon sequestration - Joice_CattailNLA_D2... | ecosystem: Environmental > Aquatic > Marine...
CCGGCAGGTCGTCGAAATACAGGTGCGCGAGGACCCAGTGTTCGTAAAGGTAGCGGCTCATCAGCCGAGCCTTGAGACTGTCGCCGTTAAGGAATCGCTCCCATTCGGCGATGTGGTCCTGATAGTCGGCCGGCAGCGGAGCCGGATCGCTGTACGGTGCGCCGCTCTCGATCCAGCGCATCAGTGTGTCGTTCTCGCTATTGCTCAGCGCCGGCATCCCATAAGGCATGCCCCACAGCGGGAATTTATTTTCGTAGCTATCCATCTCCTCGATGTTCGTGCACTGCAGGGGGCGGTTCAGCGAAAAGTCGAAATCTTCAGCGGGCAACACCGCGTCCGCGGGAAGCGGATGGGCGCGCTTGAGCGCCAGCATGCGGTACATCACGCTACCCGCGCGGTTCGCTTCCGCGCTTTGCTCGCGTTCGTTCAGCACCGGATAGAAACCCTTGTTGCGCCATGCGACATTGTTGTCGGCATCCATGAACAACCGCGTCGGTTCCGCTGCGATCAGACGCGCGGCATCGTACACGACATCTTTGCTCGCACCGCGCGTGACCCCCTGATAGGCGGTGAGTTTCAGTTGGCAGGGCGCGTCGTTGCAGCTGTGACAGACGACACAACGGCTGTCGAGGATCGGCTTTACGTCGCGTTCGAAGTCGATATCACCACGGGCGGCAGGAGGATGGTCGTAGCGGGCCGGGTCGGGACGGCCATATTGCTGGTCGAGCTGGTATCCATAGTAAGTGGCGCAGCCCACGAAGAAAGTAGCCAACATCAGCGCCAGCAAAACACGAATCATTGCGAAGTACCTGCGGAGGATTTGGTATGAGTATATCGAACCGCCACCGAAGGTGACAACATGAGTCTTGCGTGATCTGGAGGCTGCTGTCTATGTTTTTTCACCCTGCAAGGTCACGACGATACGGCGGCTGCCACCGTGATTGCGGTGTTCGCACAAATAGATACCCTGCCAGATTCCCAGCTTTGGTCGGCCATCCGCGATCGGGATGTTCAGGCTGCTGCCGAGCAGGCTGGATTTGATGTGCGCGGGCAGGTCGTCCGGGCCTTCGTCCTGATGGAAGTAATAGGGTTCGTCCTCGGGAACGGCATGGTTGAAATAGCTTTCAAAATCCCGGCGTACTGTGGGATCGGCATTCTCGTTGATGGTCAACGATGCCGAGGTGTGCATGATGAAGATGTTCATCATGCCGATCCTGAGATCGCGCAGCTCGGGCAGTTCACGCAGCAGTTCATCCGTGATCAGGTGAAAGCCACGGTTTCTTGATTGAAGTTGTATCTCTTTTTGTATCCACATTCTGAGGTGTCGGTTTTGTCGTTAACGAATTCAGGATGACGCTACGGTACCGATGTTCAGTGTGATCCTGCCAACCCCTTCGATCATCCCTTCGATGCGGTCGCCGGCAACCACAGGGCTTACTCCTGCCGGCGTGCCGGTAAAGATCAGATCGCCCGGCTGCAAGTGGTAGAACCCTGACAGGTAGGCAATGATGGCCGGAATAGGATGGATCAACAGGCCCAAGTCGGAGGTCTGTTTGATAATACCGTTGACCTTCAGCTCGATCTTGCCCTTGTTCGGATGGCCGATCCCGGCAGCCGGCATCATCTCCGACAGCACGGCAGAGTTTTCAAAATCCTTGCTAAGATCCCAGGGCAGGTTCTTCTCGCGTGCTTGTCTTTGTAGGTCGCGGCGTGTCATGTCCAGCCCGCACGCATAACCATAGACATGGGAGAGTGACTGGTCTTCGGCAATATGAAATCCCGCTTTCCCGATCCCGAGTACCAGTTCCATCTCGTGCTGATAGTCGGCCGTGCCCGGCGGATAGGGGATCGTTGAGCCTGAAGCAACGTGGTTGATCGCAGCCTTGGTGAAAAAGAACGGAGCATCTCGCTCGATCGCAAACCCCATCTCTTTGGCATGGTCCTCGTAATTGCGACCGATGCAAAATATACGCCGGATCGGGAAATGTTCATCGCGACCGCGTATCGTCATGGATGCGACTGCAGGCGGCGGGAACAGATATTTGGTCATATGGATACTCCTTCACGGCGCGGTTGAGGTGTCATGTCGATACTTTATCAAAGAACAAGCCCGTCATCGCCGGACAATGATGCTTTCCACAGCGTGCAAAGGAGAAGTTATGATAGTCGCCCGTGTCCGGCCGGGTTTGCCGGTCAGCACACTTTGGAAAGGCATAGCAGTGTCCGATCGATCAAAAGAGCAGCATGGCAGCGAAGCGCAGGATGACCTGCATGTCTCGCTGCCGATGGAAGCTTTCAAGGCCGCGTTGCCGTATCTCGTTGCGATGCTGCTTATCGCCGTAGCCGGTTACTGGCTGATCGACCCCGCGCCGCCAAAGAAGATCGTCATTTCCATCAGCAAGCAGGACGGCAATTATCAGGCATATGCCAGTTTGTATGGCGTGCTGCTCCAACAGCAAGGCGTGACACTCGATATAAGAGAAACCGAGGGCCCCGCGCAAAGTCTGGAAGCGCTGCGAAAAAAGGACTCCGGCGTGGACATGGCATTGATACCGGGCGGGGTGGCGAGACTGGAGTCCACTGCAGGATTGGTTTCGTTGGGCAGCCTGTATTACGAACCGGTCTGGATATTCGCTAAATTGAAACCCGAAGTGGGGAGCTTGTCGGGGCTGAAGGGCAAGCGCATCGCGGTAGGCCGGGCGGGCAGCGGCAGCCGTATCCTGTCCGGCATGTTGCTGGATGCGGCAGGTGTGACAGCCAATAACAGCAAGCTGCTGGAGATCGGCGATGAAGAGGCGGCAAATGCCCTGAAGAATGGGATGGTGGATGCGATCTTCCTGTCCGGCGTGCCCACCACGCTACTGATACAGCAGGTGGCGGCGATGCCGGGCGTTGGGCTGGCTGATCTTACCGATGCCGAGGCGATCTCGCGGCAGTTCGAATTCCTGCACCATCTGGTGTTGCCCAAGGGCGCGCTGAGTCTGGAACACAACAACCCGCCGCATGATGTTCACATGCTGGCCCCCACCGTGAGCCTGGTGGCGCGCGAATCCATGCATCAGGCGCTGATATATCTGGTGCTCAAGGTGATAACCCGTGTTCACGGTGGCGTGGGTATGCTGCAACAGGCCGGCGAATTTCCATCCGGCAAGGACTCCGATTTCGAGGTCAGCAGTCAGGCCAAACAATTCTTCGTATCCGGCCCGCCGTTCCTTGACCGCTACCTGCCGTTTTGGGCGGCGACGTTCGTCAATCGCGTGCTCATCGTCCTGGTGCCGCTGATCGCGATCGCGATCCCGCTGAGCCGCGTCGCACCGGCCGTGTACGCATGGCTGATCAAGTCGCGTATCTATAAACTTTATGGCGAGCTGCGCTTTCTGGAGCTGCAGTTGCGTAACGCACGGCAGGATGAATTTCCGCGCATCCGCAAGGAACTCGATACCATCGAGAGCAGGGTCAACACCATGCGACTGCCGGTCGCGTTCTCCAGCCACTTGTATGAATTGCGCAGCCATATCGGGCTGGTGCGCGCCCGGTTGCGGTTCTGAGACACATGGAATTCCTTGCCGCGACAAAGATTCCCGCGTCGGTTGAAGATCTGCAGCGCCGGCTGACGATCGCCGACCTGCCGCACTGGTGCGTTTCCATCGATAAGGTACTCAGCGACAAAAATACGAGCGGCGAGATCTTCTGCGTGTGGGGGACGTTCCTGGCGAACCGCGAGTTGATGCGTAACGGCGTGCGCTTTACGTTGCCCGATTGTCCCAATGCATTCCAGTGGACCGTGACCACCGGACATCAACCCGACCCGCTTACTACTTATATTCATGCCTCCATCAATCGGGTCGAACAGGATCAGGACTTCGTCGATTCACTCCAGAAGTTCGTGGACGACTGGAAGGACGGACTGGAATCGCATTGGTAATCGGGTGAGCGGTAACAGGCCAGCTTTTCGGGTTCAGCGCGGATGCAACCACCCTGGCAGAAGTTCATAGGGGTTGGACTTGACTGACAGGTCGACTGTGGCGCCGTGTTTTCTCAGGAGAGTCTGCATCTGGCCAGACTTCAGGCCATCGAACACATCCGTGCAGCCTCCCGCGAAGTCGCCGCCCACGAAGATCTGGGGCAGGCTGGGCGATCCGGTGCGGTGTTTGACAACCTCGAACATCTTGATGCCGCGATCGCCTTGCTGGTAGGCTACCGAATCGAGATCGATCGAGGTATAGGCGATGCCGTATTTTGCGAACACCTTGCGCACCGCATTGCAGAACTCGCACCACTCGTAGGCGAACATCACTACAGGCCGGTCCGTATCGCGCAAGATTGCTTCGACCGTGCCGGCGGCTGCTTCATCCAGTTCTTCGGTCGTTGCCGCAGGTGCCGGCACCTGGGTGATATCGAATTGATATCCGGGTGTCGACATCGATAGTTCGATCTCCTCTCTGGTCATCTCTATGGACACATCTTCGAACAGGGGTGTGGAAAGGTAACGCTCTCCTGTATCGGGCAGCATGCACAAGATATTGCTGCCCTGCGGCGCGGCGCGAGCAACCCGCAGCGCACCCGAAAACGTGGCGCCCGCCGAGATGCCGACGAATATGCCTTCCTGCCGCGCCAATTCCCTCGCGCACTTCAGCGCGTCATTGCCATCGACCAGCACAAAACCGTCAATCCGGTTGTCCGCAGTGACCTGCTCGGCGAGCTTGGGGATGAAGTCCGGCGACCATCCCTGCATCAGGTGCGGCCTCGATCGTTCATGGCTCGCGCTGTGTGATCCGTCCTCGTGCCTAGCCTGGGCGATGCCGCTGGCCAGCATCGCCGAGTTGTCGGGTTCGCAGACGAATATCCGGGTTTTCGGGCTCTTCTCCCTCAGCACCCGCGATACGCCGTTAAGCGTGCCGCCGGTGCCGAAGCCGGTGACCCAGTAGTCGAGCGTAACATCGGAAAAATCCTCAAGTATCTCAACAGCGGTGGTTCGGACGTGGATCTCCGCATTGGCCGGGTTCTCGAACTGGCGCGACTGCCACCAGCCATGCGCCCTGGCCAACTCCTCGGCCTTCGCAACCATCCCCGAGCCCTTGCGGGAAGCCGGCGTCAGCACGACCTTGGCGCCGAGAAATCGCATCAACTTGCGCCGCTCCACGCTGAAGTTCTCGGCCATCGTGATCACCAGCGGGTAACCTTTCTGCGCGCAGACCATTGCGAGGCCGATGCCGGTATTGCCGCTGGTGGCTTCGACGATCGTCTGTCCGGGCTTGAGTTCGCCGCGGCGTTCGGCGTCTTCGATCACACCCAGGGCCAACCGGTCTTTCACCGAACCCATCGGATTGAAGGACTCCACCTTGACGTAGAGGTTGACACCATCGGGTGCCAACTTGTTGATACGTATCACCGGCGTGTTGCCGATGGTATCGAGAATGCTGTCGTATCGCTTGCCCATGACCGGCCTCCCAGTTGCTTGGTTTGGCCGCCGGATCTTTTGGCGGAGAGCTTACTATATAACTTATTATTGAGCCTGACTCCCTTGTTTTGTTTTATCCGGCGTCAAAATGAGGGGCGCACCTTTCTGCGGCGCGCCCCCGATGAAAGCAGGATCGGATATTGTCACACGCGAATGATGTTTCCTTTCAGCGAGTAGAGAATCGCAATCACGTCATTCTTGGTGGCGTCATCGATCTTGTGTTTGTCCATTGCGCAAACTATGTCATCCGTTACGGCGAGGTACTCCTGTTCGCTGATGTTCATGCCCTTGTGTGCGGTGAGCATGTCCTTGCCGGTGTAAGGTTCCGGGCCGCCGGAGCCGGCACAGAAAAATTCGCGCGCCATTTTCTTGGCAAAATCGATGTCCTTGATCTTTTCGAAGCGGGTTTTGACGATGGGATTGGCCAGATGAGCAGCCATCACATCTTCCACTAGGCGCGCGATGCCATCGGCTGCACCAAGACGTTGATAAAGTGTAGTACTCATAATGTATTCCTTTTCGTTTTCATGGGCTGCATGAAAAAGTACAGTAGTTGTAGCAGCCGGACGCAACTACTGCATCACTTGATGTCGTGCTTCCCCAGCCGGCCGGATCAACCTCCGATCAGTTGCGCGGTATAACCGGCGGAACGTGCCTTGGCCAACAAGGCAGCCGTACTGGTCTTGTCCGGGTTGAAGGCGACCACCATCAGATGGTCCTTGCCCGGATTAAACCTGGGTGCGATGACTCCCTCGATTTGCCGCATACTTTCCTCGAGCGTCGAGCGTGCTTCTTCGCTCAGGGTCTCGTTGATGTGGATCATCACGTCGCTAATGCTTGGTTTCATTTCGTTCTCCTTTGGTTACAGTTGAGTATTTCTTACATGCCGGCCACAAAGTGGTGTTGTGGCCCTGTCCTTATTCGCGCCTACTTGCACTTGATCACCACCTCGATGTACTCGCTCGGTGCCACCAGCGTGCCATCGGTCGCGCGATTGAAATTTTCGGCAAGATCGATCAGGTCGGCGGAGAGCGCTTCCTGCTTCCCGGCGTCCAGAGCGCCGAAGGAGGTGTGCATGGGGCCATAGAATGTGCGAAACACTTCCAGCAAGTGTGCGGCGCTGTGATATCGGAACACGAAGTTCTTGTGCTCGATCGCGATCGAATCTAGCCGCTTGCCGAACAGTTCACGCAGCCGTTCTTCCGTTCCCCATAAGGCAGGCGATTTCACGCCGGGCGCCGAGGGCAGGTAGTTGCGCATGGTCTTGAACATTTCCCCCACGAAACTGTTGGGTGTCCAGTTAGCGAGGCCAATGCGGCCGCCGGTTTTGCACACGCGTGCCATTTCCGCCGCAGCCTTGTCCTGATCGGGCGTGAACATCACGCCAAAGGTGGACATCACCACGTCGAAGCTGTGGTCGGTGAACTGCAGGTTCTCGGCGTCCGCCTGCTCGAACTTCACCGGCAGTCCTTCGGCACTTGCCCGGGCGCGGCCGCGCTCGAGCAGCGTCGGTACGTAGTCGCTCGAGGTCACATCGCACCAGCGCCGTGCGGCTGCAAGCGTTGCGTTGCCGTTGCCGGCGGCCACATCGAGCACCTGTTCGCCGGCGCGCAAGTCGAGCGCTTCGCACAGTGATTCACCGACGATCTGCAGCGTGGTGCCGACGACAGCATAGTCGCCGGATGACCAGGCAAGGTGCTGCTTGTTCTTCACCGCCAAAAGGTCAATGACGGGTGGGGTATTGGAAATGACTGCTGACATGGTTGTTCTCCTTAAGTTGAGTAAGAGGACTTGTCTGGGTATGGCAACGCGGTCCTGTTGCGCGTCGTCAGGTTGGTTAGTGTTGCTCCCGATCGACGTGTGTATTTCACTGCAAAGGAGATGGCGAGGGGTCACGCAAAGCGGGACAAAAAGCGGGACAAATGCGCATGCCAAGCTGCTAGAATCGACCGCCTAGGCAGTGGGTTGGGATAGAAGGCGTAGATGGGAAGGCCAGATACGTTTGGCTCCTGGTTGCGATAGTATTGGGTTAGATGTCGCTTGTTGGCTTATAGGTGCTTTGCACGAAGCCAAATGGATAGGTAGTGGTTGAGATATGTTTGAGCCTTACATCACGCGGTAGTGCACCAAACAAACTAGTACCCGTGCCAAGCAGAATCGGTATAACTGTAATCGTGATCTCGGTGATGTATCCGCATTTCAGGAAGCCCTGGATCGTCTTTCCGCCATCAACATAGAGGCGTCTGTGGCCGCGCTGCTCGGACAACGAGACGATTGACTCGGGACTTCCACTATGAAGTTCAACAGACTCCGGAGCACTTATTGGCAAAACGGTTAGTGAGCTGCTGAGTACATAGACGGGCGTGCTCCCGTAGGGCCAAGAGGGAAACTTCAGCGCTTGCTCGAAGGTGTTTCGGCCCATTACCAAGGCGTCAATCGTCGCGAAGAAATTGGCATAGCCGCAGTCATCTCTGTCCGGTTTAAGGAGATTTGCCTGCTCGAGCCAGTCGATATTTCCGTCGGTGCGTGAGATGAAACCGTCTAGGCTTGTAGCGATAAAAACTGAGCAGAAAGGTTTCATGGAGGCATTTGCGACGTCTGGCAGTTATGTATATGACAGATTCGTACGGATATGTAGTGATAATACGGACAGTAGCAACAAAACTTTGTATGTTCCTCGAAGGCAGCCATTCAAATTTCACCATAATCGCCGTGAAAAAGTAGCACATGGCGGTGCACTCACACACCGGAGGGAATAGTTGGTCGCCGGTATATTTTAGTTACCTCTTTTCTGGTGGAACAGATTTGAACTGTTCCACAAACCGCGTATGAACTTCCGGATCTACCGGCCTGTGTTTAACTTCAGTACTTGCGGGGTCATTGCCCAGATAATTATTGCCTTTCCAGTTGTTATACGGTCTGATTGGTCTGGGTACAAAGCCGCCTCCGCAGTTTGGACATACGTTACTCAAGACGAAATCAACGCAGGCGGCGCAAAACGTACATTCATAAGTACAGATTCGTGCTTCAAGCGAATCGGGCGGTAACGGCTTGTTGCAGTTTTCGCAAGTTGGTCTGAGTTCAAGCATTGCTTCCCCTTCCCATAGCTACTAATTCAAGTCTATCGACAACAAAAAACCAGAGCGACGAAGCAACACCAATGCTCTGTCCGCGCTGATCAAACAGTTGGGCTTATTCGATAAAACCACTTTCTCTGCGCTCCACCGGATTTGGCATTATTGCCATAGCCGTTTTCATTTTTCGGAATCCGAATTGTTCGTAAAAAGCTTCTTTTCCGGGAGCTGCGTACAAGGTGATGACATCTACACAAGCGTTCTGAACCAGGTACTCAATGATTCTGCTCCCTATGCCCAGGCTTTGATACTCCGGCAATACCGCTACATCATAGATCGCGGCTCTCCACACGCCATCTGAAAGTGCCCGGCCGGCACCAACGAGGCGATTTTCTTCGAACGCAAACACTTTTAATAGACTGTTCCGGAACGCCAGTTCAATCTTGTCTGGAACACGAATTTTTCCAAGACCCGCAAGTTCATAAACCCTTGCAAGTTCTTCCCAGGAAATATCATTTGTATCATTTGAGAGACGAATATCCATGCCCAACTCTCCGTTTTAAGCCTGACTGCGTTTAAGCGAACAGATGGCCTCGTAATATCATTGAAAATAAGGCCGCACCGCATGATCATTCTTTTGATGCAATTATACGAACCATTCCTGACAATCCTGCACCCACACTTGCTACAAAACCGCAAAGTTCAAGCTGCTGTTTGATCCAGCCGGGATCCAGCTTTAATTTTTGATAGGCACTTACACGTAAAATCCAAATGCCATCTTTACGTTCATGCAGTATGTCGTGCACTTGAATAGTGTCCTCAGCATATTCCAGAAAACATGTGGATATCCTGGATTCATTGCTTTTCACTGGAATGAATCTATTCGTGCCTTCCAGCGCCTTGGTGTAGTCCCTGAAGGTGATGATGAATCGGCCACCCTGCAATAGATGCTCCCAGACAGATGAAATCAGCGCCGTTACCGATGACATTCGGGGCAAATGGGTAAGTGTATCGCCCATGCACAGGACAACATCCGGCTTATCGGACAAATGGCTGGCGAAATTGAGCAAATCATCTTGTACTGTGACGACTGGCGTATCACCAGCATAGTCCTTCAGTTCATCCAGCAGGAACGCGGAAGAATCGATCGCCAGAACATCGCACCCGCTTCTCGATAAAGGAATTGCATGCATTCCGAATCCGGCGCCCAAATCTACTGCGTACTTGGCACCGTTATTCAGCAACCCTATATCTGTCAGTTCTAGCTGGCCGCGAGAGACAGCATTGCCGATATCACCCGCCATCCATGAGTAGACGGATGCCAAGTGCTTGTCATAATGTTCAATAATAGAGGACATTATTTCTCCAATTGCGATACGAACAGGTTAGGGGATGCACGTTGTCATTCCGCAATGCTGATATTCGAGCCGCCCATTTCCTTCGGGACGTCTTTCATCTTGGTCAATCCGTCAATAAATCGCAGTTTCGTCTCCTGATAGTTGACGTGGATCCCGGCGTGGAAGGGGAAATCCGGTATAACCGCTGCGTAAACGTCGGTAAGCCCCCAGCCGGGATGTTCTGTGAGAAGGTGGCCCCCGCATGTTTTGCACCATTTGCGATAACTTCTTGGTGTTTTGTTATAGGTGCCGATATTGTCCTGTCCTTGAGTGATCCGCACCGCTTCGGGTTTCCATAATGTGAAGGCGTTAACTGGACTTGCCGACCAGCTTCGACACGACTCACAATGGCAATAACCCATTGCGGCTGGTTCGCCGCTGACAGTAAATTGAACCGCGCCGCAAAAGCAGCCACCTTTGTAGGTTTTTTCGTTGCTCATGTCTTGTATTCCTTAAAGTTTGGATAAGGACTTGTCTATATGTAGCAACGCGGTCCTTTTGCGCGTCGTCAGTTCCGGGATTGATGTTGCCGGTCGACGCGTGCATTACACTCCAAGGAAGATTGCGTGGGGTAACGCAAAGCGGGACAAAAAGCGGGACAAATGCGCATGCCAAGCTGCTAGAATCGACCGCCTCGGCAGCGAGGAGAAATGAAATACATGGGGGAAAGGACAGATTCGTTTGGCTACTGGTTGCGGCGCAGGCGCAAGGCGCTGGATCTTACCCAGCAGGCGCTCGCCGAACAGGTCTTCTGTTCGGGCTTCACCATAAGAAAGATCGAAGCCGACGAGCGACGCCCTTCCAGGTGGCTCGCCGAACGGCTCGCCGCGGCGCTCGCGATACCCGAGGCAGAGCGGCGCGACTTCCTCGACGCGGCACGGGCGCTGAACGCCACCCGGAGTTTGCGCATGGATCCCTCCCCAGTCGACAGCGATGCGCGCACTTCCGGGTCCGCGGCAGACAACCTTTCACCTGGTGCGGCAGCAGTCACCGCGAGCGATAACACACCCTTCGTTGGGCGCAATAATGAATACGGATTGCTCATCGGGCTCGTCGCGCGTCTCACCACCGGCTCCGGGTACACGGTGCTGATCGAAGGTGAGCCGGGGATTGGCAAGAGCCGTTTGCTGCGCGAGGTCGCACATTACGCACAATCCCAGGAAATTCCGACGTTGGTGACAAACTGCTACGAGATCGAACGCGCGATGCCCTATCAACCCGTGATCGACCTCGTCATGCGCGCACTGGACCGCGTGACCGATACGTCATTGCGCACGCTTGCGCCGGTGTCGCTCGCTGAACTCGCCGCCCTGGTCCCCGAAATACGCGAGCGTTTTCCGGATCTGCCGCAATTGTCGAACGATTTTCCCGAGGCCCGGCAGGCGCGTTTATCCCGTGCGGTGGATCAGCTTATCGAGACATCCCGAAGTGGTCGTCCGGCGGTGCTGATGGTGGACGATATCCAGTGGGCAGATGATGCCAGCGCACAAGTCTTGCATTATCTTGCGCGCCAGGCTGCCTATCGTGCGGTACTCGTGATCTATGCCTATCGCGACGAAGTGGTTGACAGTGATGAGCGCTTTGCACATCTTATCGAGAGTTTGCGCCGCGATACCGGCGCACATCGCTTGTCGCTCGCCCGGCTGGGTTATGCAGACACCGAGAGCCTCATCGCGGCGCTAGCCAACGCCAATCACGGTGCGAATACCGGAATGAACTTCGCTGCGCCCGGTTTGGCCGAGCGATTGCAGCGTGAGACCGATGGCAATCCGTTCTTTCTGATGTCTATCATACAATCCCTGAGCGAGGGCGAGACACAGTTGAAAACCCGCGCGAGCGACGTGCCGGGACTACTCCCGGATGCGTTACGCGCCGCAGTGCGCGCGCGACTCGCTCACGTGCCCAAAACGATCCGCCCAGTACTCGAAACCGCTGCAGTCCTCGGCCGGCGTTTCGACTTCGACACACTGCTTGACGTGACTCAAGAGCCGGAAACGCAGTTGTTCGACGCGGTGGAGGCGCTCGTCAAGCGGCGATTGCTGCGCGAAGAACCGGAGGGCGGCGTATACGACTTCAGCCACGACAAGCTGCGCGAAGTGGTCTATCGTGACATCGGCGGCGCGCGGCGCAGACCGTTGCACCGGTCAGTGGCTGAAGCGCTGGAACGTCTCAACGAAGGTGCAACGCACGAACGCGTCGCCCAGCTTGCCGAGCACTACGAGCGTGCCCACATCTGGCCGAAGGCGCTGCACTACCTGATCCTCGCCGGGGAACACTCGCAGGCGCTGTTCGCGCTGCGCGATGCACTGCACTGGCTGGATCGCGCGGTAACACTGTCCGAGGCGCACCCGGAGTCGCTGGATGCACAACAGCGGCTTGCGCTCTACGAACAGCGCGGCGCGGCGCGTGCGCAGGCAGGGCAGACGAAAGGAGCCGTTGAAGACATGCGCCGCGTGATCGAAGCGTTGCGCGCCGGTGGCGAGCGCGAGAAGACCCGTGACGCGCTGATCCAACTGGGCATGGCCTATCGGCGCGCGGACCAATATGAAGAATCGATCGCGTGCCTCAACGAGGCGCTGTCGGAATCACGCGCGATGAACGACGAGCGCCACGCCGCCGACACCCTCTATCATCTTGGAACGGTCGCGTGGAGTACCGGACAGAACGACCAGGCGATCGAATTCCACCGGCAGGCGGTCGAGATCTGCGAGCGCACGGGTTGCACCGATCTTGTTGCGGTGCAGGCCTACCATGGCCGCGGCGAGGCGCACTTTGCCAACGCCGAGCCCGCGGCGGCGATCGCGTGTTACACCCGTTCGCTCGAGTTGGCCCGCGGAATCGGCGACAAAAGTTATGAATCAGAGAACCTGATGATGATCGGCCACGCCTGCCTCGGCAGCAAGGGACTCGGCGATTACCCGCGCGCCATGGAAAACTTCGAGGCTGCACTCGACATCGCGCGCACCGCGGACTTGCAGTGGCACTTTGGCCCGACGCTGATCGGGATCGACCATGTCCGGGAATGCACGGGTCGTTACGGTGAGGCATGGACCGACTTGCAAAAGACCCTGCACTGGCTGGAGAGCCTCAATCAATCGCGCTATCAGCTCATCGCCATCGATTCCATCGGCCATCTGCTACTCGATCTCGGCCTGAACGAACTTGCGGCCGAATATCTGGAGCGCGGACTCGCTCTCGGGCGCGACACCGGCATCCTGTTCTGGCGCGCCGCAATCGAAACCAACCTTGCCATTGCCCGCTCGCGGCTCGGGCAAAAGGTCGACATGCCTGCGTTGCAGACCACACTCGAGCAGACGCGCCGCACAGCGGAGCGTTATATGATGGTGCGCTGCCTTGAGGGATTGGCGGAGATCGCGCTCACAGCCGGCGATTCAAGCGGCTGCCGTGTATATGCTGACGAATTGCTCTCTATCGCCGAACCAAACGGCCTGCGCGAACTCGAGGCAGTCGCACGGCGCTGGCGCGGAGAGGCGATGTTTGCAGAAAAGGATTTAGAACGTGCGCATACTGAATTATCCCGTGCTGCTGCGCAGGCGCAGGATATCGGCCGGGTACGATTGCATATGGACACACAGGACGCGCTGTCACGCCTGCTTGCCGTACAGGGTCAGCCTAAAGCCGCACAACAACATGCCACCAAAGCGCGCGCGATCTCAGATGCGATCGAAAAGAGTCTGGAGTCCTCCGGACTTGTGGCTCGGCTTGACATGAGCTGACAACTGGATTCTCTGATACAGCATCGAATGATCAATTTACTTTAACGTTTCATGGATTTCTGCAGTGATCTCATATGAGTGGAGGCGGGCGGTATGGTCGAATATCATCGATGTGATCATCAGTTCATCCGCGCCGGTCTGTTCGATGAAATCCCCCAACATACCTTTGACTGTATCGGGCGAACCAATCGCGGAGCATGACAGCATATCGTCCAGCATGTCGCGGAATTGCGGTGTGATGCTATCAAGATAACCAGCCACCGGAGGTTGCAATCGTTTGGGGAGGCCGCTGCGCAGGTTGACGAATGCCTGTTGCACCGAGGTCGCGAGAAAGTGCGCTTCCTCTTCATTGTCCGCCGCGAACACGTTGAAACCGAGCATCACGTAGGGCTTGTCCAGTTGTTCGGACGGTTTGAAGGTGGAGCGATACAGGGCGATCGCCTGCATCATCTGCTCCGGCGCGAAATGCGATGCGAATGCGTAAGGCAGACCCAGTGCGGCGGCCACTTGCGCACCGAACAGGCTCGAGCCGAGTATCCATATCGGCACATGCAGTCCTGCACCCGGCACGGCTTTCACCGCGTGACGCTTTGACGCGGCGAAGTATTCCATCAGTTCGACGACGTCCTGGGGAAACTGGTTGGGATTGGTGTCGAGGTTGCGGCGCAGGGCGCGCGCGGTGAGTTGGTCGGAGCCCGGCGCGCGCCCGAGACCCAGATCGATGCGACCGGGAAACAGCGATTCCAGTGTGCCGAACTGTTCGGCGATCACCAGTGGTGAATGGTTGGGCAACATGATCCCGCCTGCGCCGACGCGTATCGTCGAGGTACCGCCGGCGACATGCCCGATCAACACGGACGTCGCGGCGCTGGCGATGCCCGGCATACCGTGATGCTCAGCCAGCCAGAAGCGTTTGTAACCCCATCGCTCTGCGTGCCGGGCAAGGTCAAGCGAGTTGCGAAATGACTGTGCGGCGTCGCCGCCTTCGGTGATCGGGCACAGGTCCAGGATGGAAAAGGGGATCATGTATTTACAAATTGGAAAACAATTCGAATCCGCCTATTCAGTTCTCGATCAAAACCAGATTTCCGGATAACGTCGCGATTTGGGAATGTTGTTCACCAGTACCGCAACCGCCAACAGGATCAGCGCGCCAGCGCCGACCGGTATCAGTACATATAAGAATCCCAGCTTGTGTATCTCCGCAGAGCCTATCACCGCGATCAAAGCCGTCGCACCGCCGGGCGGGTGAAGTGTCCGGGTGAGGTGCATCAGGGCGATCGCTGTGGCGACAGCCAACGCTGCAGCGAGCCAGGGATATTGGTAGAGCAACTTCCAGCAAGCGACGCCGACGATCGCGGAAAGGATGTGTCCGCCCACAAGATTGCGCGGTTGTGCCAAAGGACTGCGCACCGCGCCATACACGAGTACTGCAGACGCACCAAAGGAACCGATCATCAGCGTCAGATCGGTTCCTTCGATAAAGAATCGTTCAACCCATGCCAGTGCTGCAATGCCCAGGAATGCGCCGATCCACGACCATACGATCTCCGGATTGTTTACCCGCGGGGGGCTGCCGCGTGTGGTGCCGCGCATCTTGCGTAGATATTCGGGGACCTTCATGGCAAGTTTTCCTGGTGGTATGCATTGATGAAATCCTTGCGCAACAGCAAGCCCAGCAGCCGGCCTTCCTTATCCACGACTGGCAGGCTGCGGCCATCATGCTGGTGGAATGCGGCAAAGATTTCCCTGTATCCCGCTTCCTTTTCGACCGTTACGGCGGG
>Ga0210097_1000404_pt1 | contig 15382 bp, 10 predicted proteins | sample Joice_CattailNLA_2_FD_185521 | JGI IMG/M metagenome (GOLD analysis project Ga0210097, IMG submission 185521) | Wetland microbial communities from San Francisco Bay, California, USA, that impact long-term carbon sequestration - Joice_CattailNLA_D2... | ecosystem: Environmental > Aquatic > Marine...
AAAGAATCCATCATACACCAAACACTAAATACCAAACACCAAACACGATCCATCACTTCATTGAATCCGACAATAAGATCCTCCCTCCTTAACCACCCTTGAATTGGAAACCAGAAGATCCAGGTGCATAAAATGATCTTCGTGCCAGTGGCTGAGCCAAACCTCCCTGACGCCGCCATTCTTGTGCAGACCCTTTAAGCGATCACGGTCTGAAGCCGGATCAATCAGGATTCCCGCACCGTCTATATACAGCGAATGGCAAAATGGATATTTACCGCGGTTTTCCCCCGGAAGAAATCGAATGGGTCCAAAACACCGTTCTTTCATAATTGCTCCTTTTCAGCATGATCAAATCGGTCGGAACCTATCATAGGTTTAGCCCTTGAGTAAATAGCCTGGAAGTGGTTTCAAAACAATCTCAAATTAAAAATTTTTTGCAAAACATAACAATAGGTTCGAATGGATTCACATTATCCTTGACAGGTGGTGACAATTTCGGCTAATCTCTCCATCAATTGATGGAAGCATTTGATTGAAAGGAGGGCAAGGATGCCTTCACGCCTTGAAAGGGCCCGCAAAGATCCCAATTCCATGAAGGCCAAAATTCTGGCCTCAGCCCGCAAGATGTTTGGTGAATACGGGTATAATGATACCACCACCCGGATGATTGCCGGAGATGTGGGTATCGATATATCAACTCTTTACTACCACTGGGGGGAAAAACAGGACCTGTACGAAGCGGTTCTGATAGAGATCAGCGAAGAGATCCAGCAAAAATTAAGCGAAGTAGAGAAGAAGGTCAGTGGTCAATCCCTGGCAGCCCGGCTTGAATTAGCCATCGACATGATGTCGGATTACCTTTTTTCCCATCCCGAAGTTTCAAACCTGATCCTGTTCGGGTATTTCAACAAAACCCGCCATGGCGTCACCCTGGACATCAGTATGTCGAAATACATTTCCAACATTGCCTTTGCCATGGGACTTTCCAAAAATAGAGAAACGGTATCGACCGAGGCCAAGGCCCGGATTTTAGCCGTTTGGAATACGGTGCTGAATTTTATCTCCGGAGAAAATTTTTTCCGGCCATTGCTGGACACCAACCGTGAAGAATATATCCGGGTGGTCAAAGAGACACTCAAATTTATTCTCGTGCCGGCGTTTACTTCGAAAAATGCCTAAAGTGCCCTAAATTGCCTAAAATGCCTAAAATTATTGCGTCGCTACGCTCCGTCCTTTTTATGAAAATTTTAATTTTCTTGATAGGGTATTCAGAAGCTTAACGAAAAATATTTTACCGACCATTTCTTATTTTATTTTTTTGAATCGACAGTCCCGCTGGAAGCGGGATTAGGCACTTTAGGCATTGTGGAATTTTAGGCATTATGGTTAAACTTTTACGCGACCCGGGAAAAAAATAAACTAATAACTGGTTATGGGGAGGATAGAAAATGTCGCTAAACCTTGATGCGCTCGGCAAAAAAATCGGACCTTTTACGAAAGATTATTCCTGGAAAGATGCCGTCCTATATGCCCTTGGCGTTGGTGCGGGTTTCTCCGATCTGGAATACTGCTATGAAAAAGATTTGAAGGTCATCCCCAGCTTTGGCATCACCACGATGTACGATTTTATGCCAGAGCTGGCCGCCACCAGCAACGTCAATCTGGCCGGAGTCCTTCATGGAGAGCAGGAGCTCATCTTTCACAATCCGATACCCACTGAAGGAACCTTAACGACCCAGGGCACGATTAAACATTATTACGACAAAGGCAAAGATAAAGGCGCTTTGATAGTTGCCGAGTTTGAAACTTCCCATTCCAACGGTCAGAAATTGTTCACCAGCATCGTGACTGTCTTTGCCCGCCTGGACGGCGGTTTTGGCGGAGAGAATGCGCCCGCTAAAAGGGTTGTTTTCCCTGACCGGGATCCGGACTTTGTGGTTGAAGGAAAACCGTCTCAAGACCAACCCCTGATTTACCGGCTTTCCGGTGATGTGTTTCAACTGCATGTCGACCAGGAGTTTGCGGAAATGGCCGGATTTGAAAAGCCGATCATGCATGGACTGTGTACCCACGGATACGCCTGCCGTTCTCTGATTCAAACCTTTGTCCCCGGAGAACCGGAAAAGGCCCGGCGCATGGTCTGCCGCTTTAAAAGGCCGTTATACCCCGGTATGCCCGTTAAGAGCGTCATCTGGAAAACCGGTGAAGGCCAGGCGGTTTGGAAAGTCATCAATACCGAAACCAAGGAAGTGGTGATCGATAACGGTGTATTTGAATACGGGGAGATTCCCAAAACAGAGATTCGTTTTGACGGGCGTGTCGCCATTATCACCGGTGCCGGTGCCGGGTTGGGGCGCACCTATGCTCTGGAGCTTGCCAAACGCGGCGCCAAAGTCGTGGTCAACGATCTGGGTGGGGCCCGGGACGGGTCCGGGGACGGTTCCAGGGGACCGGCTGCTAAGGTCGTTGACGAAATCAAGGCCCTGGGCGGTGAGGCGGTGGCCAATTTCGATAATGTGGCCACGGCCCAAGGCGGTGCAAACATTGTCAAAACTGCCCTGGATGCTTTCGGGACGGTGGACATTGTTATCAATAATGCCGGGATTCTGCGGGACAAGAGCTTTTTAAAGATGGACCCCGACAACTGGGCCGGGGTTCTCGGTGTGCATCTCAACGGCGCGTACAACGTGTCCCGTCCGGCCTTTGCGGTGATGAAAGAAAAAGGCTACGGTCGTATTTTGATGACCACCTCGGCGGCCGGACTCTATGGTAATTTCGGTCAGACCAACTATACCGCTGCTAAAATGGGCCTGGTTGGTCTGATGAATACCCTGAAACTGGAAGGGCAAAAGTACAACATCAAAGTCAACACCATCGCGCCGGTGGCGGCCTCGCGGCTGACCGCAGATATCCTGCCGCCGGATTTTCTGGACAAGCTCAAGCCGGAGTTGGTGATGCCCATGGCCTTGTATCTGGTGTCAGAGAATTGTCCGGTCAGCGGATCCATTTATAACGCCGGACTGGGGTGCTTCAACCGGGTGGCCATGGTTACGGGGCCTGGAGCGGTTGTGGGCGACGGCGAAAACATTCCAACTCCGGAACAGCTGGTGTCTCAATGGGAAAATATAACCTCTTTAAAAGGCGCCAAAGAATATCAGAATGTCAATGAGCAGATAGGAGATCTTCTGGCCGCCTTCACGAAACCGGCTGAGGCGTCGACCGGGGCTTCGGCCGGATTTGGTTCCGCTTCAGAAGTATTTGATGCCATGCCCGCTGCTTTCGTGGCCGATGCTGCGGCCGGGGTGGATGTTGTTTTCCAGTACATCATCTCCGCTGAAGGCGGTGGCGAATGGCACAGTGTCATAAAAGATCAAAAATGCCGGGTCGAGGCCGGGATACACGAAAAGCCGAACTGTACCTTGAAGATGGATAGCGGCGGCTTTCTGGACATGATGAACGGCAAGCTGCCGGCCATGCAGGCCTACACCTCGGGCAAGCTTAAAATCGAGGGCGACATCATGAAGTCGCAGTTGATAGAAAAACTCTTTAAATTCAGCTTGTGATGTTACCCAAAATGAATCTAAACAAACGGAGAAATCCCCTCTAACTCCCCTTTATAAAAGGGGAGAACAGACACTTCCCCCTTTTATAAAGGGGGATCGAGGGGGATTTTATAAGAACGACATTTCAACCCTATTCTGAAATCCGTAATCGAATAAAGGAGACCCAATATGATCGGAATTACTTCTTACGGTGCTTATATTCCACGGTTGCGGCTGGACCGCATGGCCATCTTTCAGGGGATGGGCTGGTTTGCCCCCGCCATCATGATGGTGGCCCAGGGTGAGCGTTCCATGTGCAACTGGGATGAAGACCCCATCACCATGGCGGTGGAGGCTTCCCGTGACTGTCTGCGCGGCCGGGATAAAAACAAGCTGGATGCGCTCTACCTGGCGTCGACAACCCTGCCGTTTGCCGATCGCCAAAACGCCGGAATCGTATCGGCTGCGCTCAACCTCAGGGATGACATGATTACCGCCGACCACACCTCTTCCCAGAAAGCGGCCACAACTGCTTTAATAACGGCTCTTGAATCAATCCAGGGCGGGCAGAGGCATAATATCATGGTGACGGCCAGCGACAGCCGGGAAACCAGAACAGCCTATTTTTATGAAATGTGGTTCGGCGATGGCGCGGCGGCCTTAACGGTGGGGGACACCGATGTGATTGCCGAATATAAGGGTTCCTATTCCCTTTCCATGGATTTTGTCGATCATTACCGCGGCGCTGATAAAAAATACGATTATGTCTGGGAAGAGCGCTGGACCAGAGATGCCGGCTACGGGGAGATTATCCCCAAGGTCGTTAACGGACTGTTTGACAAACTGGGAATCAGCATGGAAGATGTCGACCGGCTGGTCTACCCCTGTTTTTTTAAACGCGACCATCGCAGCATCGCTGCCGGCCTCGGTGCCACACCGGAAAAGCTGGTGGACAACATGCATGAGGTGTGCGGCGAAACAGGCGCGGCCCATTCTTTTATGATGTTTATTGCGGCCCTGGAAGAGGCCAAACCCGGGGATCGGATCCTGATGTGCGGTTTCGGCCAGGGTGCCAATGCCCTCTATTTTGAGGTGACGGACAACATTACCAAACTGCCCGGCAGAAACGGGGTTGCCGGATCACTGGCCCATAAAAAATCGACGGACAACTATCTCAAATGGCTGAAATTCAGGGGTTTGATCAATACCGAAATGGGGATCCGGGCCGAGGCCCCCACCCAGACGGCGACCTCGGTTTTATGGCGTAAAAATAAAATGATCCTGGGACTGGTAGGGGGTAAATGCCGGGAATGCAATACGCCCCAGTTTCCGAAAGCCGATATATGTGTCAACCCCGAATGCGGGGCTTTTCACAGCCAGGAGGATTATGAGTTTGCCGATGTTGAGGCCAAAGTCAAAACCTATACCGGTGATCTGCTTGCGGTATCCGTTGATCCGCCGGCCATTTATGGCATGGTCCAGTTTGAAGGCGGTGGCCGGGCGGTGGTGGATTTTACCGATTGCGAGCTCGAAGATATCCGGGTCGGTCTTCCCGTGAAAATGGCTTTTAAGCGCAAAGGGGTGGACAAGGAACGCGGGTTTGTAAACTATTTCTGGAAAGCCGTGCCGGTGCCTGGAGCGGCCGCGGAGAAGGATAGAATCCGTTTTGATGACCGCGTGGCGGTGGTCACCGGCGCGGGGGCAGGTCTTGGAAGGGCCTACGCCCTGGAACTGGCCAAACGGGGTGCCAGGGTTGTTGTCAACGACCTGGGAGGTGCCCGGGACGGGTCCGGCCAAGGGTCGTCGTCTGCCGCCGACAAGGTCGTAGATGAAATCAAGGCTTCTGGCGGTGAAGCCGTGGCCAATTACGACAATGTGGCCACCCCCGAAGGTGGTGAAAATATTGTCAGGACCGCCCTGGACACCTTCGGCCGGCTTGACATATTGATCAATAACGCCGGTATTCTCAGAGACAAGAGCTTTATAAAGATGGATCCCGAGAACTGGAAGGCGGTGATGGACGTGCACCTCAACGGCGCCTACCATGTCACCCGCCCGGCCATGGACGCCATGAAAGAAAACGGTTACGGCCGGATCGTTATGACCACCTCAGCCGCCGGCCTGTATGGAAATTTCGGCCAGACCAACTATTCGGCAGCCAAAATGGGCCTGGTGGGTTTGATGAACACCCTCAAACTGGAAGGAAAAAAATATAACATTAAGGTGAACACCATTGCCCCCATCGCAGCATCGCGGTTAACCGAAGACGTCATGCCGCCGGAGCTGTTTGAAAAATCCAAGCCGGAGTTTGTCGCTCCCATGGTGATTTATCTTTGCGGTGAGAACTGCCGGGAATCCGGGGCCATCTTTAACAGCGGCATGGGGTATTTTAACCGGGCGGCCATATTGACCGGTCCTACCGTTGCACTTGGAAATCCGGATAATCCGCCCACCCCGGAGCAGATTCACGAAAACTGGAACAAAATTAATTCCATGGACGGTGCCAAAGAAATGGAAGACGCCAACACGGCCATTTTTGCACTGATTGCGCCGCCGGCCGGAGATTCACAGACGGCAGAATCTGCCGCCCGGGAAGACGGCGATGTTCAGGCGGTTTTCGATAAGATGGTGAACAGCTTCAAGGCGGATGCCGCCGCCGGTGTTGACGTCATCTTCCAGTTTAATATATCCGGCCCGGGTGGCGGCGAGTGGTATTGCGTGATTAAAGATTTAGCCTGTACGGTTGCGAAGGGCGCCCATGAGAAACCGGCCTGCACCATCAAAATGGCGGATGGAGACTTTTTGGCCATGATGGGCGGCAAGCTGCCGGCAATGCAGGCTTTTACCTCCGGCAAACTGCTGATCGGAGGCGATGTGATGAAGTCGCAGTTGCTCGAAAAACTTTTCGTTATTGGCTAGTTAGCGAAAAAGTTAAATAGGAAAATAGTCGAATAGTTTAAAAAGTAGTATCATCAACCTTCAACCAATCAACTAATCAACCAGTTAACTTTTTAACTAATTTTTCCGGAGGAAAAATTATGGCGACAGGAATAAAAGATAAAGTTGCAATTCTTGGAATGGGCTGCACCAGATTCGGGGAACGCTGGGACATGGGGGCCGAGGAGCTGATGGTCGAGGCATTTAAAGAGTGCCTGGAAGATGCGGGCATCGAAAAAAAAGAGATTGACATGGCTTGGCTGGGGACCTGTTTTGACAGCATCAATGTGGGCCGAAGTGCGCTTCCGCTCTCTTTGACACTGCGTCTGCCCAATATACCGGTTACCCGGGTCGAAAACTTTTGTGCCACCGGCACCGAGGCTTTTCGAGGCGCCTGTTATGCGGTGGCCTCGGGCGCCTGTGACATTGCCTTGGCCCTGGGGGTGGAAAAACTCAAGGATACCGGGTACGGCGGCCTTCCCAGTTTTACGGGATCGGATTCCGGCAGTCTGATGTGGCAATGGTTTCCGAACATGACGGCCCCCGGCGCTTTTGCGCAGCTGGCCAGCGCCTATGCGGCTAAATATAAAATTGCCGATCAGGACCTCAAGCGGGCTATCGCCCATGTGTCTGCCAAAAGTCACGCCAACGGGGCCTTAAATCCCAAGGCCCATTTGCGCAAGGCCGTCACCGAGGACCAGATTTTGGCCGCACCTATTATCGCCCATCCCCTGGGGCTTTTCGACTGCTGCGGGGTAAGCGACGGTGCTGCCTGCGCCATCGTAGCCAGCCCTGAAATGGCCCAACAGTTGGGCAAAAAAGATTTCATCACCGTAAAATCTCTTCAACTGGCGCTGAGCAGCGGCGAGGAGATGGGGTATAATGACTGGGACGGCGATCATTTCGTTACCACCAGTAAATGCAGCACCAAAGCATACCAGGAGGCCGGCATTGCCAACCCCAAGGAAGAGATCAGCATGATGGAGGTGCACGACTGTTTCTCCATCACCGAACTGGTGACGATGGAAGATCTGCACCTTTCCGACCGGGGCCAGGCCTGGCGCGATGTGATGGACGGCGTATTCGACCGCGACGGTAAAATACCCTGTCAGGTGGACGGCGGTTTAAAATGTTTCGGCCATCCCATTGGTGCCTCGGGCTTAAGAATGCTCTACGAAATGTATCTCCAGTTTCAGGGACGGGCCGGCGAACGTCAGCTGGAAGATCCCAGATTCGGGCTGACCCATAACCTGGGAGGCTTTCCCGCCATGAACGTTTGCAGCATATCGATAGTGGGGAGATACGGGGAATAGAAAACGGTAGAAGGTATAAGCTGTAAGGTATAGGGTACAGGGCTTAAGGCCCAACGTGCAAGGTTTCAGGTGTCAGGTTTCAGGTGTCAGTTTCTGCAGATCAGAATTCCTGACACCTGAAACCTGACACCTGGCATCCGACCTCTGCCATGAGCCGTGCGTTTTTGGCCACGAACAAAGAGAGATGATTTTATGGAGATTTTAAACTATACCGATGACCACATCGATTTTCGAAATAGATTGAGGGCGTTTTTAGAAAAGGAAGTAACGCCGTTCGCAGATCAGTGGGAAAAAGACCGGATTGTGCCCAAAAGCGCCTGGAAGAAATTGGGGCAGGGCGGCTTTCTGTGCATGGATGTTGCGGCCGAATATGGCGGCAGAGGGGGCGATTTTCTCTACGCCCTTATCGCGGCCGAAGAGATGACCAAAACCTGGGTTACCGGGCTGGCAACTCCCCTGCACAGTGATATCGTCGTCCCCTATATTAATTCTTTTGGTTCTGAAGAACTTAAGAAAAGGTATCTGCCCGGCTGTGTTGCGGGTGATATTGTCACGGCGGTGGCCATGACAGAACCGGGTGCCGGCAGTGATCTTGCAAGCATCGCGACCACGGCTGTGGAAGAAGGCGATGAGACTGTCATTGACGGATCCAAGACATTTATTTCAAACGGCCTGAATGCCGACCTGGTCGTGGTTGCAGCCAAGGACCCGGCAGTTGAAAATCCCTATGAGGCACTTTCGCTTTATGTGGTTGAATCCCAAACCCCCGGATTTTCCACCGGGCGTCATCTGGAAAAGATGGGTATGTGGAGCCAGGACACGGCCGAGTTGTTCTTTTCCAAATGCCGCATTCCCAAAAAGAATCGCCTCGGAGACAAGGGCATGGGTTTTTTGATGCTGATGGACAAGCTCCAGCAGGAGCGTCTGGTATGTGCCATCATGGGCGTAACCGGGGCTGAACGCATTGTGGAATGGACCGTGGACTACTGCAAGCAGACGACTGTTTCCGGAAAGCGCCTTTCAAAATCCCAGGCGGTGCAGTTTGCCCTGGTGGAAATGTCTACCGACGTGAAGCTGGGCCGAACTTTTGTCGAAAAACTGGTTGCCGATCACATTGAAAAAAAGGACATCATCGTTGAAACATCCATGGCCAAATATTGGACCACCGAGATGTTGAATCGGGTGGCCAATCGCGCCCTGGATCTGTGCGGGGATTTCGGTACCCTTGAGAAATGCCGAATTGTCCGGGCCTGGCGCGATGCCAAGATCATGACGATTTTTGCGGGCACAAACGAGGTCATGAAGAATATCGCGGCCAAATTCATGGGCCTCTAAAAACCGCTTTTAAAGCCGCATCCTATGGCCGGGGGCCGCGTTGCGGCCCGCTGAAAAATGCTCACGTACTGGTGTGTACGCTCCGCTTTTTCAGCGGACCGACGCCTTGCCCTCAACCATAGGCTACGGCTTTAAAACTGGTTTTAGAACCAATTTTGAATATAAAACTGAACAAGGAGATAATATGCAAGCTTATGATGCCGTCGTAATTGGGGCCGGCAATGGCGGGCTTACGGCCGCGGCGACTCTGGCCCGCAAGGGTTTAAATGTGATGCTGCTGGAGCGGCACAATATTCCCGGGGGGGCGGCGACGAGTTTTTGCCGGGGCCGGTTTGAATTCGAGGTGGCCCTGCATCAGTTAAGCGGTCTGGGGACGCCGCAAAAACCCGGTCTTTTGCGCATGGATCTGGATAAGCTCGGTGTCATGGACGATCTCGAGTTTGTGGAAATCTCCGATCTTTATCATGTGGCCACACCGGACGGTTTTAACATTACCCTCAAGACGGATCGTGATGAAACCCTGGCTGTACTTAAGGACAAGTTTCCCCACGAAAAAGATGCCATCCAAAGGTATTTTGACCTGATGGCAAGATATGCCAATGACATGATCGGGGCCTTTATTTTCAGGGATCCGGAACCATCACGCGAAAAGTACCCCGATCTTTATAAATACGCCCTTCAGAATTCCAAAAAAATACTGGACGAATATTTTTCAGATCCTTTATTAAAAGCGGTTCTTTCCGTTTTCTGGGGCTATATCGGTGTGCCGCCGACGCGCTTGGCATTTGCTTATCTGGCCATGGTTCTTTTCCAGTACTTGGAATTCAAGCCGTTTCATATAAAAGGCGGCTCCCAGGCCCTGTCCAATGCTATCTTAAACAAGTTCCTTTCAAGCGGCGGGACGGCGCGATTCAGCTGCGGTGCCAAAAGAATTGTGGTTGAGAACGGCAAGGTAAAAGGGGTGGTTACCGATGACGATGTCGAAATTTTAACAGACTATGTGGTTTCTAATGCATCTCCGATAGCCGCCTATAATCATTTGATGGATCCGGAACAGGTGCCCGAAGACGCTCTGGTTGAAATGAAATCCCGCAATCTCAGCACCTCGGCTTTGACCATGTTTATCGGTTTTGACTGTGAACCGGACCAGCTGGGCATAACCGAATCAACAAATTTTTTGATGGACAGTACGGACATATCAAACGGGTTGCTCGAGAGAATGAACCGGCTCGACATTGACGACGAGCTGTTGGTTCTTAGCTGTTATGATGTCACCGATCCGGAATTTTCGCCGCCCGGCACCTGCCAGGTGAATGTGGTTACCTTAAAATACGGCGAGCCCTGGCTGAGAATTCCCCCGCGGCAATACAATGATGTCAAATTTCGCTGTGCCGAATCGATGCTGAAACGAATTGAGGGAATATACCCGGGCGCCCGAGATCACATTGAGGAAATAGAGGTCGGCACTCCCCTGACTCACATGCGCTATCTGGGTCATCCTCTGGGTGCTATTTACGGGTATGAGATGCTTACCAAGGACTCGCTGTTTTTTCAGCCCAGTCGCTACTCCCCCATTGAGGGTTTGTTTTTCGCCGGGGGATGGGCCGGCGACAACGGATTTGAGCCGACACTGCGGTCGGGTGTTGCGGCGGCGAAGTCCATTATCAGGCGGCTCAATGCATAATAAAAGGTTTCAGGTGTCAGGTTTCAGGTGTCAGGATTGATAAGTCTGAAATTTCAGTCGGTCACAACCTGAACACTGACACCTGAAACCTTAAACAATAACGAGGACTTGCTCTAACTGGCTCAGACCGTAAGCTTTTCCAATAATGCAATTTGGGAGGATATAATGAAAAAGGGCATCTGGCAGGAATTTGACGGCTACCAGGATATCGCCGAAGAAATCAAAGTCAGTCGAAAATTGGGCGGTACGGTTTCATCTGCCGTGGCTTCGGCCGAGGAGTATATCCGTCAACTGCATCCCGATCGGATAGAGCTGTCTGTCAGTGACATCATCGAGGAGACGCCTTCGACCAAAACCCTGCGGCTGGTTTCAAAGGGCAACTATCTTCCTCCTTTTCTGGCGGGCCAGTACATTGCCCTTTTTCTTGAAATCGGAGGCATTCGCACCAGTCGTCCATACAGCATATCATCGCAGCCCAATCAAACCGGTTTTTATGATGTTACCGTGCGGCGGGTTGAGAATGGGTTGGTTTCCAACTATTTACTCGATGAAGTCAAACGAGGCGATACCCTGGTCAGCTCCGGACCGGCGGGTATTTTCCACTTTAATCCGCTAATTCATAAGAAAATAATGGTATGCATTGCCGGGGGGAGCGGGATTACGCCGTTTATGAGCATGATTCGCGAGATCATTGAGTGCGGGCTGGATCGAGCGGTTTACCTTTTTTACGGCAATAAAACCACGGATGATATTATTTTTGGTTCCGAACTCGACCGGTTGGCCGAACGATTCGATAATATTCACTACATACCGGTAGTAGAAGAGCCTTCCGGCGGCTTTGCCGGGGCCTGTGGGTTCATCACCCGTGACCTTATGAGGGAGATGCTGGAGAACATCGAAGATAAATCTTTTTTTATTTGCGGTCCCCAGGGTCTCTATGATTTTTGCCTGCCCCAGATCGAAGAAATGGGCGTGCCCAGCCGTAAAATCAGACAGGAAATGTACGGCGCGCCTCCCAACATCTGGGATTATCCCGGTTGGCCCGATGGGATCAGCAAAGATGATGTTTTCTCGGTGAAGGTTAAAAACGGAAAGCAAATGAAAGCCCGTGCATCTGAACCGTTGCTGGTGGCCCTGGAGAGAAACCATCTAGTCGTGCCCTCATTGTGCCGGTCCGGTGACTGCAGCATGTGCCGGGTCAAAATTCTTTCCGGCAAAGTCTATCAGCCGCCGGGTGTGCCCGTTCGAAAGTCCGACAGGCAATTTGGCTATGTGCATTCGTGTATGGCCTATCCGCTGGAGGATCTGGAGATTCTGATATAATAACGATAGGCGCAGAGCGCAAAGCGCCTGGCGTTGAAAAGGGGGATTTTTTTTCACAGTTTCCAACGCCAGGCCCTATGCGCCATGCGCTATGCCCTTTGCAATGCCGAAGAGGTAAACCATGTCCGAAACATATCTAACAGGCGAGAAGAAAAACAACACTTTCGTGATTACCTTGAACCGCCCCGAAAAGCGCAATGCCATCACCGTCGAGATGCTGACGGGCATCTGCGAGATGGCGGAGAGCCAAACGGGCGATCCGGACATCAGGGCCATTATTCTTAAAGGAGAAGGTAAGATATTTTCGGCCGGTGTGGACTTCAACTCCCTGGGAGCCGAAGTGGGCGCCTGCCTGGGGGAGGCTGGGGCCGGCGGCGCCCCGCTGCGAGCTCTGATTTACAGATTCCAGCAGTACTTCAATCGTCTCGAGGCGGTGGAGATTCCCATAATCTGCGCCATGCACGGCAGGGCCCTGGGCCTTGGCATTGAGCTGGCGCTGGCCTGCGATATCCGCCTCATGGCTGACGATTGCATCTGGGCCCTGCCGGAGCTGAAACTGGGCGTTATCGCTGATCTGGGGGGAACTTCCCGGCTTTCAAGACTTCTGGGACCATCGCGGACCCTGGAGATTTTCCTGACAGCCAGAGATTACACGGCCCAGCAGGCCGTCGGTTGGGGCCTTGTAAATTACATTTATCCGGAAAAAAATCTTTTTATTGAAGCTGAAAAAATGGCCCTGGATATGGCCGCCACCGCACCGCTGGCCGGCGGTGCGGTCAAAAAAATTATCAAGCGCGGCGATGGTGTTGACCTCATGACCCAGCTTGATATGGAGGCCAACCATAACAGCATTTTATTAAGAACCCAAGATTTCCAGGAAGGCCTCACGGCCATGATGGAAAAGCGAAATCCCAATTGGAAAAAAAAATAAACTGATTACAAAAGCTAATAGTTTTATTTGCCAGTGTTTTTCTGGCAAATAAAAAAATCTTTTCCGTTGAGATGTCTGTTTGATCGTTATTTCTAAAGGGACCAGAGGGAGCATAAGGGCCGTGAACTGCAAAACTGGAGGGAAAGATCATGGCACAGGTAATAGCCGATCGACGGGATATTGAATTTGTCCTTTACGAGCAATTCAATATCGCGGAACTGACGCAATACGAAAAGTTTGCCGAATTTAACAAAAAGACCTTTGACCTGATTATCCAGGAAGCAAGGAACCTGGCTGTCAAAGAGATTTTACCGACCTTTGCCGAAGGGGATCGTGAGGGCGTCAGGCTGCAAGACGGGCAGGTCAAAGTCCCGGCCTGTTTCCATCGGGCTTACAAGCTGTTTAAGGAAGGCGAGTGGACTGCCATGGTCGCGGACCCCGAACTTGGCGGGCAGGGGCTTCCTTACTGCATATCCCAGGCCGCCTCGGAGTATTTAGTGGGGGCCAATTATGCGTTTACGCTCTACGGAGTGGTGGGGCATGCGGCCGGAGAACTTGTTGAAGTCTACGGCACCGCAGAGCAGAAGAGGCTGTTTCTCAAAAAAATGTATAGCGGCGAATGGAGCGGCACAATGCAGCTGACCGAGCCCCAGGCTGGATCAGACGTAGGGGCTCTTGCAACCGCGGCCGTAAAAAATCCGGATGGGACTTACTCGATAACAGGCAACAAAATTTTTATCACGGCCGGGGACCATGACCTGACCAAGAACATCATCCACCCGGTGCTGGCCCGCATTGAAGGGGCTCCCCAAGGGTCCAAAGGAATTTCGCTGTTTCTGATTCCCAAGATCTGGGTCAACGAAGACGGCAGTTTAGGAGAACCCAACGATATCGTTTGCACCGGGCTGGAAGAAAAGATGGGCATTCACGGCAGCTCGACCTGTTCCATGGCCCTGGGCAGCCGGGGCAAGTGCCGGGGGCTTTTGCTGGGAGAAGAGAACAAAGGCATGCGGGCCATGTTTTACATGATGAACGTCGCCCGGCTGGCGGTCGGTTTTATCGGCTTTATCAGCGGCTCCGCCGCCTACCTGTATGCATTGAATTACGCCCGGGAACGCCTCCAGGGCAAAGACCTTGAATCGGTTATGGACGCAGACGCGCCCCAGGTCCCCATTATCCGGCATCCGGATGTGCGCCGAATGCTGCTGTGGATGAAGGCTCATGTCGAGGGGATGCGCAGTTTTATCTACCTGATCAGTTCATTGATTGACCGGCAGACCTGCTCCGATGATGTTGAGGAACGCGAATATAGTCAGGGCCTGATTGATCTTTTGACCCCGGTAATTAAATCTTACTGTTCCGAGCGCGGGTTTGAAATCTGCGTCGAAGCCATTCAGGTTTACGGCGGCTACGGGTATACCCGCGAGTATCCGGTGGAGCAGCTTTTAAGGGATTGCAAAATTGCATCCATTTATGAAGGTACCAATGGAATTCAGGCCATGGATCTTCTGGGCCGCAAGCTGGGAATGAAAAGTGGTGTGGTGTTCATGAACTTTCTCCAGGAGATCCAGAAAGTCACCGGCCAGGCCAAAAAAGTCAAGGGGCTGGAGCATCTGGCGAACAGAGTTGATGAGGCCGTCAACCGCCTGGGCGAAATAGCTCTGCACCTGGGTAAAACCGCTTTGTCGCCGGATTTCAAAGTGGCGTTTGCGTACGCCAAGCCGTTTTTGGACGTTATGGGCGATGTCTGCATGGCCTGGATGCTGCTGTGGCGGGCGACCATCGCAGTTCCCAAACTGGAGAAACTGGCAGGAGGCCTGGACCCCAATGCCAGGGTCGCGAAGGCAGCTAAAAACAAAGACCTGGCCTTTTATGAAGGCCAGCTTCAATCAGCCAGATATTTTATTAACTCCCTTCTTCCAATTACCATGGGTAAAATGAATGCGATTGAAGCCGGTGATCCTGCCGCGGTGGAGATCCCGGAAGCATCGTTTGGGGGATAAAAAGGAATTTCCTCAATCTGTTTAGGTTCCCCGACGAGCGGAATTTACGCTTCGCCCCACACATTTTGTCTCTCAAAAAATATAAAATTTGAGATACAAATATCTTTGACTTGAAATCATTAAGGCCTAATTCATTTGTCTCTAAAAAATCTCTAAATATGAGAAACAAATCTTTTTGAGCTGAATCCTTTGCGTTGTCATCTAAGTGGAGTGTCAACGTATTAGATTTTGTGTTCACAAATCCGGTGTTCAGAAATAACAGATTTACAACAAATAGCGGGATACCCACCGCAAGCGCTGCCAGATTTACAAGG
>Ga0210097_1000406_pt1 | contig 15343 bp, 8 predicted proteins | sample Joice_CattailNLA_2_FD_185521 | JGI IMG/M metagenome (GOLD analysis project Ga0210097, IMG submission 185521) | Wetland microbial communities from San Francisco Bay, California, USA, that impact long-term carbon sequestration - Joice_CattailNLA_D2... | ecosystem: Environmental > Aquatic > Marine >...
CATATGGTGCACTGGCGCGACAGCGCCCTTACCGAATGCGGCGTTGCACTGGACGACAAAGGATATACATGGGAGGAACGGCCCATCGAGGACGATGCGCTGGAAGCCGCAGCACAGAAGATCATCGTGCCGGATGACTATGTCAGCGAGATCTGTCTCGCCGCGCGCGGACTGATCAACAGCCTGGCGTTGCGGCTGGAACGGGGGGCGATGCTGTTCATCGATTACGGTTTCGGCGCACGCGAGTACTACCATCCTCAACGCAGCAGCGGCACCCTGATGTGCCACTACCGCCACCATGCACATGCCGATCCCTTTCTTTTTCCCGGACTGCAGGACATCACCGCCCATGTGAATTTCACTGACATTGCCGAAACCGCAGTCGATGCCGGACTGGAGATGATGGGTTACACCAACCAGGCGTTCTTTTTGATCAACTGCGGCATCACCGAGCTGATGAATGAGGTTTCACCGGAGAACCTGCGCGACTATTTGCCGCTCTCCGCCCAGTTGCAGAAACTGACCAGCACGGCCGAGATGGGCGAACTGTTCAAGGTGATCGCGCTGGGGAAAAAGATGACCGAGCCGCTTTTAGGATTCGCATGTGGTGATCTGGCGCGTACTTTGTAAATTTACCTTTTCAACCTATTTCATGATACATGAGCGACATTTCCGCTCAAAACGATCCAACCTACTTGGGGTTTTGATCCAACCTCAACGACTGTCGCTGTTAGTTTGTAATTTCAAATCATCAAATAACGAAAATATTTTACTGCCCGGGAAATGCCATTTTCCAAGTTAGGCTATCGTTCCGATAGCGGACTATTTCAATTCAAGCCCAAAAATGATTTAAGAATGTCCGCTTTCCAATTTGGCAACTTCTGCATCCTGCCCTGAGACGACATTTAATCTTGGCAAAAAGTTGTCCGATACCGGATATTCACTAAAATCATCTTTCAACACATTCCAATTGGACAAACACCAAGGGAATGATCTTGGTTTGTCTGACTGAATTTCGTCACAGCTCCGATAGACAAACCACATAATTATTGGGAATGATGAACTATATTTTTACACATATAAAATGAATTTCTTCCGTCAATTACCAATACATTTCAGAGACCGATATTGGCGTTGCTGACTCTTAAGCAATCCTTAAGATTCGTCCTTTAATCTGCAAGCATCTATTCCAATTAGCTGGTTAACAGCAACTATGCAAAATATAGGGTATGTGATTCAGACTGGAAATAGATGTGTAACAAAGCAGTAAATTTATGAAAATTGGCGTTCGTGAATCGTCTCATCAACGCGAATGCAAATGGGTTATGTGAGCATACTGCCCACATAAACTGTGCAATCTCTATTTAAAGGATGGATTATCATGAATAAAAATCAAGTACTCTTTGCGCTGATGTTTGGTTTGCAAGTCATGGCTATCAATGCTCAAGCAGCAGATAAGCAAGCAGGTTCGGTATGGAAAGAACCCAAGACCGGGATAGAGTTCGTTTGGGTTCCTGCTGGATGCTTCGATATGGGTGTAAATGCAACCGATATGGAAAAGCCTGTACACACGGTGTGCGTCAAAGGTTTCTGGATGGGGCGCTATGAGGTGACTCAAAAGCAATACCAACAAGTGATCGGTTCCAACACGAGTGTGTTCAAGGGGCCAAACAAGCCAGTAGATTCAGTTAGCTGGCATGATGCTTCGGCATTTGCCGACAAAATGAGCAAGGATACAGGCACAAAGGTAAGTTTACCCTCTGAAGCACAGTGGGAGTATGCATGCAGTATTGGAGGAAAGCTTAAGGATTATTGCGGTGTAGGTGCCGTTGAAAAGCTCGGGTGGTATCTTGACAACAGCGGGATGACCACACACCAGGTTGGAGAGCTTGGCGCCAATGTGTGGGGCCTCTACGACATGAGCGGTAATGTTTGGGAGTGGATGCAAGACTGCGGTAACTTCAACTATAAGGGTGCGCCTGCGGATGGTAGCGCATGGGAGACAGGCAACTGTTCACTGCGCATGGCTCGCGGCGGCGCATGGAATAACACGCCAGACACGCTGCATGTTTCCCATCGCAGAGTTGATGACACGGGAGGTAGAGATTTCATCAATGGCATCAGGCTTGTCAGAGTGCTTCCTTAGCAAGACTTAACATGAACGGTTAAAATGACATGATTGTCACAGCTGATTCAGGTTGACGCAAGGCAAGTCGGTAGCAATCTGAATCATCATGTCTAATGTGGGTTTGCTATTGACTTGGCAAACCCACTTTTTCTTCTTGGAAAGTTATTTTGCGAGTAATGCTCGTTTATGCGCGGATTCAAGTTTGAAGTGCAACGCCTGACTTGAGGTTTTGTTCCAACCCTAACGACTGTCGCTGTTGGTTTGTAATTTCAAATCATCAAAATACGAAAATATTTTACTGCCCGGAAAAAGCCATTCTCCAAGTTCGGCTATCGATCCGAAGCGGACTGTTTCAATTCAAGTCCAATTTTTATTTCAGAATGTCAGCTTTCAAATTTTGAAACTTCTGGACCGTGCGCTTAGACGTCATAAGCGAACGGCAGCAATCGGAAAGGCAAAATCAAGGTATGCTCTGACCACAAAGCGCCAATCGGTCGCCAACCACGCGAGCATTAACATAACTTAAACCTGTTCCAGCATTTCTTCAAATTGCGCTATCGGCAATGGTTTCCCGAATAAATATCCCTGGAACTGGGTACAACCATTATTCAAAAGTATTTTTCGTTGCTCATCCGTCTCTACACCTTCAGCAATGACCTCCAAGTTCATGCTGTAGGCCATGGCAATGATAGCGCGCACTACCGCGATATCGCTGCCGTGCTTGTAGATATCGCGCACGAAAGATCGATCTATCTTGAGTTGATCGAGTGGCAAGCGCTTGAGGTACTGCAAGGATGAGTAGCCTGTGCCGAAGTCGTCCAGAGAAAATTGTATCCCGATCTCGTTCAATTCGTTCATGATGTCGATCGTGTCTTCGATGCTCTCCTGCAGCAGGCTTTCAGTCAGTTCCAGCTTGAGTAAACTCGGATTGATGGCATGACGTTGCGCGATTTCCTGCACTTGCGCCACGAAACCGGCATGACGGAATTGCTTGGCACTTATATTCACGGCCAGAATGAGGTTGCGGGTGAGGGCATCCTTTTCCCATATCCTGAGCTGCATACAAGCTGTTTCAAGCACCCAGAGGCCGATGGGCAAGATCAGCCCGTTTTCTTCCGCCAATGGAATGAATTGGGCAGGAGATATCATTCCACGTACCGGGTGTATCCAGCGTATCAACGCTTCAGCTCCCAACGGACGGTTCGAACTATCCACCTGTACCTGGTAATACAGATGAAACTGCCTGAACTCAAGTGCGTTTTGTAATTCCGCTTCCAGTGAAACGCGGGCAGAAATGCTTTCCTGCATTTGCCTGTCGAAAAAGCGCAGCGTGTCGCGACCGGCTTTCTTGGCCTGATACATGGCAATGTCAGCCTGTTTCATCAGCTCTTCTGTTCCTTGCATATTTCCCTTGAATAGGGTGGCGCCAATGCTGGCAGTGCAACGGTAAGCATGAGTATCAAGCTGGTAAGGTTGCCTGAGAGTAGCAAGAATTTTTTCGCCGATGGATTCTGTCTGTGCTGCGGCTTCAATGGATTGTTCGCTCAAGCTTAACAGCATTACCACGAATTCATCCCCACCCAAACGCGACACAGTGTCTCCTTCACGTATACATGACTCGAGCCTGTGTGCGACTTGCTGCAACAATGCATCCCCAATGTCGTGGCCAAGTGTGTCGTTTAGATTTTTAAAGTGGTCCAAATCAATAAAAAGCAGTGCACCTTCCCTACCGTTACGCACGGAGGAAATCAATGCTTGTTGAATACGGTCGACCAAAAGCCGCCGGTTGGCCAATTCGGTCAAAGGGTCGAAGAAGGCCAGCAGTTCAATTTTTTCTTCGGCTGCCTTCCTCTCCGAAATATCGAAGTGAGACGCCACATAATGGGTAATAGTGCCATCTTCCTGTTTGACGGCAGAGATCGTGAGCCATTTTGGATAAATTTCGCCATTCTTGCGCCGATCCCATATCTCACCTTGCCATTTCCCAGTCTGCGAAACGGATTCCCACATCTCACGATAGAAACTTTCGTCGTGGCGTCCGGATTTTAGAATTCGTGGTGTCTGGCCAAGAATTTCCCCGGGTGTATAGCCAGTGGTATTTGTAAATGCCTGGTTTACACGAATGATCACTCCCTGGAAATCGGTGACCATCAAACTTTCTTGAGAATCGAATGCGCTGGCAGCGATACGAAGGTCGGCTTCAGCCGCCCTTTTTTCCTCGCTGAGAGAATATGACACCAGCAGAAATAGCCCGCCCGACACACATCCCAGATTCAACAGGTAGAAAATACGCCTGGCCAGATCAGGCAGGGGAATCGTGTTTGCCGCAACAGAGTCGTCGATAATCACGGAGATTGCGATCAACACGATGTACATGAGGAACCATATCAGGGCTGTGCGCTTCTTGAAAAACGTCAGCGAGGCAATGGGCGCGAAGATTGCCCAGAGCATCACCATACTGCCCGCGGCAAATCCACCCAGCGACCACATCAGCAAGAACGGCAGAAACAGTACCAGGATCAGTTGACTGTGTTGTAAGAATCCGGTCTTCTTCGTTTTGAAATAATAGGCGAGACTGGCTACCGAGATTATTGAATAGGACATCGGTATCGAGCCGGAGAGCGGGTGTCCCAACAGGAAATAGATCACTCCCCAGATGAATGCGGCAGGTCCGATGATCAGCGGCACCAGGGTCAGGGCCACTTTTTTAAGCCGCATATTGGCATCATCGGTTATTAGAATTCCGAGATCGACAATTCGAGAAAGAATATTATTTGAAGACATCAATATTCCCCGATGAATAACTGTAATCGCATGCGATAAATAACCAGGTCAAATTGGATTTACTGATCGCATGTGCTGCAAGTAGCGGCTTATGAAACTCTACTGCAATTAGCGAGTGTCGGCTATAGCATAACTGATTGAGGGGATTGACCGGCGGATTAAGGGCACGGCAGTTTATCCAATTCACGCAAACCGAACTTGGGAAGATATCCAGCTAATATTTTGACCGACTGCTCATAGCACACAACAGAACTTTGTTCCTCGTAACAGACCCCTGAAAACAGTCATACGCTTCTCATGGCTTTGAAATATCACTATGCTTTTTTTCGACCAATGCTTCTATCGCCTTGACCCGTGCCTGCTGCACTGCGGCTGCGATGTCACTTGTGTCGGCGCATCCCTTGGCGATCTCGCCCGCATCCACGGCACGCGCAACGGACAACAGTTGCAGCAGATAATCCGCCTGCGGATAGGCATCCTGCTCATGGCCGGTGCGGCCGCGCGCATCGGAAGCGCACGATTGCAGCAATTGGTTGAAGCGTTCCGGCCTGCGCCACGCGTCCGCAGACTGGAACAAACGAATGATCGTCTCGGCGCGCAATTGCTTCGCGCGATGGATATCGCCGTGAAAGCGCGCGGCCAGCAAACCCAGATCGCGGCACTCGCCCGGCACGCGCAAGCGCTCGCACAACGACTCCAGCAACCCGACGCTGCGCATTTCGTGACCGATGTGGCGCGGCAGGATATCCTTCGGTGTGGTGCCCTTGCCCAGATCGTGCGTCAGCGCCGCGAAGCGCACCTCCAGCGAGTATTCGTGGTGCGCCGCATCGTCCACCACCAGCAGAGTGTGGATGCCGCAATCGATCTCGGGATGATGTTTTTCCGGCTGGGGCACGCCGAACAGCGCATCCAGTTCGGGGATGATCTTTGCCAGCGCGCCGCAATCGCGCAGTGTCTCGAAAAATCGCGACGGGGATTTCTCCATCAGACCGCGTGCCAGTTCCTGCCAGACGCGCTCGGCGACCAGCGCATCCACTTCCCCGTTGTTCACCATGTCACGCATCAGTTGCATGGTCTCGGGCGCGATCGTGAAACCGAAGCGCGCCGCAAACCGCGCCGCGCGCAACACGCGTACCGGGTCTTCGCTGAAAGCGCGGCTGACGTGGCGCAAGATGCCCGCGCGCAGATCTGCGATCCCGTTGTGCGGATCGATCAGTTTGCCCTTGCCATCCTCGGCGATCGCATTGATCGTGAAATCGCGGCGCTGCAAGTCCTGTTCCAGCGTGACATCCGGCGCGGCATACACTGTAAAGCCCTGGTAGCCGCGTGCGGTCTTGCGCTCGGTGCGTGCCAGCGCGTATTCCTCGTGGGTTATCGGATGCAGGAACACCGGAAAATCCCTGCCGACCGGCTGGAATCCTTCAGCTACCATGATTTCCGGCGTGGCGCCCACCACCACCCAGTCGTGATCCTGTACCTGCAGTCCCAGCAGGCGGTCGCGTACCGCCCCGCCCACGCAATAGACTTCAGCCTTGCCTGCAAGAGCGTCCGATTGTTGAAGTTTTTTATTCACGATTTGCCAAGTTACCCGGGCACTGTCGGCAGTGATTTCAGATTATCTTCCACCTTGCCCGGCACGATGCCCAAGCGTTTCTTGAGCGAACGCAAAGGCGCATTGAATTGAAATGAATAGAACATGGTATTGCTCATCACCTTTTTCACATAGTCGCGTGTCTCGTCGAACGGGATGGTTTCGGTATAAACCGCGCCCTCCATCGGCTTGTCTCCGCGCCACTGACGCGCGCGCCGCGGTCCGGCATTGTATGCCGCCGTAGCCAGAACCGGACTGTCATCAAACTGGGTAAGTACCGATTTCATGTAATAGGTACCGAGGCGCAGGTTCGTATCCAGTTGGTGGATCAGCGATTTGCGGTAACTTTTCAGACCCAGCTTGTTCGCCACCCAGCGTGCAGTGGCCGGCATGATCTGCATCAGACCGGCCGCGCCGGCACCCGACTTGGCGCTGCTGACAAACCGGCTCTCCTGCCGCATCAGTCCGTACACCCACGCTTCCTCCAACCCGTGTTCCTGGATGTGTTCCTGCAACACCTCGCGATAAGGCGCAAGATATCGCAAGCTGAAATCATGCACGTTGACGGTCAGGTCCGCCGCACCGATGGCGCGGTCATACATCTCGTTGCGCCTGGCGATTTCCGCCGCGGTGATCAGCTCCCGATCGTTCAAATTGCGCACCACCCAACGCCATTCCTCCAGCGCCTCGTTGCGCAGACCCATGCGATATAACGCCAATGTGCGCTGCACTCCCGGCATTGCTTCCATTTCGGCGATGGCATGACTGTCCGGTTTGTATGTCGACACCGCTGCGCTCAATACCGGAGAGTCTGAAAGTTCCTCACCGGCCAATAGTCCGTAAAAATTGTATTCGCTGCTCAACGGCGCGTAGATGTTTCTTGCCTCGGCAGCTTTGCCCATCGCCTGCAGCGCGCGCGCTTTCCAGTATCTCCATGCAGCATCGGACTGCTGCGCCTCGCTCATCGCATTGATGCTCGCCAACACCTCGGACCAATCCTGTGCGCGCAATGCCGCTCGCACGCGCCAAGCGGATTGCTGTTCGCTGAGCGGTGTGTTGGCGGCCGCCCTGTACCATTGCAGCGCACGATCATCCAGGTCCCGTGCCGCCTCGTAGGCCAGCCTGCCGTAAAAATAATGCTGCTCCGGCGCAGGGAAATACGGCGCGATCTTGATCCAGCGTGTCGAGGCCAGATCGAGGGATTGTTTCGCGAGGCGCTGCAATGCGAACAGCACGACGGCACGTTGTCCTTCGCTCGCCAATTTCGGATTCCATTCCATCGGCGTCACGGTGCTGGCTTCGCCAGCCACGGTACATGGGTCGCATACCGTCGGCACGCCGGACCCGCTTTCAGATGCAGTTATCCCGTCCGTCTTTCCGGTTGTACCCAGCCCGAGCTGCTCCCACCATGCATCCCATCCTGTCAACGTTCCCTGTTCCTTTGCTGCAAGCCCACTGGAAGATAAATGGAAACGCTGATCTTTACCGTTTGACCTGGCCTTCTCGAGTATCGATTCCAGGTTGGCCGGGTCTATCCCGGCCATGTGAATGTCGGGTAACGTTGGGAGCGCGCTTTCATCGTTACCGCGGCTTTGCCGCATGGCAAGCTGAACGGAGATACTGAACATCCCGCATGGGTCCGTGCAAACTTCCGGCGAAGGATCATTTCCGGTCTGCGTATCCATATCCGGGAGTTCTGAGTCCGGCAAAACATTCCTCAAATCCAGGCAACCGGCGGCAATATTTCCATGCCAACCAGGATCCCCCGCGCGCAGCAGACGCCGCAAAGGGTATTCCGGTGTTTTATAAAAACCCTGCCCGGCGCCGGCAACAGGCTGCTTGTTGACAGGCATATACGGAATAGCCGGGCGTGTTTCCTGAACAAACTTGATCAGGGACTTGATATCGTCCAGTTTCAGCCTGTCGAGATAGCGCAGCGAATCTGCTGCTGCGGTGTCAAAGGATTTTGCAGACACGCCCTGGTCGCCTTCCAGCCGCGTGAAGAGTTGCTTGGCGAGTGAAACGTTTCCAGTCTCCAATGCCAGACGCATTCGATCGCTGATATCCTGCTGGGTGATGATGCCCGCTGAAATGGCCGCTTCAAACGGGTCGCCGCAACTGTCCGGCTGTCCCTTGCCGGAGAACCACAGCACATGTGTTTCCTGCAAGGCGTTCTGGTCGTTATTGCGCATGCGTGATTGCAGGTGATAGCAAATCAGCTCCGTATCTTCTTCGATCAGTTTCGGATATTCCGCATCGAACAATTCCACTGCTGTTTGCTGCCCAGAACCCGGAGCCATTCGCCGCGCAACTGGTCGATCATCGGCGTGTCTTCCGGCCGGGAGAGGAATTGTTTCATCGTCTCCGCATCGGCGCTGTCCAGGCTCAGGCGCAGCAGGTAATAATCGGCATAGACTTCAAGGGGTGTATTTTTCAGCCGCTGAGCGAAGTGCTGCAACTTGATCCTGTCACCGGCACGAAAGGCATCGTTCGCCGCAAGAAAATCCGCATCCTGATCCGCCATAACGGGAGCGGAAAACAGCAATAGAAAGTAAAGTATAAACCTCATTAAAACCCGTCGATAAACCATACCAGCGGAGCATAGCACAACGCAAAGTCCGCTTGCTTTCAGCCTTTCAAATGCTGCAGTTGCGCCCTCACAGACTCATTTCTCAGGCTCGGAGATCGCGGCACCCGGTTCGTTCCCCATCAGATCGACCGTGTCTGCCTCGAACAGCGATCTCAACTGTTCCGTGGCCAGCCGGGAATTCTGAATGATCTGCGCTTCGTCGTGATGAACCGCATGCTGCTCTTCTATCAATTCCTCATCGTGCCGCCGGAACAGGGTGACGGCACGCTCCGCCGAGGCGGCATTAAAGCCAAGCTTGAGCAAGGCCTGCCGGGCGACTTCGATGCTGCTCAAGAAAGTCTCGCGATAGATCATGTTGATCCCGAGATCGCGCAATTGAAAATAATGGCTGCGGTTGCGGGCCCGCGCCAGAATGGGCAGGCCGGGGAAATGCTGGCGTACCAGCGCGGCGGTTTTCAGCGAGGCTTCGACATTATCGATGGCGAGCACAAAAAGTTTCGCTTCGCCGGTTTTGGCGGACAGCAGCAGATCGAGGCGCGTGGCATCCCCGAAATATATCTTGCTGCCGAAGCGGCGCACGAAATCCACCTGCTGGTAATCCACCTCGATCGCGGTAAACGGAATGCCGCACATCCTCAATACCCGCGAAACGATCTGGCCGACACGGCCATAACCGGCGATGATGACCGGATTCCCGGGTCCGTCTATCACGTCAAACTCCGGAGTACTGGCGCGATCCAGCCAGCGTGTGATCAAACGATCATGTGCAACGATGACCAATGGAGCGAGCAACAGGGAAACGGTTACAGCCATGATCAACAACTGTGAAGTTTCAAGATCGAAGACGCCCAGTGCTGTTGCCGCGGTGAACAGCACGAAGGCAAACTCGCCGCCCTGCGCCAAAGCAACGGCAAGACGCTGGGCGGTGTTGTTGCCGGTGCCGGTGGCGCGCGAGATCGCATACATCACCGCAAATTTTATCAGCATCATCGCCAGTGCCAATCCAAACAAAGTGAGCGGTACAGTCCACATCAGGGTCAGGTTGGCACTCATGCCGACCGCAATGAAAAACAGTCCGAGCAGCAAACCCTTGAACGGCTCGATGTCCGCCTCCAGTTCATGGCGGAACTCGGAGTCGGCCAGCAACACGCCCGCCAGAAAGGCACCCAACGACATGGACAATCCGATCATTTCCATGATCAGCGCCGTGCCGATCACCAGCAGCAGCGCGGCTGCGGTAAACACCTCGCGGCTCCGGTTGCGTGCGATGAATTTGAGCGCGGGACGGATCAGCAGCCTGCTGCCGGCGATGAACACTGCGATGACGATGATGCCCTTTACCGCGCCCAGCCATTGGTTTGTGTCCTGCCCGGGTACGGCAGACAACAACGGCAAAAGTGCAAGCAATGGGATGACGGCCAGGTCCTGAAACAGCAGGATCGCAAACGATTCGCGTCCATAGCGGGTCAGCAGTTGCCCGCGTTCGGCCAAAGAAGTCATTACCAAAGCGGTGGATGACATGGCGCTGCCAAGGCCGATGATCAGCGCGGCCTGCCAGGAAAATCCCGCCGCCAGGGCAAGCGATCCGATCACGAAGCCCGTCGCCGCCACCTGCGCGCCGCCCAGCCCGAACACCGAATTGCGCAGCGTCCATAACCTGCGCGGCTCCAGTTCCAGTCCGATCAGGAACAGCAGCAGCACGACACCCAATTCTGAAAACTTCAGCGTGGATTCGACTTCACCGATAAGGCCAAGACCCCACGGACCGATGATCATCCCTGATGCAAGGTATCCGAGCACGGCACCGAGTTTCAATCGCTGGAAAATCGGCACGATGAGCACGGCGGTGAGCAAAAATATCGCGACTTGTTCAAGTTGCTGCATGTCGTTCACCAATGCCAGGTAAGGTTATTGCCAGATATGCGGGGAAGCATTGTTACCCCGGAACGCTGATGTAAAGCACCGCCCCGGATCGAATGCGTAACGGACTCAACTGGAAATCGATGACCTTGATCGTGCCGGTCACGCCAATTTTTCAATCACACCCATTCCCTGGGCACCAGGAATTCCTCGTAAAGTTTCGCTTCCGCACTGCCCTTTTCCGGATGCCAGTCGTAACGCCATTTCACCAGCGGCGGCATCGACAGCAATATCGACTCGGTGCGCCCACCGGTTTGCAGGCCGAAGATCGTGCCGCGGTCGATCACCAGGTTGAATTCCACATAGCGGCCGCGCCGGTACAACTGGAAATCCCGTTCGCGCTCGCCGTAGGGTGTGTCCTTGCGGCGTTCCAGTATCGGCACATAGGCCGACAGGAAATGATCGCCGACACTTTCCAGGATGCCGAACGAGGTATCGAAATCGGGCTCGTTCAGATCATCGAAGAAAATGCCGCCGATGCCACGCGGCTCGTTGCGGTGCGGCAGGAAAAAATATTCATCGCACCATTTCTTGTACTTCGCATGCAGACCGGCACCGAACGGATTGAGCGCATTCCTGCAGGTCTGGTGGAAATGCACCGCATCTTCCGCATATCCGTAATAAGGCGTCAGGTCCATGCCGCCGCCGAACCAGAACACCGGCGCTTCGCCATCCTTCGTCGCGACGAACATGCGCACGTTCATGTGCGTTGTCGGCGCATGGGGATTGCGCGGATGCAGCACCAGCGATACGGCCATCGCCTCCCAGCGGCGTCCGGCCAGCTCCGGACGATGCGCAGTCGCCGAAGCATGCAGCTTGTCACCCGTCACGTGCGAAAAAGCGATGCCGCCGCGTTCCAGCACATTGCCTTCCTCGAGGATGCAGCTTATCCCGCCGCCGCCTTCCGGCCGGCTCCAGTCGTCGCGCAGGAATTTCTTGCCGTCCACCTGCTCCAGCCGTTCGACGATGAGCTCCTGCAGTTCAATCAGGAATTCTTTGACGGCTGCGGAATCGAAGTTGCTCATTACTTACTCCGTTCTTGTTTTCTCCCCTCTCCCCGCGTGGGAGAGGGGCGGGGGTGAGGGAAAGTTGTAAGGTCGCCTCAAGCGAAGCGAATTGTTGAATCAATTACGAACGATTTTACCATCTCCCCACATGCGTATTGTTGAAGGTTTCCTGCGCTTGCCCACGCGCCCCGGCAACACCCACACTTTTTTTCCGAACCGGCGCAGGCATTGCGCATAAGTCTTGGCGGGGCGCTGCCCGCTGCGGTTCGCGCTGGTCGAGACCAGCGCGCTGTCAACGCTGTGGCAAAGTTGTCGTGCGATCGGGTGCGCGGTCAATCGCACCGCCAGCGTGTCATGCGCGCCGCGCAGCCAGCGCGGGCACGAAGGTTTCACCGGTATCAAATAAGTTATCGCCTGCGCGCCTGCATCTTTCAGGCGCTGTTGCTGTTCAAGCGTGAGCGGTTGCAGGTAGCGCGCCACCTGATGGTAATCGGATGCAATGAGTATCAATCCCTTGCGTTGCGGGCGCTGCTTGAGCCTGAGGATGCGTTGCACCGCGCGGCGATTGTCCGGATCGCAACCGAGTCCGTAGCAGGATTCGGTGGGGTAGGCGATCAGCCCGCCGCGTCTGAGGTGGGCGGCGAGGGTGCGGCCTGGAATGTTCGTCCTGTTCATCGCGCTTTATTATTTCTTCCTGCCGATCATTTTCTTCGCACCCTCGATATTCCTGGCGCGTTGATTAGACGGCGGCAGATAATTATCGCTGCTTATCACCTTCTTTCCCGTTTTTGCTTCCAACTCCAGCCGTGCCTTCTTTGCGATACCACCGCCGGTTTTCGCCGCAGATGTATTTTCTTTCATGCCCGTAGCATCCACGCTCTCGGCGATCTGCCGCGTAGACAATTCCGCCAGCGCAGTAAAGATCAACTCCGCCTCGCTCATGTGGTCGCGCAGGTTCTGCGACTTCAGCCCTTTCATCACCTTATGCGCTTTCACATCTACCTCGGCCCATTCCTGATGAATAATGTTGGTGAGAATGGCGTAATCCTCGCCCTGCTTGATGTCGTGATTCGCCCAATAGTCGGTCAGCTTGTTGCGCGTTTCCTGCCCGGTCATGCGCTGCTGTATCCACTTCACGCTGCGCCCGTGCTTCTGCCAGGTCTCGCGGGCGCGCTCCAGCGACAGCGCCGGATCAGCCATTTCCTGCATCCGCTCATAACCCACCTTTGCCAGCCACAGCTTGATCGGTTCCGCCTTCGGGCTGGGTACAGACTGCACCAGACGCAGCAAGGTTTCGGCGGTGGCTGCATCGGTAGGGCGTTGCTTGCCGTCGGCAGCAGTCATTTTCAACCGGTTACAATTTGTAACCACTTCACTACCTTCCTTGCCCAAACGGTTTTTCAGCACCTTCCAGTAGTTTCTGGCCAATTGAAAGTCCGGCTGTTGCGTCAATACCTGAATTATGTCTATCACCGAAAACCACCAGGTTTCAGTGACCTCGTCATAAACGCGGCGGATTTCGTGTTCTTCAAAAATGGCGGGCTGGGATGGCATGGTCAAGTCTCCTTCTTCATGGCGGCAAAGGGCTAACGCATCCTAGAGAACGAACGTTCTTATGTCAATCTGGATGATGATTGCATGGATCGCAGCCCAGGCCGTAACACGATTCGGTGGGATAGGCGATCAGCCCGCCGCGTCTGAGGTGGGCGGCGAGGGCACGGGGTGAAAAATGTAATCTTTGCACTGCTGGGTTGTTCGTCTTCAAAATGGGATTTGATTGCGCGCTCATGTTCAACTAACTTAGCACGGCCACAAACTCAGCAATGACCTTTATCTCATTGGCGCTTTCCGGATGAAGAACAATGGGCTTGTAGCTAAGATCAGTAGAGTTCGGCTTGAGAGTAATTCGACTGTGCTGCCAGCCACCATCTTCACTAGGCAATTTCTCGCTTTCATAAATTTTGAGTGTGTAGTGACCACCCGTATCAGGATCCTCAATATCCCGATGTTGTACCAATACAGTTTTACCCTGTCTGGTGCCAACAGGATTTAAGCTAAATAGACACCATGCGCCGTTGGGTATGCGCTTATTCATCGATTCACCTACTACCCTTGCAACAAATTGACCTGGTCGAATTCGGAAACTATCTGGCAATTCCACCCACTGATATTGCTCGATATTATTGCTGCTTTCCAATTGTGATATTTCATTTATTAGCTGCGTCTCACTGAACATGCCTGCCGCTATGGCAAGATCATAAATAGGTACGGCATTGATATAAGGTTTGACTTCATTTTTTTTTAGCAATCGAAGCGTTAGTCCTTCATATAGGCTATCGTTGCTTGCTTTAATTTCCTGAGTCGCTTGTTGTGCGGTTGACGGAGCTTCTAGATATTCCAGCTCTGCTCTACCCATAGCCTGTTTAAACCATGCATTAGTTTCATTGTCTGTGCAAAAGATGTAACACCCTTTCATGCCGCGAGTCATGAGAGTGCGGTAGGTATTTTTGATAATTGCATCAGCTTTTTGTTTAGCGGAATTTGGGGTTTTCTTTAGTAGTGATTTGTAGCCTTTTATCGATGCGTCTTGTCTTGCTCGCTTGGCTGCATCCGTCACCGCCACACCGTTACGGATGACAAAATCTGGCCCAATAATTACTCCGACATAGTCCGTCTCCAACCCTTGGCAAGTATGGATGCATCCAACTTCATTGACTGAGTCAGGCATTAGTATCCATAGACTGCCGTCACTAGCTAGATTCCATTTCATGGAGAAGTCATGTTCTTCAAAAGTAATGTCCTTTAACGTAGAGTCGTTTTTGCTTATCCAATTCCAGCAATATCCGGCAACGAGACGAGCTTTGTTGTTAATGCGATTCTTTTCAAATATGGCATCACGAAGTTCATTGGGCGTGTCGAATACACGGAAGTCATAGTTAATTCCTTCCAAAGTTTCATTGGCTGTTTCATGGATTTCTAAAGTGTTGTCGATCCAAGCTATATAGCCTTCAGAACCATTGCAACGGAACTGGGATTGCAGCTCCAGTTGATGGACGCTAGCGCCAAGTCGTTTGGCCCATTCTTTGATAATCTTAGTCTCGCCTATGTCTTTAAAGGTCACTCTTTGATCTTCATCAATGAAGAAGACGCTGAATTTTGTGGCATTGATGATTTCTTTGATCTGATTCTCGCCCTCATTTTGGTAAAAGCCCGACATTTCGTTTAGCCGATGTGCTTCATCGACAATGAGAACATCAAAATAGTTGGCATCTGTAGACGTATAAACGCCAGAACTTTTGAATAAATTATCGATGTGACTTCTT